>Ga0157379_10002852_pt1 | contig 14566 bp, 12 predicted proteins | sample S25metaG_FD_121802 | JGI IMG/M metagenome (GOLD analysis project Ga0157379, IMG submission 121802) | Switchgrass rhizosphere microbial communities from Kellogg Biological Station, Michigan, USA - S2-5 metaG | ecosystem: Host-associated > Plants > Roots > Rhizosphere > Soil | place: USA... | reverse complement strand
TACCACCTCGGGCTGCCCATCTCGTGCCTGCAGAACCCGCGCACGGGTCGCGAGGCGCGGCTCCGGGAGCCGGCGCCGCAGGCAGGGACGAGCGTGCTCGTGGCAGGCGGTGGTCCCGCGGGCATGGCGGCGGCCGTGGCCGCCGCCCGCGCCGGAGCCGAGGTCACGCTGGCAGAAGCCACAGACGCGCTCGGCGGCCAGTTCGCGCTGGCCGGCCGCGCGCCCGCGCACCGCGAGACGGCAGCCCGCTACTCCGCCGACTGGAGGCGCCGGCTGGAGGCCGCCGGCGTCCGCATCCTCCTGGGCACGCGGGTGGACGCGTCGTCGCCGCTCGCCTCCTCGGCCGATCGGGTGATCGTCGCCACGGGAGCAGTCGCGCACCGTCCCCGCCTGACAGCGCCGCCCGGCGTCGCGGTGGTCGACGCCTGGGACGCTCTCCGCGCACCCGAGCGAATCTCCGGCCCCGCGCTCGTGGCCGACTGGGGCGGCGGCTGGACGGGCCTGGACGCAGCCGAGACGCTCGCCGAGACCGGCATACGGGTGTGGCTCGCCGTCGCAGCGCCGCTCGTGGGCGAGACCGTCCACCAGTATCAGCGCGTCTTCTACCTGGCCCGGCTGGAACGGCTCGGCGTGACGATCCTGCACCACCGCGAGCTGGCCGAGGCCCCCGGTGGCGCCGTCCTGCGCTCGCTCTGGACGCACGCGCCGGAGCCCTTGCCGCAGGGCGTCCGCACGCTCGTGCTCGCGCTCGGCCGCGAGCCGGTCGGCGACCTCGCGCGCGGTCTGGCCGAGCGCGGGCTGCCGTGCACGCCCGTGGGCGATTGCCGCGGAGCGCGCTCCCTCGAGGAGGCGATCCTCGAGGGCACCACCGCGGGCGAGCAGCCGCCCGTGACGGTCCGCGAGGCCGTCTAGGAAGCGCTCAGGGGCTCGCCCGAGCGCAGCTCGGTCGTGTGCGCGAGCTCGCGCATGAGCTCGGTCATGTCGCGGTTGGCGTTGTAGGCGCGCATCATGCGCGTCGACCCGTTGCCCCACGAGATCGTCCGCTCGATCTCTGCCAAGGCATCGGCACAGCCGAGCTCACGGGCATATGGCGCCAGGCGCTCGACGCTGCGGCGGGCAAGCTCCGAGGCGGGCAGTCGCGTGCGCGGGTCCCCGGCCAGGTCCATCAGCAGTGCGTCCAGGCCGTAGCGCGCGGCGCACCACTTGTTCTCGGACACCAGCTGCCGGTGGTGGGCGTGCTGGACGTGGCCCAGCCGCGCCTCGTCGATCGCGCGCGCCACGCTCGCCTGCACGTACGCGGCCAGCATGAGCGTCTGATCGAGATCGAACTGCACGTCCATCACGCGGATCTCGACCGTGCCGAGACGCGGATGCGGCCGCACGTCCCACCACAGGTACGTGTAGTCGCCGATCACGCCGGCTTCCTCCATCGTGCCGACCATCTCGAGGTAGTCGTCGTAGGAGGAGAAGCGCGGCGGCTGCCCGGAGCGGGGCATGCTCGCGAAGATCGCGGTTCGCGTGGACGCCAGCCCGGTTGCCTCGCCGCGCCAGAACGGCGAGCTCGCCGACAGCGCGAGCAGCACCGGCAGCTCCGCCAGCAGGCTCTCCATCACGTGCATCGCGAGATCGGGCTCGGGCACGGCCACGTGCACGTGCATGCCGAACACGAGCTCGCGGCGCGCCACGTACTGGAGCTGCTCGACGAGCCAGCGGTAGCGGTCGCGCGTCGTGATGCGCTGATCCTCGGAGCGCGAGAACGGGTGCGCCCCGGCGCCGGCGAGTCGCAGGCCGAGCGGCTCGATGGCAGCCGTGATGCCGCGCCGGACGGTCTCGAGGTCGCCGCGGAGCTCGTCCACACCGCGGCACACCACCGACGCGACCTCGAGCGTGCTCTGCATCAGCTCGGGATGCGCGCGTCCGTCGAGCGATCCGCCGACGAGCTGCTCGGCGACCTCGTCGAAGCGCGAGGAGAGCTCGAACGTGGTGGCGTCGAGCAGCATGTACTCCTCCTCGACGCCCAGCGTCAGGGGGTCGCCCTTACCGAAGGCATGGTCGGCTGCGCTCGTCATCGGCTGAGTATGTGCCCCGTGAGCACCCTGCCGCAACCTGCGGCCCGTATCCTGGGGGAGTGACCGCGGTCGATCTGCGCCCAGGCGTGATCCGCTACGAGAGCGCGCTCTGGGAGACGACCGCGCTGGCCCTGCACGCCGACGGCCAGGCGGTGCTCGTCGATCCGTGCATCTCGGCGGCGGAGATCGCAGCGATCGCCGCCGATGTCGCGGCGCGCGGGCTCGAGGTGAGGGCCCTCCTGATCACGCATTCGGACTGGGATCACGTGTGCGGGATCTCGGCCTTCCCGGGCGTGCCCGCGATGATGAGCCGCGGCGCCGCCGAGCGCGTGGCGAGTGGCCAGGCAGCGGAGTCGGTCGCACGCGAGGGCGCGGCCGAGGGCCTGAGCTGGGACGGGGTGCCGCGCGCCGACCTCGTCTTCGACCCGGGCGAGGCGATCCAGGCCGGCCCGTTCACGATCGAGACGATGGCGCTTCCCGGTCATACTTCCTGCGGCGCGGGCTACCGCATACGCGAGCTCGGCCTGCTCTGCGTGGGCGATTACCTCTCGGTCATCGAGTTCCCGTTCGTGTACGTCTCGACGGCCGCCTACCGTGCCACGCTCGCAGCACTGTCTGACGCCCTCGAACGCGATCCGGTCGAGCACGTGGCACCAGGGCACGGCCGCGCCCTCGGCTCAGGTGAGGCACTCCAGATCGCGGGCGAGGATCTGGACTACCTGCACGCGCTCAAGGCAGCGATGCGCTCGGCGCTGACGGGCGGAGCCACGCGCGAGCAGGCGATCGCGGCGGGCGCCGCGGTCGACGTGCCGCGCGGCGCGGGGGATGACGACGGCAGGTTGCGGCACGACAATGCCGAACAGCAGCTCACCGAGCTCGCCCCCGCCGCCTGAATCGAAGTCGCAATGCTCTTCCGCCTCGTCCGTGCGCTGGTCTTCGTCGTCCTCATACTCGCCGTCGTGGCCGTCGTCGGCTTCGTGCTGGGGCGGCCGTTCGTCGAGCGGCTGGCCGCGCGCTCGATCGAGGATCGCGTCGGTACGCCCGTGAGCGTGTCGATCGCCACCTCGGTGAGGCCCGGCGTCCTGCGCGGCGACCTCGGCAACGTGACCGTCCGCGCCAAGAAGTTCGAGCACAACGGCCTGCAGCTGGCCGGCGCCCAGGCCGTCTACCACGGCGTCGCGGTGCACCTCTCGGATCTCATCTCACGCGATGTGCGACTGCGCTACAAGTCTGTCACATTTGCGGCGACGCTCACGCCGAGCGCGCTCGTCGCCTACGTGCGACCGCTGCTCGCACGGCGCGGGCTTCCCTCCAAGAAGCTGCGAATCCGCATGGGCAGCGGGACTGCGACGCTGTTTCTCGGCAAGCAGCATGCCGTCATGAAAGCCAAGATCGTCGGCTTGTCGTCGATCCGCTTCGTGCCGAGCAGTGGATCGCCGGCCCTCGGGCGCGCACTCACGGGCGCGATCCAGCTGGGACCCTTGTTCGACGGCGTCCACCTCACGGGCATCGCACTGCACAAGGGCGGCGCCACGCTTACGGGCGCCGGGCCCGGCGGCGACATCGAGGCCTGAGGGCTTCCTCAGGCGTCGAGCACGGCGCGGGTGGCCAGGTGCTGGCCGACCTTGCGCTTCACGCGCTGGAGCGCGTTGTCGACCGCCTTCGGATCGCAGTCGACGAGCTCGCCGATCTCCTCGTAGGAGCGGCCCTCGAGATACAGCGTGAGCACCCGGCCCTCGAGCGGGGACAGACTGGAGCCGAGGCAGCCGACGAGCGCTGCGAGCTCCTCCGTGGCCACGACCCGGCGTGCTGGATCGTCGATCGGCGAACCGGGCAGCGCATCGCCGAGCGTGAAGTCGGAGCCGTCGTCGTACCCGGCGGGCGTGTGGCTGAACGAGAGCGCCCCGTTGAGCGGCTGGTGCTTGTGGCGGGTGGCCGTCTTGATCGCAGTGATGATCTGGCGGGTGATGCAGAGCTCGGCGAACGAGCGGAACGTCGTGTCCTTGTCGACGCGGTAGTCCCTGATCGCCTTGTACAGCCCGACGAGCCCCTCCTGGACGAGATCGTCCGGATCGCCGCCGGCGATGAAGTAGCTCGAGGAGCGCAATCGCACGAAGCTTGCGTAGCGCCGGATGATCTCTGCCTCGCTTGCGCGATTGCCGGAGCGTGCGCGCAGCACAAGATGCAGATCCTCAACCTCACGTTGAGCCTTGTACGACTCGCTCCGTTGCGGTGCCGCTGCCATGAAATGCCTGCTCCTGCCCGTTTTCCGTTACCTGGAGGCGGCCCCTCAGCCACGCCCCAAGACGGTATGCGACTCTCAGATCTCAACCTCAACCTGAGCCACTGATGGGGGAGAACCTAGCACGTGCGTACGAGAACGCAAGTGCGCTGAAGCGCATTTGTCAGTTCGCACGAACAGGTGTTCGCAAGACCGCGGCGCGACGCGAGCTAGCCGGGCGCGCCGTCGCGCCGGAATCGGTAGCCGATGCTGCGCACCGTCTCGATCATCGTCGCCCGCTCGCCGAGCTTCTTGCGCAACGTGCGCACCACCGCGTCGACCACGTTGCTGCCGACGTGCGGGGAACCCCAGACGTCGCGCAGCAGCGAGCTGCGCTCGACGACCTTCCCCTCGTGCTGGAGGAGGTAATCGAGGACCTCGAACTCGAGGCGCGTGAGGTCGACCCTGCGCCCGTCCAGCACGAGCTGCCGCTCGCTCGGATCGAGGATCGAGTCCTCGGCGATCAGCAGCTCGCGAGCCACGAGTTTCGCCAGCCAGCCATCGATGGAGGACGGGCCGAAGTCGAGGAAGGCGGAGTGGTAGCGGACGTCGCCGAGCTCGACGGCTTCGGGCATTCCCACGAATCCGAGCTGAGCGACGAACGGCGCGAACGTCGCGATGTCGCAGACCGTCGTGTAGATGCGCCGCAGCTCCGGGCGGAGCTCCAGGTAGACGCGCTTGACGTCGAGCCAGCACGCTGCCTGGACACCCGACAGGCGTTCACCGTCCGCTGCGCTGAGCCAGCGGCGATGGAAGAGCACCCGCTGTCCGCGCGGAACCGGATCTCGCCTGAGGTGGTCGCGCCAGCCCCGGGTCACGGGATCCGCCTCGATCGCGCCGTAGGAAACCCGATCCGGCTCGAAGAGCAGCGAAAAGCCCACGACCGCGCCGTCGCGGTCGCGCACTACCCGGAAACCCTGGGGCGCGTGCTCCCACCACGCGAGCAGGTGCGCGGCAGCTGCCGCCGGCTCGTGACGGCGCACGATTCCTTCGATCGCAGAGGCATCCGCGGGAGTTGCGTCCTCGAGCCAGTATGCGTGCTCCGTCGTCGGGAAGAGCGCCTCACGCAGGTTGGGATTCTCGAGCAGGTACAGCATGTCGGCGGTGTACCGCCAGAAGTCCGCCGGCGCCACGCTCGGAAGCTCCTTCTGCAGCGTCCGCCACGCGGCGCTCCGGTAGCGCCGGTGGACGGCGGGGTCGGAGCCCCGCAGTGCCCGCGCGACCGTCTCGCGAATGGTGTCGTGCACGACGAGGCCGTCGTGTCCGAGCTGGACGAACGGCAGCGCGCGCAGTCGTTCGAACGCGTCCTGCGGTGCGCGGTCGGGCAGCATGCCCTCGAGCAGCGAGCGCGTCGTGCGGCGGATGACCGAGGCTGCGTTCAGCGCGTCTCGGGTCGGCGCGGGGAGCACGTCGAGATAGAGCCCGGTCAGCTCGTCGAGGACTGCCTGCAGCGCCAGGTCCTCGAGATCCGCGTCGGGACGCGCGCGCACCGCGGCAGCGGCGAGCTCCAGCGACAGCGGGTGCCCGCGTGCGAGCCGGTTCACCCTCGGCGCGTCGGCGGCGTGGAGGCCCGCCCTCACCAGGAGCTCCTCGGCCTCGCCGTCGTCGAGATTCCCGAGCCGCACGCCGCGCACGAGCTCACTCCAGCCCGGCGTGCTGGACCAGGTTGCGACGGGAGGCTCGCGGCCTGCCACGACAAGGCGCGTGTTGTCACGCAGCGCCGGCGCGAACACCCCGCGGACCCAGCCGTCGAGCAGGCGCAGGACCTCGTAGGTGTCGAGCATCAGGACGACGCGCTCGCCGAGCTGCGCGAGTCGCTCGGTTGCCTCCTCTGCACTTGCCGGGGCGCCCCCGACAGCCACTCCGAGAGCCTCCAGGAAGCCGCGCTCGGTCGGTTCGATCGAGCCGCAATCGATGCGCACGACGGTCGCACCGAGATTCCTCGCATCGCCCGCGAACGCCTCGAGCAGCGTGGACTTGCCCACGCCGGCGATGCCGTGCACGAACACCACGAGCTGGCCGCCCTCCTCGAGTGTCCCGAGCAGGGCGGCCTTCTCCGCGGCGCGGCCGACGATCTCCGCAGACCGCTCCTCGACGAGCTCACGCATTGTCCGGCTCACGTGGGTCCTCCCGGCGAGGAAGTCTAGGTAACGACTGTCACGTCCGTACGGCCGCGAGCCCGCGCGTCACGCTCGTCGGGCCCTCGAACACGCCGAAGTCGGCCGAGCTGACTTCCGCGAGGTGCGGGTTCGCGGCAAAGCCGCTGAAGAGCTCGCTCTTGCGGTACTCCTCCATGGCCTCGCGGTCTTCCCAGGTGTAGACGCCGCCGTAGGTGTTCGTGCTCGCGTTCGCGAGCCACACCTTCGAGATCAGACCGGGCACCTCGGCGAATGCCGGCGCGAGCTCCTCACAGTGTGCCCGGAACTCGGCGTCGCTCAGATCGTTCAGGTGGAAGTTGACAACCTCGATGTGCATCGTGCCTCCTCTGTTTCAGCAAGCTGGTTTTTGATTGCCACTACGAGCCTATGGGGCTCCCGCGCCGCAGACCTGAGCGCTGCGTGAGAAAAAGATGAGAATCCGGACCGCTGCGGCAGGTGCGCTACGCGTGCGAGCGGCGGCGCTGCCGGTCCGCCTCGTACAGCAGCAGCGACGCGGCGACGGACACATTCAGCGAGCCGATGGCCCCGTGCATCGGAATGCGCACGCTGGCGTCGCAGCGCTGGCGAACGAGCGGCCTGATGCCGGAGCCCTCGGAGCCGAGGACCAGCACGACGCCGCCGGTCAGGTCCAGCTCGTCCGGGGTCGCCTCGCCGTCCTCGGCTGCCGCATAGCTCCAGAGATCGGCGCGCTTGCTGCGGCGGAGCAGCTCGGCGAGGTTCGTGACCATGGCGATCGGGAGGTGCTCCACGGCCCCGGCGGAGGCCTTTGCGACGACGGCGGTCACGCCGGCGGAGCCGTGCCTCGGGATCACGAGGCCGTGCGCGCCGAGGCATTCGCAGGAACGCACGATGGCGCCCAGGTTGCGCGGATCGGTAACGCCGTCGAGTGCCACGACGAGAGCGCCGGGCCGGGCCAGCAACGTCTCGGCCTCGGCATACGGATAGGGATCGCAGAGTGCAACGACTCCCTGGTGATCGGGCCGCTCCGCCAGGGCGGTGACGCGGTCGGCGACTGCGATCGACACGCGCACGCCCGAGCTCTCGATCCACGGCATGGAGGCGGCCGCCTCGCGTGTGCATACGATCTCGCGGACCCGCCGGCGGCCGCGCAGAGCCTCGCGCACCGGCTGCAGCCCGTAGACCAGGTCCGTGCGCGGCGGGCGCTCGGCGCGGTCAGCCATCGAGTGGCACGACCTGCGGGCCCTGCGGCGTGTCGCGCACGCTGAAGCCGAGCTCCGCGATGCGGTCACGCAACTCGTCTGCGCGGGCGTAGTCGCCGGCCGCGCGGGCAGCCGCACGTTCCGCGGCCAGGGCCAGTGCGTCGGCGGAGGCTTCGGGGCTCGTGTCGAGCGACGCCAGGCCGAGCACGTCGAGGGCGCGCACGAGCAGGTCCGCCGCGTAGGCGACCGCTCGCGGATCGGCCGTGCCCGCGCCGACGGCCGTGTTGATCGCGCGCGCCAGGCCATGCAGCTCGGCGAGCCCGCGTGGCGTGTCGAGATCGTCGGCCATGGAGGCCTTGAAGGCTCCGAAGGCGCGATCGGCCTGCACGCGGATCGCCTCGTCGGCCCCGGCGCCGCGGGCCTCCGCGTAGCGCCGTGCGTTGCGCAGCGCCTCGCGCAGGCCGGCCGCAGTCGCAGCAGCCTGCGCGAGCGTCGAGTCGCTGTAGTCGACCGGGCTGCGGTAGTGCGCCTGCGCGAAGAACACGAGCAGCGTCTCGCGACCGACTCGCTCGAGGGCCTCGGCCAGGCCCTCGATGTTGCCGAGCGACTTCGACATCTTCTCGCCCGTCAGCCGCAGCATCCCGTTGTGCATCCAGACGCGCGCGAAGCGCTCGCCCGCCGCTTCCGACTGCGCGCGCTCGTTCTCGTGGTGCGGGAAGATCAGATCGAGGCCGCCGCCATGTACGTCGAAGTCCTCGCCCAGCTCGACGTGCGCCATCGCCGAGCACTCGATGTGCCAGCCCGGGCGACCGCGCCCCCAGGGCGAGTCCCAGGCCGTGTCCTCGCCGGCCTTCGTGCCCTTCCAGAGCGCGAAGTCGAGAGCCTCGCGCTTGCCCTCGCCGGGCTCGACCCGGGATCCTGCGATCAGGTCGTCGGGCCGCTGACCGGACAGCTCGCCGTATGGCGGATACGCGGCGACGCTGAAGTAGACGTCGCCGTCGTCGCTCGCGTAGGCCGCTCCGCGCTCGATCAGCCGCTCGATCAGGGCGATGATCTCCTCGATCGTCAAGCTCGCGAGCGGCTCCGAGTCGGGCCTCCCCAGCCCCAGCGCATCCGTGTCGGTGCGATAGGCGTCGGCCATCTCGCCCGCCAGCTGCGCCGAGGGGACGCCGCCCTCGACCGCGGCGGCGTAGATCTTGTCATTGATGTCGGTGATGTTGATGGCCAGCCGCACCGGCAGGCCGAGCAACTGCTCGGACGCGCGCTTGAGCACCATCGCCGTCCAGTACGGCCGCGCGTTCCCGACGTGGATGCGGCCGTACACGGTCGGGCCGCAGCTGTAGACGCGCAGCAGCCCGGGCGTGCTCGGCTCGACTTCCACCGACGCATCCCTCAACCTGTCATAGAGCCTTAGAGTTTGTCGCGTCATGTCGTCCGCCTGCACCGGTCGAGAGCCACCTCGCGCGGCAAGACCGTTACCACGACCGGGAGCGGCAGGCCGCGCGACTGACCCGTCAGGGCCACTCGCAGGGGGTGTAGCACGTCCCGGGGCGAGATGCCGCGGGCCTGACCGAGCTCCCGCAGGTTGTCGATCAGCTGCACGGCAGCCGCGTAGGGCATGTGCTCGCTCTCGTCCGCTTCACGCAGGACGCAGAACAGCTCCAGCGCCGGCGAGCCCGTTGCCGCACGTTCCGGTTTCTGTGCCAGTAGAACAGCAGAGTCTGCGATCTCGCCGAGCGCGGAGGCGCCGCGCGCCGCCTCCGCCAGCGCCTCGAGCACGACCTCGGGCGTCCCCTGCGGGAGGAAGGGCGCCAGCCGGCGGGCGAGCTCGGCCGCCGGCAGTCCGGCCAGCACCTCGCGGCCGAGCCAAGCAAGATGCGCGGGATCGGCGTGCGCGGTACCGCGCCCCAGGCGCTCGAGCGAGAAGCGCCGTGCAAGCTCGGGCAGGGACGCCACCTCGCTCGCGCCGCCCTGCGCCGGACAGGCCAGCTGAGCGGCATATGCGACAACGGCTTCCGGCGGCACGCCTCTCCCGCGCAGGGACGCGAGCGGCTCCGCCCCTTTGCGCGTCGACAACCGCTCGCCGTCGGCGCCGACGATGATCGGGCAGTGCGCAAACACCACCGGCTCGATTGTGCCTAATGCGCGTAACAGCAAGAGGTGCCTGGCCGAATTGGCCAGGTGATCCTCGCCGCGCACGATGTGGGTGATCCCGAGGTCGCGGTCGTCGACGGAGGTTGCCAGGTCGAAGGTCGGCCTCCCGTCCGCGCGCACGAGCACGAAATCGGAGATCTCGTCCGCGCCGAAGCGCACGGCCCCGCGCGTTGCATCCTCCACGACGACTTCGGCCGAGGGGACGCGGAAGCGGATGACATTCGGTTCGCCGGCCTCGTGGCGCAGCTCCGCGTCCGCGCGCGGTAACACCCGGCAACGCCCGTCGTAGCGCTCCGGCGAAGGTGCGCAGAAGCAGCGGTAGGCGCGCGCCGTGGCCAGCAACTCGCCGGCCGCGGCCACATGCAGGTCGCGGCGATCGCTCTGGCGGATCGGAAGCCCGGCGAACTCGAGGCCGAGCCAGGCAAGGTCGTCGTGGATCCCCTGCTCCCCGCCCTCCGCCGTGCGCCCCGCGTCGGTGTCGTCGATGCGCAGCAGCAACTCACCGGCCAGCGCGCTCGCCGCGAGGGCATTGGCGACCGCCACCACGGCGGAGCCGAGATGCAGCGGGCCCGTTGGCGACGGGGCGAAACGCAGGCGCGGCGGAAGCATGCAGCCACCATCGTCGCGCATGTGCTGCACGCCGGAGGCGCACGCGGTTTTCCTCGCAGGCCCGGGTGTTAGTGTTGTTCGCGGCAAACCGCAGGAGGAGAGTGCGAGATGGGAAGGCTGCTGCGCACGGTCGTCGCCGGCATCGGGGTGGTTGCAGCGATCGGGGCGGTGTCGCCTGCAGCCTCGCTCGCGGGCACCGCGCCTCCCACCACCGTGACCGTCCGCGGCTCGATTGCGGACTACGGCATCTCCGGGCACGCGGTGCAGATCATGGCGCTCGCGAACGGACAATGCCGTGCCCAGAGCTGGGTTCCGGGCAAGCCGGCCAGCGCGGCGCATGTCGTCGCAGCGAGCAACTGCGCGAATGCACGCACGCCTGCTCAGTCGGTGCAGTCGGCCGAGGCCGCGCGCGGCCAGGTGCCGCCGCCGGTCGTGAGCGGCGGTCTCGGCGTCGCAGTGACCGCCGGCGCCCTCGACGCCCCGCAGATGCTGGTCGTGCGCAACCGTGCGACCGGAGGGATCCTGCACCGCTGGCCGCTGCCCGACGAGGTCTCGTCGCTCGCGGTCGGCCACGGCATCGCCGTGCTCTCGACGGTGCGCCACCAGGGGCTCTACGCCGTCCGGCTGAGCGACGGGCGCATGCGCATCGTGGGCCTCATGGGCTGGCTCGACCGGCCCGTGCTGACTGCGGCCGGCATCGTCTTCCGCGACGACATGTACGGGCGCCGCAACGAGCGCCGCGGGCAGTCGGTCCTGCAACTCCTCCGCTGGGCCGACGTCAGCGCTGCGCTCGACGACAGCTCCCGGTCCTACAGCGCCCCGGGCGCGCAGGCGGCCTGGGCTTATGACGGCCAGCGCGTCGTGATGGCCATGCGCGATCCGGCGATCCCGTGCGATCGCGTGCATTTCTGGAACGTGGCCTGGGATCGTCGCGTGCAGCTGACGCAGGTCGAGGATCACATCTGTCCCGCCGGAAAGGGCAGCCACGTGGTTGCGCTCGGCCTCGGCGGCGTGCGGGCGGCCTGGCTCGTGCAGAACCCCGCCGGCAAGCGCTGGCTGATCTCGGCGACGATCGTCGCCTGTGAGGAGCGCGTCGTCGCCAAGGCGCCGGCGGGCAACGCCGGTGCCGGCGGGCGCGGCCTCGTGGGCGACGGAGGCCTCGTGGCGTTCTCGGCGATCGGAGCCCCGGGCGTGCAGGCGATCTGGCGCGCCGCATCGGGTCACAGCAACGTCACCGGGAAGGCGCTCGTGCCGCGCACCGGCTCGCTCGCGCTCTCGGCGGACGAGGACCGCGTGGCGGCACTCGACACCGGCGGCCGAATCGAGATTCGCAACAAGTTCGGCGCGCTCGAGGACACCGTGGCTGCGCCCGGGGCGCGCGCCGTCTCGCTGCGAGGCGACAACCTCGCCGTGCTCGCGGGCAATCGCCTCGACGTCTACGACCTCGCCTCCGGCACGCGCACCCACCGCTGGCGCGTCCCGGCAGCGGCCCGCAGCGTCGACATGCAGTTCGGCGTCGCCACGCTGGCCGCCGGCCGCACGGTCTACGCGGTGCAGATCGCAACGGGCCACACCGTCGTCCTGGCCACGGCGCCAAGCCGCGTCGAGGCCCAGATCGAGGCGCCTGGAGTGGTCTACCGCTACGACACGGCCGGCAGTGGCGAGTTCCGCTTCGTGCCGTTCGCCCAGATCCGCCGGGCACTGGCCGCCTGAGCAGGAACTGAATGCGGCACGCCCGGCGCGCTAGCGTGCCGGGCGTGCCGCCGACAGCTCGCGAGAAACTCCAGAGCGCACTCCTGGCCTGGTTCGCCGAGAACGGGCGCGATCTGCCGTGGCGGCACACGCGCGACCCCTACGCCATCCTCGTCAGCGAGGTGATGCTGCAGCAGACACAGGTCGCGCGCGTGCTCGAGCGCTACCCGCCCTGGCTCGAGCGCTGGCCGACGGCCACCGCGCTCGCGGCGGCGCCGGCAGCAGACGTCCTGCGCGCCTGGTCGGGCCTCGGCTACAACCGGCGGGCGCTCGGCCTCCAGAACGCCGCGCGGCGTGTGGTCGAGCTCGGAGAGTTCCCGCGCACGATCGACGAGCTCGAGCGCTTGCCGGGCGTCGGCCCCTACACGGCCCGCGCGATCGCGTGCTTCGCGTTCGACGCTCAGGTCACCGCGCTCGACACGAACGTGCGGCGCGTGCTCGAACGCTCTCTCGGAACGACCGACGCGGAGCCGCCGCCGGGCCGCGCCTGGCACTGGAACCAGGCGCTCTTCGATCTCGGCGCTCAGCTGTGCCTCGCTCGCGTGCCACGCTGTGAGGCCTGCCCTCTGGCCGCCTCGTGCCCGTCGCGGGGGCAGACGTTCGCGCCCTTGCGCCGCCAGGGTCGCTTCGAGGGGTCGCGCCGGCAGCGTCGCGCTGCGCTGGTGCGGGAGCTCGCGGCGGGCCCGCGCACGGACGACGGCTACGATCGGGACGTGGTCGACTCGCTGGTCGCCGACGGTCTCGCCGTGCGCCGAGCAGACGGCCTGCTGGCCCTTCCCGAGGAGGTCACTGCACCGTGAGCATTCCCCTCTATGCCGCCAACGCCGTGCGCTGCCTCGCGGTGAAGCCCGGTGAGCGCTTCCAGGCGCTCGTCGACGAGCCCTTCGCCGATGTCGGCACGCGGCTCTGCGACGCGGCCCTGGCAGCCGGCGCAGGTTCTGCGACCTGCGTCGTCGTGCCCGACGCCGCGCGGCCGCTGACGAACGCGTACGAGCCGCTCGTCGCCTCCCTGACCGCGACCGATGCGCTCTGCTTCTGGTTCACGGCGATTCACGACGGCGAGTTCGGAGGCTTCCGCAAGCCGCTCTACGCGCGCGCGATCGAGACGGGGACGCGCGTCGCCTTCGGCGGGCGCATGGACCGCTCGATGCTCGAGCACGAGATGGCCGCCGACTACGGCGCGTTGCACGAGCTCACGGCGGGCCTGGCCGATCGTCTCGCGGGCAGCAAGCGGGTGCGTGTGACGACGCCGGGCGGCACGGACTGCACGTTCGACGTGACCGGACGCGAGTGGAAGCTCGACGACGGCGTGCTCGACGAGCCCGGCGCGTTCGGCAACCTCCCCGCCGGCGAGGTCTTCATCTCGCCGCTCGCCACCGGCGCGCAGGGCGTGTGCGTGATCGACCGCTCCATCGCGCTGGCAGGCGAAGGGCTCGTGGACGAGCCGATCGTGCTCACGTTCCGGGAGGGACGCATCGTCGGAATCGAGGGCGGACGCTCGGCCGAGTCGGCGCGCACCGTGATCGCCGAGGCAGGCGAGGGCGCCGACGTCGTCGCGGAGCTCGGTATCGGCACGAACGAGCGCGCGCGCATCACGGGCAGCGTGATCACGGACGAGAAGGTGCTGGGCACCGCCCACGTCGCGTTCGGCGACAACGCGAGCCCGAGCTACGGCGGCGACAACCGGGCGACGATCCACGTCGACGGCGTCATGGCCGACGCCACGATCGAGGCCGACGGCCGGGTCGTGATGATCTCCGGCGCGCTGGTCTAGCAGCCGCGCAGCTTCTCGGCGAACGCCTCGAGCTGCGCGACGTGCGCGTCCTGGAGCCCGTGTGTCCCCTCGACCCGCACGAGCAGCGTTGGCACGCGGCGCCGTTCAGCCCGCGCGAGATCGTCGCGCCGGATCTCGTCGTCGAGCCACGCGAACGGGCGATCCCCTACGAAAGCCTCGATCGCCGGCCACTTCCAATGGCAGTCCGCCGCCGCGGGCTCGTCGAAATGCATGACGGGCAGGGCCGGCAGCCCCAGGAACGGCGCCAGGAACTCGGCTGCGTCATCCTCCCAGGCTGTGCACCAGACGAGCTGGAACGACCTGCGCAACCGCTCGAGGTGCCCTCCGACCTCCGGCGAGAGCCAGACGGGCCGGTACCCGACCGAGACCTGCCGGAGGCCCGCCTCCTCAGGATCGGCAACCTCGCCGCCGTACGGGCAGACGACGCCGTCGACGTCGAGCAGCAGGAGGGCGCGCGGATCGTCCTGCGCGAATGAGGCAGGCAACCCGGCGGCGAACGCGGCCGACGTGGCGGCGCGCGCCTCCCGCTCCGCCAGGGCCGCCTCGATCTCCTGCTGACTTGCGCCGGCGCGCACCCGGACGAGCTG
>Ga0157379_10002850_pt1 | contig 14576 bp, 10 predicted proteins | sample S25metaG_FD_121802 | JGI IMG/M metagenome (GOLD analysis project Ga0157379, IMG submission 121802) | Switchgrass rhizosphere microbial communities from Kellogg Biological Station, Michigan, USA - S2-5 metaG | ecosystem: Host-associated > Plants > Roots > Rhizosphere > Soil | place: USA... | reverse complement strand
AAAGACATGTCCCTTGGCATCGGAATATGCTTACGTGGCGTCGCCGCCTATTGCCTGGCTATGAAGGATCCCCAATCGCAGGTGGTGCCTATTTGCATGACGGATGTCAAAACACTCCAAGGAGGATGCGATATTCCCTATGCCCCCCAATTGCTAATGAGTGGGGAAATCGACCATATAATCGGATTGATTCCTTCTGAAGGTATGATATTTTATTGTTTCAAGATCGTTCTACTACTCATAATCAAACAGATACAGAGGATTCACATGATCTTGACAATCTCCGCACGCTTGAATCTGTCGTGGTAGTTTCAGACTGCTCAGCCCTTTCACCATTTCCAACATGGGATCCGAGAAGACATAGCAGATCCCGAGCCGTTGCTCAAGCCGCCATCGTTCACTACCTGCGGCCGTGAGTTTACGTTTATTAGTGAGTTTGATTTCGAGTCGTAGTGACCTTTGATCGCCAGACGCCACGGTCTCTACTTTTTCGACACTGACGGAGTGTACTGGGATTTACTTTTGTTACGAGACGATGGTACCCGACTTTCGTATACGCATATAACGAGAGTCTCGTTAAATGAGAAAGATGGGCATCTCCAACTTTGCCGGGTGATAGCCCATTGTGTCCGTTGTCTCTCTACTTTTTCGTTTTATATCTGAAATAACGGGGGTATTATAGCTCCAAACACAATTTCGTCATCTTCCGGTGGGTGAGCCACGAGAGCCTCCTCCGGGTTGCCTGCCAATGTATTGGTGGCATCCAGCCCGTCAAGGTGCGGAGGCACAGGTACCCGTGGATGAGATTATGGATCCCATCGCCATGGATGCCGCCATCCATGACTATTGTCCAGTTATACGATCTATTGTGGATAGAAAGCAAGGAAGAAAGGTGCGTTGCAATATTCTACATGAAATTGTATTAAATTATTATTGTAGGCACCGGTATACTTTTCAGCGATTACCCGTCGTCATATTTCGACTGTGTGTCGTGTGTCGATCCGAATTGAGCGTATTAATACGCGTGTGTATCAGCGTCCTGCAGATCAAAAAGATCTTTTTATGTCGATCAGTGAAATATACTCTTATTTCACACCTCACGTGAGTTGATCTCCAACAGAGTTTGTGTAGCAACTATCTTACAAAACCAGCCGGGTGGTATCACCGGGCATCTCGTCACTGCGGTTTTACAGTTCCTTTGCCAGAAATCGGAATCATTACGCATACGGAAAAACTGGGAACTTCCTAGCGTCGTCGACCTTCATGATACATTGTCTATTGATGGATCGTTTGATCAGGTCATCTTGTCCAGTAGGTCTTTCCACGGATGTGTGCTTATGATACTGAGAATCCACTTCATTAGCGACGAGTGAACTCCCGATCTTTTTTGTCGTAGAGTCATCGTTTAACTTTGAGAGTTATGCATGGGGCGCGATCGGACGAGCTTTAGCCATCCTGCGGCAATCGCAGTAAGTCCAATCCATATGTACCAAGGCAAGGATTTCTCATCATAGTTCAGATGCAATACCATTCTATATGCGATTTCGACTGACTCAGACTGGCAGGTTTATTCCGGAACAATGGAAAAACGGCACAAGTTCGTTCAGCGCATGCTCATGGCCTTCGGTCTCAAGACTACTAGGGGCACGCTGGATGACACAGTTATCTATCACATTGAAGCATTGCGAAATCTCTTATCTCAGTTTTCATTATCCGGAATAGACTTATTTAACACCTAGCCCATAAGAAACACAGATTTCCCTATTATTTTCTTCTTGCGCCCATCTAGCTGATATAAGTGGCCTTTTTTAAAAATAATATCTAAAGAAAATGTGGTATCCTCCAGTCTTCTCCATCCTTATTATACACAGTATGATGCTGAAGTCTGTCTTTTTACTGTTCTTACATAGTGAAACTGATGTCCCAGCTCTGGATATTTGAGGGAACGAAGAATTAGGCTACGTGTGGGACTGGTTCGAGTCAGGTGCCGCCTAGACTCAACTGCCGAATTCTTTCCCCTGGCGTCCATGATACCGTAATACGTTGTCAACAGTTTTAATTTTCCTCAGCTGGATTACCTCACTACTAAGCGGGTGGGTTTAGTTACTCACTGACTCAGAAGGCAGATAATTAGGTAGAACTAAGAAAGCTTCTGACTTTATTCTGTAAGGGATGTTTATTTGGAACGTCTGTCGGATTTCAATTGGAAATGAAGTTATTGTGAACATCGTGTCGATAAGGGTTTATTTATTGTGGGGGAATCTAGCCCCAGGTGTTTCCACAATTTCAAGACCATATAAATGAGGAAACTGTACACAATATGATTGGAGTACATCCACGGAAAGTTGCTGCCTGTCATTGAGACTTGAGCACAAATGTCTAATATTTTTACAACTGTCCAGCAGTTTACACTTCCCTACCTCTACCTCTTAGAAGTGTCATTACATCCGTACGAGCTGCTCCTTTGGAGAAAGGGGGTTGCGGAATACCGTGATTAACTAACCATCGGCAGAGAAACCATACCTATTTTGTCTCCTGCAAGGTCAGCTTCATATATTCTGTTTCTCCGAGCATCATATCATCGACTGAATAAAGACGAACCCAGGGAAGGTCGGTGAACCATACAATAGACAGGAAGCATCATGCCCACTGGTCACTTGTATATGGGAGGAATTACTACGAAGCAAGCGAAATTTGGGGGTATGGTGAATTTAAGATGACATTGAAGAAGGGGTCTCTTATCTGTCCAAATGTGACTTCCGTGTCATTTTCGTTAGTAACAAGGGTACTAAGCTCAAAAGTTGGTGTCCAATAAGTCGTCGGGATGATTGCCACACTGATTAACTGAAGGAATGGATACCGCTCTAATACTGTTTGCCTAGAAGTACATAAGAATGTGCCCGCTCTATAGAATAATGTACATACCAGACGAGATATCCTTTAGGACTGTAAGGTTCTCCTTTTGATCATATTTGTCTTCTGGTCGAAAACTCGCTTCGATCCAAGCGACGACTGAGTAAAATCGGGGTCAATGCTAATGTCAAAAGTCCAACCGCAGTCTTCTTTGACTCCTAAGGCCTTGGTCTTGAATAAATATGGCTAGAGACGAGAGTCAGGAAGAAAAATCCTTTGAATATGAGGAGATCATATTCTCCTTCACAAGATCTCTGAGTAAAATGAACCATCATTGGACTGAGGATATAGATAATACTCACGGCCTAGATGAAAAACGCGAGGATGACGAGTGATCAAAGAATAATCTGTCCCTTTCCGAGGAAGACTTTTAAACGATCCCCCGACCTCACATCGGGCGAAGCGCGTATACAAAAATGTGTATGCTCCAAAAAGAACCTGTGAGAGCCATCGGAAAACGGCGTAGCTACGCGTCAACTTGCTTTGCGCGATGAAAATGGCGAATGTGATGGCTAGGAGGACGTTCAGTGACGTGTGAGAAAGCGAAATGTGCCACTTACTGACATAATATTTAAGTCGAGAACATTCCGGTGAAGTTCGCCATAGTGATAGTATGTCCCATTTGTTGGAAAGTATCGAGCAAGGGACTTGAAACTAATCCATGGCACTGGGATTCATAATGAGTCTGGAGAGCGAGAAAAATGGGGCGAGGGGAAGAGAGTGGCTTAATTACCCCAAATGGTGGGGTTCCTCGTCGTCCACTAACAGCTGAAGTTGTGTGGTGCCTTCCCTGACTACTGGATCACTCCCAGGAACAATGAGTGGTAAATTTAATAAATAATAGGTTCATATAAATTTGCACGACGCGGAATCTTGTTAATCGAGTGTAAGGAAAGGATGGCCAAGATTTATACAAACGTTAGAAAAGACAGTTTAAATTTAATGGCCATGCATAACGTATCGATATACAGGATAAACTGAGATTTCCCGGAAGTGATAGGGTTTAATACCTTTTGGTATAAAATCATCTGATTACGTTGGAACAACCCTGCGCGAGCAGCGGAATGCAGGGATGGGACGTAGTCACGCGAGCATCCTTCAGTGAGAATACATCGTTGATTAATTCGAGTTTATTGGTGTTTGTATAATTTTGTAAAAAGCCCTCTCCAGCCTACTAGCGGATAGCCTCGATATGAACCAATTCCTAACAATACTATAAACCTGCCTCAAATTTTTGCTATTATGTAAGATAAATTCGGGAGGGATTTTCACCGAAGCCAACCTCTTTTATATCACTTCTGTCAAATGGTGATCCAGGGGTCGTATTATAATACATGTCCACATAGACCGCCGAGTCGCAGTTATTATTACTGCAAGACAGACATTTCTCCTCGTTAGACGATATCTCATACAATGGACTCTGTAACTCACGAGCTCGACTTCCAGCTCTCAGACGTGGACATTGAGTCATCTGAGATAGAAGGGATAATGATAGATGTTGACACGGGAACAGGAAGAGTGTTTTCAAGCGTGGAGTATGCAGAATCGAGGAAATTAAACATTTACCTACGTACTACCGCTCGAAAAGCGGCGGAGTAGCTCGCCTATGTCGCCATCCAAGTTCCCAAGTCGAAACAGGATAGTGCATTACAGGGCTGGAATGGCTCAGAGGGGTAACCTACATTTTTGTTTGGTTGGATTTACGAGCGCTCAGCAAGGCATATGCTGTGAGTTCCGTGCCGTGCAGCACCAACCTGCACCAACTCCTTTGTGCCATTCCTATTCGGTTGTACAGCATATATTCGATATAAAAGTAGCTTACATGTTGTACATACGATATCCGTTCGCCTCACGAGCTCACCGAGGTCAAACGTAATTTTACTCTTTATTTGTGTATTCGCGACGTTTATTCCAACACACTCGCAGCCCTCTGTTTGCACGTTTATGTATTTTCCATTGGTCGATCATTTGTGTCAACTTTTAGAACCAACTGAATTTTGTTTTCTGGGTGCCGAATAATAATCAAGGAGTTCAAAGTAAATAAAATTCTAGTAACTAAATACTGAATCAATCAAGCAAAGTTGTAAAATATATCGCTACTGGTGACTTGTTTGCTCTTGTGGTTGATTTGTTCTGCAAAGGAGCCATATAGGGTGATTTGTTTTACAGCGGAGTACTGACTGCTCGAAGCCATTATGTTTCTTCCACATCCCTGTTGGAATTCAAACCTGTGCAAACCCCTTAGGTCCGCCTTTTACCCGATAATATAATCTTACCGTATAACAATTTACTGCACCGGTGCTCTCGCAACCTTTTGTTCTCCCCCTGTGCACCTGGTCATTCCTTATTGTCTACTTCCTTATTGTCTCCTTTTTACTTCGACCCGTAAAGATCCCATCTTGATTATTTCCAAGCCCCATTCATTACATTCCGCTACCTTTATGTCGCATTGGAAATTATGTACAGTATATAAACTCGTAGTTAGTGCTTTGCTCACTCAGTCGTTTGTATTCGCGCAAACACTGAGGTGAGCATTCCGACTTGTACCAGAACCATTAGTTTACTTACTATCTTGTAGTCTCGTTCGTTAGGTAATTTTATCAGTCGTTTGTATTCGCGCAAACACTGAGTCTCGTTCGTTAGTCAACTCAACAATCCCACCACACCCAATGCTGATACACGTATACATCCAGCCTCGATCTTACCCACGTTCCAGCCAAGTTGACTATACCTATCTCGCCAAATACCTCCATCCAACGGACCTCCATCCAATGCCCCCATCCATCCAGAGGAACTCGACGATGACAGGCCTAGGGGCAAGGTCTCGAGCCGATGAAGATATTTCGGTCCTTGTTTGTTTGCCCTTCTTTGGTCAAATTGGCATTCAAATGCGCCACTATTCCTTTAGATGACTTTATGGATGTGATTTCTGTTGGATTACGCAAACCTGCCCGTAAGCCTGGACGCATGTATACACATATATTAAACCCTTTTTTTTTACTCTCTTACTATTTACCCTGCGCTATAATACATTCTATACTATTATGTTGTTCGTCCAATACGTTTCCCTTAATTCTTTATGTATTGACTATAGAGCCATATCCCTCTTTACTCATTCTGCCGCATTCCTGCACTTTTATGCTCCATTTATTTGTCTTGCCCGAGATCCATCGAACTCTAGCTACAGAATTTAACCCGTAGCTAGAAATTGCTTTACCTCAGCTGTTTGTACCCTTTCAAACACTGCGTTCTCGCTTATTAGTTGCTATCTTAACAATTTCCAGTCAGGTCGCTATGATTTCTTCTGAAGGAGGTTGGAGGACGCGCTTGAACAACTTCGTCTCAAGCTCTCTACAAATCCGGAGAACCCGTGCTCCGTCTCTCCGAATGGAGACTTTCCAAGGATGTTGACAGCGCAATCACGATTTTTGCAAAGCAAGATCCTGGATTCCGAATGCAGATTAACGAATAATTATTTCCAGGTTGATGTTTATAACAAACGTCCCCCACTATTTACCCGAACCTATCTAGTCATGCTCAAGTAATAAGAAGACGAAGCCGTTGGAATATCAACCCGTCCCTCCGAACCCCAATGTTTGAATGTAACGCTGGTTACTCTTACTAACGAGGCAAAAAACCGGAACGAAAGACAAAGCGGGAGGTGTACGAAAAGAGGAATAGTAATTATCGCTATGTAAGCTGCAAGATGAAGCACAGTATATCCAAACTTGGCATTAAAGAATAAAGGTTGATCTTTCGTGAATTGTTTAATCCTTCACCATTCCCACTACAGCTTCACTTCCAACAATCCTTTCTAGCCTCATTACGTCATACTTGCAATACATCACTTTGCAAGTCACGTCGCCGGCTTCGACATTTTCATCCAGGAACGGATACGACAATAACTCGGTGTAGTATTGAGAATGATCAGGAAGGCCGTAGAAGATGATATTACGGATGCCTCGAATTTTGTACCTAATGAATTGGAGGGTATCAACGCAAGCGAAGAATAGGGAGACGTGAAGAGACACATACCGACGGAAGAAATGGAAACGCTCGCTCATGAGCAATAACCGTTTCTTTGCGTTGAAGAACGATTGCCTTGCGCGGGATATATCTTGATTTGACGAATATCTAAATATTACAAGTCGGTATAAAGATCAATCGTATATGAAGCCGGTGTACACGGTACTTACTCGGACAAGATTGCCACGCTAGCGTCGGGTAACTTCCTCAAATAATTCTGCACACGGATGAAATCGAATGATGAAGGAACAAATATGAGGGTGTTAGTGCTCTGCACCGCAGATTTGAAAACCGATGGAAGGATTTGCTTCGTAAAGTACTCGAAACGCTTATCTGCCTCGGCCTTCGGTGACGAACAGTCGAATTTGGAGAACATCTGAAAGGAGGGGTTAGGGGGGCGCAATAGGCTTGGCAATGAGCATGCGTCATACTTGGTCAACACCTTCAGGGACAGCGATGGGTTTCCATTTGCGCTCAGTCTTTATCTTCCCTGCGACGTTTTTGAGCTGATGATTGAAAAGAGCCCGCATTTCAGGTGTCTCGTACGGGGAAAGGAGAATTGTTTGACGGAGGTATGCGGCGCTGAAGAATAGGGTTAATGATAGAACACTCATGATAGGCATAACCACTTACTGTCCATCAAGATACCATGGTTTAATCCGCGAAAAGTCTGCATCATGGGCTTCTTTCGGAATCTGGTTGAGCCGACTGAAAATGAACTGGAAAAATGAGGAACATTGAGCAACAGGGATATGATAAAGGAGTCGTCTCGAATTTTTACCTGCACATGTTCCCAATTTTGCATCGTAAGCGCATCAAAATGGTCGACAATCAGAACTTCGATGGATGATAAGAAGTCTGCATTTCTATTCATTCGTTATCAGCATACCAAACATACTGGAAAGGTCGGAATACTCACTTGTCCTTCTCGATAATCATCCTCAATCCCAAGGGACTCGCAATGATCAGATCACACTGATAAAAGCCAGCAAACCACTTGACAGCCTTCTTAGTCACCTTCACACCAACCCTAAAGTTATCATCCACATTTCCCTTAAACATATCCACATGATCGGCAGGGTACATCCCTGGCTCCGCCTCAGCCAGCTTGTCCACGACTCCTTCCGGTAACGAGAATTCGGATACCAGACGGGCTCGGTTTTCAACTTGGTGAGATGGAAGTTGACCAAGAATTGAATTTGCCCATCTTAGTGCAGTCGTTCGGAACGGAAGAAGGATAAGGACTGAAGGCCGTGTGAAGCCTTGGTCTTGAATGTCAGGTGGTGGATCAGCGGTTGCGTCGGCTTTAGAATGGGAGAGCCGGTCGTTATTCTTAAGTACACGGCGCCGAATACTATCGGAGAGAAAACATTAAACCTTTGGATGGATGATACAGGCATGAACCTACTTGAATATGTGATTTAGAGCATGTAAAGTTGTCGCGTCTCTCGTTAATGAATGGTGTTCGATTTCAGCCCGCGTGACGAACAGGTCTTGGTAACGAGATAAAGTTGAGAGGATATCTGCTCTAAGGTCCCTATGGTCTGTTGGGTAGGAACTTAGAGGCGGGAATTCCGCAAGAGGAGGTGCACCCACTCGCTGATAATTTTGATGCTCGTTCGTCAAAGGATGTCCGGAGTTTTTCTGGAATCTATGAATAGAACACTGTTGAGAATGTATACGAGAGGGTTAGCTTGAAATACGTACATAGGCTGCTTTCTCGGGAAACTCAGGCAAAGTATTCTCGTGCGGAACTAATAGAGAAACCACTCCAAGTTTGCCTTGTCGTACTACGTTCCGCTTCCACTTCTGCTCATTTACACTATTCCGAACGGTGTCATTAAGAATCTTATTCTCTGTACCAAAGTGTTGCTTATAGACTGTTTGTAAAGCTGGCATCAAAATCAGCTCAAAGTTCACAAACGAAGTTCAGATCGACTGGGGTATTATACCTTCAGCATCCCGTTCTCCATCATCAACTTCTGAGTGTCTATCCTCCTCCTCGATCTGGGTATCCGGTTTCTGGGCCTGTACATCGTTGGCAGGATTCTCCAGAGCATTAGGTTCCGCATCTGCAATAATTACGGTTTTCTTGCGTTTGTTCAACTTGGAGGAAGCCGTTGGGTCAACTATTGGTCGTTTCCTTTTAAGGGCGGAAACGTTGAGCAAGGTGAGAAGTTGGGTCGTCGTCTCGTTCATCGTGCAGGAGGTTTGAAAATTTGGGCGTTTCCGTTTGTGGCTGATGGTCACGTGATACACACGTGACCGCGACGTTCGCAATGGTTACGCCGACAATCTCTCAGAATGGGTATTTTTCACTCAACTTTTCAGTAGAACGAAGCTCTTTTGGAACCAAACTAACGCATTCAGTAAGGAAAAGGGATTTCCCTAAATAGTCTTCTAATCACCACTAGTAGGGATAGAAAATAGAAGCTATTTCGAGATTAAGATTCTTCCTTCATATATTGTCGCCCTTTATTTCTGACCCTGAAGTGGAATTTTAGAAACATTAAGACTAATGAGAGTGAAATCACAGGGTTTAATTCGTTAACCTGAGATCTTCTCTATCACAGGAGTCGGCAACGCATGTCTCCGTCTGCCACAGCGTAGACTGACCACCGAAGGTATGTACTGAAGATCTGCATATAACGGCAGACTTATTACTTGCATTTTTCAAGGTGCACTCCCAAGACATCCCATTAATCGCTCCAATTATTTGTCTCTTCCATATATTCAAATGAAGATTACCCTCTCTACTTCCGTATAGTACTCTTATTACATTTCTCTCTTTGTTACGGTTAACAGGGTCTTCAGTTCTGTGTCTTTGCAGCGATGTCATTCATGGTTCCATCATACGCACAGTGGTGTAAATGTATCCCGAATAGCCTTGCATGGGGAACCAGCACACCACTGACCGAGAAGTGCTGCGACAAAATTGGTAAAACTATGAAGAGATGGCCGGAATACCCAGATGTTTGCAGTCTAGAAGAGGATTATACCCGGATGGTCGATGATTCTGACTTCAAAGACTGTTGTGCCCAAGCCCATAAGACTGGTGTCTGCGCAGAAGTACGTCGTCGAAGGTTATCCAACTTACCTGACTAAAATGCACTTGTAGAGAGGAATTAATCCGACTCTCAGCAGACGGAGATAAACACACAAAGGGTGATAGCTCTCTTATCTCTCCCATGACTTTACTACGGACTTCTTCTCAGACTCTGTTTTAGAGAGTTCTCCCTAGAATTTATATACTACCATTTTCTCCATCCATTACACGTAGAGTCAACTTATTAATAGGACGTCAATAAACTAAAGATATGGTCAGCCTACCAAGTGGGTCGAAGACTATGATGATTTAGGGTCTTCGTAGCCCTCGTCATGCCTTTCAGGGGAGTCGGGATTCTGGTCACAATAAGCGTATCTCCATTTCTGCTTCTTCCCTTTTACCTCTCCGCAAAACGCACTGCCCCTTTGGATTTGTTGTCCATGGTTCAAAATAGATGCAGCGAGCATCTTTCCTTCGTGAGGGTTCCGTTCAAGCGATCAGTTAAAGGTTTAGGTTGAAATCTCACAGCAAATTATCTTGGATGGAGGCTGACGGAAAAGGTGGATTACCGAACTTTTCAGTCACTCGACAAAGGACCTTCACGGAGGGTGAAAGATGTGGAAGCCTATGATAATTCGGCCATAGTCGAGACAGGCCCCGTCTTAATTCCAGTGATAAATGTGTAGGTCGTATGAGTAAGATGAAAAATTAGTTCCCGAAGCGACAAACGGAGCTTCCCGCTACGAACCTCACAGATTTTACTTCGCATTCGGTTTCCAGACAAGGTTCAATGAACTTTCCAAATGACGATTCTGCGAGTGTAGTAAACGCATCCATTTATCTGAATTTTTGCTACACCAATGGCGTACGGAGTCCATGCACAACCACTGAGGGCAACTTTGTTTTATTCTTGCTGTGATTTTTTTCCTGCTCTCTCTCGAGCGCTTACGCAGAGGCTAAACGTTAGTGATTCGGGAGCTCTCTCATCCGCTTGCTTCCTCTGCCTGATCAAACTTGACCACTATTATAGCGTGGCTTACTCGACGCCCCAGTCTGCATTTATTGTCTGTTAGAACTTGTGACGGAAATCTGTAGATAGAAATCTCAGCGCCCGCACAAAGTGAGCAAAGCCTGAGGGGAGAATCCCGTACATGCGTCTATAAAAAGGAGATACGGAACTCCGGATCGGAAGTGCAAGAAAGGAAATGAAAGACAAAATGAAAGACTCCGGTTATCTAAGGTACCGATAGATATGGGCGAATATGTATGTATGGGTCCGTGTGGATTGCATTATATGCTCTAACATTGTCTACCACCCATCCTTCCCTTTTTTTCTTTTCCCCCCACACACATCCACCTGTGACCTGGCCTGCGAAATCTGAACATTGAACAAGGTAAGTACGTCAAATATGATAGAATTTGTTCATATTCAACAAAGCAGCTTAATCAGGCTAACATGTCTACATTTCCCGACTTCAATCTCGATCGCGACGTTCCCAAAGCCCTTGGGCAGACGTTCTCGCCAACCCACTCACAAGTCGAAACTCTAAATAATAATGTCGTATCAAATCCCAATAATCCCGTATCAAACCTCAATAATCCCGAATTAAACCTCACGGAGGTTATCTCCCCCATAGAAACTGCAAAACATGAATTAGAGAACAAACTCCACACTACGGTCAGCTTGCTCGCTCCGATTCGACGCGCCCCACCAGAGATAATGTCTCAGATATTCTGCTATGCGTCGTACATTAAATGTGTTTCGGTTCTTACCCTCTACTCTCCGGTGAACATTATGTCTCCCGACACAACACCGTTGGCTCTCTTTGGTGTTTGTCGACTTTGGCGTCAGATCGCGTTGGACACGCCATATCTCTTTACCCAGATTTTCCTGCAACGCGGAACTCCACTTGGTAGGGTAATACGGTGGCTAAACCATTCTAAAAGGCTGCCGCTCGAGGTTTACATCGGCTCAGACGGATACTTTCGGGGCCGCGCCCAAAGATTCGCCGAAATCATGAGACCACATTTGCATCGCATACGCGTCTTGACCGCGATCCTTAACCTCCACATTCAATATCTGTTCCCGCCTGAGACATTGGAATATCTTCCTTCACTGAAAAATTTGGAGTTGAGCCGATCATCCCGCAACTTCCCAATTGGCACAATATCTGTGCCTGTAATCCAGCATCTTAACATTGGCTCTGGCATTCGGTGGGAGGACCGCCTCATTTTCGGTGATCAGTTATCAACGTTTTCAGCCAATGTATCAGGGAGTCAATCCTTGTCCGACCTCCTCCCTCGATTTCCCAACTTGAGATCGTGCCGAGTAGTATCTAAGGAAGAGCCTGGAGATTCACATTTCCAGGGAATGCCGTTACATTCAATCACCCTTCCGTGCCTCGAGGTTTTATGGATTGAGTGGCGGGATGATGCGCCAAGACGAGCGCCAAACATCCTTGAACAGCTTCACACACCGAAGCTTTCATATCTGCACATCGATGGCAGTTGGGAAAGAGTAGCAAGAACCCGTATGTCGCCCTCCATTACTCGTTTGCTAAGGAGATCTCAGGCACCCCTTCGGAAGCTGCACCTTGATTACGGACATGGGGAGCTTCTCCCTGAAGATATCCGTAGTTTATTGGAGACAGTCCCAAATCTTGAAAGGCTGTGGGTTTCTTCCACTAACTGGACTGATTTTACTTTTACTTTATTAAACCGAGATGTTTATCCCGATATTTGCCCCTCTCTTGTGACTTTGACGTTACACGGTGTAGTACTCCCTCTAGAGTCAATCCTGGGTGTGTTCCGCAGTCGAGTGCGACGACCAAGTCCTTTGGACGACAAATTCAAGGTTCTCATATATTTCGGAACAAGATGTGTATCATGGAGGGGCTCGGATGACGATCCTGACCCGCTCTCGAGTGCAAGAGGGGCAATCTCGAAGTTGGAGGACGAATTGCCTGAGTTTGATATAGAAATGACGGGTGATTCTCTTGAAATTCGCAGGCATTAACCAACTATTCAGACTGCGTTACGGTTCCTTTATGTATTGTATTGTATATACTTTCACTATCTTGATAATTGGTTGGGAAAAAAAATTGTCCCTTCTGGTATAGAGGCATGTCAATAAAAAGAGTATAAATGAAAAACGGCATCCATACTTCGTATACAATAGAAAGGAAATATGATCTTGCATACGCTCATGCTTTCTTTTTTCGCCCTCAGTCCGCAAGCGCCTAATTAGATGATGACGCCCCATCGTTAACCTAATAATCGTCGGTCCTGTATAACCAATACCATGATCCCCAAAACAATAAACCAAAACTACTTGAAGGAAAAATACAATGAGCTCACTCCTCGCAGCTAGTTCAAACATGTCTTAAAGGAGAGCTTTTTGCCTTCCGGTTGACGAGGAAGTTTCAGGGCTTGGTGACAATCAAGACAGGGTAGGGTGGGGTTCTCAAAGAGGCTCGATTCGGTGATGATCAAGATGCATAGAATAAAAGGGGGTTGGATGACAGAGAGAAGGCATGGGCGGAGAACACAGAATAACAGTGTCGTTCACCGTGTTGAGATGTGTGCATCACCTATTCAGCATTTCCTTTTTCCATGGTGGATCAGACTGACTGAACGGGAAAGATTGGTTTACGCGCACAAAAGCAGGTCGAGCATTCGTGGTGTTCACTTGACCTGCGAGGTAGATATCGCGATAGAGACCAGCTTGAAAGTTTGCAGATAATGAGATGGGGGTGCATTGCTCCAAGGGGAAGAGAAGGGTGGCACTATGGGTTAGATTGAGCGGAGTGAAAATGTCTGGATTTGATCTATAGATGTTGAATGTCTATTGCAGTTAATCCACTAGACGATGCTCACACCTCGGAAATGTCTCGTTAGCGCCTGACACGTCCAAGTAGCAGTGCTTATCCAGTCGAGGGTTAAATTGAGACAGTCGCAAATCAACATAGCCCTTCAAAGAAAGAAAGAGGTTGATACAAATTCCGCGGTACCACGCGACTATGTTCCCACTTGTGCCCATCTTCATAGTTTTTATTCATTCAAATGTGCCCTTATGGGTATAGATTCATTCATTGTTTATTTCATTCCGTATTATAATGGTGAGATATTTCCTGCCTTCTGTAGAATTAATATGATATGATAAGAATATCAAAGTGGTCGTTGATACACGTACGATGCTTAATTTCTCCTCTGAACCAGACCCCTAAAGCGTGCCTTACCATCTCGCTATCATTCCCAACGTTTTCCCCTCCCAAAATCCCGATTCCAGACTAAACGTTTGTTGTTACAAGGCCATAAACATTCCAGAGCTGAACCACCACCAGCCACGTCAACGTTCCCTCGACAGAAGCTCATGACAATCGAAGGTGTTAATACCGAGTCTTGTGCTTTTGTTCGAATGCGACGTGAAATCAAGGTAGAAAGGGCACGGTCGGACTGAACCGGTTATGAGGGCAGTAATGCGATATATGAATGAGTGGAATAACTGGATGCTATAGTCGAGGTGTGAATTGCAGAGGATTGGGTGAAACTCTCGATGAAGTATAGAGCTAGGATTTATATGTCGTGTTTT
>Ga0157379_10002849_pt1 | contig 14582 bp, 13 predicted proteins | sample S25metaG_FD_121802 | JGI IMG/M metagenome (GOLD analysis project Ga0157379, IMG submission 121802) | Switchgrass rhizosphere microbial communities from Kellogg Biological Station, Michigan, USA - S2-5 metaG | ecosystem: Host-associated > Plants > Roots > Rhizosphere > Soil | place: USA... | reverse complement strand
CTCAGGACGGAAAGCGCGTCGCGAATGGCCGCCGCCCGGCCGTCGTACACGACAGGACGTCAAACACCTGCTGCTCCACCGGCCGCACGGCGCCGGCGACCGCCAGGGCGAATCCCGTCGAGAGCAGCGCGGCGATGCCGAGCGCGAGCGGCGGGCCCACGACCCACGTCAGCTCGACGGCCGAGGTCTCGACCGCGTAGACCGCAGGCGCCGCCGAGGCGTCGCGCACGAGCGACGGCAGGAGCGAGCGCATGCACGCCCCGAGGGGCGGCATCGCCAGCCCGATCGCCGCCGCGAGGACGACGAGGACTGCCGCGGGCGAGCCGACCGGCAGCGCCGCCAGGGCACACAGCAGCGCGCCGGCCAGGCATCCGCCCAGCATCAGCACGCCGGTCTGGCCACGGCGGTCGACGAGCTTGCCGAGCAGGGGCCCGCCAAGACCGAGCGCCACGGCGTTGACGCCGGAGACGATGCCCGCCGTCGCGTAGGAGCCCGTGAGGTGGACCGTGTGAACGAGGAGCGAGATGCCGAGCATCGCCAGCGGCAGGCGGGCGACGATCGAGATGACGAGGATGCGCAAGGCGCCGGGGCTCGAGATCAGCGTTTTCATGTGCCCGATGCTAGGCACGTACTGGTCTCAGAGGAAGATCCACTCCTTACCGTAAATATGAGACCAGTTCAGATGCCCGCGAGCCAGTCCGCGAGCGGCGGGACGGCCATGTCGACGAACTTCGCCTCGACGCGGGCGCCCGCCGCGACGAGCAACTCCGCCACGGCGACCCAGTCGCCGTCCGTGGCGGCGAAGCTGTCGTTCGGGTGCTCGGGGCTGTAGCGAGATCCCACGGCGGCCCAGCCGAGTGGCGTGGCGTACTCGGTCTCGACGCGCTCGTCGGGCTCCGCGCCCCGCCGGAGCAGGAGCTCGACGTAGTCGGGACGACCGAACCAGGCCGCCTGGTGGAGCAGTGTGCCGCGCGGCCCGCCGCCCCAGCGAGCGCTGAATCCCGCGCCGACGGCGTCGACGACACGCTCGAGTCCGCCGAGGTCGCTCATCGCGAGCTCGATCAGCACGTCGCGTGCGTCGCCGTCGAGCTCGATCTGCGCGGCGCTCCCGCCGTGCGAGATCGCATTGAGGGCCTGGTCTGCAGGACAGAGACCCGTGGGCGCACCGAGCTCTCGCAGCGTCTCCGCGACGTCCTCGCGCCCGCGCCGGAAGGCGTGCTGGTACGCAGTGCGCCCGGCTCGGTCGCGTGCCGCGACGTCGGCGCCGTACTCCACGAGCAGGCGCATCACGTCGGGTCCGCGGCCCCGGATCACGGCGTGATGCAGGGCCGGCCACTCCGGCGACTCGTTCGGGTCGCCCCCGTGCTCGAGCAGCATCCGCACGCGATCGGGACGGTCGTAGTCGAGCGCGTGCCACAGGGAGTTGGTGCCGGGCACCTCCGCGCCGTGCTCGAGCAGGACCCGCGTGCACCCATCGTCCGCCGGGTCGAGCGAGTGGTAGAGCGAGTCGTTGTCGTTCGGCTCCGCCCCGGATTCCAGCAACAGCCGGGCGAGCGCGTCGTCCCCCTGCGAGCACGCGATCGAGAGGTTCGTCCACTCCTCGCCGCCCGGACCATTGGGGTTCGCGCCACGCGCGAGCAGGTCGCGCGCGGCGGGCAAGCGGTCGACCGCCACGCGACTGCGTGCGACATAGAAGAGCGGCGGGAGGGCGAGCGGCCCGCCCGGTGCCTGTGCGTCGGCGATGCCCGAGGCATCGCCGAGCGTGAGCCGGACCCACGCATCCTCCCGCAGAGCGGGCGCCTCCGCGAGCAGCTCGAGTGCGCGATCGGGCCGGTGGTCGGCCTCGCGGATCACGCGCTCGGCCGTCGGCGGCTCGAGCGAGTGGATCAGCGCGGGCCAGCTCGGGTAGCCGAGCTCGCGCGCGACAAGGCGCTGCGCATCGGCGAGCCTGTCCGCAGCGCCGGACTTGACGAGCTCCTTCGCGCGCTTGCGCGCCTGCTCGACGTCGATCTTCATCACACGACCCCCCTCACGTCGCCCAGTGTCCGCGTTCCGGGCAGAAGGTGGTCGTTCCTGTCGGCGTTCGTCACGAGGTGGGCTCAGCCCTTCCCGCGGACCGGGCGCGCCCTCCGGCGCGTGCGGGCAATGCTACCTCGGCGCTGATCGTGCCGGCCGTGCCAGAGTGACGCCCTCGCATCCTCGACCCGACGAACGCACAGGAGCCCCACATGCCGCTGCTCGACCTGACGCCCGACGAGTTGCTGTCGACGACGCGCGCGGTGCGCAAGCGGCTCGACCTGTCACGTCCGGTCTCCGATGAGGTGCTGGAGGAGTGCGTGCGCCTGGCGGTACAGGCGCCGACCTCGACGAACACGCAGAACTGGCACTTCGTGGTCGTCACGGACGAGGCGAAGCGCGCGGCGCTCGCCGAGCTGTACCTGCGCTCCTGGATTCCGTACAACGGCGGCCGGCCGCCCGGCGAATCGGCGGACGAGACGGGATCGAGCCACCTCGCCGCCCATCTGCACGAGGTGCCCGCGCACGTCATCCCGTGCATCACCGGGCGACCCGAGGGTCTCGCTCCGGCCGACCTCGCATGGTTCTACGGCTCGATCATCCAGGCCGGCTGGAGCTTCCAGCTCGCCGCCCGCGCGCGCGGGCTCGGCAGCGTCTGGACCACGCATCATCTCGACTACGAGCGCGAGGCCGCCGACGTGCTCGGCATCCCCTTCGCCGAGGTCACGCAGATCGCGCTGATCCCCGTGGCCTACACCGTCGGAACGGACTTCAAGCCCGCCAGGCGCAACCCCCTCGAGACAGTGCTGCACTGGCAGACCTGGTGACCCCACGCGCAGGAGCACCAGGTATCGGTGGGCTATCGTCCATCAGCTGTGATACCTATCGCAAGTGCAGTCCGGCGGCCGTCCGACTGCCCGCGTAGAGCGGGCCGTCCGGTGGCTGCGCGAGACACGAGGCCGTCGCTGAGGCAGCCGGTCGACGCACAGGGTCGCTGATGCTCCGCACGTACTACGAGGCGCTCGCCGGCTTCCGGCGGCTCACGGCGACCTGCGTGCTCCTGCTCTTCTTCTCGGGCATCGCCGAGGCGTTCGGCATTGCCGCGCTGCTTCCGCTGCTCTCGACCCAGCTCGACTCCGGTTCCACCGAGCCGAAGTCGTACTTCGGGATCACCGGCGACGCGCTGACGATCGTGGCGATCTGCGCGCTCGTCGGTCTCGGGCTCCTTGCCGCGGTGCTCCACTGGCTCGGTGACGGCCGTTCCTACGTGCTGGCCGTGAAGGTCGAGCGATCGCTGCGCTCGCGCATGGTCGCCGCGATCCTGAACATGCGCTGGACCAGCTACATGGGAATGACCGTCGGCGAGGGCCTCAAGTCGGTGCTGGTCGAAGGCGGCCAGGTCGGCTCCGGCGGAGTCGCCGTCGTGCAGGCGCTCGGGAACCTCGGCATTGCCATCGTCTTCCTGGTCGTGGCCGGCATCGTGAGCCCCATCCTCACCGGCGCCGTGCTCATCTTCGGCGGTTTGACTGCGATCGTGTACCGGCACGTCGGGAAGAAGGCGCAAGCGCTGAGCCGCGACATCTCCGGTGTCTCGGCGCGAATGTCCGAATCCGCCACAGACCTGCTGACCAATGCCAAGTTCTACCGATCGACCGGGCTCGACGGCCGCGCGCTGGAAATCGTCGACGCGCAATTCGCAGAATGGGCGACCTCGTATGGCCGGGTCCAGCGGTATGTCCCGACCTCGCGCCTGGCGTTCGATGCCACAGGCCTGGTGTTCATCGGCGTGGTCCTGTCTCTCTCGCTGTTCGCGCTCGACACGAGCATTGCGGGCCCCCTTGTGTTCCTTGCACTGTTCTACCGCCTGGCGCCCCGCCTACAGGCGGCGCAGCAGGGGTACGTGCAGGCGGTGACCCAGGTTGCCTGGTGGCACACGTGGAAGGAGCAGTACGAGGCAGCGATGGCGGTGGCGGATGCGCCCGCGGGCACCCGCCGCCTCGCAGGGCCGCCGCGAATCGAGCTCGACGCCGTGAGCGTGACATTTCCCGGGCGTTCGGTGCCCGCGGTGGCCGGCGTGTCATGCACGATCACGCCGGGAGAGTGCCTCGCCGTCGTCGGGGAGTCCGGCGCCGGCAAGACGACGATGCTCGACCTCGTCACAGGGCTACTCGAGCCGACGTCGGGATCGGTGCGCCTCGACGGCATCGCCCTCGCAGACGTCGATCTGAAGCAGTGGCGCGAGCACATCGGGCTGGTGATGCAGGACAGCCCGGTGTTCTACGGCACGGTGCTCGAGAACGTCGCGTGGACGGATCCCCGACCGGACCCGGAGCGCGCGCAGCGCGCGGTCGAGATGGCGAACCTCGTCGATGTCGTCGAGCGGCTGCCGGACGGGATCAACACCCATCTCGGGCAGCGCGGCGGGCGCTTCTCGGGTGGCCAGCGCCAGCGGCTGGCGCTGGCGCGGGCGCTCTACCGCGATCCCTGGCTGTTGATCCTCGACGAGGCCACGAGCGCATTGGACTCCGAGTCGGAGCAGGTGATCCAGGCCGCGCTCGCGTCGTTGCGGGGCACGTGCTCGATGCTGGTCGTGGCACACCGCTTGAAGACGGTTCAGATCGCCGACGACATCCTGGTCATGGCGAGCGGACGCGTCGTCGAAGTGGGTACATGGGACGAGCTCTCGGCTCGCGAAGGGCACTTCCGGCGAATGCTCGAGGCCCAGGCCACCGGTGCCGCGGCGGGGCCCGCATGACGGCAACCCATGCACGTCCGGTCGGAAGCGTCCTCTTCGCAGGCCAGTGCTACTACCACGGGTGGTACCTCTCGCGTGCGCTGAGGGAGCGGGGGTGGCGCGCCGACGTCCTGAACTGGCTTCCGCCCGACGACGCCCAGTCGCCGTTCTTCCACGGGCAGGACGTTCAGTTCCGCCACGGCCACCCAGGTGACACCGCCCGGCAGCTGAAGTTCTACGCCAAGGCACTCCGCACCTACGACATCTTCCATTTTGCGAACGCGCACTGCCTGCACCTCGGGCCCAGCCTGCAGCGTGCGTTCTCGCGGTTCGGTGAGTCCGCCGAGGTGAAGCTGCTGAAGCGTTCCGGCAAGAAGATCGTCTACTCGAACAACGGCTGTCTCGACGGCGTCTCGCAGACGTCATTTTCGGCTTGGGGTGACAAGCCAGTGTGCAACGAGTGTCCGTGGCAGCACGTGCCGGCGGTCTGCAGCGACGAGAAGAACCTGGCCTGGGGGAAGCTGCGCAACAGCCTCGCCGACTACCAGATCACGATCGGCGGCAACCGGGCCGACTACAACGACGATCCGCGCGTCCACGAGGTTCCGGAGTTCTATTGTCTCGACCCGTCATTCTGGAGTCCCGACCTGCTCATCCCGACCAACTACCGGCTGCCGTTCTCCTCGTCGACCGTCAAGATCTACCACTCGGTCGGGAACTTCGATGTGCGCACATCGAGCGGTGGAGTGAATCTGAAGTCGACACATATCTGGGCTCCCGTCGTGGATCGTTTGAAGCATGAGGGACACGACGTCGAGATGATTTTCTTCAACGACGTACCCAACAAGGCAGTCCGTTACTACCAGGCCCAGGCCGACGTCGTGGTGGATATGCTGACCGTCGGGTTCTTCGGGGCGAACGTACGCGAGGCGCTGATGCTCGGGAAGCCGGTGATCTGTTATCTCCGACCAGAATGGCTCGAGAGCATGAGACGGGAGATCCCCGAGTACGTCGACGAGATTCCCGTGGTCAGTGCGACGCCGGAGACGGCCTACGAGACGCTGCGCGACCTCGTCGAGAGCCCCGAGCAGCGCCGCGAGATCGGCCGGCGCAGCCGCGAGTTCGCCGTCAAATGGCATTCTGCGGACGCGGGCGCCCGGCGACTCGAAGAGGTCTACCTGTCGCTCTTGGCCGATGACCGAACAGGGACGGGAGCGTAGTGGACATCAGGGGGAAGCGCTTCGTCGTGATCGGCGGTGCAGGTTTGATCGGCTCGCACACGATCGACACACTGCTGCACCACGACATCGGCGAGATCATCGTGTATGACAATTTCGTGCGCGGTACCGAGACGAACCTCGAAGCAGCAATGCGCGACGACCGGGTCAAGTTGTTCGAAGCCGGTGGTGACATCCTTCAGACGGATGTCCTGGCAGACGCCCTCCGCGGTGCCGACGGCGTGTTTCACTTCGCCGCGCTGTGGCTGCTGCATTGTCATGAGTACCCGCGGGCCGCGTTCGACGTGAATGTTCGAGGAAGCTTCAACGTGTTCGAGGCGTGCGTGGCGGCAAACGTCGAGCGCCTCGTCTACTCGTCCTCGGCATCGGTCTACGGCGACGCAGTCGAGGAGCCGATGACGGAGGACCATCCGTTCAACAACACGACGTTCTACGGGGCGACGAAGATCGCGGGCGAGGCGATGCTCCGTGCGCTCCATCACCGCTACGGATTGCCATACGCGGGGCTGCGCTACATGAACGTCTACGGACCTCGGCAGGATTATCACGGTGTCTACATTGCGGTGATCATGAAAATGCTCGATGCCATCGAGCGCGGCGATCCGCTCGTCGTCTACGGCGATGGAAGCCAGGCATACGATTTCGTCTACGTCGGGGACTGCGGCCAGGCAAACGTGTGCGCCATGCAGGCCGACACCGTCGACCGGTTCTACAACGTCGGCACCGGTCTGCGCACGACGATCGCAGAGCTTGCGCAGCTCCTGCTCGAGGTCAGCGGTTCCGACGTGGGAATCCATTACGAGCCTGCGGGATTGACCTTTGTGACGAACCGGATCGGCTCGGCCGAGCGCGCCGCCGCGGAGATCGGGTTCGAGGCCCGCGTGCAGCTCGACGAAGGGCTGAGAAAGCTCCTCGAGTGGCGCGGGCTCGCCTGATGGTTCACCGGAATGTGCCGATCGCCCTACCTTCGACGGGCGACGAGGAGTGGGAGGCGCTGCGCGAACCCCTGCAGAGCGGTTGGCTCACGCAGGGCCCGGTCGTCCGGCGCTTCGAGGAGGCCTTCGCTCGCCGCCACGACGTGCCGCATGCTCTCGCGACGACGAGTTGCACGACCGCATTGCACCTCGCACTCGCTGCTCTCGGCATCGGCCCCGGCGACGAGGTGATCGTGCCGGCGTTCACGTGGATCGCGACGGCCAATGCCGTCGTGTACTGCGGCGCGACCCCGGTGTTCGTCGACGTCGACCTGGACACGTTCAACATGGATCCCGCGTTGACCGCCGCGGCGGTGACGCCTGCCACGCGCGCGGTCGTCCCCGTCCATCTCTTCGGCCTGTGCGCCGACATGACGGCCATCGGGACGGCAGTCGGCCCATCGATCGCCGTCGTCGAGGACGCCGCGTGCGCGGCCGGCGCGAGCTATCACGGGCGCCCCGCCGGCGGCCTGGGCAGCGCCGCGTGTTTCAGCTTCCACCCCCGGAAGAGCATCACGACCGGCGAGGGCGGGATGCTCGTCACGGCCGATGCCGATCTCGCGGGGCGCGCCGAGCAACTCCGCAACCACGGCGCCGCGGTCCCGGAGGAAGTCCGCCACCACGGCCCGGCGCCGTTCTTGCTCCCCGACTTCGACGAGCTCGGGTTCAACTACCGGATGACCGACCTGCAGGCCGCAATCGGCCTCGTGCAACTGTCGAAGCTCGACGCCTTCGTCGACGAGCGTGCGCAGTGGGCGAAGTGGTACTCCGACGAGCTCGCGTCCCTGGGGTGGCTCCGGCTTCCAGAAGAGCCCGAGGGTGGACGGCACGCCTGGCAGGCATATGTCACCGTCGTCGACGAAGACGCTCCCATCGCGCGCAACGACCTCATGGCGCGCCTGCACGAACTCGGGGTCGCCACGCGCCCGGGGACGCACTCGGTGCCGTCGACGGGCTACTACCGGCGACGTCTCGATGTCGAGACGGATTCCTACCCGGTCGCCACCCGGTTGCAGGAGCAGAGCATGGCCATCCCGCTCCACAATCGCATGACGCACGACGATTACGAATACGTCGTCTCCGCGATCCGCGCGACGGTGGGCGCTCGATGAACGCCACGCCCGCTTGGCTCGGGAGCGTGCTCGGGACCGAGCTCCCAGGCGAGGGTGACGAGTTCGCGCTGGGCGGTCGGACCTTCGTGATGCTGCGCGGGATCCCGCGTCAGGTGGAGCTCGTGTCCGAAGCCCAGGCCCAGACCGCGGACACCTTCGGCTACAAGTGGAAGCAACGCGCCACCTTCGAGTCCGAGGTCTTCCGGCGCCGCGCGCGCACCTGGCTCATCGAGCGCTACGGGCCGGTGGCCGAAGCCGCGTGGTGGGGAGAATACGGCCCGGATCCAGTCGTGCTCGACGCAGGTTGCGGAGCGGGATTCTCGGCGCTCGAGCTCCTCGACGGCCGCCTCGACCGTATCCGATACCTCGGAGTCGACGTCTCCTCCGCGGTGGATGTCGCCGCCGAGCGCTTCGAGAGCCGTGGGATCGCCGCCGCCTTCATGCAGGCCGACATGGTCGGTCTTCCGTTCGACCAACCGATCGCGAGCGTGATCTTCTCGGAGGGCGCGCTGCACCACAGTGACTCGACACGCACGGCGTTGCTCGAGGTCGGCCGCCTGCTCATCCCCGGCGGGCGTTTCCTCTTCTACGTGTACAACCGCAAGGGCCCGGTGCGTGAATTCACCGATGACTACATCCGGGACGCGCTTCAGGGAATGGGCCAGAGCGAGGCATGGGATGCGCTGCTCCCGCTCACCAAGCTCGGCCGGAGCCTCGGCGAGCTCGACGTGACGCTCGACATCGAGGAGCCGATCGAGCTCCTCGGTGTCCCTGCAGGGCCGATCTCGCTCCAGCGGTTCTTCTACTGGCACGTCTGCAAGACGTACTTCGACCCCGAGCTCACGCTCGACGAGCTGAACCACATCAACTTCGACTGGTTCGCGCCGACGAACGCGCACCGCCAGACGCCGGAGCAGGTGCGGGAGTGGTGCGCCGAAGCCGGCCTGGAGATCGAACGCGAACGCGTGGAGGAGGCAGGCATCACGATCGTCGCCCGCCGAGTCGCATGACTCCCTCCGAGCGGGAGCCTCCGGACGCCGATGACGTCAGCTGTCTGCGCGAGCAGCTTCTTCGCCTGCGCGAGGCGGAAGACGAACGACTCCGCCGCGACTGGAACCGCAGCCTGCCGTTCGGCGATGCGCTCTTCGACCGCTGGGAGCGTGCCCGCAGGCTCGGATTCGGTGATGGCGCGAGCATCTACGACAGCGCTCTCGTGTACGGCGAGGTCGGCGTCGGAGAGCAGACCTGGATCGGGCCCTACACCCTGCTCGACGGGAGCGGCGGCGGGGTCGAGATCGGGTCGTACTGCTCGATCTCCGCCGGCGTGCAGATCTACACGCACGACACCGTGATGTGGGCATTGTCGGGTGGGCGGGTCGAGCGCCGCACCGCGGCCACCCGCATCGGCGACCGCTGCCACATCGGCGCGATGTCGATCGTGGCCGCCGGCGTGGAGCTGGGAACGCAGTGCGTCGTCGCGGCCAACAGCTTCGTGAACCGCTCGTTCCCCGACGCCACGATCGTCGGCGGGACGCCCGCCCTCGTGCTCGGCCGCGTCCGCGCTGACGGCGAGAACATCGTGCTCGACTACTCCGAGCCGGCCAACCGGCCCTCCCGGTCCTGACGAGGCCTGCATGTGCGGCATCACAGGCATCGTGTGCGCGGACCGCCAACCGGCGTCGCCGGTCATCGTGCGCCGCATGACGGACGCGCTCGAGCACCGCGGCCCCGACGGCGAGGGCTTCTGCGTGCATGAATCGGTGGCGTTCGGTCACCGGCGCCTGTCGATCATCGACCTCAGCACGGCGGGCGACCAGCCCATGACCACTGCCGACGGCATCTACACGCTGACGTACAACGGCGAGACGTACAACTTCAAGGAATTGCGAGCGGAGCTCGAGGCGCTCGGGCATCGCTTCCGCTCCCGCACCGACTCCGAGGTCGTCCTGGAGGCCTACGCAGAGTGGGGGCTGGATGCGGTCGAGCGCCTGAACGGGATGTTCGCGTTCGCGGTACTCGATCGAGCTCGTCGCCAGGTCGTGCTGGCGCGTGACCGCTATGGCGTCAAGCCGCTCTACTACGCATTCCGCGGCGGATCGCTGCTCTTCGCATCGGAGATCAAGGCGTTGCTGCGGCATCCGGACTGCCGCGCCGAGCTCGATGAGGACGCGCTCCTCGAATACTTCACCTTCCAGAACTTCCTGGGTGACCGCACGCTCTTCCGCGGGATTCAGATCCTTCCCGCCGGCTGTACGCTGACCGCCGGGATCGACGCGCCGGCCGCGGCGACGATGCGCAGGTACTGGGATTACCGGTTCGAGGAGCCGGCCCAGCCGTCCGGCGGCGCCGAGGAGTACGCGCTCGAGCTCGACCGGCTCTTCCGGCAGGCGGTCGGCAGGCAGCTCGTCAGCGACGTGCCGGTGGGCTCGTACCTGAGTGGCGGCATGGACACCGGGGCGGTAACCGCCCTGGCGAGCGCGCAGATGCCGGGCATGCGCACCTTTACGATCGGCTTCGACCTGAGCTCGGCGTCTGGCCTCGAGCTCGCGTTCGACGAGCGGACGCAGGCCGAGCGGATCTCGTACCTGCTCGGTACCGAGCAGTACGAGATGGTGTTGAAGGCCGGCGACATGCAGCGGTCGCTGCCGGACGTCGTGCGCCACATCGAGGAGCCGCGTGTCGGACAGAGCTACCCGAACTTCTACGCGGCGAAGCTGGCCGGCAGCTTCGGGAAGGTCGTGCTCTCCGGTGCCGGGGGCGACGAGCTGTTCGCCGGCTATCCCTGGCGGTACTTTCGCGCCGCGCAGAGCTCCGGGTTCGACGACTACGTCGACCGCTACTTCGGTTTCTGGCAGCGGCTCGTCCCCGAAGGGGTCGTCGACCGGTTCTTCCGCCCGGTGTCGAACGGGGGAGGCGTCGAGCGGTCGCGCGAGATCTTCGCGAGCGTGTTCGACGGAGTGCGCGGGAACGTCGACACGCCAGCGGACTACATCAACCTCTCGCTGTACTTCGAGGCGAAGACCTTCCTCCACGGGCTGCTCGTCGTCGAGGACAAGCTGAGCATGGCCCACGGGCTCGAGACGCGGCTCCCATTCCTCGACAACGATCTCGTCGACTTCGCCGGCCGTGTCCCCGTGGGCCTCAAGCTCGGGAACCTCGGCGAGACGCTCCGCCTGGACGAGAACGTGCCCGGTCCGAAGAACCGGCGGTACTTCGACGAGACGCACGACGGCAAGCTGATCCTGCGCGAGGTCATGGCACGCTACGTGCCGGAAGATGTCACCAACGCCAAGAAGCAGGGCTTCTCGGCGCCCGACGCCTCGTGGTTCCGTGGCGAGAGCATCAAGTATGTGGAGCGCGTGCTGCTGACGCGCGACGGGGCGCTCTTCGAATACCTCGATCGCGCCACCGTCCACGAGCTCGTGTCGCAGCACCTCTCGGGAGCCGAGAATCGCCGTCTGCTGATCTGGTCGTTGCTCTATTTCGAGCAGTGGATCGGCGAGTTCCTGGCCTGACCTACCCGGGGTCGGGAGCCAGCGCGGCGACCACGAGAACGTCGCACCAGGCGCCGTCGATGTAGGCGGCGTCACGCAGCCGGCCTTCCTGCTCGAAACCGACGCGCTCGTAGCTGGCGATCGCCCGTTCGTTGGTGTCGAAGACGTAGGCGTACACGCGATGCAACCCGAGATCGCGCCAGGCATGGTCGAGCAGCAGCCGCAGCGCGGCCGATCCGAAGCCGCGTCCGCGGGCATCCGGATCGCCGATGCGGATTCGCATCTCGGCATTGCGGTGGGTGTCGTGGATGTCGACGAGCTGCACCATTCCGACGAGCCGGCCGGTTTCGGCCTCCTCGATCGCGAACGCGACCTTCGAGCGGTCGCCGGCGAGCGCGCGCAGCCATTCCTCGTGGGCTGGCTCGTGAACGGGGCGGTAGGGCGCACTGAAGCGCGCGAGTGCGGGGTCGTTCACCCACCGGTACAGCGACTCGGAGTCGGCGTTGCGAATGGAGCGCAGCCGGACCGGCGATTCCTGCGTCATCGGGTCCCCTGCTCGCCGAGGATGTCGATGTTGGGACGCCCGTAGTGCAGCGTGAGAGCGTCGTACCAGTCGCCCATCGTCTGTGCGGCTTCGTCGATGCACTGCTGCAGACGCCGCCGCGGCGGGAGTGGGCTCTCGCTCCACCAGACCGGATGCGTCAGTGCGTGAAGCCGGTCGTCGAGGCCGGCGGCCACGACGTCGTGCAAGTTGTCGAAGCGCCAGACGCCGTTGGAGTCCGAGACATAGCGGAAGCCGGCGGCAATCGCGCTCCCGTACGCGTTGATCATGCCCGCAACCACACGGCCGTCGGGCGGCGTCTCCTGGAGCACGCCGAACTGGTGGAAGCTCACCGAGTCGACCGCGCAACCGAGAAGCTGCGCGAGCCAGGCGCGCTCAGCCGCGGCCAGGTCCTCGTACTCCGTCACCACGAGATTGTCGTCGTAGAACGTCGGATCGAAATGCAGGCCGGCGTCGTGCCCCAATGCCACGATCTCACGCGCGGCGGCAACACTGTCGGGCGCCCAGAGGTTGTAGTAGCGCGAATGGGGCAGGAAGTAGTACGTGGCGACGATCCCGAGATCGGCCTCGATCCGAGCTATCCGGGCGGCCTGGACGAGCGAGACGTCGACGTCATGGCGCCACAACACGCCCGGGCGGTCGGGGTCGTCGGTGAACCGCAGGAACTCGTAGCGCGCCTTGGCCGCGCGGCAAAGGTCCGTGTAGGCGGCCAGGCTGAACTCCGCGAAGGACTCGTCCGGCGGATGCGCCTGTGCGCTCAAGCGCGCGCCCGGGGGGGCCGGTCGAGCAGCGCTGCCGTGCCCTCGAAGCCCAGGTTGAAGAGCGCATCGAGCACCGAGAGGCCGGGCACGAACTCCTTCGACCCGATCTGTGGGTACGGCTGGGGCGCGAAGCTCTGGAACTGGAGCTCGAGCCCCTCCTCGGCGAAGCGGCCGTCTTCCTGGTAGCCGTCGGCGCCGTCGCCGGAGAGGTAGGCCGTCCCGCCGACCGCCTTCGTGGTCGCGATCAGCAGGTCTGTCGCCGCGCCGTTGACGTTGAGCTCCGAGCTGCGCACCATCCCGGGCGCGCCCGGAACGACCCACTCGACCAACGCCGCGAGCGAAGCAAGATTGAGCTCGGCGATGAAGTCATGCGGTCTCCCGATGAGGTCTTCGACCGACGGCGCGACGGCGTCGAAGAAGGGAGCCTTGGCGTAGCAGTGCCTCAGCAGGTCGATCGTCTCGCGACGCCATGGTGCGTCAGGAGCGATCCGCATCTCCTGCACGCTACGGACGCCGTGGTATGTCCGGTCGACGGGGACCGTGAGCCACCGCGGCACGCCGTTGTCCAGAACCCGCACGCGATTCATCCACGTGCCCTGCTTCTTCGGGAATTGCACGGAGTCGAGAACGACGAAGACATCGGCCCGAGCGAGCTTGTCGAAATAGCCGAGCCACGGGAAGAAGTTCGGTTGGTGAATCGCCACCACGACTGCAGCTCGGGTCGCGTCGCCGGCCGCGGCGGCAGGTGCCGCGAGTCGACCGGTCGATGGTGTCGATTCCATGCCGCTGCATTCTGACGTGCCGACGGCCCGAACAAGGCACGGCCGTCTGCTCTACGTGCCGCCGCCCGTCAGCTCGCGGCCGACCTTCTGCAGCTCGCGCGCCTCGTCGTAGTCGAAGAGATCCTGGCCGATGCCGACGATACGCACCCGGAGTCGTTGCTCGCCGAGGAGCTCGAGCAGCGTCTCGGTGAACAGCCCGGGACCTGGGGTCACCGGGTAGTCCTCGTCGCGCGGCTTGTCCGGCCTGCCGCCCCATTCCTCGCTTGCTGCCGTGAGCTCCACGCCCATGCTCGGGCTACCGTCGATGCCGAGCACGAGTACGCGCGCACCGCTTGCGAGGTCGGCCTGCATCTGCGCTGCGACCGGCGTTGCGAGGCGGCGGCAGTGCGCGCGGAAGACGGGCGTGTCGAGCTGCTCGCGTACCGCCCAGAAGCGCCGCGTCCCGCCGAACGCGAGCTCCGGGCACGGCATCTGGCGGATCGCGCAGCCGTGCTCGCGCAGCAGCGCGACCACCGGAGAAGAGACGCCCTCGCAGCGGGCGCCGCCGTCGACCTTCGCGTTGGCGTTGAGCAGGCAGTGCGCCAGGTAGCAGACGGTTCTCACGGGGAGCCGGGTGCCAGCGCGTGGTCACCGTGACAGGAGAGGAAGCGGTCCGAGCCCGGCTCGGCCACGATCTCCCCGTCCGCGTACACCGTCTCGCCGCGCACGAGCGTGCGCACGACGCGCGGCCGCGCACGCCTGCCGTCGAACGGCGACCACGTGTCCTTGGAGAACTGCTGGCTGCGAGCGTCGACCTGCCACTCGCCCTCGAGATGCTTGCGGCGGTGGAACGCCTCGTCGAGCCCGAGCGGAACGGTCTCCTGCATGACCTGGCCGCCCGACGATTCGGTCGCAACCGTCCCGCAGGGG
>Ga0157379_10002844_pt1 | contig 14596 bp, 11 predicted proteins | sample S25metaG_FD_121802 | JGI IMG/M metagenome (GOLD analysis project Ga0157379, IMG submission 121802) | Switchgrass rhizosphere microbial communities from Kellogg Biological Station, Michigan, USA - S2-5 metaG | ecosystem: Host-associated > Plants > Roots > Rhizosphere > Soil | place: USA... | reverse complement strand
TAATGAATATCTTAGCTCAAGGAAACTCTCCCAAGAACTTCTTATATCCTCATAGGTCCGGGGCATATAGTCACCAGGAAAGCAGAGTAAGCTCAACAATTTCAGGTTAGGTCAAATGTTAGATATTTACCCATGTGCTCATACTATGAGGGTTAACATTATCTATTTAATACACCTTTTGTGATTGTCAGACCTTCGGAAACAAAAATAAAGTTTATTCCCAACAGCTATAGAAATGCCAGTTTTTTCAGTCATAATGATTCAAATAATAGGCAGCTGCGGAAGAAATAATTTCCGAATAAACTCTCAATTGTTAACCAATCCATTGCTGAGAGAAAAATGTGAAAATAACTGACCGATGTGTTATTAGGAGACAAGTCACAAAACATGCACAGAGGGCAAGTCGTCTGCCTCATGCATGGCTAGGGTATATCTTATCGCTGAAAATTTTTTGCGCCTTTTCATCTCCTCGTCAATAGTTACATCCTGCCTTGCGGTTGATACCGGACTCGGGAATTTCGTTAAACTTCATGAGCCTTGCCTCGGAGCTATTTCATTTTCTTCGTATTCTCGTTTGTATCTTCACTCTCCACCGAAACCTCCAAGCCTTCTCTTGGCGTGATTTCAACCACAGAACTCCCACACTCCCAACGTGTAGACAATCCAAATATACAAGGAATAATAAAGCGCAGAACAAGGCAGTAAAGACATCAACCCCTTGTTTCCTTCCTGTGATACAGCAGTAGGTGTGCAAGGATAGGATTTCAGTCTCTTGCATCTGTGCTATCTCTTCAGGTAGGGAAGACTATTATTGCTGCTGTTTCTTAGTCGGGGGAGTTCGCGCTGTCCAGCAGAAATTTTAGTTACAGAGACAGTCTTGTCCCAAGGCGGGTAATATGGGTTTATGATTTCTTTTCAAATCAAGTCTTATTTTGTCCCCATCCCCTTCACCTTATCACAGCAACAAGAGACCAACGCTAGAAACATACGGAGTGAAGTAGTCACCTACAAATCAACTGCAACAAATAGTTCAATGCCATTGTCTGCTACCACTCAAGAACCCATTAGCCCTCACGGAATCGTTGGTTATGTGGAGATGCGTCATATAGGATGCGAGTGTAACTGTGGGCTTGTCTCCAGGTTTCCGTGCACACTGCATCCTAAAGATGTATGTGACTCGCCGCGGCATTATTAGTATCTATAATGTGGTACATATGGTGTGTAACGCTCAATTTCGTTCCTTTTTTTATTTATTTCTGATTTCATTACAAGTTGATTTCAACGAATTCTATAATACCTTTACAAAGGGATCTCCTTACGAAGGACATAGTCGTCATTCTGGTTTGTGGTATTTTTGATTCTAATATTCACCTTAGCTTATCTCAAATTTTTTATTTAATAGCTATACAACCCGCCTTTGCACCCAGTATCAGTATCTTCAGGCACACCTTTGAGTTTCCACGCAGGACCTATCGCTATCCCCGTCGCTGCGGATTTCGCGCTGTGACGCCTCGGCCATCTAGGAGTGATATTCCTTGTAAGTCATCATTCTTTTTGTTAATTATTCACCTATACTAAATTATTAAACAGTTAGGGGTAGTCGTAGCACTCCCTCTCCAAAAGAATTCCGTCCCAACAAAAAGTCTAATGCTGACTGCTCCCCTTCCCGCTTCATAAACCTCAATTCCCCTACCTCCTCCCAAGCATCCAACTTGATGGGCTCCAGCAATGCTGTTGGTGGCTCTTCCAGCACATCTGGTCCCGAGAGCCACTTAGTTCTCTTTGTTGTAAAGACATAGTACAGAAAATATTCTTTTTACATCCCATAATTAGAGAGACCGGTCCAAGAGTAGTGAGGATTAGCTGTTCTCAATTCTGTCTTGTCCCTATTGTCCCGCGGTTGTTCCGGCGCGAGCCTAACAGCTGGGCGGCCGGGTCGCCGGGCTCCGCGGTTGTAGTTTTAAACTCAGCAATTTCTCCCACTACCCTACAACTTTCCCTCTGTTTGAATATGCGTCTCCCAAACATGAGTCACGTGTTGCGCCAGTTTCGTCACGCTTCCCTCATAGACAGCCTCTCACTCTGGATGTTATTGATATTTCCTAATAGAACGTAAATACATGCGGTTGAAATGCTAATTGCCAAATCCCAAGTCAAGTTGAGGGGAACACCCTTCACATATACGATGTGTGAAGACCATGTCACAACTTGTTCAAAGAGACCACCATATGGTGGCACTGATGCTCGATCATTGAAGTGGACAGTCGATCAAGAGTCGGGAAAGTCAGAACACCCCGTTCTGACTTTCCCGACATTTTTGCCAAGCCTTGGACCCGACTGAGCGGATCACCATCTGACCGGTCCTCTCTAGTACATGGCTCACTAGGCTGCCGGCTAGAGAAATCCGAGTCAGGAAAGAGTTGAGAAGGGCTATTAGCTGTTTTGGGTAATGGATCTGGGATTGCGCGTTGCCGAATTGCCGAGTCGTACTGATCCACTGACGCCTCCCCTTACACCCTTTGCTTGTCCTCAATGCGCCACCTCGAATCCGGCGGAAATGATGCTCATCTCCCAAAGGGGTTGGCCTAACCCCATAAAGTCGACGTCCTCGAACAGTGTTTCTTTTGGTCCGGTCGTAACGTTTTCAGTGTCTTTTCAGAAGTACGCATCGGGCGGCGAAGTTGGGTATGATGGGAGCCCACCTTTTCGTATATTCCCTAGCCTTGTCGTTATATTACTTGGGACTGTCTATTCGTTTTGTATCCGCCGATACCCTCCCTTCAATACCCTCCCCTTCAATACTCCCCCGTACATCTTTTCCAAACGTTTTCGTACCGGATGTTGGGGCACAGTGGCCCATTAATAGTCAGCAAGCTGTCTGGTGGTATGTTGTTCATTCCTCTCATCCTTTACCTTTTTAACCACCTTATCCGCATGTCAGGACGACCGACAATGCTGTTGGAGGAAGTCAAGGTGCTATAGTCCTCGCTGTATCTGACGGAAGCGGTCTCACGAATGGTAGAGTATTTTATTTACGACGTTTCCTCAAATCTGACAAGATCTTTGCCGAATATAGTTGCTACCTTGGCCAACAACGTAGATATGACTAAAGGTGTTTGGGATGTCAGAGTGCCCAATGTCCCGTTAGGCTCGGATTATAACATCCTCATCGATGGCAATTGGGCGACTGCTTCGGGTGATTTCAGTATCATAGCGGAAATTCCAAGTAGTCTGCCACCGGTGATTTCTAACGACCCCAGCACCGCCTCCAAATCGACGCAACAGACCTCGAAGACAACGGCGGCCAATACATCCAAGTCGCAAGGGAGTTCCGCCGCTCCCTCAAGCCCCTCTTCCTCGAATACCCCTAATGGCCAAAATCAAAGTCAAGGTTCATCGACATCGACATCGGGAGCTTCAACGCTCCCGATTACCCCATCATCGACCACAACCTCATCTCCGAATCCTAGTGGCAGCCCCTCGGCTTCTAATACCACCACTCTTCTGGAGCCCACTGAAGCTGCTCCAACGGGGGCAGTTTTCCTTGATGATCCAGCCAAAATCTTCGCTTCAGTTCAGAACGATGAGTCTCATCAAAGCTTCGTCCGATGGCATTGGCATTTGCTAGGGTGGGCCTTGTTGTGGACATTTGCCTTCCTACACTAGAGATGGAATAATGAGCGCTATTGATTTGTGTAGGATCTACAGGCCGGAATATTCTTGGGGAATACAGAAACTTATTGATTTCTTGTTTCTTGAAAGGTGCACGTTCGGTGGATAGTTGCGACAGAAAGGAGGTGAAGGCAATGAGGCCGCCAGCTTCAAAAAGTATTAGTAAAGAACCACCATGATAAAATGAAATACTTAGAGCATTAACATCACAATTTCCGGGTGCACGCAATAACGAAACAAGTTTCTTACTGCGTGCTGTGACGGTGCGAACGTGACATCTCGCGTTGTAACATCGACTCAACATTAAAGACTGGAAATCCTTTCCCACGATAATGATTCGCAAAGACCTTACACATGTTAACTCCGCACATAAGTCATACATATACCTCATCTTCCTTCGGTCTCTTCAACCCTTTGCAGATCCTTTGCCACCACTATTCGCTCGAGAACTATCCTATACGTACAGTCATGAACAAATCCACCAGCATCCACAAGAATCACTGGCAGGAGCCCGAACTGAAACGGTTTAAGTATGTGGAGAAGAACGCTGTCACGGGCGAAGAGACACTAGTAATCAAGCATGATTGGATGCTCGGCGATGTTCTGGTCGATGTTAATTATGGAGCAGTGAGGTTGGTAGAAAAAGCGATCGCGACTTTGCCCAATTTTAAACCCGTCCGACTTGGAGTGTGTCCTCTTTATCTTCGGTATCTAATATGATGTGCTCAGTTACCTCTCTATAGACCAAACCATCCTCTGGAGCGACATGGACTCTCACGCGTATAACTGACAGCATACTAATTCGCATGTGGGGCGAAAATCGAGCAGCTTACAGCCTTTGCTCCTTCGACTTCCTAGACATGGGCTTGGAACAAATTTGTACACCTCCCAACCTTAGAATTTATGCAGTGTCATCTTTTGCGCCTGGAGGAGAAGTTTATCCTATTCAGAAGTCTCCGAAGATGGTCGAATTCCTCACAAGCAATTCCTCCTTTCTCCCACCTTCTGTTGATCTTCTTACGGACACTTACCTGGTTCCAGAGGGCATTAAGCTTCTTCTCAAACTTCGCGGGTTTCGAGACACCTATATTGACATTCCGAGACGCAATGAATGAACTTACTCCCTCAACTCGAACTATTGTGATTAATATGCTCTCCGATGTCCGCGGTTGCCACACGGTGGTATGATTAAATGTCTTGTGCCTTTAATAAACGTCCTTTTCCATGGATAAATAGCTCTTTGTATTGTTTTACCCGATTCCGATTCCATCACTTTCAATGCTGTCGTATTGCAACTTTGTTTTCCTCAATTTTCGGTTTGGTTGAGAGATAGGTTAGGGCTAGAGTAGATAATGTCATTTCTTCTTTTTTAGTTAAAGGAAAATATTTTCGCAGCTTAATGTTCTGCATAAACGCGGCGGCGACGAAGAGCTCTCCTGTGACAGCGCGATCGTGACAACTCGCGTTGTAACGTACGTGTCTTTCCCGATTCATACATAAGAAGTCTTGAACGGCGCTCACTCCTACGATAAGCATTCAATTGTTACCGCAAGTGCTGAGTATACAATCGTGAACAACTTGAAGGTCGACACAAGCACTGCTTCTTGAGGCAAACCCGCTATCTGGTACATCCACATCTTCGACGTGCACCACATGCTAGTTCGGTTTCTTCTATCGTCTCCTAAAGGTTATCCGCTTCAAAGATATTCTATCTATACAGTTATGGACTCCGGCAATGTCTACGAGAACCAAAAGCCTGAACTGAAGCAGTTGGTGTATCCTGGGGAGGGCGATGACGAAGGTTCACCAATCATTGAGAGCCGCTGGATGTCTGGCGGCGTTCGATCGATATCAATCATGAGGTCATGAGGTTGGTAGAAAAACTGGGTGCAGATCTTACTGATGCACATCCTGTCCGGCTTTGAGTGAATCCTCTTCGTTTCATCTCCGCGCGGTATCCTCAAGATCTTCTCTCACTAGGCCAAATCTTCTTCTGAAGAGAAAACAACCGTCGCGTCTCTCACGAACGATCTCTCGAATCGTCTCTGGGGCGAAATCTAGCAATTTATCACCTCATCGCTTTCGACTTCCTCAACAAGAACAGCGAGGACATCTGCGCTTTACCAGGCCTCGGAATATACGCAATGACAATCTGTAGTCCTGGAGTCAACCTCCCTCCTATTCACGAGTTCTAAAGTTCGTCCCAGCTCCTCAAGAACAACCCCTCTTTAGTCTCAAAATACTCTTCTCTCCGCATCCCAATTCTGGGACATTTCTGATTCAGAAGGTACTAAGCTTCTCGTCACGCAGCCCGACTGCTAGAACATTCATCTCGTCATTCCCCTACGTGCAAATGAGGACTATTAATATCTCGAGGCTACGCAATGGTGGTGATTGGTACGCCATGTTGGCCGCTGGTTTCATGATAGAAACTAACCGAATATTTTCTTTTCGGTGAATATGTCGTTTATCTGTCGTCTGTGTCTAAGTCGTTTTTATTCATGCCATCAGTGTACCAGGGATGATCGTTTCCGGGTTTGTGTAGTGTGTTGTCGCATTTCACTTGTGTTCTCCTGTCATAGATGTGAAGAATTATGTTTCTGTAACTCGTATAACTATTACGCACATAGGAGTTTGATCAGACAGTTTGGAATATGCACATAATACTCAATGAGTACTATTCCAACTTATTCGACAAGAACGGCGAGCCCATTAACATCCCATCAGACATGAAACTATACGGAGTCGGAAGTTGTCGTAAACCCATGGAAGAGGTTCATTTCTTGGTAAAATGCACCTTCCCGTCTCGGAGACCTACGCAAGTCCAGATGGCGTTAGTATTCTTATCAGCCAACCCACCCGCAAGGATATTCATCTCATGGTTCCCATACACCGACCAGAGGGCAACCGTTTTGTCGCAATTCCACCAATATGCTGAATTCATTCGTGTATTTTCCTCGTCGCTCATTTCATGACGAGAAACTAACCAAACATTTTCTCTAGCCCTCAATAAGAAATCATCGGACTCGCTTTGTAATAAGCAGTCCCCTTCGTGTTATCGTTGTGCCATGTACCCTTTTCTAGTCCATGCATTCTCAAAGTTGCCGTATTGCACCTGTTTTTCTGGCGGAGAATAAACAATCATAATTTGTTATACATACATACGGATCATAAGGACTATTATCCAAAACATCGAAACCTAAATCATCATCTTGTCCAAAAATGCCTCAACAGCATAGGAATAAGCACAATCGACACCCCCGTCGTCGCCCCAGCCAAAATAATATATCTCGACTGCCACGTCCTCAGCGACATTCTAAAATCATGCTCACCAGCACCTTCATCTCCATAAATCATATCGCGCACCACACGCATAGGCTTCGACAGCCCCGATCGCTCTCTAAACTCCTTGTCTAAATCATCTTCATCATCCCAAACCCGTTTGACATGAGACTTCCGTCGATGAGGCCGAATACGAGGCTTCTGTTTAGGAATAGCAGTGACCCGCAGTTGTTCTTTAATCCGCGTTTCCGCCTCAACCTTCTCTATCTCCACCGGCACTTGTTGCTTGATGCGTTCCACTTCGGCTTGTTCCATCTGCGCTAATTTCCGTTCTACAGCCTCCAATCGTGCCCTTAGCATTTCTATTATTTCCAAGTCCGCAGCACGCTCTTCATCGGTGCGCGTCGCATGGGGCACATGCTCGGGTGTTTGAGCGCGTTCTGCACGCGCTGTGCTAGTTCCGCTCTCCAACGGCTCTCTAGGTGGCTCAGAGACAAATAAGCTACTGAGAGCCGCCGGAGGACTTGACTGAGACGCTTGATCCCGGACTTCAATTCCTCTGACTGGTCGGAGAGCAGTAGGCGCGCGACTCGGGTATTCCGGACTGGGTATAGCAGGAAGAGGCATCCTTCCGATAGTGGTTTCGCCTGTATGTGCAACTTCGACGGGAACAGTGCGTGAAGAAGGTGCTGGCTCGCCATATGTCTGTTCATAGAGCTCGGCCATTGTCAGTTCTTCTTCATGCTGGGGTGGTGGGATAGACGCGATGTCGATTTCTCTCCTGCTGTTATTTGGAGTCTCTGAATCATCCTCCGGGAACTCCGTATCTGGAGCATCAGTCGGATGGGTATCGTGAACGGTCGGAGCAGGTTCAGAGGGAGGAACGACGATAGCGTCAACAGGAGTCTCCGGAGCAGCAATAAATGGATCCGAATATGGGTCCCCGTTCGCATGATCGGCCTGTTCGCTCGTGGAAGAATTCTGTTCTGGGTTAAATGGACTTTGCGAAGGCGTAGTTCTAGGGAGTCCCCAGACGATCTTTTCGGTATCATCGTCAGATTCCGACATATCCCAAAAAGCATTCTTCCGACGCCTGACGCTACCCCGCCCACTGGATGATTGTTGTTCTGCCGAACCACTACTCGCGCCATTCGGTCTCTTGGGGATACTCGTTCGAACGGGACTTCTATTGTCCCCTCCGGCGTCGCTACCTTCGCTTGCACTGGGCTCGAAGACCCCAATCATCCCTTTCACTCTGCCACGTTTGTAGGATCTGCTGGAGACACGACTGGACCGAATCGGTAAGACTTGTTGTCGTAGAGTGCAAGTGGCGTCCCATAGCGCGTTTTTAGCGTCCCAGTCGAGACCTTCTAATCTGTTAAATTAATTCAGTATGAGCTTTCAACCAAGAAAGAGTTCCGTACTCCTGAAAATCTTCTTCATCTAAAGAGAGAAATGCACGCCCGCCAATTTGTTGTTCCCGAATGAAGTTAAGAAGCGGCGCTGCCTGTTCTTTATCTAACGGATCTCCTTCGCTGCTTCTCAACGCAGTCGAGAGATATGTTGCTAATTGAGATGGAGTCCATAGATATGGATGTCTCTGATCAGTGGTCAAGATAACCATTCGAAATAGTAATAAGATGCATCAATTCGTCAGTAACGAATAAGACATCTGCAGATAGATCTCACTCACAGGTAACTGCAGAGCTTGACCCCCTATATCATAAGCTACCCAAGTCTTTGAGTACTTCGACGGCGACGGCGAGTTGGTCATGTCACTGCCTTCACCTTGTGACTTGTTTGAAGGTGACGTCCTGCCCACTTCTGGTAACGCAGCAGTGCGGCGTGTTGGGCTAGGACTAGGCTCTGGTCGTTCAAACATAGTATTTGCCGATGGAGATGGTGTTGAAGGGACATATCGATGTCGCGCCCAGCTTCCATGAGCTTTCGATGAGTTGGAACGGGCCAGGATACCAGTATGGGTGGTCTTGACAGCGTAGGGATGGGAATCTTTACGTTCGTAACGTTGTGGAGATTGCGATGGAATTGGAGAAGTCATGGTACAAGAAAAGAATATTGAGTTGTGTGGAGATGTTGGTTAAGAGCTGGGAGACTAACGACCTCGAGGCAGACTGTAATAACATGACAGGCTTGTTTTAGGCTCCGGAACCTGATTGGCTCTCCTTTGTTGGAACGCTTTTGTTCCAAGTTCAAACATTTCTCGCGGAAGTTACCCAGAAAGAACCCCGAATGTATTTTGTGAGTATTCTATTATATAATGTTCGAACAGCATAATTTATTTCAGGAAGATCACCGAATTTTTGTCCCCAGGACGAGCTCCAACAAAACCAGCGTGCCTTGTTGGTTCTTCTCCAGCTTCTTCACCAAGAAACACTTTGACGTCAGTGGGAACACGTCGCTGATTATGTCACTTTATGGCAGTGTTTTCGTCGGATTCTCTTGCCAAAGATTTCTCTGAGGAAAGGCCATCATGTGCCGTCAATTTATGCTCCTAACTTTATCTTGAAGATCCACTGTCATATTAATCCTTCCTTTTATATCTATCGCGACAATTCTCCATCTTTTACTGGGGGTTTTTTTTTGGTGAGCCATCGATACAATTGCTTCCATTTGCGTATGAATTTAGGCATGACCAACAGACTCGATCTTTTACTTTTAATACAGTCGACATGGCAATAATAATACCTGAGAATACAGTTGAAATAGCTTCTTCCGCATGACCGAAAACAGTGCCAAATCACTAGTCCGTCTCATCACCTGTTTGGGCGCGAACCCCAATATCAAGATACATACCAACCAAATGTTCCCTCTGCATACTCGGACACTCCAAATCGGGATCGATGCTTTACCTGTGTTTCTCCAATAGTTTAACACAACCAAAAGATCAAGCGCGACGAGTCTAGCTGGCTGTTTCCCCCTTCGTTCTCTTCTATCCGTCTGTTGAGCAGACAATCTGTCTCCTTGTCTTTGCTGGCTCAATTCTCTCCCTTTAAACATCCTTTGCTATTATGGGGTTTAATCAAGGCGTTGTTAACACTGTGTGGTTGGTTTTCGATATGATGGGGCAATGGTCTCTCGTAGCACTCCTTGCCACTTTCTCCCTCCTTAAGAATATCCCCCAACGTCATAATCCATTTCTAATCAATGTCTTGATTACAACTCTTTTAGCGTCAATACCTCCTTCGTTCCTGTACGCAACATTCGTATCTTTGCCATCGTTTTACTTATGTAGCGCATGCAGAGTATATAGCGGCCATGAGTCCAGAAAATCCCCTCCATCCGATCGACTCTGTGCTATCCAAGCCTCCCTCGTTGACGGAATGGCTCCAATGTGCGAAAAACGATATTCTGAATTAATCTTTCCTAGGTTTGATGTCTATTCCATCGTATAGGTTCGGCGTGGCTCAGACAGCTCTTCTCTTCGATGTGGGTTTGTACTTTATATCTCCGTATTGCTTGACAATATATTCCTCAGACTTGGTCAGAAATTCGCTTTCATGTATTTGGTAAGAAGAGAATAAGTCGAGAGGTTCTAATGAGATATAGCGTATGTACGAAGATTATTTCATTATCAACTGAGATTTGATATCCACATAGCTTCTCTTTGCACCATACATAACCATGTGGATATGGGTATTCTCTTCCTTTATTGTGAGTCTCAGAATATTTTCACCTTTGGCGATTATTGAACCACTCTTTTCCAGGCGGCGTCCGAGTCAAATGCAACATTGGACCATGGTTTGCATACTGCCAAAATGATTCAGGCTCTTCTCATGCCGTGTAGGCCCACTATCACTAATCATTGGCCTTCTCTGTTCTTATCGAACTAAAGACGCAGATACGTCGGGATATTCGTTATTATCTTTGTGATATTGCAAATAAACTTCTGCGGTAAGTACTTATCTCCACCCCCCTCCTCGACACTCTTCATACTATTTCTCTATAGTCTGTATCGGCTGGATTTTACGCCCGAAGAACTTGAAATCACTCAAAGACAGGGAAGTCCTTCGGAGAAGGAAGCATTTCTCCACCCGTCTCTTCGTTCTCAGTTGCCTCCAGTTGGTCGCATTGTTGTGAGTTACTATTACCATTTCTTAATTCCATCTAATCAAGTACCACCAAAGTCTTAGCCTCGCAAATACGGCTGGCATTAACAGCTCAAGTGTCAAAGTTGCTTATGAGCTTATGACTTCAATGAGTGAGTTTCCCAAGGTTGATATACCTCCGTTGAATTAGTCGCATTTTATTTCTGCAGATGGTCTCGCTCTTGCGATACTCATCGGAACACAGACGGTAATCGGCTCTCCTTTATCACCTCGCCTTGCGCACTGACTTAATAGGTTTCGATAGAGCGTTATAAAAGCCTGGTTTCAGATAATTAGGACTTTCAACGATACCGTCTCTGACAGTCATGACAATACCCAAGAGAAATGTCTCGAAGAAGTATAGAGTAGACTGGAACCACAATATTTTGATTGGTGGGTGTCGGCTCGCAATGATGTAACTTTTATTGCTGCGTGGCAAATGGATTGCTTGTCGGATCAGGATGAGTTTGATCGTCAGCCTTAAGAGGATTTCAATCATCTCCGTTGTATCAAGGCGATCTTCTGGATCAAGATTTGCCACGTTGTGGGTCTATAAATTCAGCCAGGCCAAACAAACGAGACTCAACAGAATACCTAGTCTTTCGCGTTGTAACAAGATTCCACGGTTAGTATCGTTCGGATAATAGTCCTATCATCTGTCCGAAAAACCTGAGATCGCTAATCTCTGCCACACAATATTTTAACACGCGGTGGCTTCATACCTCTGTTGTATCCGGAAACACTGATGATCCACTTTAAAAAACCAGTGCTAGCCCCTTGAGGAGCGATCCGGGACAACGTAAGCCTAGTGAAAGAAGCCAGTGTGGTGCCTAGAAGAGCACCGTCGGAGTCTTCCTTTTTTCCCCTTTAAGTAACACACGCTGCTCCCCAAGCCCTCCAAATGCTGGCATAGACGGCTGCATTACGCTCTTTTTCACGTCTTACTTTATTTCTGGTGGCTGGTTTAATTCCATCTTAACATACGTAATTTTCAATAGTTCGCGCAATGTTCAAACCTGCAATCACGATTGTCTGGTGCACGTTGAACATGGTCGGGCAATTCTGCCTGTTTATTCTTCTTCTTACTCTCTATCTTGTTCGCGATCTCCCAGCGCGGAACAACCCTTTTCTGGTGAATATGCTTTTCAGTTCTTTCATAGCGACATTCCCCACTTTATTGCTGTAAGCTCTGAATACGTCTCCCCTCTTGGGAATCATTGAACAGTATTTTTTCATAACAGTCTATACACGGGACAAATCGAGGAAGTGTCTATTCCTTGGGTATGTCAGGTCCAGTCGGCTCTGATGGACGGAATCGCCCCTTTGTAAGTCGGATGCCCCATCTTCTTCCCATATTGTTGTTAAAAATATTTTTTTCCATTAGCTGGGGCTTTGCTACTTTCATTCTGGTTGTCCATGTGAGTTATAGGAATGGCTCAGCTCGCGTTACCTCATCGACAACCCTTTTCTTCTCTTTGGAAACCTAGATTTGGTCAAATTTGAGGTCAACACTGAACGGCCAAACCAGCGTTTTCCTACGGTCAAATGGGAGAAAATGGGCGGTAAATTTATATAATATACATCGTCGGTTAAATGAATTGATTTACCGTTGGAAAATACCATAGGCACTGGCTTTTCCGTATATATTGCTCGTGTCCTGGTCCCTTGCATCTTTTATTGTTTGTGCAATCCTTTGCGATGTGTCTTCTTGTCTAATCTTCACTATTCTTAGGGCGCATTACAACCTCCTGTGAGCGTACGCGTTGAGCCTTTTGTCTTCTGTTCGGATCAAGGCCCGCTACGAGGTTTTCCGGTGTATGTGATGACCGCACCTCCTATTTACACTGGAATATTTAGTCTCTACTAGTCGAAAGCTCATTGGCCCATTCTTCGTGATATTTGCTATAATCGCCATGGTGCTTGAAGGTCAGATGGAACTATCCTAAACGTCTTTCGTTTCTGACGATGTTATTTGCCTACCAGGGCTCTCTCTGAAGATCATTTATGGGAATTCAACACTCATGAAGAAGCGAAAAGATATTGGCCCTCGGTTTTATAAGGAAACGGTTCATCTGTTAATAAGGCTCTGCCTATATTCTCTAATGCAGGCTACACCACTCCTGTGAGTAATTTATTATCATTTATGTAGATCAAACGTCTTATTTTCCAAGCCTGACTGGGTTAAACTGGTTCACTAAGATGAGGTCATTTCAAATAGCCGATGCAACAGAGGTTATCGAGGCAACATGTTGAGTTCTCATTTTTATCTCACTGCGGTGTGCACTGATACTCAACTGCGATCTTCAGATCCTCTGTGGACTTTCCTTATATTCGGAAGTCAGAAGGTTGATCATGGCTTGTCCAATGTCCGCAGACCACATCAGCTAACATTCGCTTTGCAGTCGGTACTCCAGGCATGGAAAATTCTTCCCGCCGATGCTGAACAAATGGACTCCAAAGAAAACGTCGTGTGATATCCTTGGAAAGACCCTCAACGGTGCATCCCTGAGGACCGCCCCGCGCAGACCATATCCTCCAAAATCAGCAGAAGCACTGTTGTTCCGATCAGAGCATGGTTAGGTCCATATTGCCATATTGATTATGAGCGGCTCCACATTTACCGAGTATTGGATACCTCGGTCCTCGTCTTTAATCTCTGGCCAGGGTTGTGGCTAAAGGATTCGGAGGATCGGCGACCTGTGGGAACCAATCGCCCCAGGACAGTTTGAGGTTATCAAATCGAACGGAAGAGGTATCTGATTCTGATCTACGCAGTCATTTATCACAGGTCAAACTCATGTTCATGCAGCTTAAACCACTTACGACTTATGCCACCTTGTACTATTATTATTAGGTTCCGAAATTCTGAACTTCTGGATCTATTAATCATAGTATGGATGTGATGAAGAGTTGAGTCGGAATGAAGCCTCAGTCCAGTGTTTTGGAACACGGTAAAGCGTTGAGCAGTGCACCACTGGAAGTGATTCCGATCAAGATCCGCACTTTAAAGAAAACGCACTGTTTTGTGTAGCTTAAGGGACTGATTTAGTTCAGAAGAACTGGGTAGGGAATCTGTGAAACCAACGATGAGTTGGAAAGACCTGGACAGAGAGTTGGACTTACAGGAAGACGGGGAAAATGTCGCGGGGAACATTAAGAGCAGTAGATTGACCAGAAAAGGATTTTCCCGTTGTGGAAGTGTCTTGGCCATATAGAAGGTAGTCAACAAAAGAAATAGAGATATTTGTCCAGCTACGTCCAGAATCCACTAGGAAATAGTCACTGCAGGTTTGAACAATACCTACATAAGTATCAATGAATCTCATACCTCCCGCCTGTCAAAGACGCCAGCAGCCCTCCGCCTGTTGTACAACGCGCCAGGTATACACTCAATAACTATATACTGGACAAATCCATACTGTCTCTATCCAACGGGTTTGTGGTATACAGTCAGCTTCGATGGATGGTATCGGTCATGGGTATGTACGTGTGTGAATGGTTTCAATCCTTGACAACGAATCCCAGATGGGGGACAG
>Ga0157379_10002843_pt1 | contig 14597 bp, 12 predicted proteins | sample S25metaG_FD_121802 | JGI IMG/M metagenome (GOLD analysis project Ga0157379, IMG submission 121802) | Switchgrass rhizosphere microbial communities from Kellogg Biological Station, Michigan, USA - S2-5 metaG | ecosystem: Host-associated > Plants > Roots > Rhizosphere > Soil | place: USA... | reverse complement strand
GTGCTTCGTCAGTGTAGGCGTGACCACGACCAGCAAAAGCGCGATCCTGATACTGCCGATGCTGGCGCCGCCACTTGGAGATCGTGTTTTCGGTGATTTGATATTCGCGAGCGACTTGCGCCTGGCTCTTGCCAGCTTCAACTTCGCGAATCACTTTGAGTTTGAATTCGCGGGTAAATGTGCGTCGCTTGACCGCTGCGGTCCGTGCCGCCACTGCTCCCTTCTTCGTCATCGTTAAGCCTCCCGCCCTCTCGGGCATATGTGCTTAACTTTTTGTTTCAGTCAAGGGTGCAGTTCAGTCCCTGGTCTTGGAGTGGGGGCCTCCAATGGCATCGGGAACACGCTGCAACGTGTGTTTCGGACTTCTTCCGCTCCAAGTCGCATCACCGCAAGGTCAGGTGTTCTGCGCGTCACAATCCGGGAAAGAGCATCCTTTACCGTATATCTATCTCTCCCAATTTGAAGACGTCCTTCGTCTCCATACTCAGCGAGGGCTGTTACAACATGGCCTGCGGTTATCAAATAGTGCTGCTCTTTGTACAGGACTATCAAACCACTGCCGATCGCTGGTTCACTTCCACGGCGGCGGAATATGGAAACCGAGGTCAGTTGTGACTTGGCAAACTCAATTGAGCGTTCGCACCATTCATCATAAGCCTTCGGTGATCCGCGGAAGGTTTCTTTGGATGGATCGTAAATCCTCGGTGTTCCGCGCAAGGTTTCTTCAGATTGTTGGCGTTTTCGACGACGGGTGTCACGTTGCTTCATAAGTACCCCATGATAGCGTTTGAGCTACGGAAGGGGTGATCCGAAGTTGCGAGGCGCAAGGCTCAGTCACGCCTTGGATTTTAAGAGTCAACGCTTTAAATCAACTTCGACTCAAACGCTGCTCTCAATAACAGCACGATCGCTCTCGCAGCTACGAGATCTCAGTCCAAGTTTCCTCCTCTTGCATTCACCTAACGCTAGGTATGAATTCGTAGCCGACGTGCTCGGTCAACTCTGCGGCCATGGCTCGTGCCAACAATTGCTTAGTTAATTGTTTCAGCAGGCCGTTGTCCCCGATGAGGTCCTCCGGCTTCTTGTAGTCCCTCAGCAGATTGTCAATCAGCTCGTTGTCTATGGTCATCTTTTGTCATGGACCAACCTTAACCAGTTAGTCGCTAAATGACCATTTACACAAAACTATTTACACCCTCGATCATCTTGCTGCACGTTCTAAGTCACATTTCATAAGAACTTTCTTCTTCAGTGTTTGCTTTGAGCGCTTCAAGCGAAACAGCACTAATTAATTTTGACAAACAAGTCTTCGCGTAATTGAACACCTTTCGGTGTCGGATGATAAATATCCGCACGGGCATCGCTCATGTTGCGTTGGAAAACCGAACATCAATAAAATTGTGACGATTGCCGATGTATTTCACGCGACTAAGCCGGATGATTTCATAGGATTTAGTTTTGACCTGATTTAGGATTTCTTGACGTTCAATCTTTAGCTTGGCCGTCTTTGTTCTCGCAGTGGGTTTCTTAGCCACGATATCTCCCGTATTTAGATAGACCGATTGAAAGCAGCCCTAATGTCAGAGTTGACGGGCGACGTAAGTGCGCAGTGGCACGTTTATTCGCGATACTGAACCAGTAACAAAGCCATTTAGGTATTTTGAGGCTCGAGGAACCTCCAATAATGGAGGCAATATACATATTCACACCGAAATTCCGATCAACAACCCGATTGCAATCCCCGTCGGGAATGCCTTCTACGCCTCCAGTACCAATCGCACCTCTGGAAATCCGCGACGCCGTCTTCACTGAATTAATCCGCCTCTCTCCAGCCGCGAAATACTCAACGGAATTAGTCTCTGGTCCGTCAGGTCTCTATGCGCGTGGCCTCGCTGAACAACACGCACTCACCCTCGGCGCCCTGCCGCCAACCCAGGATGGACGCGCCGCCCTTGCCCGAGCACTCTCAAGCTATGTCCGCCGCACCTTTCCGGATTACGCCAAACTCTACGGTGCCGGCGTCATCGGAATTCCCGGTTTCTGGCAGGAACGCTCTGGCAAACTTCACATTTGGAAATTACACAACTACAGAATGCCCATCCTCCTGATCCCATACTTAAATCCTAATGGCCTCATACAAGCATGTCAGATCCGATTGCACCAACTTGACATACCCGCAGGCGAAAAAAAATACCGCTGGCTCGCCTCCCGCTGGGATCCCCGCGGCACGACTTCAGGCACGCCGATACACTTCACGTTTTCGCCGACACACCTTCCCGCCGGCGAAACAGTCGTAATCACAGAAGGCGCCTTGAAAGCTGAGACTTTCGTTTACCATCGACCCAAAGCGCGGGTTATCGCTACCAGTGGCGTAAGCTGTTCTCACGAGCAAATCATCGAAGCGGCGCGCCCCTACAATGCTCTGATTGCTTTTGACTCGGACCACAGAATAAATCCTGTCGTCTGCCGACAGCTTGCTAGACTTGTCGCACGACGCTTTGCACATTCAGCGGAACACAAGCTCGCCACGACAACAACAGTTCTTTTTTGGGAAGGTCCAAAAGGCATAGATGAGGCTGTCCTGCAAAATATCAAATTACAAATCAAGACAATCCCCGAATGGTACGAAACGCTTAACAATGAACCGCGAGAAGAAGTCCAGCGCTTCTGGAACGAAATCGGCTTTCACCCGTAGAGAGCTTTCAACTCGGTAATTATTCTCGACTGCTGCAATTTGCATCGGCCCATCCGCATCCGACCGTTGCTTTTTGCAACACCTCACATTCCAAGTCCCATAAACCGCCACAAATCCACAGAAGTGAGTACACCGTCCGAATGGCATCAAGAGTGCATAGCTCGGCTCAGCGATAGATCCGCAGCTTACTTAACTCGCATTTTGTTTGAACGCTTAATGATTTCGAGAGGGACCCAATGCCTTTAACCTGGAATCTCAAAGAATGGCTCAAAACCAATCGCGGGCTTACCAATGCAAAAGAAATCCGAGACGTCATCCACCATAGAACACGCCAAAGCATATCGTTACGAACCGTACAAGGTTACCTCCACAAGAAACCCAAGGCTCTTAATATCAAATATATTCAAGCAATATGCGATGCCTTCCGCTGTAAGTTAAGTGATTTCTGTACGGCTCAACCATCACCCACTCCTTCCATAAACCTCCGAAATGACTTACAGCCTCAACGTCTCTTACAACCCTGCGCGATAACCCGTCACGAGACCTTATTCTCCTTTATTGCTCGCATTCAATTAGCTGCCATTGAAGAAGCACTCTCACTTAGCAACACTTACGATCAGGCTGCTCGCCGACTCGGTTATCACCGAACCTCGTTACATACTCTCCACAAAAAGCTAAAAAGAACTACTACTCTCAAGCTGAATGGACATAACAAACGAACTCAAAACAAATTGAGTAAAGCTGTACCGCTTCCACCTGCGCTTTTCACGATCAGAAAAAACGAACACTTGCAGTCCTTTGTGCGTCGCATTCAACTCGCTGCAATTAAAGAAACAACCAGACGAGAGGGTAATCATACTCGAGCCGCATTACGACTCGGCTATCGTCGTACATCACTGGTCAACTTGATTTCTAAGCTTAAGGTTCGCCGTAGAAAACGATAGAGAGAAGCGATGGTCTGCCCCGCAAAACCGGAATTAAGGGCTGTCAGTAACTCTTAAACATTCGACTTGAAAGCAACGCGAAGAATCAAGGAGTATCCATGCCTAAATTTATTCGGGCTTTGTTAGCTCTGCTTTGTACAATTTTATTGGCCGTGCAGATCGTGCTTTCCTCCGCCAATAAGCAACCAAACCTCTCACACATGGCGTCTCCACTTCCGCTGCAGGACCAACCCCTTAACGGCTACCCTCTTCAATACACTTCATTTGCAGGTACTACCTTTAGTCTAACAGCCTACGATGGATTTAACGTCCGCTTTGCTCTGCCGAACTCCTGGACTCAATCAGAAGCTCTCTCAAATACCCAACTACGTCGCTTAATTGAGCTTACTGATCTTACCTACGTCTTTCTCAAGGAAATCACCGCTGGCGAGCCACAAGGGAATGACCTTTTAACAATAGCAGTAATACCCACCGGAACCGTGGCTGGACACGCAGGCTCAAACTTCAAGGGCGTGGAACTATCCGAAAGCGAACTCGGCTCGACCATTCAAAACTTGAATAAAGACTTGCCAAGTCCTGTTCTTTTACACGAGCTGTCCCACAACTTTGATCTTTGGATCCTCTACCTAAATCTCGGCTATCCTGATGCAAGCCACGCATGGACTTCTTTTCTGATTCCATTTCTTCAATACTATTCTCGCGCGGGCACACTTCAGTCAGATGCAGAATCACTGCTGCAAAAGAAAATCACTGAATACACATTAGATTGGGATTCAACAGGCGCGACCTGGGCCGAATGCGTGAAGAATGGAAATCATTGCTCGAACATATCAGCCAATAACGCCTGGGCAGGCTTACTTCTCCGATACACGAAACTAAATGGCGTCGAAGCAATCTTAAGAAGCTTTCGCTATTTGCGAGATTACGCTGCCGCTCACCCCGCCACTGGTCCTAATCCAACCAGCCCGCAAACGCCGGATGCTAAAAACGATCTTTTAATAGAAGCACTCGCTGAAGGAGCACGGCAAAACTTACTCTGTGAAATTGATGCCTGGCACTGGTCCGCGACATCCGAAGCTCGCACCAGAATCAATCAACGTTTCCCATCACCGAACTTTTTTTGTATTGATGCCGACCACGATGGCTTCAGCCCACTTAACGGAGACGGCGACGATTCCAATCCTCAAATCAAACCTACTGCGATCGAGACCGTCAACTTGATCGATGACGATGGCAACGACATCGTGGACGATCTCTTACTATCCGAGCAAACTGATTTTCCTTCAACCACTCAGTCAGCACCCACCATTTCAATCCCGGCAAAGATACAAGGCCGAGCAACACCCGCTGATATCGACACAATCATCATTAACTCTAGCGACACTCTTCCACGCCGGCTGCGTGTTAATCTGCAAAGCCCAAACACCTTTGTAGGATTCATTCAATTACAACCTGTAGATTTGATAGGCCGCACGCAGTCATTCTCGGTCGCGGGCGGCGGCGCCCAAATATTAACGCTTACGCGAGCAGGGCTTTGGGCATTAACTATTCAAAGCTCCAGCTCTACCACCTCAGACTACACCCTCACAATAGAAAATGCTGGACCAGCGACCTCGACCGCTCGCCTAAGTGTGACCCTAGGTTCCGCGCCAAGCACAATTCAAATCACCGCCTCAATAGATACGCGTACGTACACAGCCGTACCCACTGCCATTCGTTTCTGGATAGGTCCAAACGGATTTTCCGAAACCTCCTCATTGCAATCTCAAGTTGTTGTTTCAATACCAGTTCCAAATACCAGCAACCAATTCGCGATTCGCGCTCAACTTATGCGCAATGAAACCCCAATTACCAAGCCAACGCTTCCTCTTTGGATCGATCCGAACACAGGGCAAATGACTGAACAGAACGCAAACCTCACAATACTGCCGGACACCATATCGCCAGCCCAGGTCACAGTCGGCTCGATTACCGTCTTCGGCTTTACCGTCACCAATCTTGGTCCTGGACTCGCCCAGGACTTACAAACTACGCTGACCCTTCCATCCGGACTCAGTCCGGTATCGACTGCCAACTCTCTCGGCTCTACCCAAATCAACGGAAACACTATTCGCATATCAATCAATCAATTTGCCTACGAAGAATCGGCCAGCTTTTCTGTCACTACCAAAAACGTTAACGCGCAAGGAGTCGTCACAACCACAACGGTTGTAACAAGCTCAACTTCGGACCCGGATCCCTCAAATAACACCGCTTCCATCACCGGAACATTCATAGCAGCCCCCAGTCCAACACCTACCCCCACGCCATCGCCATCGCCAACTCCCATCCCTACACCAACACCAATCCCAACTATTACTATTCAGAGTCTGCCTCAAAAGACGGACGACGCTGCGTCCAGAACGATCCTTGCCCAAGGATCATTAGGGCGACTTGTGGTTCAAATACCGTCGCCAGCAATTGTCGACACCTACGCGCAACTAACTCCCAACGGCACTTGGCCCGACTCTCTCGCCGGTTTCAGGATAACAGTTGGTCCACTCACTGCGTCGCTCGTGTCAGTAACGCGCATTCGCACTGCACCCTCACCTGCATACGCTATCGACTTCATTATTCCTGACGACGCTCCAATCGGCAGCCAAGTACCCTTAACTCTAACGCAACAGACCATTCCCACTACCTGGACCACTACAGTCAACTTACGGCAAACGGCGCCGGCCCTATGGTCCATGAGTGGCACGGCAGACGGACCGCTTCTTATCCTCGACGCTGATTCTTTTGTTGCGCTGCCAACCAGTATTCCGCTTCCTGCTGGCGACCAACGACGCATTTTGATCTTCGCGTCCGGCGCTAAAACTCTTGTCAATCAGAATTCCCTCATACTCCGAGTCACTTGCCAATCTGGTTCGCAGTCCCTTCTCATTCAGGATTTCGCAACTACGCTTCAATCCTTTCCAGTTCTGCAACAGATTACGATTAGAATCCCACTTGGGTTGGCAGGGTGCGGTCAGGCCCGATTACAAATCGACGGCTCAGAGGATAGTCATACCTTTTTACTGATCCAGTAGCAGCTTAACAGTTGTGAGGGGTGAGTCTCTGGGTTAGCCCAAACCGCTCTCTACGTCCGGCGTCCTCACAGAGCGTGGAATGCCCGCCAGACGTTAATTCATACGATCCCCATACCTGCTTACTTCGCCATTGAGTTTGTAATTACTGTGGCGATAACAGCCGTCACGATCGGGATTGACACCCACGATACAATGTTCACCACGCGGCGAGTGGTTGCCGGGGTGAGGACGGTAATCCGGAAGCTGGATGCTTCCCGCCAACCGATTGAGGCCGGAACATTCCGGCCTCTCGGTCTAGGCGCTAAGCGAATCCATTCGACGTGGTCCACTTTTCAAACGGCCCATACGATTGATCAAAAAGCATCACTCCCCACTCACACCCACCGATTATTTTTGCAACACCTAAAATCTGATCGTTCTTAAACCTGCGGAAACTCCCCGGAAATCAATGGAGAATACCAAAACCAGAGGCACCAATCGGTGGCACAATAGCTGCATCTTTGCTCCGACGAGCAGCAGCCCCGCTCTCTCACACTCCAGTCGAACCGAGCGTTACGAATCATGCCAGCGAAACAAAACCATCAAACCCCGCAAGATCAAGGGATCGGTAACTTCTCTATCAACGCCGTGGCTAAACATCTGAGTGTTCACCGCTCCACAGTCGAACGCCTTTTACACGGTGGCGAGTTTGGAAAGGACTGGTGGCGCATTGGCAGAAAAATCATTATTCCCAAAGAGAATGTATTTGCGTACGAGAGGCGCAAAAGAGAAGCAAGTATTGCAGCCTAATCCGCCACTTCGGAAATTGAAACGTGCGATTAATCGACTCTTCTAACGAAAGACGCAACAGATTTCCCAAAAGAGAGGAAAGCGAAGGTGAAAGTCTGTATACAAGAATGATTGACCTGATACATAAGAAACTTTGTTTAGAAGCTGAACAACTGCTCGACGAAGCGCTCTTAAGCAACCCGGAGTCTGGAGAAGCAATACTTTGTTGGACGGAATTAAAGCTGTACCAGCGCGACGATCGCGCCGTGATCGACAGGGTTCTCCCGTTAAATGCCGCATCACCCAGAAATCCTTATTACATGCTGGCAATCACCCTATTTCAAATTGAAGGATCTGACGTCGAGTCGCTCGATTATCCTTGGGCGTACGATGGTTGCTCTGGAGAGCTGGAATATTGGGCCAATGAATGGACCGCCGGCTCGTCAGACCCATTTGCAAAACTCGCTTTCGCCTCAATCATTCGGGGAATGTGGCCATCTGGCATGTACTACTTTATCGAAGCTATTAAAGCCAAAGAAAACGAAAGCAGCGGGCCTGCTGACTTGATATTGCTTTGGGAAAAGAACGAGCTCTCGCTTGAGCTTTACTTGCTCAGCGTTCAAGAATTGCAAGGTCGAAGATTGTTCCAGCGATCATTCAATGACGTCTCCCTAAAGATGATTGTGCAGACTCTCTTTATTCTGTTATTAGCCTATGAAGATTTAGGAATCTGTGAGGCGCGGACTGTCGCTCTGTGGCTTGCGAACGGTCGTCAACAGATAGCAGAGGTCTGGGAAAATCTAACTCCACTGTTCCGCACCTTCTGCGGAGACTGGCTTCATACCCAAGTGACAGATGGGGCTGAGCCTTTAGTCCGGCCGCGAGTCGGCGGCTTGATCGCCAGCCAATTGATTTGCTGACCCAACTGCTCTAGGTCTGATAAAATCAGCCAGCAGCGACAAGGATAAAAACTCATGAAAAACCGAAACACCTTGAAAATGACGCCAGCGGTACAAAGCGAGCTAACGAAACTGCGTGCGAAATTCAAAGAAAAGTTCGGACGAGAACCCGGCCCAAACGATCCCATATTCTTCGACCCAGATAGCGATACACCAACACCAATCACACCAGAACAATTCGTTAGTCAAGTTCTCAAGGCGGCAAAATCCGCAGGCATAGATGAAGACAAAGCTCGGCAGTTTGTTGACTCTGTTCCAAACCCTGGCAATGCAAACCGCTTTCCGAACAACGACGATCAGGACGACTAAATACGAACTCTTCAAATCGAAGAGACCTAATGGGACATATAAAGGACCACAAGGAGTTTCGCAGTTCCGTTTTTAGAGCAATCTGTGATGATTGCTTGAAAGACTTGCCAGAAGGGGCGAAAGATGCAAATGCTTCTTGGGAGGCGAGGGCGGAAAATGCTCTTGAGCACCTACTCAATAAAGTCGTCACATTTTGCGGAGTGGAAAGCGGCTTTGTCTATATCGGTGAGGAAGCAAAGAAGCGTCTACCACGCTATGCTCAACTTGCATATACGATCATAGACATAGTGGACTTCGACAGTATTCACCATCATGCAGGTTTTTATTTCTTTTGGAAAGAACCGATCATTCGAGATTATCTAAACAGGGCGGGAATTGGTGACCGCCCTGAGTAGAGTGACGGTAAGTTGAATTGACGGTCCGAGCTCTACGTCTTTCATTCGAGAGTTGATTAACGTTACACGTTGAAATGCTGGTCGCGACGCTGAGTAATGCTGGTTACCAGAACATCGTACAACACCGCTTCGGCAGACTGTGGAATCTCTCGCAGTCGAATCTCTCGCAGCCGTGCGAGTTGCTCAAATGTCTTCATGTGAATTTCTGAACGCAGCGTGCCTGCTCGATGCCGGAGCATCTGCTAATCCATCGTGGTCGTGTTTCCATCGAAGTGTTTTTCGAATGATTGGTGAATCAAAGGCATTACATTATCGATGTCGTCGCGCGACGAAACACGAACTTCAACGTCGCCATTTCCCCACTTTCCGAGACCGGTAATATCTCTACAAATACCTCTAGGATCGTCAATTTCATCGAACCGCATATTTAGAGAGAGACGGAGCCCGCTCTTCTGAGGGATGATGTCCACGAAGTTAGTATCTGTCTTATATGCTATGTAGAGTTTGAGGATCTCCTCACGAACAGAGGAATCAAGATTGAGAATTCGTTTCCGAAGTTCTTCGAAAAGTGCCAGAATCGGACCCTTCAAATTCTCAGCGTGCAGATCCAGGGTATAAGGAACGAACTGAATTGCTTTCTTGTACTCAAGCTCAGCGGTTTTCTTAGGCGGGAGTACCGGTTGAGGCCAGACTCGCTCAGCGACCGCGGCCAGGTTGTTAGCGCGTAGAATAATTTGCGACTCATCCCATTTCTCTAACGGGGCGAGACCTCGATTGAGCCGCAAGGGACTATAGCGAAACCCACCAGGCATGTCGCGTTTCGCCTGAAATGGTCGATCACTCAACTCAGGGTTGTAGCCCGTCAACGTGAGATTCCCAAGAGTGTGCAGATACTTCGCTTGCACATCCTTCCAGTGGTCGCCCAAGTCTCGTTGCCATTCCTCCGAGAGAGTTGGATTTTGAGGCATTATGTGCTCGATAGTGCAACTTTCGATGTTAACTACCTCTTTGCGTTCAAAATTTTCAAGTTTTCGAAGCAGATAGTTCCGATTCCTCAAACTATAAATGTCTTTAACAGTGAGTTCTCGCCGGAATTCCTCATCGTCGGGAAATCGCCGATAGGAATCCCTGAGTAAAAAAGCCTCTTTGAGGCTGTCTAAATAGTCTTTCTTATCGATTTCTTTGTATAGATTTGCGAACGTCTTGTTCAGAGAATTCGTTGGTATGCCGCAAATCAACCTCCGAAACACATAACTCTCAATGAGTCTGACAACGCCCTGCGCAATGTCGCGGTTGATTACTCCGCGCTCGAAGTCATCGAAGACCTCCATGAGAAAAGGATAGGCAACGTCGACGCGAAGAGTATTGATGTCATCCAATGCCGCGTTGATGTCCGAGTCTGCATCCTTTAAGAACGCCAGTCTTACAAAATATTTCGAGTAACGATATATCTCGGCAACGATCTCCTCAGTTGTTAGCCCAGCTGTTTGTGCATGATTCTTAAAAACGCTGTAAACGTCATTGATATTCGGAATCCGACCACTCTTGATGGTCAGATAGTCGCGCATGAAACGATCAAAGTGTGCTGCATACTCCGCGTGACCGAAGCTTTGCTCCATCGGATACCAGTACTTGTTGTAGAGTTCGGTTTGCAGGCCTCTTTCCAAACCCATCAAAATGTAATTTCGAATGAGATCAGCCTGCGACAAACGGAGGCCAGTGGAGTTCAGACTTTCAAAGATAAGTTGCGGATTGTCCCGCTCGCGATCTAAAGCAATATCAACGATGATGAGCTTGCCAATGCCATTGTAGATGTTAGCTAACTCCCCAGGTTGTTTTCTCAAGCGTTCGAGGTAGAACTCGTAACTTTGCCTTATTAACCCTGAACACTGACCTGGCAATTCTCTTTCCTCCAGAATTCGAATCAACGTGTCGCGGTCACTCTGCGTAAGAACTAGCTTGTAGTGAAGTTCTCCTTCTTCCTCTGCGTTAAAGAGGAAATAGTTACCGATTTTCTTGCGGCTTATTTCAATGTCGATGTTCTTTTCCTCGATTACTTTCCCTAATGCGGCTATCAACAACGAGAGCGTAGTGAGGCGTTGCTGACCGTCAATGACGAGCAACTGAGGGACTGCCGTAACTTGAAACAATCCTTGATCGATATAGACAATTGAGCCCACGAAGTGGCCGGAGATCTTTTCGTCGCTGCCAGCCCGCCTTATATCGTCCCAAAGTTGTTGACACTGCGTCTGAGTCCAACTGTAAGTACGCTGATAGATCGGAATAATGAATTGCTTAGTACCTTGGAGGAACGGGAGAAATCTGGTTTCTGTCGCCTTCATTTTTGAGAATCCATTTTGATCGGCCGCTCTCTGTTACGTTACTTGATTATCTTGACGACAAGATCATCTATTTCTTTCATCTCTGCCTTAAGGTGGTCTTTGATGCCACCCCGTAACCTCCCAAGCTTCCCAGGTGTAATTTTGCCTGAGGACGGAGAGGTGCGTATAAAGGCATTGGCTGCTTCGTGAGCTTTTTCGCTCAAATTCGCAAGGCTTGAATGTGTTGGATTCTCTCGGTCGAATCGTGGGAAATACACGTCGAGGATCTTTTTTGTAACATCCCTTGCACCAAATAATCCCCTCGTTTGAAAATCCTTAATCAAAGAGTTAATACCTTCCGAATTCAGGATTGCCGTCAAATAAAATGCTTCATTAATCTCTCGTGTGTAAAACACGTATGTAACGTAATCGGCGATGAATTCAAAGTCCAAAGCTTCTCTTCGGCACAGCACGGCATTGGCGTCTTTCGCGGACTTTGTAAAAAGGACTAAGTAGGGTTGATTAAGATCCTGTTCAGTCAGACCACGCTGAAAATCAAGTCGGCCAACATTACTCATTGTCTTTGCTTTGTCCGTCTTATTTGCCTCCCAAATCCTCTCCGCGTTCACGAACCACCGCGAAGCATGAAGGAAGCCCTTCTGTCTCAAATCCGCGGCGGAATGTAGAGTTACGATCTTATGGCCGTCATCCCGTACATCGATTATGACGGGGAGCACAACTAGACTCGGGTCAAAGAACGTGAAGGGTAAGATGCTCCTTGATAGAGCGGTGCGAAAAAGAAAGTTACTCTCAATACGGCCTTTGAGATCGATGTTTCGCCAAGGTAGTTTTGCATCCTCTCGAGTAATCGCCGAAGTTCTGACATTAATAACTCTGTTTTCGAAATCTGATGGTATCTCTTGTGCGATGTCGACGAAGTAGACAGAACGCGGGACTATGGTTGCGCCCTGGTTAAATTTCTTCCTGTAAGGGTTCGGCTCATTCCCTCCTACGGATAGGCGCGTTGAGAATGCTGATGTCCTATTCCGCTTGGAATAAAACCATCGGACTTTCTTTTCCGTGAGTTTCGAAGCTGCTGTCTTTAAGTTGCAATTGTGAAAAGGCAGTTTTCCACTGAAGGATTTACCTTCCAATCCTGAAGTTGGAAAGGGCCTTTGATTGTCCGATCGGTTGGCGAACAACACACAGCTCGGTATTCGAAACAGCGGAACGACCGAGTCTAAATCCCATATCCCTGTCAAATAGAATCCCTTCGCCTTGCCACTTCGCGTGTTGTCATGGTGATCTGCGCTGAAAAAACTACGTGGTAATACGAAGGCCGTCTTGCCCTCTGCTCGCAAAAAATAACTGGTGCAGTACGCAAGAAAGATGGCGGCGATTTCAAGATGAGGAAAGTTAGCCTTACGTTCGGTTTCACATCATAGGCTTTCGCGAGCCCGTTGAGAACGTTCTGATATTCTTCGCTCTTGACATCACTATAGGTTAGCCAAGGGGGGTTACCGATGATGTAATCAAACTTGCGAGCAAGAAAATAGGGTTTATAGAGATTCTGCACAATGAATTGCCAAATGCTGTCTCGGCCTTGTTCCTTGACCTGTTTAAAGCCCCGATAAATCTGATAGAAGCTTTCCGCGACAGCCTCGCTAATGTCGTAACGTTGCGACTGTTTCTTGAGAATAGCGCTAAATGTTGCCAGCTTTTCTTCCTTTTGGTTCTGCGTTTGACTCGCCAGGTCCTCACAAACATTTAATGCTTCATCAAACAAATGAACGTCTTCGAAGATTGCGGTGTCGAGTGAGTATTTCTTCCGGTCGATCTGCATTTCAAATATATGTCCGTACAAAGTCTCAACGCCCTGCGGCGTTAGAAGCGTGTTTGCCAGAACAATATTTAGGTGGATCGGTTTCTTAGCTTTAGCTACTCCTCTTCCCAAAGCGAGCAAAAGAGTTGTTTTAGCTATTTGAACAGAAAGTGGGTGAATATCTATGCCGTAGATTTGTTCGTTGAGATCCTCTACTTCGGACTCAGGGTGGAGATTTTGAAGCCGATCAATGACAGCTCTTAGAAATGAGCCACTGCCACAAGCAGGATCAAGGATCTTGTCTTCCGGTGTCAGATCGAATTCGCTGACGATTCTCTCACACAGCCAATCTGGCGTGTAGTACTCGCCAAGCGCATGACGCGTATCCAAGTCAATCATTTCTTGGTAGACGCCCTTGAGCACATCCTCGTCTACGTTGAAGAAGTCGAATGTCGAAAGTTCTTGGGCAATCAAGCGGAAGCTCTTCTTGAGCGTCGGGAAGCTCTCTTCGCCGAGTATCCAGTGAAAGAAATCGTTTTCGACAAAATTAGTGATGTTGAACCTATGGAAGATAGTACCCTCGATGACCTCACGCATCTCGGCGTCATCAATGTACTCGTCATTTGAGACCACCGTATAGGCGAGCATTTTCGCGAAGATACTCAGGTAGGTGTGGATTAGAAAGTTTTGCTCAGTGGCTACGAAAGAGCCATAAGCGATGCTTAGAAACTTCTTCCATTGCTCGAAGGATACTTGAACCTCTCCGCTGTTTTTTACGGAGCGAAAGTTCTTTGTCATCTCGCGAAAGCACTGAATGAAGCTTGGGCTCTGGTAACCGAATGATTCCTCAATCCGTTTGAGTGTTGCTTTCTGCTTTTCTTCTTTGAACAGGAAGCGATCGATCCAATAGTAAAAATCTTCCGTGTTAATCTCGGTAAGCGTAAATGAAGCACTTTCAACCTCATTGAGCTGAAGCTTGTCCTCTGTCAGCGTTTCCAGCTCTTGAAGTTGTGAAACGTCAGGCGCGAAAACCTTCCAGTTGATGAAGTCAGAGGCTATCAAAGTGAAGTTGTAGCCTTCACCCGAATTTACTTGTCCCAGAAGATAACCAGCTAGCTGTTCTTTGGCGTGTGGAAGCGTTTTTTTCAGATCATTTTCGAACTCGACGATTATTTTGTAATAAAGCGTATCCGCGCTGCCCCGATGCTTCCGATCCTTCCTTGGAATATTGAGAATAGTGGCTTCAGCGCCGCTGCTTATTGCGTCAACAACCTCACGCGTGTCTTCATCGCTCGCAAACAGTCGATTAAGAAGAT
>Ga0157379_10002842_pt1 | contig 14597 bp, 17 predicted proteins | sample S25metaG_FD_121802 | JGI IMG/M metagenome (GOLD analysis project Ga0157379, IMG submission 121802) | Switchgrass rhizosphere microbial communities from Kellogg Biological Station, Michigan, USA - S2-5 metaG | ecosystem: Host-associated > Plants > Roots > Rhizosphere > Soil | place: USA... | reverse complement strand
TTGGAACTCACCCGTCGACAAGAAGAAAAGGAACATTTTGCTATGGAAACTTCTGAAAGAGTTTGAGGCTCAGGAAGCCGGATTGTCTGCTGGCGCTACACTAGAGTCTAACATAGCTCTTGCAAGAAGATTAGCCCATGAATGGGACGTGGAAGATACTCCGTTGGCTCTCTCAACGACACCTGTCGTAGTTAGCAAGGAGGTATCCGGCCAAGAACGGTGTGAGGATGACGCCTCAACACTCCACCAATAACCATCAAGTCTCAAACCCAGAAAGGGACATGGCACAGCACCGAAGCTTATTTATTCAGTCTGGGAGCCGTATCAAATGTGGTGGAAATGTTTCGTCTGGTATGTGTCCTTCCATTACTTGTGTATGCTTTATTATTAACAGGCTTCAGTGTCGTTCTCTACCAGTATCCCGCCTCCCGGCCTCCGAATCCTACTTCATGCAACATGCGATAAGTGTGAGAAGGTGTATTGTAGAGGTTATTTCAGTCCTATAAGCCCCAAGAAAAATAGCAGAGGAAAGGTTTGCGATGTTGACAATTGCTGCGCTGAAATTCGTGCCATCACCCCCCCCATTTGAAGTCCATGGAAGGTGCGTGTAACGCATCTTCCCAGATCTCGTTTTCCATCTTTTTAGACCCCCCCCTATACTAGGTTGGATAGACAATATATTTCTGAATGGAATGAGCCTGTAACTCTCAAGACACCTCAACTGACCAGGTCATCCACCAATGTCAGAACAGTTGGTCCTGGAGGTGTAGGAAATCCCATGGGTTCATATTATTTTCCATCTCGATCCCGTAAACCCAAACCTTCCGAAGACCAAATCTCCTACGAGTCGCGATGGGATAACATTCTCCACCGGGCAATTCTGACAATCATTCACCTGTTGCCGTCACCCGATTCAGGTGAAGCAAAGACTTATCCCTCAATACGCTCTCTTATCTCTCTCTCCTATTTACCAGAGATAATCGGAAGCCTCCTTATCAACGATTCAGTGATAGACGGGATTGCCCTAAATGATATTTATAATTCGACTCTAGAACTTCTTCACAAGCTTTCCAGTTCGGAGCCGACTGTAGGTATACTTGTGGAGGAAAGATGGGAAGAACAAAGAAGTGGAGGAATTGAATCTTGGAGCTGGCTGCTAATAAGACTTCCATTCTCCGCGCCCCACCCTTATATGATCGATTTAAAAGACTGATGAAACAATGTGAAACGTTCATTGAAAGTGCTGGAGACCTTTTGGAGAACGGGGACGCTGAAGATCCTGACGTCGTCGAATTGGTGACCCGTGCCACCTCGTTATGCGGAGATATGGTCTCAGCTCAGCAGGATATTCAACGTATTCTCGGCATCTTACAACAAAATACAGTACACCAAGAGAAGACACATATCCTGGAGAGCCGTTCCAGTAAGAAGAGGAGGAAAGAGACCCTGGTATTAGTATATGGAAACGATAGGCGGCTTCGAATTCGTGTGAAGAATTAGCTCTCAAGTACATCACACTACACAGAGATGTGAACGGACCTGTAGCTGGCCTCGAGTATATCAATTTCCATTATTTTGGGACACCCCAGCCACTGAGAGATTCGCCAGAAACTCCAAGATATGCCTCCATCTCATCGAAGAAATTTCTGTGCTGTCTACCTCGCTACCCCTGGTGTATAAGAGGTTCGAGTAGATGAAGGTTTAGCCTCATGTTTTTCTGGATGGTTAACCGTGGACATATTTGTAGGAAAATCATGATTATTGGCCTGTATGGAACCCCACACGCTGAACGCTTATTCGAATTTGACTGCTTTATCCCCATTGACTATCCTAAAGTGCCGTCAAAAGTGAATCTGTGCACCACTGGTGGCGGTTCCGTGAGTTTCAATCCAAACCTTTATGATTGTGGCAGGGTTTGTCTTTCATTGCTTGGTAGTAAGTGACGACTTAGTTTTCTCGATGTAGGGATCCTTATCTTCTCTCTCTCCCTGGGCGGGCAGGTAATATCCAAGGTCCAAATATTGCCAATATCTACTAGTATAATTTCAGTCCCGAAGAACAATGGTTGCTCGGAAAGTCAACTCTCCTGCAAGTTGTAATCAGTATCCAATCAATGCTCTTCGTGGAAGCACCGTATTTCGACGAGTAAGAGTTCTTCTGCCGAATAACCGCTTTTATGCAATTCTAATATCTCAGAACAGGGAATTGAGAACCCAGACCGGGGATCCTAGTAGTATTCCGTATAATAAGAATATCCGCAAGCAGACCTTTACTTGGGCTATGAACGACTGGATAAGGAAAGGCATAAATACGGAATTTGGGCTGTAGGTTTTCTTATTACTCCCCACTCAATTATCTTAGCGAATGTATCGTTAGAATGTGATTGCCATGCATTTTACCCTATAGCAGTGGGGAATAAGGGAAATATATACGCATTGGACCTTTTAGTATGAAATTCTCGTTGATATATTCTGTTTCAATCCACAATCGTGGAGAGGAGAAGACCCCACGCTTTCGAGGCAAATCTCTGAGTTTGAGAACTATTCAAATTTGGGAAATGGTTGCCATATAAGAGAGTTTAGGAATTTTTTTGCACTTGAGAAATGTATAAGAGGCTATTCTGGATTGTCTGCGCGAAGGGAATATTATCGTATATCGGTGTCAACAAGATGATAATCAACATGTACCTGTGAAAATAAAGAATCTTGATTGATTGTAGCGTGTTTTACTCACTTCCGCCAGTTGACACGAGGTAAGTAAATACTACTATCAAGTAAACTTCCTTAGGGTTCTATTACCCCAGTTGGTTACAGCGTAGTGCTAATAACGCCAAGGTTACAGGTTCGACCACTGTGGATGGACCACAGTCTCCTTTCGTACAAGTCTCCTTTCCTGTCTTTGAGTCTCCTTTGAGCGGAATTTCGTCGCGTCACCAATCATTTCTGACTTTAAAACTATCAAATTTTCCTGTTACAGAACAAGAGCTGTATATGTACATGCAATAGCGTTTTCATGGAAATTTACACGGGCGAAATTTACAAAACAAAATGGCGATGAACGGATAGTAGACAACCATCATAAACGGTTGTCGTGGAGTTAATATATCAAAAACTGAGCTTATCCCCCTCTCTTCCAACTTCTTCTGCGTGTCCTTCATCTGTGACCTTATTTGCTGTTATCAGTCTCATCTCCTGCGAGGATCATACCATTCTCCAATAGCAAAAATATGAAATCAATGGCCAGGTGTTCGAACTTCGATTTGTTGGAGTCAACCAACCCATAAATATTGTTTATGTATTATTTGATGAGCAATAACTCCAACTCCGGCATATTAGTGGCCGAAAGACGATGGAGTACGTCGATGGGTAAATTCATCATCAAGGCCAGGTTTCGGAGCTTTGGAAAAGGAGTTCCGAGAAATTCATCTAAAGGATTTTCCTTTGCCATGGGAGCAATCGGTAAGCTTGATCCCGCAATCTGAATCGCCCAGAGATGGTTTGAGAAGGGTAGAAACTTGGGAATGGCCAGTCCCACAGGAAAATAAAGATTCTTGATGCCGATAGCGGTTATCCTGGGAAGTGAAACGAGGATAAATGGGACAAAGTAGTAAAGCAACCATCAAGCAACACTTCCTATTGAGTGGTGCTTGGGAATTGGGGAAGGGGATGGTCGAGTATAATAGGTCCAAGGTAATGTCTAAAAGAAAGGACCCTGACCGATGGCTTGGATATAAAGCCTAAGAAGCTTTAGACGTTAAAACTTGAGGGCGAGGCGATTTGGGGATCGAGAAAGATATTCATAACGTGAAGGGATGAAGGGAGGTATTTGGAGCGCCAGTGTCCCAGAAACCATCGGCGAAGCAACTGGAGCATGCCTTAGAGTACGAGTAGGAAATTGCATCTGAGAAATTTGTGAGGAGTTGGCGAATGTAATGAAGATAAATATTGAATAGGATCATGTCTTGAAATAAGACGGCACTGAGTGACACTGACCATTTCTTTCAAATCTGAAGTTTCGGACATCGTCCTTTCCAATTTCTTCAGAAAGAAAAATAAAGACTTTATCCGCCGAATAGTTCGACCAGAAAGCGGCTCAGTACGTTCGACACTGAAATACTGTCAGAGATCTGCCACCCGTTTGGTAACCACACTTTGGAACCTAGGGCGACGCGGTTCCCTAGCCCAATGGAAAGAAGCGGGGAGAACACGAAATCCCTTTCCATTCTGCGGAAGAAGCCGCTGCTTCGGGACCTGGTATATATTAAGGCCGGAAATCCTATTCACCCCTTTGGCCCTGTCATTGCGAGGCATTCTATGATAATCATCTGACGAAGTTCAACGGATTTGAAAGTCGCCCATTGATAAACCATGAAGAAGGGAAGCTCTGTGGGTATAGTATAGGGTGCGCTTGAGAGAATGAATCCCTCCTCTTGAACCCTCTTTCATAGTTTCTAAAATTCCAGATGATGACATGGAATTGGACAATGATTGGACACTAGGCGCCGCGGAAGCAAAAGTTCCGGTTCTCACCGCAGGATACATTCACCTCCATCAGTAAGTCCTCTTTGTAGCTTTTCACCGTAATAATTATGCTGAAATATTTCTTCTTTTGTCTTTTCATGGATCTATTAGACCTTCGTGTCGTCCCAAAAGCTCGCCCGAAAGCCTCGTCTCCTATCTGACAGGTTTTCCATTTGCAACCCGCCTCACTTGGATTCTTCAACCGGGTCACTTGCTTTTCTACAGATATGGTTTCTCCGACAGTAAATGTGTGTGCAGTTTGGTTTCGGATGCCCGATGGATAAGTTTATCGTTTCGCGTAGGTTGTTCGGTACTCTGCACTGCTGGCAGGTGTATTCTACGGAATCGTTCACCGGAGAACATTACAAGCCGAAGAAACCTTACGGAAGGAAAAGCATGCTGAACATAAACGCGAGGAATTGATCAAGAAGGCTAAGCAGGCGTGGCAAGATAAGCAGAATCCCGCAAAGGGCGATAATAGTGCGTCTCTTTTTCTATCACAATGCCAAAGACGTTGTGAACTCCAGGAATTTCATTGACTTATATATCCCTATTTCAGTTATCACCAACCCTGATGACCCCAAGTTCGACCTAGAAAAGCTGATCAACAAGTGGGAGAAGGAGTATTCATAATCGAAGCTGGCGAGCGAGTTGTCTCCATATGGACGCTTTCACTGCGTGGAGGGCATCTATCTGCTGTAATTACTGTGGAAACTTGTTAAAGTCATATAGATCGGCGCGAAAGAGGGTGTTCGTTTTTACCTTTTTATTCCATAGTGACTATACTGGGTACTCCATAAGTTGTTAGTGGGCTTGCAGAAAAAGTCTCTCTGAATGCAGAATATTTAAAGAGAAACCATCGGGTTGGATTCATCTGAGTTTCCCATTTGTAAGTTTCATGAGTGGACAATGGGGCGGCGGTACGTGAAATTAGGACGCTCAGACGCGTGCATATTTGCGCGTTCGACCCAACCTCCACCACCTCGATCCATTATCAGATAGCTCATTCTCTCAACCTCTTCTCTATCAATTAAAATATTGCGTAAATATCTCTTAGAATCTTTTCAAGCGTCGCCAATACTAACCATGGCCAACAGTAGACCTTTCCACCGTTAGAAGTCCTATCAAAACTTCCAAAGACACCCCTGAGTAGTACAGCGATATGAAGCCTACAGGACCTATCAATCTCGATGAAGAAGATGAGGCAGCAGCTGAGGAGGAGAACAAAATCATCAATGAGGCAAGTTCTCTAACTTGGCCTTTCTGTTAAGTTCGACGCGTTGACCCTTGTCCTACCCCTATCCTTGTACCCCATTAGGAATATAAAATATGGTGAATACGAACCCTATCCATCTCAATTCATCTCATTACGTTTATAAACAGGAAAAAGAACGCGCCTTACCTGTACGACGTGGTCATTACGCATGCCTTACAGTGGCCCACCCTCACCTGTCAATGGTTCCCCGATCGTGAAGAGTGCGTATCATTGTCCTCTCATCATCACATTGCACTTAATAAAACTCCTCTAAAGCAATTCAAGCAAACCATACACGACCCATCGAATCTTATTAGGCACGCACACCTCAGGCCAAGCGCAAGACTATCTCCAAATCGCGACAGTGCACCTTCCCAAACGCGATGAGGTGTCATTGGATAGGGGCAATTATGATGATGAACGTGGAGGTATGTCATTTAGACTCACTAGTCCATTCGATGAGATAAACTCATGTACCACATAGAACTTGGCTCGCACACTTTAACGGGACCAAGGATCCAAATTACACAACGTATTAACCATGATGGAGAAGTCAATCGAGCGCGATACATGCCTCAAAATCCGGATCTTATCGCGACCAAGGCGAGCATACACCTTTCTACACTGACGTTTCTTTGTCTTGACCATTGTGTTCCAGACTGTGTCTGGACAAGTATACGTCTTTGATCGTACAAAACACAGCTCTGAGCCAGATAAGAGCGGGATCTGCAAGCCTGATTTGAAGCTTGTTGGCCAGAATAAGGAAGGGTGAGTAACTTCTTTGATTGTCTTTCGTCCCGAGCCCAAAGAAGAATGAATTGGCAGTTTCGGTCTTTCCTGGAATCCCACCAAGGCTGGTATGATTCTTGGCGCAAGCGAGGACATGACAGTTTGTCAATGGTATGCTCATTATATTTCTTCCTCCCCACTGGAGAATTCATGCTGTTCATTGCAGGGATGTCAATGGTTACACCAAAGCTAAATCCACATTAGAGCCACTTTCAGTCTACCGTGGTCATACTTCCGTTGTTGGCGATGTTAGCTGGCATAAGATGCGAGACAATGTCTTTGCCAGCGTCGGTGATGATCGTATGCTTTTAATGTACGTTTCCCAATGGTTTTCTGGAAACAGTCACTGATGGGAAGGGTGCAGATGGGATACTCGTGCACCCGGTACTCCGTCCCGACGAGTTGAAGCACATGATAGGGAGATTCTTAGTGTAGCGTTCAGTCCTGCAAGCGAGAATTTGCTGATTACTGGAAGTGCTGACAAGGTATACCTTAACGTCCACAAATCCCTTCCGTAATTGCGACTAACATTGCTCCGGGTAGACAATTGGTCTATGGGATCTTCGCAAGCTCGAAGTGAACCAAAAGCTTCACTCATTCGAATCACATGAGGACGAAGTCTTGCACCTTGCATGGTCACCTCATAATCCTACCGTATTTGCTAGTGCTTCCAGCGATAGGCGTATCAACGTGAGCTCTCTGACCTGATTTTCTGATACTCGACGCAAGTTGATTCCATCGCGACAGATCTGGGACTTGAGCCTAATTGGAGTAGAGCAAACTCCCGAAGAGCAAGAAGACGAGCAACCTCCAGAGTTAGTCTTTATGCATGGAGGTAAGCTGGAGGCTATATTCTTACTCGTACTGAGCTTAATTCTTCTCGATAGGCCATACCGCTCGTCCAACTGACTTTTGTTGGGCACCCGGGGAAGCAGAGACCTGGACTCTCACAAGTGCAAGTGAAGACAATGTTGTCATGGTCTGGTCTCCAAGTATGCGCGTATGGGCTGGAGAAGAAGTCAAGGTCGAGGAAGCCGAACTCGAAGGCGATGACATGGAAGGTGTCGAAGAGGACAAGAGTACTAACGGGGCTGACAAGGATAAGGACAAAGACAGGGATAGGAAATCGAATGGAGAAGCATGAGCATAAATACCCTTGAAAATTCAGCCATCGATGCGGGTACGAATACTGTTCTGTTGCAAGTTATGTTTTTGGTCTTTTCAAACCTTTTGCTTCCATTCTCGACTCGAAGTGGGTGTGATATACAGATGTAATAAATGATAATAAACGGCTATGAGACTCATAGGAATAGTATTCTAGCGATTTCGAAGACCACTGGGAGGGGTAGCTCAGTCAGTAACAGACGCACAATGGGATAACGATCGGGCTCACATCCTCCACAGATGACAAAGATAATGATTCCGAGAGCCCAGAGTCCTAAGTATAATAAGTATGAATCAATACATAAACTAAATAATGCACACACCAACTGGACTACGCTTATGGGCCAACTCTGCACGCGACGGTTTTGTAGGGTTCTTCCCTGCGCGAGCTTGATTATTGAACGCAGCGTTCTTTTGGCGAATTTCAAATGCGGTAGGCTAGATTGGCATTATTAGCGACAAATTTTCAATAAAATTGTGAGATAACAAACCATAGCGGATATGGGATACTTAGAGGAGTTGGTATACAGCTAATGAGGAGACGTGGCACAGATTACGTGATTTTGCTTCCGTGCTTCCCAATTCGTCCACCATGGGGAAGAAAACAAACCTCAAAGCGTCGTTATCTTCTCTTCAAGAAAAACAACGAAAAGTTAAACTTGAAAGGGCGAAGGCAGCTGCCAGAAAAGATCTCTCTCAGAACAAGATATCCGCTGTAACTGGTGGAAGTCGACCAAGTGCAAAATCCAAAGGAAAACGACCAGCGGTGACAATTCCTTTTGGAGTTCTAGATACGATCCTTCTCGTCGGTGAAGGCAACTTTTCTTTTACGAGGGCCATATTCAGCTCTGGCCATGAAGCATTAACGCATTTACCGCCGTCAAACGTGACTGCTACGGCCTATGATACGGAAGAAGAATGCTACGAGAAATACCCCGATGCAAAGGAGATTGTTGAGCGGTTAAGAGAACGAGGGGTTACTGTGCTATTTGGAATCGATGCGAGAAAGCTGGGTAGTTATAAAGAGTTGAAGAAGAAACAGTGGAAGAAGATAGTTTGGAACTTCCCTCATACTGGTAGGTTTACTTGTTTGTTCTCGTGTAGTTCCGCTGATTTATAATGGAATAGGGAAGGGTATATCTGACCAAGACCGCAATGTTCTTTCAAACCAAGTTCTCCTCTTAGACTTCTTGAAGTCCGCCGCAGGGTTACTTGCGGACGGAGCAATCCCCTCAATGACATCCCACATATCCAAGAAAAAGAAAAAGAAACAGGGAGGATACGGAGATGAACCAGACAACGATAATGAGAACGAAATGACTCTCTCTGAGGCATCCCGAGTCAAGGAAAGAGGAACCATTCTCATTACGCTGAAGAATTCGCCTCCGTACACGCTCTGGTAAGTTATCCCCTCAACTCTATCCATACGTCAATTCTCATCGCGGATCTCATTATAGGGACATTTCCCGTCTCGCAAAGAAACCCCCACCAGAGCCCCATATATCCTCATTGTCTCCGTCGGCGCCCCACGCTCGCTTCGTCCAAATTCGATCATTTGCCTTCAGATCAGACATCTGGAAGGGATATGAACATCGTATGACAAAGGGATATGTTGAAGGGATTTCAAGGGGTCATGGCGGGAATAGCAGTCAGGAAGCAGAAGATAGGACTTGGGAGTTTTGTTTGGCCGATGAAGAGTGATGGGTCGTGGTCATTTGGAGAATGTGTGAGTGACTTTAGAATCTCCTGGCTCCTATCTATGATGCCTACATTGACTCAGGTATTCAGAACCCGATCTATTTCTCTCTCGATTATATTCTCTTCGATCACAATACCACCAACCACAGTTTTCCGACGTCTGCGCCTAGATTCCCATTGCAAGACTCAACGATCAAAGACTGTTTGACCATCAGTCATAATTCGCATATTGAGGATACTCAAATACCACAACTCGAACCAAATGGTACCTCCGTATCGCATGGCATATCACCATCTTACTTACACTACAAAATGATTTCGGCCCATGAAAAAGGGACACACAAGATATTTGATAACTCTCTCCAATGGAATCATTGACCTTCTACTGCCATTCTATTACCTCTTTTACTCTCACATTTTCAGGACCTCGCTACATTATTCCGTTCGATTCGCTACATTCAACATCATCCCTTTCGGCCGGCAGCTGGGACATTATATCAGACAAGGTCCCTGTCTTCCGCTTGTATCCTAGTCTCTCGATGAGCTACGAAGGGGTGATAACCTCAACCAACGCAACAATTCCAGGCATTTGGCCCCCCTTTGCTCGAGTCTGATAACTTCGACTTCCTTCCTCAACCCTTTCATTATATCAACCCTATCTGGATTAATTAAAAGGAGATGTCGGCGATTAATTTTGACGAAGCAAAGCGCAACTCTCATTAAGAACACGGTCCTATGTATATCCGTTTTGTGAGATAGAACTTCTCGATATTCGCTCGGTGCCAGAAGGAATTCTGGAAGGAGGGTAAATCCCTTAAAAATTGCCATAAACTTTAAAATAGTGCATATGGCTCTGTGTCCCTAACACAGGAGATCACCCATAAGACTGAAATTGCTATATGCATACTATCAGTATCACCTTTTAGAAAATCAGTAGGAAAATACAAATTTTCTGGCGGCTAGATTTCAGGCACACCCGTGACACCTGTGTCTGTAACAACGCCTCGCATCCGCTCCTCCCAGAGTTTCCTCAATCCCGCATGTCCTCAGGCGCAGGCTCAGGCGACTTCTACGTGCTCGGTGATGCCGAGAAAGAAAGACTAAGGAAGAAGGTATTGCCAATGATAGTCGAACTTATTGAATGAAGTAGAGAAAGAGTAAAGAAGGATGAACTGTTGGATGAAGGGAGGACTGAAGCCGCGTTTGGATAGTCAAAAAACATCGTGGAGGCGATATTAGACGAAAAGTATCGACTTATTTCGAAGGAATCGACAGTTATCGAAGAATATGGTCTGGGGTTGTACGAGCCGCTGTGTATCAATGTTATGAAGTGTTACACTCGCATGGCGCTTATCTTAAAGGACTAGAATCGAATGGACGAGGTGTGTAACGCGAATCTATTTTGAGATTTGAATCAATGTGACGCTAGGCTCTTGATTGGTTGGAAGAGGTCATGGCGATCTGCAGAAACGCAAGATACCAGAGTAAATACAAAGTTGACCATGGTACGTGCGGCCCCTAGATCTATATATTTTTCTCTCTTTCTGATCTCTCCTCATATTTAGACTGGATACCCTGGCTCATGGCTACTACGAAGAATGCATCAGAGCCTATGTTCTTCTTGCCTCTGATATCCCTGGGAAATACCGCCTTCGGTATCCATAATAGAGGTACGCTGATTTCGCTATTACAATCACAATCCCAGAGGAAGAACAAACCATTGACGTATTTAAACCGTTTAAGACTCATCCCCGGACCTTTGGAATATAACGGAAAAAAGATAATCGAATTTAACCACCCCGATCCCAACTTTTGGCCCTCCTTTCAAGTTCAAGACAAGGCACCTCAAATACAAGGATCCCGGACGAGGATTAAGATAGATAGCGCTAAGGATGTTCCTAAGCGAACAAGATTCGCCATTTCGTCTGGGATGGTCGGTACTCACTTCGTCTCCCTGAGAAAACTGCAGCTTTAACATAGATCACGTTTTAGGTCATCTACATGTTGCTGATGGAATGGAACACCCCAATGGGCCACTTCATAAAGACTTTTGGTCTCTAAACTTGAAGGGACCAGACAGATGGCAGCAGTTAATCCCCTTCCCAATACCCGATACAAGCCGACAGTCATGCAGAGGGGCGCTCACTAAGAGTCAGAAAGAGCTTATCTTCTTCAGGGTCGCGTCGAAATTGATTACCTCGATTTGAAAAAGAAAAAATGGGGCAAATTAACGGCCAAATGGCTAGGTTCCGAAGTCTGGCCTTATTGCAGAAACATCCGAGGCTACAAGACACACGTCATTCGTGACTATATGTAGCTTTTCGGAGGACAAATTAGTGACGCTGATTTAGGACGCAATCTTCTCTTGAAACTGGGCATCAGGGGAAAACCTGGCCAAAATTATCCGGGACTACAATTTCTTCTCCGAATTACAACATTCCGGGGCCACGAAGATTCGTGACAACATGGGACGATCTAGCGAAGGAGAATTAATTTGTTATGTATGGAGATGCCAACCCGGGGATAGGGTATGGAAGGATACCCTTTCGGAATATTATCTGACTATCCATATGACGACGTTTGGCGTTGGAATTTCCCGAAGGTAAATGGATTAGGGAACCTACATTTGAGAATCCTCCGTCTCCGCGGATGGGGATGCCTGCTACCTAGGTCAGCTCTCAATCCCCCTGTCCTTTTTCTAGCCTACCTAATAAATCGGCAGAATGAGAAACTAGGCAAACTCATAGTGTTCGGTGGCAGTAACCAACTCATGCAAACGTCTGGTCAACCTGCCTACTTCTCGGACACATTCCTACTCGATCCAGTCATAAACAAATGGAAGCATGTAATAATGCCGACATATCGTAGTCACGGACAACTGGTAACAGACCTCGAAACAGGCAAAATCTTCCTATTTGGAGGAGGGTCGTGGGGTACCTTCTTGCGATGGCAGATGTCTGGATTTTGCTGGTTTAATTATTTCTGGCAGTTTATGTTGGATACAGTGCTTCGTTTGTGGGCAGACAGGTCTTTGGAAGAAATGTGCAGGTATTTTATCGTTATTGAGGGAATTTCAACACACTGAATTTTATTTATTTCAAATGGAGTTGCGGAGGCCGCGCATTATTCTACGGTATAGAATGTCAGAAAAAGAGCCGGGAGGATTATAAAGCGATGGATAACTGTCGAAAATCTGACTTGATCCGAATTAACAACTGAGAATATTTTGCGTTTGATGATTTGAGCATATCCAGAATGGTGCAATTCGTGATTGTTTTATTAAATGAATTGTCCGACCTATTGCATTGTATTCTCGGAAAGATACTAAATTCGTCTAAATAAATGGACATTCTAAATAGATTTTGAACACGAGAAGTGGTTGAGTGGCTAAAATTACATCGTTAGGAAATGCTTCATTTCTGGAAAACCGTTCTGCCTGATGCTTTGCCACCCTCAATGGGGTTCTGGTCATGAGTCGTAGCCCCGTATTCTTTCATATTCCGCCTCTCTTGGGGGTTCGTTCTTTCGCTCTTTCATTCTTACTTCTACCAACGAGATGTCAGGACCATTTGAATCATATTCACCAGTACCTCGGGGTGGATCATTCGGTTCTAACCCTAGCCCTACTAGTGCGTAACTACCAATATATACTTTAGAAATAATATGCCGATATATGCATTTTGTTTTTCAGGTCCCAGTTATGTCCTTTCCCAATCCCAGGGCAGAAATACAGACTTTGTTGGTCATCCTCTGTACATTGACCCCAATGTGATTGGCTATCCATATTATGGGGAAGGGGGTGAGCTGGAGGCTGTTGAGCTGGAAAGCACTTGTATTTCAGACTGTAGCCCATCCCCTGGAGCAGCAAGAACAACAGCAAACTCGCAAACAGGGGCCCCTCTAAACGGTGCATCTGAACCACGGACACCAAATCCCGCAAGTAGGATACAAAAATGCATCGTGACTCGAAAGCCGTTCGAAGTTGATACAGTCCACCAGTTCATGTGGGAGGGAATCTCAACAGTCAGAAAGATCAATCGCCCTGGTCAGCCTGGGAAAACTATCTTTGAGAGGTTCGGAGTGCTCGAAAAGGCTCAAGAGAATCTCAGGAGCGCCTCTGAAAAAAGAAAAGAAGTTATAAAAGAAGGAAAGAAGAGGGGTACTCATATTACAAGGAAAAGGTTGGATAAAAGAAGAGACTTTATTTGTTTCCTTCCAGGCTGTGGACTATGCTTCAATAGAGCGGACAAGCTGGAAAGGCATCTTTTCAAGCTTGGTCCGAAGGGTGAGCCAGCTGGGTCGCATAAAAATTTGGAACGTACGTCTTAAGCACAACTGTCGTAATATAGACTAATATCCCTCTGTCTTTTTTAAGCTTGGATGTGCCCCTACAAGAGCTGTCATCAAAACTACGACCTTCAGCACGACCTCGAAGTTCACATGCAAGGACATACCGAGGCTGAGCGATTCCCTTTCCCATACGCGTGGAATTGTCCGTTTGGCAAGTGTAGGGAGCGCTCCTTGAAGAAGTATTACACATTTCATAAGATTAATGAAGAAGGATCATCAGGCTCTGGGTCGCTTGGAAGCGTGGATAGCGGAGGAGAGATAATTGTGCTATAATCTGGTGTTGCTGTGGGTAGTAGCTAATTTTACGGAGAGATCTTTGTTAACACTAGATTCAATTAAAGGATGTCTCCTTTCACAGATAGTGTAAGTATCTCTAATCACTCTAAAGATGGCTAGTTTTTCTAACATGGTGCAAAGTAAGTTGAGGTTACAACTGGGTACAGCAGCTTGCGATGATAAAGGGGCGCCAGTTATATTCGAGAAGGGATTTATTATAGTTGCAAATGTGACTCATGTATCAGATAATTCGTTAGCACTTAAGAAAATAGGGGAATGATTTCAAAATGACGGCGTATGGTGCCTTTTTGTGTTCGCCAAAAATTGGCCATGTATTTGGTGAATTTGGCCCCGCTTGTGGTCATCGATCCCTCGACACTAGCGAACGAATATGGCACTCCGCCCATTGGTGAGACTGGACTGACAGGGGGCATTTCCATCCCAAGTCCAGGATCGCTTAAAGCTTTCCAATAGTTGGGAGCTTCAGATCTCAAGTTGAGGACGAGGCGAGTTCCCTGTATTTCTTCGCATTAAGACCGGGATAA
>Ga0157379_10002839_pt1 | contig 14608 bp, 16 predicted proteins | sample S25metaG_FD_121802 | JGI IMG/M metagenome (GOLD analysis project Ga0157379, IMG submission 121802) | Switchgrass rhizosphere microbial communities from Kellogg Biological Station, Michigan, USA - S2-5 metaG | ecosystem: Host-associated > Plants > Roots > Rhizosphere > Soil | place: USA... | reverse complement strand
GCCGATGGTTTGGGGCCGTGCGGCCAGCGCCGCCAGGATCTGGTTTTCCCGCATATGGCGATGGGCGATCAACTGATCCAGCCAGGCCTTGGGACCGGCGATGGGCGAGCCATGGGTGGGATAGAAAATCCGGTCATGGCGCGCTTTGAGTTTTTCCAGGCTGGCGAGATAGTCGCCCATATTGCCGTCGGGCGGCGCGATCACGCTGGTGGACCAGCCCATCACATGATCGCCGCTGAACAGGGCCCGTTCTTCCGCCAGCCCATAACAGATGTGGTTGGCGGTGTGGCCGGGGGTCGCGACGCATTCCAAGGTGAAACCATCGCCCTCTATTCGCATGCCGCCATGCACCAGGACATCGGGCACGAAGTCATGGTCATGGGCTTCGTCTACCGCACCTTCCAAGGAAGCCGGAGAAGAAGCGCGAGACGCCAGCGGCACACCATAAGTTTTGGCACCGCTCCATACTTTCAACGCCGCCGCAGCCGGAGAGTGATCGCGATGGGTATGGGTGACCAGGATATGGCTGATCTCACGGACTCCCAGCGTATCTTTCAGGGCTTCGACATGATCGGGCAGCGCCGGTCCCGGATCGATCACGGCCACGTGCGCGCCCGCACCGATGATGTAGACCCCCGTGCCTTTGAAGGTAAAAGGCCCCGGATTGGGAGCCAGCACCCGCGACACCAGCGCAGAGAGCCGCATTTCGATCCCGGGGGGTGCATCCAGCGAACGGTCGAAATTCATATCCTGTTAACCCCGACAGTCAGCCCGCAACGCCGCACGGTAAAGCAATTTTAAGGGCGACGCCTCAATCTCACAGCATTGTTGGGCGCATCCCGCGTCCGGGGTTTGCCGTGGCCGCTGATCGTTCCGTCCGCTTTTTGAGCGCCCTCGGGGGCGCCTCGACCAGCCGCGTGCTCAACCTGTTCCGCATCGCCCTCGACAACGCGAAAAACCCCGAACATGCGGAAAAGCCGCTATTCGTTTCGCCCATTATCAACCGCTCCTTTCTGCTCAAGCACCGCACCCGCAGCGACGAGACCTACCTCTTTTCCGGACCGCGCACGGTGGCGACCAAGATCATCATTCCCTTCGATCCCACCGACCTGCGCGCCGGCGGACGTTCCCTGTTCGTGGACCAGCGCGGCTATACCGAAGCCCTGAAGGAAGCCGGCAACTATACCAGCGAGACCTTGGAGCGCGACCTGTTCGTGCTCAAGCTGTTGAACGCCGTGCCGTCGCTGGATCCCTTCCTGCTGCGCGAACATCTGCGCAACAACAGTATCGAGGTGGCGCCGGCCTATTTCGCGATTTCCGAAGGCGACCAGCAGCGCATGCATGCCTTTGTCAGCCAGGAAATGTCCAAGCTGGTGATGCTGGCGGGCGGCAACGACCAGGCCGGCGGCCGCATGGTTTCGGCCATGCTCTCCAACCGGATCGACGAGAAGCTGGAGCCCTTGCGCATCACCCTGGGCCTGACGGGCGACGACTTCCGCGAAGGCGTGTTCAGCTGGCGCGGCTTTCTCTATTACAAGTGGTCGATGGGCAAGTTCTGGCCCGATGTGATGGGCGTCCTGCGCGAGATCAACAAGATCCAGCCCGTCGGCGGCCAGACGCCGGAGCAGAAAATCTACCTTGCCGCCTCCCGCCGCAACATCATCGAGATGGTGCGCGACAACGGCAATCATGTGAACAAGGCGCTGGCAGTCTATGACGCCTCCTTCAACGACCTGGTCGAACACCAGTCGCCCAAAAAATTCCGCGACTTCCTGCTCAGCGCGCCCTACATGTTCCTGGAGCTGGGCGAGAAGCTGGGCGCCATCTCCCATATCGTCAGCTTCTGGCGCTATCGTTTCGGCACAGGCAGCGCCCATATCGACGGTGACGAACTGTCCGCCATCTTCCAGGACTTCTGCTCCGGCTTCGGCGAAAAGATCAAGGGCGAAAGCTCGCTGATCAAAAAGCCCATCGTGATTGACACGACCGCCGCCTGAAGGTTTGTCTTCCGTCAGGGAGACGCTCTTGTCAAAATTTGAAATTATTGCCGCACTGCTGCTGGCCGCTATCGTCTTCATCGTCCTGAAAGTGATCGGGCTGGTGGTGAAATTCGCCCTGGTCGCGGCGGTACTGGGTTTTGTCGCCGGGCTGTTGCTGGCGCGGGCTTGGCGGCGATAGGCGGCAGGAACTTTCTTCCCTGGCTTTGCGTTATACGCGCATAATCTCGAAAGGATTTTTCCCATGCTGAAATCATTGACCCGGCTGGCGCCTATTGCCGCCCTTACCGCCTTCATTGCCTTGCCCGCCCAAGCCGACACGGCCTCCGAAAAGGCTGAACTGCTGCGGCACGCCAACCAGACCGTGAACCATCTGCGCCACGACCCGGCCTTTGCGACTGCCAAGACCATGTTGCAGGGAGCCGAAGCCGTATACATCGTGCCCAAGCTGGTGAAAGGCGGCTTCATCTTCGGCGCCGAAGGCGGCGATGGCGTCCTGCTGCACCGCACCGGAAAAGGTTGGAGCACACCGCGCTTCTACGGCATGGGTTCGGCCAGCTTCGGCCTGCAGGCCGGCCTGGAACAGGCTGAGCTGGTATTCATCATCAACAGCCGCCGCGCTCTCGCCGGGATTGAAAAAGGCGAGGTCAAGCTGGGTGCGGGCGCCGGACTGACGGTTGTGACCCTGTCGGGCGGCGCGGAAGGCGCCACCACCGCCCATGGCGGCGACATCGTGGTCTGGACCTCGGCCACCGGCGCCTATGGCGGCCTGACTTTCAACGGCAGCGTCATCAAGCAGGACAAGGAGATGAACGAAGAACCGGCCACCGGACCGGCCGCCCAGGCCCTGCGCAAGAACCTGGCCAGCATCTGGTAGAGGCGCCAAGCAGGGGCGCATTTTCGCGCCCCGTCGCCTGCGCGACCACTATCAACTGTCGCGGTTTCAGGAGTAATCTCGGGTGCTCGGCTGTCCCCAGAGGAAACGGCCGGGCACTCCGGTTTTTTGCCCCAAGAATTGTTCCAAGAGAGGAATCCCCATGAAGAAGACCGTCCTGCTCGCCGCCTGTGCGGCGCTGATCGCCACCCCCGTTCTGGCCGACACCGCTGCCGAGCTCAACATTGCCCAGAACCATGCCGGCATGGCCGCCAAGGCTGCCGACCTCAAGACCACCCAGATGCATCTGCATCATGCCGTGAACTGCCTGGTCGGTCCGGGCGGCAAAGGCTTTGACGCCACCGCCGGCAACCCCTGCGGCAAGGCTGGCGCCGGCGCGATCCCGGATTCCACCGACGCCGCCGTCAAGGCCAAGCTGCAGTCCATCGCCGACGCCGCCGAGCCCGGGCTGAGCACCACCGATCTCGCCGCCGCCCAGAAGGCGGCGCAGTCAACCGCGGATGCTATCGGCGCCGCTGCCAAGTAATCCTGAACAAACGAAATGCGAAAAGGCCGCCCTCGGGGCGGCCTTTTTGTTTAATGCTCTTCCTTGGGTTTCTCGGCTCTGTTGCCAACCCAATCCATTGCCGCGAAGAGCAGCCCCGAGACCACAAAGGTCAGGTGCAAGAACAGCATCCAGCGCAGGCGCGGTTCGTCCAGCGGCTGGTCGTGCTCGGTCAGGGTCATGAAGGCGCGCAAGAGCGAGATGGCCGAGATCGCCACGATGCTGCCGATCAGCTTCATCTTGAGGCCGGAGAAATCCAGGGTTCCCATCCAGTCCGGGCGATCCTCGGCATTCTCGGTGTTGATCTTGGAAACAAAATTCTCGTAGCCGGAGAAAACCACGATCACCACCAGGTTGCCGGCCAGGGACAGGTCGATCATCCCCAGCACCGCCAGGATCACTCGTTCCGGGTCCACCGCAGACAGGTTCATCGCCTCGGGGAAGGCATGGATCAGTTCGGCAACGAAGGCCGCCAGCAGCATCACCAGCGACAGCACCATCCCCAGGTAGAAGGGCGCCAGCAGCCAGCGCGACTTGAACAGGGTCTGTTCCAGCACCGTCTCGAACAGGTTGCGTTGATGCATGTGGTTCCCCCTCGCCTGGCCCCGATGCCTACCCATAAATCAGGCCGGAATCTGGGCGGAAGCCCTGCACAAATCCGGAACGCGGCCTATATTAGGACCATGGCCCACAATAACGGCATGGTTCCCCGCACAAAGAAAGCGCGTGCCGCGAAAGGCATGTCGGAAGCCGCCGCCCAATTCCAGGCGGCGGTCGACAAAATGCCCCTGGCCATGGGCACGGCGGCGCCCGAGGCCATAGATCCCGCCTACGAGACGGTTCCGATCAGCCAGTTCGTGCCCCACCGCCCGGCGCGGCCCCCGAAATCGGAGGGCGGCAAGAAATTCAAACTGGTCAGCGACTACAGCCCGGCGGGCGACCAGCGCACCGCCATCCCGGAACTGGTGGCTGGGGTCAACGCCAACGAACGCGACCAGGTGCTGTTGGGCGTCACCGGCTCCGGCAAGACCTTCACCATGGCCAAGGTGATCGAGGCCACCCAGCGGCCGGCCCTGATCCTGGCCCCCAACAAAACCCTGGCGGCTCAGCTCTACAGCGAGTTCAAGACTTTCTTTCCGGAGAATGCGGTCGAGTATTTCGTCAGCTATTACGACTATTACCAGCCGGAAGCCTATATCCCGCGCTCCGACACCTATATCGAAAAGGATTCCTCGGTGAACGAGGAGATCGACCGCATGCGCCATTCGGCGACGCGGGCGATACTGGAGCGCGATGACGTGATCATCGTGGCGTCGGTGTCGTGCATCTACGGTATCGGTTCGGTGGAGACTTATTCCGGCACCGCCGTCGGCATCACCCGCGGCGACAAGATCGACCGCCAGGCCGCCATCCAGAATCTTGTGGCGCTGCAATACCGGCGCAATGACGACAATTTCACCCGCGGCGCCTTCCGGGTGCGCGGCGATACCATCGACATCTTCCCCGCCCACTATGAAGACCGTGCCTGGCGGGTGGAGCTGTTCGGTGACGTGGTGGATTCGATCACCGAATTCGATCCCCTGACCGGCCACAAGGCGGGCGCGCTGGATGCGATCAAGGTCTACGCCAATTCGCACTATGTGACGCCGCGCCCGACCCTGCAGCAGGCGATGAAAGGCATCAAGCAAGAGCTGGTCCATCGGCTGGCGGAATTCCGCGCCAACGGCAAGCTGCTGGAAGCCCAGCGGCTGGAACAGCGCACCACCTTCGACCTGGAGATGATCGAGGCCACCGGCAGCTGCGCCGGCATCGAGAACTACTCCCGCTGGCTGACGGGCAGGAAACCCGGCGAGCCGCCGCCCACCCTGTTCGAATATCTGCCCGACAATGCCCTGGTGTTCGCCGACGAAAGCCATGTCAGCGTGCCCCAGATCGGCGGCATGTATCGCGGCGACTATCGCCGCAAGTTCACCCTGGCCGAATACGGCTTCCGCCTGCCGAGCTGCATCGACAACCGGCCGCTGAAGTTCGAGGAATGGGACGCGATGCGGCCCCAGTCGATCTATGTCAGCGCCACGCCGGGCAATTGGGAGATGGAGCGCACCGGCGGCGTCTTCACCGAACAGGTGATCCGGCCCACCGGGCTGATCGATCCGCCGGTCGAGATCCGCCCCGTCGAAACCCAGGTCGACGACCTGATCGCGGAATGTCACGCCATCGCCAAGCGCGGCTATCGCGTCCTGGTCACCACCCTGACCAAGAAGATGGCGGAAGACCTGACCGAGTATATGCACGACCAGGGCATCCGCGTGCGCTACATGCACAGCGATGTGGAGACCCTGGAGCGGATCGAGATCATCCGCGATTTGCGCCTGGGCGCCTTCGACGTCTTGATCGGCATCAACCTGCTGCGCGAAGGCCTGGACATTCCCGAATGCGGCCTGGTCGCCATCTTGGATGCCGACAAGGAAGGCTTCCTGCGCAGCGAGACCTCGCTGGTCCAGACCATCGGCCGCGCCGCCCGTAACGTGGACGGCAAGGTGATCCTCTATGCCGACAAGATCACCGGCTCGATGGAGCGGGCGATGGCGGAGACCAGCCGCCGCCGCACCAAGCAGGAGGCTTATAACAAAGAGCACGGCATCACGCCGGCATCCGTCAAGCGCAACATCGCCGACATCATGGGTTCGATGTACGAGAAGGACCATGTCACGGTGGACGCGGGCCTGGCGGACCAGGCGCGCGAGTTCGTCGGTCACAACATCAAGGCGGTGATCGCCGACATCGAGAAGAAGATGCGCGCCGCCGCCGCCGACCTGGAATTCGAGGAAGCCGCACGCCTGCGAGACGAACTCAAGCGGCTGCAATCCACCGCGCTGGCGATTGCGGACGATCCCTTCGCGCGGCAGAGCGATGTGGCCAAGGCCAATATGGATGCCGAAATCACCTATTCGACGGACGACAACCCGTCCAAACCGATTCCGTCAAAAGGTGGCAGGAAACGGCTGCAGCGCGCGGGCCGTCCGAATGTTCCCAAGACATTTGGGAGCCGTGCACGGTAAGCCGCTGTTATTGCGGCACTAAAGCACTGCGCATTGTGATTCCAGGCTGGAATGCCTATATTGAACCCACGTGGTTCTTGCGTCCTGTCAGACGAAGCACTTCTGTCTTTCTGACCCGATCTTTTTTCCTTTTTGGGGGGGAAGGACGCGCCGGACGAACCGAAATACTTCCTAACGACCCAGATGTTCTGTTGCCACGGCCGCTTACGCATTCTGCGTGGGCGGAACCCGATGACACAAAGGATTAATTATGACCATCGGTACCGTGAAGTTTTTCAATGCCAGCAAAGGTTTCGGTTTCATTTCGCCTGAAGGCGGCGGCAAGGACGTGTTCGTTCATGTCTCGGCCGTGGAAGCTGCCGGCCTGCGCACCCTCAATGAAGGCCAGAAGGTGAACTTCGACATCCAGCCGGATGCGCGCGGCTCCAAGGCCGCCAACCTGTCGGCGATCTGACGATAACCGGGGCGGCTGTCCGCTAGCGGCGCCGCCCCGTTTTTCTGCCGCGTTTTGTAAGGAAGGATTTCCCCATGGAAAGCAAAGCCTCGCGTCAGCGAGACGCCGCCCAGCGCACCCAGCGCGGCGTCGCCCAAGTGTGGGAAGACCGCAAAGAAATGGTGAAGCAGGAGATGGCGGCGGCAAGCGCCGCCAACGACGCCAAGACCGCGCGCCTGAAGGCGCTGCGGCTGGAAAAAGAAGCGCAGGAGGCCGAAGCCGCCAAGGCGGCCGGCAATGCACCCAAAGCCGCACCGAAGAAAAAACAGGTCCGCCGCATCGTGGCCGATTGACCCGGCATCACGCGGTTGGCCCTCTTCCATATTCATCACAGCACCCAATACGATTATAACCGGCCAGTCTTCCTGGGACCGCATCGCCTGATGCTGCGGCCGCGTGAAGGCCGCGAGCTCAGGCTGGTTTCCATCGCCATTCGCACCACCCCGCCATCCAGCATCACCTGGGCGAGCGATGTGTTCGGAAACACCATCGCCACCGCCGACTTCCAGGGAAAATCGGGCAGCCTGCTGATCGAAAGCGATGTGGTGCTGGAGTTGAGCGCCCCCGCCTGGCCGGTCTTTCCCATTGCCGCCGGCGCCGCCAGCTATCCCTTCGTCTATTCTCCCGAGGAGAGCATCGACCTGGGCATGCTGTTGATCATGCGCCATCCCGATCCGATGGGACGGGTATCGGCCTGGGCGAGAGGCTTCGTTGCCGCCAGCCCCACCGACACGCTGTCGCTGTTGAAGGATCTCAACACCGGCGTTTCCGCCTCGGTCTGTTATGAGGCGCGCGAGGATGAAGGCACCCAGCAGCCCGCGCGCACCCTGGATCTGGGCCGCGGCTCGTGCCGCGACATGGCGCTTCTGTTTGTCGAAGCCGCCCGCACCCTGGGCTTTGGGGCGCGCATCGTGTCGGGCTATTCCTACAATCCTGCCCTGCAAAATGGCGGCGGCACCACCCATGCCTGGGCCGAAGTCTATGTGCCGGGCGCGGGCTGGATCACTTTTGACCCCACCAACCGCCAGACCGGCGGCTTCAACCTGATCCCGGTGGCGGTGGCACGCGACCTGCCCCAGGCCATGCCGGTCAGCGGCAGTTTTGTGGGAAGCAATACCGACCTGCAGCGCCTCACCGTGATGGTGCGGGTCAGCGAGCAGGAAAAATAAGGAGACATCATGCGCAACAAGGATGAAGTACAGAGTTTCGTGACGGACTGGGTCGCGGTTCATATGCACGGCAAGCCCGCGCCCGCCAACCTGGCCCATGAAGTGGACCGGCTGGCGGCACGGCTGACCGGCGACGCACGGGCGCAAGGCATTTCGGGCGGCGAGCTCAACCGGACCCTGGGCGACATCGACGACTATCTGACCGGCCAGTACCGGCCGGCAGACGCGGTGCCCGTCACGCCCGGCGTCTAAACTCTGTAAAGTCGGCTAGTATGGGCACACGGAGATTATCCAATGCTCAGAATCCTGGCGGCCGCCACAATCGTGTTGGGACTGACAGAAGCAGCCGCAGCGCAGCAACCCGCGTTTCAGCCCGGCCAGAAGTGGACCGTCAAAGACAGCCCGATGACGATTGTAATCGGCACGGTTGAACCATTTGCCAAGGACAAAACAGCCGTGTCGGTGTCCGTCTTTGGTGTGCCCTGTCCGCAGGGCGCCGGCTGTTCCGCCACGGACGTCGCGCACGCGCCGTTTGACGGTGAAGTCCTGGCGCAATCGGTGGACAAGCTGGTGGATAGTCACGCCGCGACAGCGGCCCAGTATGAGAATGGGTATGCCAACTGGAAGCAGGCCAAAGGTGGCATCTTCACGATACCGGTCCGCGACTTGCCCAAACTCCTCTTTCGGACGTTGACGGATGGAAAGGCCAGCCAGGGTCCGTAATCATGTCCCGCGCCTTTGTTAAGGAAACAGCCGAGTCAGCCGCGCCACCCGAACGGATGGTCGACGACGGCCCCAACCTCGTCACCCCGGAGGGCCTCGCCCAGATCGACGCCCACATCATTCGCATCGAAGCGGCGATGAAGACCGAAACCAATGTCCTGCTGCGCGAGACCCTCGCCCGCGACCTGCGCTATTGGGAAATCCGCAAATCCACCGCCGAAGTGGTCGAGCCGACCGCCTCTGACACCGTGTCATTCGGCTCGACCGTCACCATCCAGCGCAAGGGCCGTACGCAGAAATTCAAGATTGTGGGTACTGACGAAGCGGATGCGGCCAAGGGTTTGATTTCATTTAGATCACCACTCGCGGCAGCCATCCTCGGTGCTGAAAAAGGCGAAGTGGTTGAGGCTGGCGAGCCATTGGGTGATATCGAAATTATCCAGCTATCCTGACGCATTGTCGGACGCGATGGTTCGTAGGTCTTGAGCAACCGCGAAAGACGCGTACGGACGACGCCTTCAAAGGCCTGATTAGCTCTCGCAGCCCACTCGCTTAGGCGATTCTGGGAGCGCGTCCGGGCGATATTATCGAAGCGGGCGGCCTTTTGGGCGAAATTTACGTGGCCAAGGCCAACTGACGTTCGCCGAGACCCGTTTGCGGTCCGTCGACATAGAAACTCTACCGGAGCTTTGGTTCTTTGGTTAGGGTTGTTATTGCTCAAGCCTCCGTTATTTGACCAACCTCATTTCTCGGTCTCGTCAAGCGATCAGAAACCGATTTAGTAGGACATAAATTCTAAAAATGGCCTTTGCACTTTGCGTTAAGGAGAAAATCCATGCGCGCCTTTCTCTCTCATAGCTCAAAAGACAAGCCTGTAGTCGAACAGGTTGCCGCAGTGTTGGGTGGAGCGAACATCGAATTTGACTCATTGACGTTTGAATACGGGCTTCCCAACACAAAAGCGATTCAGGAAGCGCTCAAGCGAAGCACACTTTTCGTGCTTTTTCTTTCAAAGGACTCTCAGGAATCACCCTTTGTGGGCTACGAGAAATTTGTAGCCACAGAGCTAGTTGCAAAAGGGATTATCGATAGAGTCCTTGTAGTATGCCTCGATGGAGAAACATTTGCGGCCTTAGATCAAAGCCTAAAGAACTATAACGTAGTACGTAAAGTCACCTCCGTCCAAGCTATCGCTCGGCTGATTCAACACCACCTCATAGTTGCGAGCCGAAGAAACGAAGTTAGAAATAGGCCCTTTGTTGGCAGACAGCGCGAGCTAAACGAAGCTAAGAATCAGCTTGTCGATCCCCTTAGGGAGCCAACAAAATCCATTTTTATTTCAGGAAATGCCGGTATCGGCAGGCGCACATTCGCTCGCAAGCTGTTTGCAGATGTCTTTCCGTACGTGGGTGCAATATTCCCCGAAGTATTTATCGACAGCATTGACGGGCTTGATGAAATATTCAGAAAACTGCTTGAAGTTCACACACCGATCACCACTCGCTCTGCTCTGCGCGCAACGATTCTAGACTTCAGCTTGAAAGATGCGGACGGGAAGGCAGCCGCCATCGCAACCTTGATGACGCGCGTTGTTGAAGGGCGAGAGGCCATATTTATTATCGATAGAGGTGGATTGCTGGACGATCGCGGCGCACTTTCCGAGCCGCTAACCCACGTCCATGGCCGCCTTACAACCTATCCGCACCCTTCCGTCTTATTCGTTGCCGAACGCATGTCTCCGCGGAGCGTTAGAGATACGATGAGAAGCACCGTCTTTTGCGCGATCCCTGCGTTATCCCGTGAAGAAAGCAGGCAGCTCATAGCCCTAACCCTGCGACGAGATGCGATCCCCTATACCAATGAAGACCTCGATCAGTTGGTCGATCTCAGCGATTCCCATCCTTTTAATATCGAATTTATTACAGCCAGCGCAAAACAGTATTCGCTTCCCGTAGTCTTGGGAGATAGTTCGGAACTCATGCAATGGAAGCGCAGACGCGGCGCAGAGTTTCTACAGCGCGTTCAGTTTACCGATGGTGAGATGATTCTCCTATCTGCACTGCGTGATTTTAGAACACTCGATTACGCGACAGCGTCTCTGTTGCTCGACGATGACGCTACCGCTCTAAGCGCAGCCCTAATTCGATTGATGGATTTTCATATAATTGAAGCTTCGGGAGACTCATATTCAATATCCCCCCCGCTTAGATCCGCGATTGAACGTGACAGCCGTTTCGATCTTTCGACAACCAATCGAAAGAAAATCCTGCGAACTGTTAGCGACACCCTAAGAACGGGTACCGATTCCGACGAAATTTCAGTATCGATGATAGATGCCGGTATATTGGCAACTCTTCAAGAAGGGGACGAGCTGCCACCTTTTTTTGCTTCGCTTTTGCTCCCGTCTCATCAGATTTGGCTGGCGAGACATTTTTACGATCAGGAGCGATTTCAAGAAGCGGAAACCCTCGCCTATAAATCATTGGAGGCTAGAGGCAGGCTATCTCGCGCCGGAGCAGTGGAAGCTTGCAGAATTTTGTGCCTCTCGGCGGCGAGGCTGCGACATGACGATGAGTTCACTTTCGGAATCAGTGTCTTAGAAAGATTCGCTGGAGATTCCCGCGCCACGAGCAGTGCTCATTTTCTTCGCGGCTTCCGGGCCCGACTTCAAGGCCACCTTCCGGAAGCTGAGAAAGAATATCGGGCATCTATTGAACACTCGCCGGGGAACTTCTCCGCTGTTCGCGAACTTGCGTATGTATGTAGAGTTCGTGGTGACTTTGATTCCGCCGAAGCTTTTGCCCGCAAAGCGTACGAAATAGCGCCCGATAACCCTTATATAATTGATATTTTGCTTACCATCCTTTTGAATCAGAACTCAACCCGGCACAATCGGGACCAAGTCGAAATAGAGTTTTTATTTGAAAAACTTAGGCAATTTGGAGAAGGCGCTGACCATTCATTCTTCACGGCGCGGCGCGCGGAATTTGAATTAAAGCGGGGAAATCTGGCCGAGGCTTGCAACCTCATAGACCTTGCAGCCAAGCGCACACCTAACATCTTTAGCGTTCATGCTTTGAGAGCGCGAATTTATCTCGAACGCGGAAACCGCGCTGTCGCCAGCGAAGAAATTCAACGAATGCAGAAAATTGTCGATGACCCAAATACCGGGAGCGGACGCTCCGGCATCCGAGAGCTTCTCGAACTCAAGGCCGAATACTTGGTAGCGAGCGCAGATTATGAGGGGGCGAAAAAAGTATACGAAACGGCGAACGTGTTTACAGAAGACGAAAAAAGAAAGGCGGTAAAGGATATTGATTTTTATAACATGGCTTCTCACCGACGACAGTAACGGTAGATGTCTTGCCTGAGTTTGTTCGGAATTTGCATTTAAAATCTTGGCGGGCCTTCGGCCGTTCGCACAGCCGCTCGGCCCTAAAAACGGTCCTTGAGGCTCGTCCGCTGAAAGCGGCGAAATGGTCCAGTGGACCGTTTCGAGAGGCGAAAACCGTTTTTTCCCGCCCTCGGCGGTCGCGGCCCGCGATTCCACTTGCTCCGTCAGGTCCTAAGGATTGAGTGCACCTAGCCGTCCTCGCAGAATGGGCGTGTTGGTGATCTGCCACCACCGCACCTCGAACTGTCCGCGCGCCGGCTTCACGTCATAGCGGATCAGCGGCATGGCGCCGGTCTTGCCTGTCTTCAGCACCTTGAGCAGCGAGGCCCGCACCCCGGCAACGCCGTCGGCGGCACCGCACCTTGCCAACCGCTGGCTACCAGGCGCGCGACTGAGCCGGAACGGCCGGAACCAACCCGCCTCTCGCCGCTTAACTAAACTGCAATCTGGCAGAGCCGGAGCGGTTCCATGGCGCAACCCAACAGCGAAAATCGCAATAAGATCCTGACCGCCGCCGGCGGCGCCGTTTTGGTGCTGGTGATCGCCCTTTTGGTGGTGCAAGGCGGGCACGAGAATGGCCGGCCCTCGTCAGCCGGCGGTCCCGGCAATCCGACCCAGACCGACCAGGGGCGGTAATATTTTTCATCCGGTAATTGCGTCCCCTCTCCCCTTGAGGGAGAGGGCGCAAAATCTTGCGCTTGGCGAAGCGTAGCGAAGCCAAGTGCTTAGATTTTGCGGGTGAGGGGTTACATGCCCGTGACCCCTCACCTGAAAAATCAGCGGGTTGAGCGTCGCTGTCGCTCCGCTAACCCGGTGGTTTTTCTTCCTCTCCCTCAAGGGGAGAGGAAACGGTAAGTCTTACAGCAGCGCTTCCACCAGCTCGCCCGGGCGGCAGAGCCTGGCGCCTTTGGGCGTCACCACGATGGGCCGGTTCATCAGGATCGGATGGGCAGCCATTGCCGCGAGCAAGGTGTCGTCATCCGCCTTGTCCAGCGCCATCTCGGCATAGGCGGGCTCCTTATCGCGGATCACATCGCGCACCGGCACATGCATCCGGTCCTTGATCAGATGGCGCAGGGCATGGGGGTCCAGCGGCGTCTTCAGATATTCGACGATGTGGGGCTCGATGCCGTGGGCGCGGATGACCTCAAGGGCTTTCCGCGAGTTGGAGCAGTTGGGGTTGTGATAGACTGTGACTTGCATCTTTCCACCCTATCAGATCGCGGATACCGGAATTTGCTTCAGCGCAAACCGTTCGCCGCCTGCGCCTCCACCTGTTCCGCCCGGATCAAAATCCACTGCACATAACCGTCGTCGCCCAGGATGGGGACATTGGTCACCGACCAGTGCCGCACCGCGAACCGCCCCGGCCCTTGCTTGATGTCATAACGCAGCATCAGCGCGTCGGGCTGCCGCGTCTTCAGCACTTTGAGGAGCGATGCCCTGAGCAGGCTGACGCCCATCACGCTGGAATCGTCGGGATTGTCGGGAAAGGCCGCGAACACGCTCTGGCCCAGGATCGACCCGCCCATGGTGCGGGTGACGCGGGCATGCTCTTCGTTTTGCGCCACAATGGTAAACGCGATGTCCAGCACAAGGCACAGGCCGGGCATCCGGTCGAAAACCTGCTCGAAATCAACTTGCGCGCGCGCGACCGCACGGGTCGTCATCAGTGCCTCCCAGCCTACCTGCCGCTTGCTCAAGCTCGCGGCGTCCCAGCCTCGCGACGCGCTTGGACGCGCGCCGCTGCGGTGTTCGCCGGGGCGGAGGTCCACCGGACCTTCCGCTTTTTCCCCGTCTCACCCCCAGGCTTGGTACTGTGGGATGCAAACGCGCCGCGCGCCAAACCGTCGCGTCCCGGGAACGAATTTTGTTCAAAATTATGGCGGAGAAATTGCATACATTCCGCAGTGCAATGAAGCGGTTACGTCCCCGCGCGCCTTGCGGCCCACCATTGCTTATCGCCTCCGGTGCGCGTATTGTCGCGGACACGTGGAGTTACGGCCCGTTACAGTGAAGCGCACCTAGACTTTCCCTGCCCGCCCTTAGAGTGCGCGCCTGGACGACGGTTGAACTTCCTTCCCTGCAACACCGTAAGGCCCGTTCCGCCCGGCATCCCGCCGGAGCGGAAATCTATGCAGGAACTTTGTTATGACTATCGGAACCGTGAAATTCTTCAACACCTCCAAGGGCTTTGGCTTCATCGCGCCTGAAGGCGGCGGCAAGGACGTGTTCGTGCACGCCACGGCCGTGGAAGCTGCCGGCATGCGTTCGCTGAGCGAAGGCCAGAAGGTCTCGTTCGACATCGTGCCGGACGCGCGCGGCGCCAAG
>Ga0157379_10002837_pt1 | contig 14609 bp, 9 predicted proteins | sample S25metaG_FD_121802 | JGI IMG/M metagenome (GOLD analysis project Ga0157379, IMG submission 121802) | Switchgrass rhizosphere microbial communities from Kellogg Biological Station, Michigan, USA - S2-5 metaG | ecosystem: Host-associated > Plants > Roots > Rhizosphere > Soil | place: USA: Michigan... | reverse complement strand
CCGGTGCGGCCGGGCACGGTGCTGGCCGGGTAACCGTGGGCCGGGTAGCCGCGGGTCGGCTGCGGCGGTGCGGCCTCAGGCGGCGGGGCCGGCGGGATCGCCGCGGTCAGCTCCTCGGCCAGCTCGCCGGGCGTGCTCAGCGCGGCTGCCCCGCGCCGGCCGTGCTGGAACAGGGCCCGGCAGGTGATGTCGTCGAGCACCGCCGGGACGCCCGCGGTGATCTGCCGGGGCCGCGGGGCCTGCCCGTCGGCGGTCGGCGCGGGCGGCAGGGACGGGCAGTCCGGGCCCGGCCAGTGCCCGGTCAGCGCCGCGTACAGCAGGCTGGCCAGGCCGCGGGTATCGTCCGCCGCCGGGTCCTCGGAGGTGACTCCGGTCAGCGCGGCGTCCACGCCCAGGCCGACGATCTTCACGCCGCTGTTCGGGGTCCACCGCAGCGACCCGGGCTGCAGGCAGAGGTGCGCAAGCCCGGCGGCGTGCGCGACCGACAGCGCCGCGGCGGCCTCGGCGACGATCTGCGCCCCGCGGCCCGGGTCGATCGGCCCGGCGGCGAGCAGGTCGTCCAGCGAGTCGCCGGCCGCCCACTCCATCACGATGTAGGCGTGGTCCCAGTCGTCCTCGACGTCGAAGACCTGGGTCAGCCGGGCGTCGGTCAGCCGGCCGGCCGCCCGGGCAGCCGTGACGGTCTCGCGGACACGGGGGAACCCCGGCTCGAAGGTAACGACGGTGACCGGCCTGGCCAGGATTTCGTCAATGGCTTTCCACGCTGCCCAGCCGCCCGCGGCGGCAGTGCGGTCTTCAAGGCGGTAACGGCCGCCGAGCCGGGTGCCCGGCTCAGAAATGAACGTGCTCATATCGCCACATCAAGAGCGGGCTAGGCCCTCGACCCCCTTCCAAGCCATCTGCCGTCGGCTGAGCGGGAAAATCACGACGCTGGACAACATGCTAAGGGGCGAGGGCGCTCAGGGCGGCCTGCGCACGCTAGCAACGCAAACCGTTACCTCCTGAAGTCACCGGGCCGGCCGTCAGCGACGGAACCGGCGGGTCACCGACGAAGTCAGCTCGGTCAGCTCGGTAACCCCCAGGGCCCGGGCGAACATCACGTACAGCAGCAGCGCCCCGAGGCCCGCCACCGAGGCCTGGATCAGCGCGGCCAGCGTGCCCTCAGGGATCAGCACGCTGATCATGACGATCCACGCCAGGCAGAACAGCACCGCCGGGATCGTGGCCAGGTGCAGCTTCACCAGCATGGCGCCGATCCGCCGGCCGTCCAGGCCGCCGGTGCGCCGGGCCACGATGGCCCACGCCACGACCGTGCCGACCAGGTTCGCCAGGCCGAACCCGGCGCCCAGCCCGGCCACCACCTGGGACGGCGGCAGAATCGCCAGGGCCATCAGGTTCGCCGCGATGTTCACGGACATAGTCAGCACGCCGATCAGCGCCGGGGTCCGGCTGTCGTGCATCGCGTAGAACACCCGCAGCAGCAGCTGGAACAGCATGTAGGGGACCAGGCCCAGGGAGAACACGGCGAACACCACACCGAGAACCCTGGCGTCCGCGAACGACGTGCTGCCGTAGCCGAGCAGGACCTCGGACAGCTGCGGGCCGAGCACCGCCAGGATCAGCGCCGCGGGCGCGACGATCACCGACGACAGCCGGACCCCGGTCGAGAAGTCGTCCCGGACCAGGCCGTACTGCCGGTCCGCGGCGTGCGCGCTCATCCGCGGCAGCAGCGCGGTGATGACCGAGATACCGACGATCGCGTACGGCATCTGGAACAGCTGCCACGCGTAGCTGTAGTCGGTGAAGCCGGACCCGTTGACGTGGTGCGCGCGCACCGCGGCCTCGTTGGCCACCCGCGAGGTGATCAGGAAGGCCACCTGGGTGGTGGCGATGTAGCCGAACATCCAGCCGGCCATCCGGCGGATCTCGGCCATCTCGGACCGGCGGAAGTCGTACCGCGGCCGCCAGCGGAACCCCACCCGCCGCAGCGACGGGATCAGCGCCAGGGTCTGCACGATGATGCCCAGCGTCGTGCCGATGCCCAGGAGCTTGACCTCAGCGGGGGAGATCGTGGCGGTGTTCAGGTTCAGCCCGGCGGTCAGCATGAACAGCGCGCCGACGCCGATCACCACCAGGTTGTTGAGCACCGGGGTCCACATCGGGGCGGCGAAGCTGCCGCGCGCGTTGAGGATCGCGCCGGCCAGCGAGCTCATCCCGTAGAAGAAGATCTGCGGGATGAAGAAGTAGGCGAACACCACCATCACCGAGTGCTCGCTGCCGTGCACCGACGCCGCGTACAGGCTGACCAGCGGGCCCGCGATCAGCGTGGCGACCACCGTGACGCCGCCCAGGGCCAGCGCCACCAGCGTGAAGATCCGCTGGTCGTAAGCCTCGCCCCGGTCGCTGTCCCGCTTCGCCGCGGCGACCAGCAGCGGCACCACGACGCTGGTCAGGATGCCGCCCAGGGCCAGGTTGTAGACCGTGTTCGGCAGCGTGTTGGCGTTGTTGTAGGCGTCGGCCAGGGTGCCGACGCCCAGCGCGTAGCCGAACACCGCGGTCCGCATGAACCCGGTGATCCGCGAGGCCAGCGTGCCGAGGGCCATGACCCCGCTGGACCGGACCAGGCTGTCCGTCCCGCTGGCCGTCCCGCGGGATGGGGGCGCGGGCTCACCCGGCCCGCCCTCCGTGCCGCTGTCCAGGCCTTCCGCGGGACCGCCGGGGCCAGGGAACTCCCCGGGCCAGGCGGAGTCCGCCTGGTCGCTTTCCTGCGCTGGGTAGTGGCCCGGTGCGCTGCTCATCCAGCGTCCGCCGTCAGCCGCCGTCGGTCCGGCCGGGGGCGCTGGCGTACTCATCCGGGTCCTCCGCTGAGGGATCGTCGTCACTGCGGTTGGCTCCGACGTTATCGGCTCCACCCGGTTCTCCGGGCCCATCCGGGGCGCCGGCGCCCGCCGTGGCGGACTGGTCGCCGCGGCCCCTGCGCAGCGCCCGGCGGACCGAGGCCAGCAGGAACACGGCCAGCGCGATCCCGATGATGTACAGCGCCAGCGTGCCGAAATGCGTTGCCTGGACGGTCAGCGTCACCTCGGCGGCGGGCAGCCGGGCCCCGCCCGGCGCGGCCAGCGCCAGCTGGATCGTGGTGGACCCCACCCCGGCGGCCCGGACCCGGAGCTTGAGCGTCTGGTCGGTGTGCGCGGCCACGGTGACGTCACGGGCCGGCAGCTTCACGTCGATCCGGCCGCCGGACGGCGCGCTCACGACCAGCTGCACCCGGACCGCGACCGGCAGCCGGTTGGCGATGGACACCGGCAGTGTGCCGGACAGGCCACCGAGCGTGACCCGCTGCGGGCCGATGACCTGCACCGCCCGCAGCTGACTGGAGACGTAGCCGGATACCTGGCGGACCAGGCTGGCCGCGGTGGCGGCCCGCCGGCCACCGCCCCGCCACGCCGACGACTCGGTGCCCAGCCGCGCGGCGACCAGGTCCGGGTTCTTCTGCACCAGGATGCTCTGCAGCAGGGCCGCCTGGGTGCCGAGCTGCCTGACCTGCCGCAGCAGCCCCCGCTGCAGCTCGTCCCCGCTGGTCACCTGCCGCAGGTGCCGGGTTGCCTGGCCGGCGTTCGGGGCCGTCGCGGCCAGCTTGGCCAGGCTGACCGGCCGCAGCCAGGGCGCGCTCGACGTGCTGGCCAGCAGGTCGGCGGCCAGCTGCGGCGGCGGATCCCAGCGCCGCGGCGGGGCGATCACCAGCGACCGGGCCAGGTCCGGCTGCTCCGCGGCGATCATCGCGGTCTCGGCCAGCACCCGCTGCCGCACCGAGAACGCCGCGCCTGCCGACGTGCTGGCCACGTTGGCCTGGCCGAGGATCTGCGAGATCGTGCTGTCGGAGACCAGCACGCGCATCCGCGGGCCCACCCCGGACGGCGTCGAGCTGACCGCGCTCGGGGTGTAGTTCACCGTGTCGGGCGGCCGCATCACCGAGCTGTTCAGCACGACCGTGCGGATGCCGTCGGCGCCCAGCGCGGAGATCACGCTGAAGCTGGCGATCCCGCCGGCCGGCCAGGCCAGGCGGCTGTCAAGCCGGCCGCCGCCGGGGATGTCCGGGCCGTTCCCCGGCTTGTCTCCCGTGCTGCTGGTGGCCGCGGAGCCGGAGCCGGACGCCTGGCGGGGGGCCAGCGCCTGCCCGGCCGAGGCCCGGCCGAAGCTGATCGCCGTGGCCAGGTCGGCGTTCAGGCCCCGGTGGATCAGCGCGGCGGCGTCCACGTCGGCGTAGGGCGTCAGCAGGCCCGGTTCGCTGGCCAGCGCCGACCGGGCCGCGGCCAGCCAGGCCGCCGCGGCCTGGCTGGCGGGCCGGCTGGTGCGGCCGCCGCAGGACGGCGTCCCGCCGCTGTGGTACGGCTTGGTCATGAGCGCCGCACTGGACAGCAGTTCCGGGTCGACGGCCCAGGTCAGATGGGTGCGGGCGGCGTAGTCCCGGCCCGCCGCGAGCAGCCTGCCGAGCCGCCCGTGCGGGGTCAGGCTGGCCGCCAGCCGGTTGCTCAGCAGGCCACCGCAGGCCGACCGGTCCGGGCGGCCGATCAGCGGCCAGATCCAGGAGATGTCCTGGCGCTTCGGGTTCTGCCTGGCTTTGCCGGGCCAGTACGGCAGGAAGGTCCGCTCGGCGATCAGCGCGGCGCCGTCCTGGCCGACCACCTCGGCGGCCAGCGGGTAGACCCCGAACGAGGTCAGCCCGGCCTGCGCCGGCTTGAGCTTGACCGAGAAGTCAGCGGTGGCCTTCGGGGCCAGCGTGGCGGTCAGCGGCACCGCCGTGCCGATAACAGGGGAGTCCGCCACCGTCGTGCTGTCGGCGTACATCTGGAGCGCGTCGCGGCTGGTCAGCGCGGAATGCGAGGAGCGCAGCTGGACTTTGAGGCCGGTCAGCGGGCTGTCCGAGGTGTTCGTCACGGTCCCGCTGACCACCACCGGGTGCTTCGCGGTCAGGTAGTCCGGGCTGACGTTCAGGATGGTCAGCGACACCGGCAGCGCGCTGCCCGCCGACTGGCCCGCGGCCCCGGCTACCTCCGCCGCGGCCGGCCCGCCGCCGGCCACAGCCGCCGCCAGCGCGCACACGCCGGCCAGCGCGGCCAGCACCCGGGCCCAGGGCCGGCCGGCCGGGCACGGTGGGTGGTCAGGCGGACGGAGCATGGCGGAATGCTATTGCCGCCCGGCCGCGGCCAGCAGCCAGCACCGTACGCTGAGTATGTCGGTCAAGGGGGTTCCTCCCGGCTCCCGGGTTTCCCCAGACTATGCGTAACACTTACCCTCAGTGCCCGTGCCCGATTCCACTTCTCCCCTAGGCCCGCAGGAGCGCGCGGCTGCCGCGCGCCTGCTGGCTTCCGCCTGGCCGGTCGCCGCCGTCCTGGGCGAGATCTTTGCCCGCCACGGCCATCAGCTCGCCATCGTCGGCGGGTCGGTGCGCGACGTCTTCCTCCGGCGCCGCTCGGCCGACCTGGACCTGACCACGGACGCGCGGCCCGAGCGGGTGCTGGAGATCACCCAGGAGTGGGCGGACAGCACCTGGCCGGCCGGGGTCGCCTACGGCACCGTCGGCCTGCGCAAGGGCCAGGACACGATCGAGATCACCACCTACCGCAGCGAGGAGTACGACCCCGGGTCCCGCAAGCCCGCGGTGAGCTTCGGCCGGACCCTGGAAGGCGACCTGGCCCGGCGTGACTTCACGATCAACGCGATGGCCGCCCGGCTGCCCTCCTTCGAGGTCGTCGACCTCTTCGGCGGCTTCGCCGACCTGCGGGACAAGGTGCTGCGCACGCCGGGCCGGCCCAGCGAGTCGCTCAGCGACGACCCGCTGCGCACGCTGCGCGCCGCCCGGTTTGCCGCCCAGCTGGGCTGCACCGTGGCGCCGGACCTGGCCGCGGCGATGACCGAGTTTGCGGTCCGGCTGGACATCGTCTCCGCCGAGCGGATCTCCGCCGAGCTGACCAAGCTGATGCTGGCCGCCGATCCTGTCCGGGGCATCGCGCTGCTCACCGAGACCGGCGTGGCCGAGCACGTGCTGCCGGAGGTGCCCAGGCTGCAGCTCGAGGCCGACGAGCACTACCGGCACAAGGACGTCTACCAGCACTCGCTGACCGTGCTGGACCAGGCCATCGGCCTCGAGGCGCGGTACGGCCTGGCGCAGGACCTGGTGCTGCGGCTGGCCGCGCTGCTGCACGACATCGGCAAGCCGAAGACCCGCTCGCTGCTGCCCGGCGGCCGGGTGGCCTTCCACCATCACGAGGTGATCGGGGCCCGGATGGCCAGGGCCCGGCTGACCGCGCTGCGGTTCCCCGGCGCGGTGGTGGCCGACGTGTCCAAGCTGATCGAGCTGCACCTGCGGTTCCACGGCTACGGCACCGGTGAGTGGACCGACTCGGCGGTGCGCCGCTACGTGGCCGACGCGGGCCCGCTGCTCACCCGGCTGCACGCGCTGACCCGGGCCGACTGCACGACCAGGAACAAGGCCAAGGCCCAGCGGCTCGCCCGGACCTACGACGACCTGGAACGGCGCATCGCGGTGCTGGCCGAGGAAGAGGAGCTGGCCAGGCTCCGCCCCGACCTGGACGGCAACGACATCATGCGGATCCTCGGCATCGGCCCCGGCCCGCAGGTCGGCCAGGCCCGCACGTTCCTGCTCGACCTGCGTATCGAGCGCGGCCCGCTGGGCCGCGAGCAAGCCACTCACGAGCTGCTGCGCTGGGCCGGGCGATCCGCGCCCGCCGCGGAGCCCGGGGACGGCCCGCCGGAATCCGGCGGCGGAGCCCCTCCGGACACCGGGGACGGCTCCCGCAGCTGACCGTTCAGCAGCAGGTAGCCGCCCGCGGCCAGGAGGTAGCCCGCGGCCACCACGATGAGCATCGGGTAGGAGAACCCGTTGTCCGGCATGAACGGCGCGCAGACCGCCGCCCCGAGCACGAACGCGGCGTTGTAGAGCATGTCGTTGATGGAGAACACCCGGCCGCGGAAGTCGTCCTCCACCCGCTGCTGCAGGATCGTCGAGGTGCAGATGGCTACGCCCTGCGCGACCAGGCCCAGCGCGAACCCGATGACCAGGAACGGCACCTGCCGGAAGGTCGCGCCCAGCACCCCGGTGCACACCCCGCCGGCGGCCAGCAGGACAGCGATCCAGGCCGGCTTCGGCAGCCGCCGGGTGGCTGCCGGCGTGACCAGTGCGGCGAGCCCGTAGCCGGCCGCCGAGGTGATCACCAGCAGGGAGAAGTGGCTGAGCGCCGCCGAGCCGCCGCTGCCCGGGTAGAAGTAGTTCCGGTACAGCAGGATCGACATGAGCAGCAGGATCCCGTACAGGAACCGGTGGCTGGCGGTGGCCAGCAGCGCCGCCGCGGCCTGCCGCCGGGCCGCTACGTGCCGCACCCCGGCCACCAGCCCGTCCAGCACGGCCCGCAGCTCGAGGCGCAGTTGCCCGCGCCCGGCCGTGCCCGCGTCCGGGCCGAGCAGGCCGCGGGCCATCCGCAGGGCGGCTAGCCCGGCGATCAGGTAGCAGGCCCCGGCCATGGCCATCACCGCCGCAGAACCGCCGGGACCGCCGCCGGTCAGCCGGTGCACGCCCAGGCCGATCAGCCCGCCGGCGAAGGCCACGATCGTGCCCGAGGTCGGCGCGACCGAGTTGGCCATCACCAGCTTGTCGTCGGCGACCACCCGGGGCAGCGCGGCCGACAGCGCGGACAGGAAGAACCGGTTCACCCCGAGCACGGCCAGCGCGGCCAGGTACAGCGGCAGCCCCAGCGTGCCCGAGGCGATGAAGAACGCGGCCACGGCCACGAACCCGGCCCGGATCACCGCCGACCAGACCAGGATCTGCCGCCGCTGCCAGCGGTCGATGAACACCCCGGCGAACGGCCCGGCCAGCGAGTAGGGCAGGTACAGCACGGCGAACGCCTCGGCGGCGGCCAGCGGGTCGGGGAAGATCTGCGCGGAGAAGAACACGTAGGCGGCCAGCCCGGCGTTGAACACCCCGTCGCCGGTCTGCGAGATCAGCCGGGTCGCGAACAGCTTCCTGAAGTCCGGCTCGGCCAGCACCGTGCGCAGGTCCCCGGCAAATGAGGACCGGCCGCGGCCGCGCGGAGGGGTCACGCAGTTAGCTTAGGCGGCGAAAGGCCGGGCCCGCCCTTACGGCGGACCCGGCCCCCGACCACTGCCCGAAGGGGCGCTGTGGCTAGCGCTCCACCTCGCCGCGGATGAACTTCTCCACCGCGTCCCTGGCGTCGTCGTCGCTGTACTGCTCGGGCGGCGACTTCATGAAGTACGAGGCGGCGGAAAGGATCGGGCCGCCGATCCCGCGGTCCTTGGCGATCTTGGCGGCGCGGACCGCGTCGATGATCACGCCGGCCGAGTTCGGCGAGTCCCAGACCTCGAGCTTGTACTCGAGGTTGAGCGGCGTGTCGCCGAACGACCGGCCCTCGAGCCGGACGTAAGCCCACTTGCGGTCATCCAGCCACGGCACGTGGTCGGACGGGCCGATGTGCACCGAGGCCCGCTCCATCTCGTGCGGGATCTGGGAGGTGACCGACTGGGTCTTGGAGATCTTCTTGGACACCAGCCGGCTGCGCTCCAGCATGTTCATGAAGTCCATGTTGCCGCCGAAGTTCAGCTGGTAGGTCCGCAGCAGCTCGACCCCGCGGTCCTCGAACAGCTTGGCCATCACCCGGTGCGTGATCGTGGCGCCCACCTGCGACTTGATGTCGTCGCCGATGATCGGCACGCCCGCCTCGGTGAACTTGCGGGCCCACTCCGGGTCGGAGGCGATGAACACCGGCAGCGCGTTGACGAAGGCCACGCCCGCGTCGATCGCGCACTGCGCGTAGTACTTGTCGGCCTGCTCGGACCCCACCGGCAGGTAGGAGACCAGCACGTCGGCGCCGCTCTCGCGGAGCGCGGCGGTCACGTCCACCGGATGCTCGTCGGACTCGGTGATGATCTCCCGGTAGTACTCGCCGAGGCCGTCGTACGTCGGCCCGCGCTGCACCGTCACCCCGGACGGCGGCACGTCGCAGATCTTGATGGTGTTGTTCTCGCTGGCCACGATGGCCTCGGCCAGGTCGCGGCCGACCTTCTTGGCGTCCACGTCGAAGGCGGCGACGAACTCGATGTCGCCCACGTGGTAGTCGCCGAAGCGCACGTGCATGAGGCCGGGCACCCGGGAGGCCGGGTCAGCGCCCTTGTAGTACTCGACGCCCTGGACCAGGGAGCTCGCGCAGTTGCCCACGCCGACGATCGCTACCCGTACCGATCCCATGAGGTTGTGCTCCTTATCTCAGTGCCTGACGGTGCCGCTGGCGGATCAGCCAGCCGAGCCCGCCCGGCCGTCATCTCGATGGCCCGCTGGGGGGCTCCCCGGGCTCGCGTCCGACTGCCGTTCCGAGGCGATGAGCTCGTTCAGCCAGCGGACTTCCCGCTCGACTGACTCCAGCCCGTGCCGCTGTAGCTCGAGGGTGTAGCGGTCGACCCGCTCCCGGGTCCTGGTCAGCCCGGCCCGGACGCCTTCGAGCCGCTCCTCGAGGCGGGACCGGCGGCCTTCCAGGATCCGCAGCCGGATATCGGCCCGGGTCTGGCCGAAGAACGCGAAGTGCACGCCGAAGCCGTCGTCCTCCCAGGCCGCCGGGCCGGCCTGGGAGAGCAGGTCCTGAAGCCGCTCCTTGCCGTCCGCGGTCAGCCGGTAGACGATCTTGGACCGGCGGCCGGAGAGCGGCATCGGGGTGGCCGGGACCGCTTCCTCCTCCGCGATCATGCCCTGCGCCAGCAGCTCCTTCAGGCACGGGTACAGCGACCCGTAGCCGAAGGCGCGGAACGCGCCGAGCACTGCGTTGAGCCGCTTGCGCAGCTCGTAACCGTGCATGGGGGTCTCGTGCAGCAGTCCGAGGACGGCAAGCTCGAGAACGCCAGAACGCTGGCTGGCCATGCCCGCCGCACCTCCTCGTGCCGATCGCCCGGGATCCTGTGTGTCGCTCCGATGTATCGGGCCGATACATCAACAAGATATGTCGGCTGGAGCGGTCACGCAAGTCCGGGCCCCGTGGCCGGCCTGCGCGGACGGCCCGCCAGGGCCCCGCAGGCGAAGACCGGGGCTCGGCGCCAGCCCCGTTCCGTCGTACCCTGTCGCTCATGAGGCGATCAGTCGTGGACTACGGACTCGCGCGGCGGGCGACGCTCGCTTCCGTGTTCGCGGGCCGGATGACCACGACTGACGTCTGCGATGCCCACCCCTACCTGCTGCGGGCCGCGAAGTTCCACGGCGAGCCGACCACGACACCCTGCCCGATCTGCCGGAAGGCCAAGCTCACCCACGTCACCTACGTGTACGGGGACGAGCTCGGGCGGTACGAGGGCCGTGTGAAACAATCGCCGGAATTGGCGGAAATGGCCACGGAATATGCCGAGTTCCGGGTGTACGTGGTGGAGGTCTGCCAGTATTGCTCGTGGAATCACCTCGCGTCCTCCTACGTCCTCGGCACGGGCGAGGCACCACGCCGGCGCACCCGGCGGGCCCGGACAGGGGACTAAGGTGGCTGGCCGGTCCTGCCGGGACGCAGTTGCGGTGTCACGCAGGCGGATGCGGGTGGACCTCGCGATAGCCGCCGGGTAACAGCCCGGGGCCGGGTACCGTGAGTCCCGGCGAGGCGTAGATGCTTACCCGTGAAGCACTGACCAGCGAGGACGCGTGAGCAATCCAGACTTTGCCGGGCCGTGGCAGGATCCAGGAGCCCAGGCCCGGCCGGACTACCGTGGCCCAGCCGCCGGGGCAGCAAGCGGAGAGCCCTGGTCGCAGGGCCAGCCGTCGCACCGGCAGGGCCGCCGTGGCACCAGGGAGCGCGGCCGCGGCCACCCGGATGTCCCCACCCAGCGGTCCGGCCGCAGTTCCGGGGCCCACGCCCAGCCCGTTTACGGCCAGGACGGCTACCGCAGCGGCGGCTACGACGACGCTGGCTACGACGCGGGCGGTTACCCGGCCGCCCCCGGCTCCGCCGGCCAGGGCGGCTGGGACCAGGGCTACGGACAGGGCGGCTACGGCGCCGGCACCGGGACGGCCGCCGGCTACGCCACGGCCGGCTACAGCCCCACGGACGCCATGGGCCGCGCCGGCCTGCGCGAGCGGGCCCTGGACCGGACCGGCCTGGCCACTCCGTACGGCGACGACGTCATCGGCAGCCCGGATGGCCCCGGCGGCCCACCCGGCCCCGGCGGGCCCGGCGGCAAGCCGCCGCGCCGCAAGGGCAGCTGGTGGCGGCGCTGGACCTGGAAGAAGGCCCTCGGCGTGGTCGCCTGCCTGATCCTGGTCTTCATCCTCTCCGTGGCCGGTGTCATCACCTGGCTGTACGTGCACACGCCGATCCCCGACGACGTGGCCATCGCCGCCCAGCAGCAGTCCTCGACCGTCTACTTCGCCGACGGCAAGACCCCGATCGGCACCTTCAGCGCTGGCACCAACCGCCAGCTGCTCCAGTCCAGCCAGATCCCCAAGGTTCTCAAGGACGCCGTGATCGCGGCCGAGGACCGCAACTTCTGGACCGAGGGCGGCATCTCGCCCACCGGCATCCTGCGCGCCTTCTACCAGGACGCCACCGGCGGCCAGTTCCAGGGCGGCTCGACCATCACCCAGCAGTTCGCCAGGAACTACTACGCGAACATCGGCACCGAGCAGACCTACAGCCGCAAGCTGAAGGAGATCTTCGTCGCGATCAAGCTGTCGCACACGAAGTCCAAGGACTGGATCCTCACCCAGTACCTGAACACGATCTTCCTCGGTGACAACGCCTACGGCGTCGGCGCGGCCTCGCAGACCTACTTCAACAAGCCGGCCATGAAGCTCAACGCGGCGCAGGCCGCGATGCTCGCCGCGATGATCAACCAGCCCGGGTTCTTCAACCCGCACCCGGGCACCGAGGGCTACGCTCCGCTGGTCGCCCGCTGGCACTACGTGCTGGGCAACATGGTCCGCGACGGCGCGCTGACCCAGGCGCAGGCCGACAGCATGAAGTTCCCCAAGCTGAAGCACAGCAAGCAGGCCAGCGGCTGGACCGGCTTCCGCGGCTACATCATGCAGGCCGTCGAGACCGAGATGCAGACCAGGTACGGGATCACCAAGGACCAGCTGTACAGCCGCGGGCTGCACATCACGACCACGATCAACCTGGGCATGATGAAGCAGCTGTACAAGTCGATCGCCGAGGAGAAGGCGGCGATGGCGGCCGGCGGCCGGGCGCTGCCCGGCTACGGGCGCATCGGGGCCGTGCTCGAGGACCCGAACACCGGTGCGATCATCGCCTGGTACGGCGGCCCCGGTTACAGCATGAAGCCCAAGGCCTGCGACCGGGTGGACTGCCAGTTCGACATGGCGCTGAACGCGCGCGAGCAGGTCGGCTCCTCGTTCAAGCCGTACGTGCTGGCCACCGCGGTCAAGCAGGGCATGAACGCCAAGACCAGCGTGCTCAACGGGTACTCGCCGCTGTGGATCCCGCCGGACACCGAGCCGATGACGTTCTCCAGCACGACCAAGCCCGCCGATTCCCAGGGCTGGTACGAGCTGAACTCACCGGGAGAGAACTTCGGCCCGATCAACCCGGCCAAGGCCGCGGCGCTGTCCTCGAACCAGGCCTTCGGTGACCTTATCCACCGGGTCGGCACCCGCAACACGGAGCAGTTCGCCCAGCAGCTCGGCGTGGACGTGAAGGCCTCTGGCCTGTCCAACATGATCGGCCAGGCGGGCATGGCCCTCGGCCAGGGCTCGCTGACCGTCGCGGAGCAGGCCAGCACCTACTCCACGTTCGCCAACGGCGGCACGGTCCTCACCCCGCACATCATCGCCAGCTTCACCGAGAACGGCACCGAGCACACCGCTGTCGTCACCCAGAACCATCTGCTCACCAAAGACGAGGCCGGCTCGGTGGACTGGGCGCTGCTGGACGACGTGAAATACGGCACCGGTACCAAGGCGGAGCTGCCCGACGGGCGGCCGATCATCGCCAAGACCGGTACCACGAACAACGCCCAGTCCGCCTTCTTCATCGGCGCGATCCCGCAGTACACGCTGGCGGTGGGCATCTTCACGGCGAACCAGTCCGACCACACCACCCAGACCCTCAACGACCTGGGCGGAGGCGGGGACGCGGCCGGCTTCGGCGGTTACTGGCCCGCGCTGATCTGGCACAACTTCGCCGAGTCGGAGTTCCTCAGCCTGCCGGTCGAGCAGTTCCCGGTCCCGGCGGTCTTCCCCGGCTCCAAGTGGGTGCAGGTCGAGAAGGTGCCGCACAAGAAGCACAAGAAGCACAAGGGCCATGGCCCGGTCTTCGGCCCGTCCCCGCCGCCCACCGCCCCGGGGCCGTCCCCCAGCCCTTCCTGCTCGTTCGGCTTCTGCCCGCCGTCCCCGAGCCCGAGTCCGACCCCGCCCAACCCATCGCCTTCGCCGACCCCGGACCCGAGCTGCTCGTTTGGCCAGTTCTGCGGCGGCTCCCCGCCCCCTGGCGGTGGCGGCACCGGCGGCGGCGCCCCGGCCGTGCTCAGACGGCCGTCCCCGGTGCCCACACTCTCGCCGTAGCCGGTTTTCATGCCGTACGCATCGGGCCCGGCTGGTCATCGAGACCAGGCCGGGCCCGTTGCTGTGCGGGTCAGCTGCGCAGGCGGCGGGCCAGCCAGGCGACGTCGGCTTCCGGGTCCGGGGTCTCGCAGATCACCGGTGCGCCCGCGGCCCGGATTACGCCGAGGATCAGCTCTGGGTCGATAGTGCCGGATTCCAGGCCCGCGTGCCGGTCTCGGCCCGAGCCGAACTCGTCCCGCGAGTTATTGCAATGCACCAGGTCGATCCGGCCGGTGATGGCCTTGATCTGGTCCACTACCGTGGCCAGGTCGAGCCCGGCCGCGTGCGCGTGGCACGTGTCCAGGCAGAAGCCCACGTTGCCGTCGCCCCCGGCCGCGTCGGTGACCGCCTCCCACAGCCGGGCGATGCCGTCCAGGCCGCGGGCCATCGCCCCGTCCCCGCCCGCGGTGTTCTCGATCAGCATCGGCAGCGGCCGGCTGATCCGCTCGACCGCCTTGCGCCAGCTGTCGTAGCCCTCGCCCGGGTCGGCCCCGGCGGTCACGTGCCCGCCGTGCACGATCAGGCCCTGCGCGCCGATCGACGCCGCGGCCTCGAGCTGCTGGCTGAGGATCTTCCGGCTGGGGATCCGGATCCGGTTGTTCGGCGAGGCGACGTTGACCGTGTACGGCGAGTGGATGAACACGGCCACGCCCGCGTCCCGGTACGCCGCCGCAATCTCGCCGGGCTCGCCCGGCAGCACCGGGGCTTTCCAGCCCTGCGGGTCGCCGAGGAAGAACTGGACCGCGTCCGCGCCCGCCGCCTGCGCCGCGGCGAGCGGGTCGCCGTCATGGATATGCAATCCGAGAGGCGCCATGCGCCGAGCCTAGTCCCCGGCGCCACAGTGCCACCCGTCGTGGCCTTACCCGGCGCCACAGCGCCCGCCGGCCTGGCCCGGCCCGGCGCCGCTGCTACCCGACGCCGCCGTGCGAGATCGCCAGGGCGCCGCCGATGAACGCGGCCACCAGGCCGGTCACGATCACGATGCGCTGGT
>Ga0157379_10002835_pt1 | contig 14617 bp, 9 predicted proteins | sample S25metaG_FD_121802 | JGI IMG/M metagenome (GOLD analysis project Ga0157379, IMG submission 121802) | Switchgrass rhizosphere microbial communities from Kellogg Biological Station, Michigan, USA - S2-5 metaG | ecosystem: Host-associated > Plants > Roots > Rhizosphere > Soil | place: USA: Michigan... | reverse complement strand
GCGCTTTTTCTTGGCTCGCCTGATTTTCAGAAGAGGTAGGTGCCCCATGTCACTATCACGCCGTTACTTTCTGAAATCGAGCGGACTTGCTATGGCGAGTTTCGCTGCAGCTCCGTCTTTTCTTGTTCGCGCGGCAATGGCCCAGGGAACTGCTCCCTCAATCGATCGACCGATACTGATTGCGATCTTTCAGCGCGGAGCCGCCGATGGGATCTCCGTGGTTCCACCCTTTGGGGATCGTAACTATGCCAGGGCCCGCCCGCAGATCGCAGTGCAGGCACCGAGCCGTGAAGGGGCGGAAACTGCGATTGATCTGGACGGCTTCTTTGGATTGCATCCTTCGCTAAGTCCGCTGAAGTCGATCTACGACGAAGGTCATTTCGCCGTAGTTCATGCTGTCGGTTCGCCGGATAACACGCGATCGCATTTCGATGCGCAGGACTACATGGAAGCAGGTGCGCCCGGCAACAAGAGTCTTGCCGATGGATGGCTCAATCGCTACCTGCAAGGAACACCAAAGACCGATTCCACCGCGTTTCGAGCTATCGCTCTGGACTCAAAGATGCCACGAACGCTGATGGGATCCGCTCCAGCTCTTGCGCTGTCAAAGATTCAGGATTTCGATGTCCGCGGCGGCAATCCCAGGCAGGGCGCCAGCAGCGATCTTTACTCCGCGTTCGAGGCAATGTGGCGCAACTCCACGTTCGACGCCATCAAGATGCTGAAAAGTGCCAATCCGCAGCGGTTCCAGCCCGAAAATGGCGCGCGTTATCCGAATGGCCAGTTTGGACAAAGCCTTCTGCAGGTTTCTCAATTGATCAAAGCTGAAGTCGGCCTCGAGGTTGGCTTCCTGGACATCGGGGGTTGGGACACTCACGCTAACCAGCAGGGCCAGCTGAATCAGCGGCTACGCGAATATGGAGAGGGTCTCTCGGCTTTCTACCGCGACCTGGGCGATAGAATGCGGAACGTCGTCGTCCTGACGATGACCGAATTTGGCCGGACGATCAAACAGAACGGCTCCGGAGGTACCGACCACGGTCATGCGAGCGCCTTGTTTGTGATGGGCGGTCCGGTAAAGGGTGGCAAGGTCTACGGCAAATGGCCGGGACTCGCACCTGAACAGCTGTTTGAAGGGCGCGATCTGGCTTTGACGACGGATTTTCGTGACGTCTTTTCCGAAGTGCTCAAGAAACATATGCGGGCTGCCGACACCGCCAGAGTATTCCCGGGCTGGCAACCTGGACAGACGTTGGGAATTATCTGAACTCGGCACTAACGCAACTGGCGAGACTCTATGGAGTCCAGACGTCGTATGTCGACATGCGCAAGCGGCGTCACGAAGCACACACCGAATCGGTGCTTCTGGCGCTTCAGGCATTGGGCGCGCCCATCGCGACGGAGCGAGATGTCCCTTCAGCCCTTGCAGAGAAACGCGAGGCTCTTGCACGGCGAGCCGTCGATCCCGTAATCGTTGCGTGGGACGGACATTTTCAACCGCAGCGAGCAAAGCAGTTCCCCAACTCACAAGCAACGCTGACTCTTGAGGACGGCAACATCGCACCGTGGCCCCCGCGATCTCCGATTCCGCCCGGATATCACAAGCTTCGCGTCTCGTCGAAAGGTGCAGACAACGAAAGCCTCCTCATTTCTGCGCCAATGCGAGCGCATTTTCCGTTCTCTGGGAAGACATGGGGTGTGTTTGCACCAGTCTACGCTCTGCATTCGAAGAGAAGCCTTGGCGCCGGTGACCTGACCGATCTGGAATCACTCATCGACTGGACTTCCGAGAGAGGGGGGCGAGTGGTCTCCACCCTTCCTTTGTTGGCAAATTTTCTTGAGGAGCCCTTCGAACCGAGCCCGTATTCACCCATTAGCCGCCTGTTCTGGAACGAGTTCTATATCGATCTCTCGCGAGTGCCGGAGTTGTTTTCTTCTCAGAAGGCGAGACGGCTGTTGTCAAAGACGCCTCCCGCTCGAGGCACTCTCGTCGACTATCGGAACACGATGCGGGCGAAACGGCGTGTTCTGGAAGTGATGTCGCGGGAGTTTTTCGAAAGCGGCAACGAGGAGCGGAGGAAGGCGTTCGCTCGTTTCCTCGCAGAAAATCCCGAGGCTCGAAAATATGCACGTTTTCGAGCGCACACCGACACGGAGCGTCGCGGCTGGCATGATTGGAGGAAGGAAATTTCCAGCGCCAGTAGTGCCGGTGAACAATACCATCTCTATGTCCAATGGCTGACTCAAACGCAGCTCCGCGATCTCGCCGTCAAAAGCCGCAACGCGGGTTGCTTGTTGTACCTTGATCTGCCTCTGGGACTTCACGTGGACAGTTTCGATACCTGGCGATATCCCGGCCTGTTTGTGAAAGGAATGAGTGGTGGAGCGCCTCCCGATCCGGTTTTTACAACCGGTCAGAACTGGGCGTTCCAGCCGACCCATCCTCAAGCCATGCGTGAAGATGGGTACAGATATGCCATCGCTTACATCCGAAATCACCTGCGCTATGCAAACCTGTTGAGAATCGATCACGTGATGGGACTTCATCGCCTGTACTGGATTCCGGAAGGCTTGACGGGAGATCGCGGTGTGTATGTCCGATATCCGGCGACAGAAATGTATGCCATTCTCAGCCTCGAAGCGCATCGCGCAAACGCGGGGATCGTTGGAGAAAACCTGGGAGTGGTTCCAGCAGAAGTTAATGCGTCCATGGCGAAGCACAATGTGAAGCAACTCTATGTGGCGCAGTATGAGACGGCCGTCGGTTCGGCTCAGAAGGCGCTGAGAAATCCGCCAACAGGTTCCGTGGCGAGCTTGAACACGCACGACATGTTTCCCTTTCGCGCGTTTATCGAGGGGCAGGATATCGATGCTCGGCTAAAGCTCGGCTTTCTTACCTCGAAGGAAGCAGCGATCGAGAAAAAAGACCGGCGAAAAGTGCGGAAGGCCTTCGAAAAAGTTTTCGGCAAGGACATCTTTCAAGGATGCGTGCAGTTCCTGGAACGGAGCCGCGCCGAAATCGTTCTTCACAGTCTTGAAGATCTCTGGGGTGAAACGAAACCGCAGAACATTCCCTCAACAACGACCGAACATGCAAACTGGCGGCGGCGAATGAGGTACAGTATGGAGCGTTTGCGTCGGCTGAAAACCATGTTTTCACGATAGGACTGCGACAGAGCGAAACCCTAATGTCATTGCTCAGCGACCGAGACCTCTATTTGTTCAATGAGGGCAGTCACGTCCGTCTCTATGATCATCTGGGGTGCCACATCGCAGAGCACTCAGGACAAACGGGCGCCTGGTTCGGGATCTGGGCTCCTGACGCTAAAACCGTATCTGTTATTGGCAGCTTCAATGATTGGAACCCCGCTTCGAATCCTCTCGTTGCCCGTCAACAATCGGGCTTGTGGGAAGCCTTTATCCCGGCGGTCAATGCCGGGGATACGTATAAGTTTCGTATCACATCCCGATTTCATGGCTACACCGTAGATAAAGCGGATCCCTTCGCCATTTACGCTGAAACGCCGCCTCGCACGGGATCGAAAGTCTGGGAGCTTGCGTATGGCTGGGGAGATTCGAAATGGATGGCCGGCCGTGGAGAACGCAACAGCATCCATGCCCCTATATCCATTTACGAAGTTCATCTCGGTTCATGGCGGCGAGTCCCAGAAGAAGACAACCGATCGCTGAGTTATCGTGAAATTGCCGGCCCGCTTGCGGATTACGTCATCGACATGGGATTCACCCATGTGGAACTGATGCCGATTACGGAACACCCGTTCTTCGGATCCTGGGGATATCAAACGACAGGCTACTTTGCGCCGACCAGCCGATACGGCACACCGCAGGATCTGATGTACCTGGTGGATCACCTTCATCAGCGCGGCATTGGTGTGATTCTCGATTGGGTGCCGTCGCACTTTCCAACGGACGAATTTGCATTGGGATTTTTCGATGGCACACACCTATACGAACACGCCGATCCGAGAATAGGTCTACATCAAGACTGGGACAGCTTCATCTTCAACTACGGCCGTCACGAAATCCGTAGTTTCCTGTTGAGTTCCGCGATGTTCTGGCTGGAGCGGTACCACATGGACGGGCTCCGCGTAGATGCTGTTGCATCGATGCTCTATCTGGACTACTCGCGCAAAGAAGGGGAGTGGATTCCCAATGCTTACGGCGGAAAGGAGAATATCGAAGCTGTGGAGTTCCTCCGGCGGTTCAATACGGAGGTCTACAAGGCCCATCCGGACGTACAAACGATCGCGGAAGAATCCACCTCCTGGCCGGCAGTGTCACGGCCGACGTACGTTGGCGGACTCGGTTTCGGGCTCAAATGGGATATGGGATGGATGAACGACACGCTGAAGTACATGGCTCTCGATCCCGTTCATCGAAAATACCATCAGAACCTGCTGACGTTCCGAATCATATACGCGTTCCAGGAGAACTTTGTGCTTCCTCTTTCCCACGACGAAGTCGTTCACTCAAAAGGATCCATGCTCGGGCGAATGCCCGGAGATCTCTGGCAGAAGTTCGCGAACGTTCGATTGTTGTTTGCCTATCAGTTTGCCCAGTCAGGGAAGAAGCTGCTCTTTATGGGATCGGAGTTTGCCCAATGGAGCGAATGGAGCCACGATGGCAGCCTGGACTGGCATCTGCTTGGTCTTCAATCGCACCACCAGGTGCAACGCTGGGTTTCGGACCTGAACCATGCCTATCGGGCTGAAGCCGCCCTCCATGAACTGGATTGTGACGGCAGGGGATTCGAATGGATAGATTGCAGCGATACGGACCAGAGCATGCTCGCGTTCCTTCGCCGGCCCGCCTCGGATCGCGAAGCAATTCTCGTTGTTCTCAACTTCACACCAGTGCCTCGGATGGGTTATCGACTCGGTGTTCCCTGGGCCGGCGCCTGGAAAGAGATTCTCAACAGTGACGCAAAACACTACGGCGGCGCGGATTTCGGCAATCTCGGGAAAACGATGGCTCAGGCGATTCCAATGCACGGGCGTCCGAACTCCGTCTCGCTTACGGTGCCTCCCCTTGGAGCAATCTTTTTGAAGGGAACGACTACGGAAGAACCGCTAAGTTAAGCGGATTCCCTGATTGATCGAGATATCGAATTGCTCCGACTGCACCGGAGTTTCCCCTTCCATTGATGACGATGAACTGTGTGGCATACCCGCCGCCATCAACCAGATGAGGAAACACGACCGGGCCGTATTCGCCGACGTCCTTCAGCGGTCCGGTGGACGTTATCATGAACTGTGCTTGTTCGTTGTAACGAGCGCGGAACCCCGCAAATGTGACGCCAGCGTCCGACGTGGTGGCGTACAGGATGCCGAGATAGGGGTGAGGCAGATTCTCAAAGCCAGGAATCTCATTGAGGAACCTGCTTAAATGACCCCGGGGTGGCAGAGTAATCACCGACGACAATCCGCTGTCCGTTCCATCGAAGCCAATGAGCTTGAGCGTAACTGTTGCCGGCGAATCTAATGAATTCGCCAGCGCCACGGCAGGCATGGTTCCAAGTGCCGTTGGAAAGTCTCCGGTGATTTCTGCGTACATCTTAAATTCTGGAGCAGGTTCCACTCCTTCGACAGTCACTGCGAGGGAATTATTCTCAGTGAAGCTTAAGATTGCGTAAGCGAGAGGAGCATACGATCCAGACGTCGGAACAACATCTACAAACGCTGCAACGATGTCAGCAGTTTCGCTGTGAGTACCGTATAAAACGCTCTCATGCGGTTCTATCGAATACGAAAGCACTGAACCCGTCCCTCTGTCAGTAACCATCTCCACAGGCATTCCCGGTTCGCCGGGCAAACCTGCTTTAAAGAACCGAATCTCTCCTGAAATGGGCATGTCGCTGGGATTGACGAGATGAATCTGGCCGGACCAACCTCCTCCGTCTGCAAATTGAGGAATCGTAATGGGATTGGCATTCACCCTGTTGAGATTGATGATCGGCAGATACACGTTTACAGGAGTGCCACCGGATCCCGCCAGCAAAGCGATTGTAGAGAGTGGAGTCGTGGACGCATAGACAAGCGTTCCAACCTGATTAACAGGGATATTGAACGGAGACGCATAAACAAAGCCAGAGATCTGAGCGTGCCCCGCGAGCGTGAATGTTTGCTCCGTGACAGCACCTCCTCCTCCGTTCGCAGTGAACCAAACGGTAATGGAGGCCTCTTCATCGCTTCGATTCACCATCGTTAGTGCGGTCGCGTTGCCGACGGTGGTGTTCACATAGACCTCACCGTTAGGCGTTGGGAATGGCGCGGGCAACGTCACTTCGTTCAGAAGAGTTCCAGCACTTCTCAGGTCAATGATCGCAAGACCGGAAGGAGAAGCGTTCCCAGTAACTTCAAGAGAAGCGTAACCAAATGTCACCTGAGCTGTCTGCCCGGCGGTCGACGAGCTCGCTCCGCCGTTCATCGGGAAAGCGATCGGAACACTCGTTTTGACGTCATCCGAATTAATCTTGACGACGAACCCGTCCTGCCCTCCAGCGCTCTTGGCTTGAAAGGCATCGGATGAGACGGGAAAGTCCACCAGGGACGTTGTAAATCCCGTGACGTACGCATTCCCAGCCGGGTCTACCGCAAGCGATGTTGCGCCTTCAACTCCGAAGCCACCGAGAAATGTCGAATAGACGACGTGCGTTGCATCGGATGCTATCTTCATCACGAAACCGTCCTGGAGACCGCGCAGAAACCCACCTATGGCATTGATCGCAAAGAACCCCAGCGACTTCGTGAAGCCCGAGACGTAGATGAAACCGTTATTGTCAACGGCAATACCTGTTCCACTGTCTATGTCTTCCGCTCCGATGAAGGTCGAAAAATCCACGTCCTGTCCGTCCGGATGCATCTTGATCAGGAACGCGTCATACATTCCGGCATTGAAGATCTGAGCGGGACTCTTCAGAGGGAAATCCAGGCCGGATGAGGTGGTTCCCGTTATATAGATCGTGTTGTTCTTGTCGACGGCAAGACGCACACCGTTATCGGAATTTGATCCTCCCCAATATGTGGAAAAAACCAGCGCGCTCCCTGTGCTGTTGAATTTTGTGATGAAGATGTCGTCGATGCCGCCTCGGTAGGTACCAACGAGAGGATGCGACATCGGGAAATTCAGAGACGTGGTGTACCCGGTGAGAATGATCTCCCCGTTAGAATCGACCGCGACGTCATACGCCTGCTCATCGCCGACTCCGCCCAGGTAGGTCGAGAAGCCTATGGTGCCTGCGGCAGTGACTTTGGTTAAAAATGCATCGCGCAGCCCCCCACCGAATCGGGATTGAAAGGCATTGACGACCGGAAAGTTCCCAGAAAGAGTCGATCCCGTCACATAGGCGTTTCCCTGGGCATCGACCGCGACACCAAAGGCACGGTCACTCTGGTTGCCGCCCAGGTACGACGAGAACTGAAGCGTCCCACTGCTGCCTTCGAGCCTGACGATGTAGGCTTCCTGTGCTCCCCCCGAGGCCGCCTGAAACCCGTTGACGATTGGAAAGTCGTTATTGAAGGTGTAACCCACTACGAAGATATTTCCCGACGGATCCAGGGCGAGGCTGTGCGCCTCATCATCGACGGTCTGGGAACTCGTTGCAGCGGGGGGAGTCCCTCCGAAATAAGTCGAATAAATCACGGTGCCCGACGGACTGAGCTTGGTTACGAATGCTTCAAACCGCTTTTGAGGATCGGGCTGCAATGTGGGCACTTGCGGATTTTCGTCCTCGGATATCAAAGCGCCGTCCTGGGTGAAGCCGGTGATATACGCATTGCCGTTGCCATCAAGAGCAATGTCATTGCCCTGGTCGCTACCCGTCCCTCCAATGTATGAAGACCAAACCAGTTTCGGATCGATGGTCAGCTCGCGGCTTCGATCGTACCGGCCAACGTCGAATGCCACACGGTGATCCCGAAGAATGAAGCGTGCGTCAACGGGTTCCTGGACGGCGCCGCGCCGCTGAAATGCAATGGGGCGGCGGTGGCGAATTTCGCCAGCGGACGTCGCAAGGATCAGGTCGCCATCGGGCGACAGTGAAATACCGTTGACGCCGTCGAATTCGATTTCAATGGAAGAGGGGTCGAAAAAAGGCTGAATCCGAAAGTCGTATTCCAGCTGGCGGCCGCTCCCATAGTAGATGAGATCAACGCCGGGATAGACGCCGCCATACTTGACCTTTGCAAACTGCGGAACTGACTTCAGCCACTTGGTGGGATCATTACCATGAAAGTAATTGGTAAAACCCGGCTGCAAACCGATCCCTTCAATCGCAGGATGGGGGTTCTGGCCAACGAGCTTCATCCGAACAGCCAGCGCAGGGTTCGCAAAACTCAGGACAGCTTCTGTGTCGTTCAGGAAAAAACTGTGTCCGTTGCCGTGCGACACAAATCGAACGTTTGAAGCAGCCTGGCCACGATTTGGTTCAAACGCGAGAGCCGAATCGAGATTCCTGGCGACTGGGGCTTGCGCAAATAACGGAAGAGCGATTACCCAAAGAGCGAGCGTCACAGCGAGTCTTCGGAAAAACATGCGTCTGACATCCTATCCCAAAATAGGGCCTTTAGACTTCCGAAACCGGAAAACGTAGTCGGCAGGGAACGGCGGCTTACGCAGTATGGCGGCCGATCAGATGCACCGCGGAAGCCTTGAAGACAGCGAAGACCCGGGACCCTCTAGCGAGGCTCAGATCCTCCAGCGCCTGACGCGTCACAAGGGCGACAATGTCGCACCCGATATCCACTGTCACTCTACACAATGATCCGGCCGGAGCGATTTCACGCACTATCCCGGGGATGTGGTTGCGCGCACTGCTTTGGCCAGCACGTCCTGTCTCCAGGGTTACATTTTCACCGCGGATACAGACAAAGTATTCCGACAGATTGTCCTGCGGATCCGCTCCGATCAACTCCGCGCTTCCTACGCGCAGAGTTACGGATCCGTTGCCTCGCTCGATGACCGATCCGGCCGCTACCGTTTCCATACCGACAGCGGCCGCGACATCGGTGTGTTGCGGCCGCGCGAAGACATCCTGCGGCGTTCCCGCCTGTAGCACCGTTCCGTTGCTCATGACGACGAGGTTGTCTCCCAAGCGCAGGGCGTCAATCCAGTCGTGGGTAACGACAATTGCGGGAAGGCGCAGCGTCTGTAGAAGACGCGCAAGTTCTTCTCTGACCCGCTCGCGCGTGGGACCATCCAGAGCTGACAGCGGTTCGTCGAGAAGCAGCAACTCCGGCCCGCAGGCAACAGCACGAGCCAGTGCCACGCGCTGCTGTTCTCCGCCGGACAATTCTGCCGGGCGACGGTCCAGCAAGTCCAGGACTTGCATCCGCTCGGCAATCTCTCGCGAGCGGCTTTGACGTTCGTTTTTCGACACATTCGCAAGGCCGAACCCGATGTTTTCGCGAACACTTAAGTGGGGGAACAAGGCGTAGTCCTGAAACAAATATCCAACCGAGCGTTGCTGCGGTGCCAGATGGATATGCCGTGACACATCAGCCCAGACTTCCTCCTTGAAGTGAATCCTTCCGGCCGTGAGGCTTTCAAGACCGGCAATACATCGAAGCACTGTCGTTTTGCCTGAACCTGACGGGCCGAACAGCACCGTCACCTCCGGACCAAGGCCAATCTGCAGGGAAGCGTGGACTCGAAACCCGCTTTTGTAGTTTTTCGAAATTTCCGCGATCAGCACGGTCTCAATGAAGCTTTTTCAAAACCGCAATGTCATTCGCCGAAAGACCCGAAAACCTGGGAATATCGTTGCGAGCCTGAAGCTTGTTGCGATAACGGAGAAAGTACGCCGCGAGATCACCGCCATATCCGAAGTAATACATGATGTCTTCGAAATTGGCGGTGTGCGAAAGCCCCAGAGCGTGGCCGATCTCATGCACGCACGTTAGGTAGACGATAGTATCCCTGAAGAGGCGGTCACGTCCTGCGCGCGAAGCAAAGGGTTCGCCCATGCTGCTGACACCGGGTGAAATAAACACGACAGCCCCATCCCTACCGTCGATGCGTTGCATTTCGCCAAACTGCCCTTCACTAGCCGCAATCCATCGCACACGCAGCAGAGACTCGGACTCGTTCTTCGCTCGAACAAATTTCAGGCGGTTTCCGCTCTCGCGGCCCCACGCCTCCAGTGCATAAACCGCAAGTTCCCCATCTTTCGCGTCATAGCCGGCAATTCCGGTGCCGTCAGAGATGTAATACGGAACTGTTTGTGGTCCAGCAGCGATCTGCAAAAGAAGAGTAGCGAGGAGAACTGTGGACGTGAAAGCAGCGATCATTTCGAGCTGAGAAGTTCCCTGGCTGTAAACAGGGGGTAAAAGGCATATCGCTTCGATATCGCCTGAGTGCCACCTTCTTCACGATCGACGACACAGAACGTCGCCGCGACGACATACCCGGCCTCCTCGGCTCTTTCACATGCCTTCAGAATGGAATCTCCTGTCGTGCACACGTCATCGACGATAACGACACGCGATCCAGGCAAGCCATCCCATCCTTCAATGAAGCGCTGCATCCCATGCGCCTTCGCTTCCTTACGCACAATAAAGCCGCGCAGAGGGGCACCCTCAAGCTCACTGACCACCGCAACCGAGGCCGAGATTGGATCGGCGCCCAGCGTCAGTCCGCCAACCGCGTCGGCGTGAATCGACAGTTGGCGGATTCTTTGCAGAATTAGCCGAGCGATGAGCAACGCTCCACGAGGATGTAACGTTGTCATACGACAATCGAGATAGTAGTTGGCTTTCTTTCCTGAGGATAAAACAAACTCGCCGGTGCGCAGTGAATTCGTGCGGATGATCTCCGCAAGCTCGTCCCGTGCTTCGGGCATATGGCCGGAGTATAGCACGCGTAAAGTTGTGATAGATTTGGCCGATGCTTCTTGAAGGCAAGACCGGACTGGTAATGGGCGTCGCGAACAAGCGTTCGATCGCCTGGGGAATTACGAACGCTGTCAGCAAGGCCGGAGCCCGTGTCGTGCTGACCTACCAGAGCGAGCGCCTGGGCGAAAACGTCACGGAACTGGCAGAGAGTCTCAAAGATCCCCTGCTGCTTCAGTGCGACGTCTCGCATGACGACCAAATTGCGTCAACAATGGGCCGTATTCAAGAGCAGGTGGGCCACCTCGATTTTCTCGTGCATGCGCTTGCGTTCGCTCCCCGTGAGGCTCTCGACGGCATGTACGCCGACACGAAACGCGACGATTTCAAGACCGCTCTGGATGTTAGCGCGTACTCCCTGGTCGCGGTTTCCCGCGCGGCCATGCCTCTGATGCAGGGCCGGCAGTCGTCGATCGTAACCCTCACTTACCTTGGCAGCGAACGCGTCGTGCAGAACTACAATGTGATGGGTGTTGCAAAGGCAGCCCTTGAATCCACAGTTCGGTACCTCGCCAACGATCTGGGCCCTCACGGCATTCGCGTGAACGCCATCTCCGCGGGCCCTATAAAAACGCTCGCGTCGTCTGCCGTTGGCGGTATTTCCGGAATGATCAAACTCCACACCGAGAAAGCGCCACTGCGAAGAGCCGTCGATATCGACGAGGTTGGGGACGTCGGGTTGTTCCTGGTCAGTAACCTCTCGCGCGGAGTCACTGGTGAAGTGATCTACGTGGACGGCGGATACCACATCCTCGGTGTTTAGGGAGAGGGTGATTGTAGGGGGCAAGAAAGACAAAGAATTTGAAATTGGACGAGTCCGGGGAACTCAAAACCGAAATTACAAGATCTCAGATTGGACCACCTTACGCACCCTGGCGGTCCAATTCCGGACTCGTCCGATTTCAAATTTCTTTTCGGCGGCGGTCAGCCTTAATCGCCTAGTGTTCAGCGGCGTAGCAGGTCTGCTGTGGATCGTGCCAATCGTCTACGATAGATACCCGTTGAACGCAGCCGATGGTGCAGGAGGGTGCGCAGTCTTTCTTGGTGAAGTATTCCCGCTCAATATCGTCAACCGTGTAGTTCTCGAGTGAAATTCCCGGATGGCCGCGCTGTTGCGAGCAGTAGTGAACCAGGCCGTCCTCGCAAATGTACAGGTACCGGGCGCCCGCTCTGCACTTCCAGTCGTTCACTTGCCCTCGAGCCAGGTTCTCCTGGAACCAGTTGATGCTGGAATAGCCGCGGTTTGTCTCGTACCCCTTGATCTCCTGATAGACACGGCGCTCGCGCTCGGTGAGCGGTTTTAACCCGCCGGTGTGGTCATGAATGATTCCTACCGAACTCGCGAACCCGAATCCGACAGCACGCTTCGTGACCGTAAGCGCATCCTCCGGATTGCGGATACCGCCCCCGATGACAGAGTTAATGTTTACGGAGAACTCGGCATGTTCAGCGAGGAATTCCAGCTTCTTGTCGAGAACCTTCAGGCTCTTCATTGACACATCATCCGGCTGGATGTTGTCGATGCTGATTTGGAGGTGTTCAAGACCGGCGTCATTCAACGCCCGGATCTTTTGCGGCGTGAGCAGGTAGCCGTTGGTGATGATTCCGGCGATCATTCCATGATAGCGGATACGGCGGATTATCGCTTCGACTTCCGGATGGAGCAGCGGCTCGCCCCCGCTCAAGGTCACAACGGCGGTGCGAAGCCCCGCAAGGAGATCGATTCTCCGAAGCATCGTGTCCGTTGGGATTGGTGGCGAAAAATCGTCGTACTCATTGCAGTATCCGCACGACAGGTTGCAACGGCGCGTGGGAATAATGTGGGCCAGCATCGGGTGCTTCGTCGATACAAGTCCCTGAAGCACCATGTTCAGTTCACGCAGCTTGAGTTTGAATCTATTAGACCGTTTCATTGCCAGGGTCGAACGATACCACACATGACGGCGCCCCTATTCAGTGGCTGCGCTCTTCTGTGTGTCCTTTCGGTGAGAGAGTTCTTCCAGGATGTCGTTCACCACTTCATCCCGTTCCGCGGATTGCAAATCCTTCTGCATACGTCGAAGCGCGACACCGACAATGTCTCGATGATGCACTTTAGAGCCGGCATATTGGTCGCTAACCTCAAGCCACATCTCATGCACGATATCGACATCTTCGGGCCAAAGTCGAGGCGGATGGGGGCCAAGGTTCACAAACGTCGAAGGCCTGCCGGGCGTGATGATTTCCAGAGAGAAGGCATGCCGAGGCTCGGGCAGATTCTCCCACGCCTTTCCGATGCGCCTTGCGAGTTCTTCGGAGTCCATCTTCGCTGAGACTCCCGTCACCAGACGAGAGGCCTGCAGTTTCGAGGCAGTCTGTACCATCGCGTCGAACGGATTTACGCCCGGAACGACGAGCAGGTCCACCGTCTTCCCTTCTTTTTCCGCCATCGTGACGACGCGCGTAAAAAGTTCCCGTTCGTAGTCGGTAAACAGCTGATTTTGACCGAGCTCGTATTCAGCCGCGCCGGTCGACACGCCGCGTACTGTCATAACAACGATGTCGTGACGACGCAGGTTGGTCTTTTCAAGAACGTTGAGCAAATGCGACATGCGGCTGTAGTCGCGAACCGCCACGAGAATGCATGCCGGACGAGCATGAACGGATTCACCGGCAACTTCAGGCTGCATTTCGAGGTTAAACTGCTCCAGGCCTTTCTTCGTGGCGTGAAGACGCTTCGCAATCCGCCGTTCGGAAGCAGTGAATACGAAGAACATCGTCAGTGTGAAGCCCACACCAGAAATTGTCGCGATTTGCTTGGACAAGAGGTTGGCCAACGCGACAAAGAGCAGAGTCAGCGTTGTAATCGCAAGCCCGATGGGATACTCCCGGCCGCCAATAGTGATATTGAGTGGCGTCTTATACTCCTGGTCGGTTCGCTTGAACCGGAGAACCAGAACGCCCAGCGCTTTCAGGAAGAAACTCCACACGACGCCAAACGCATAGGCTTCGCCGAGCAGAATCACGTCACCACGGCTCCATACGATTGTGGCAACCTGCAGCAGGGCGATCAGGTTAATCAGCCGATAACTCGTTCCGTATTTGTGGTGAGGCTTCTTGAACCACGGAGTCAGGACGTGATCTTCCGCCACACGGTTCAATACGCCGTTCGCCCCGATAATCGAAGTATTCACGGCGCCTGAAAGAATCAATACACCAACCACCACAACAAATACGTGGAATGCGAGGCGCAAGAGTTGGGGCCCCGCGAGATGCATGGCCAGTCCGCCCAGGAGATTGTCGGTATATGCCGCTCGCTGCGCATCGGGAATGATCATGCCCGCCAACAGTGTGATGACTCCGGTCGAAAATACTGCAAAAACGCAAACAATCGTTCCCGCGATCTTGAGATTCTTTAGTTTCGGAGTTTCGATCTCACGGTAGACCTGTGCCAGCGTCTCAAACCCGCTCATGGCGAGCAGCGAGTGTCCAAATGCCACGACGATCGCAACGGCGGACATCCTGAGCAGAAATGTGCCCTGCAACCAACCGGCGCTTTCATCGGTGAAAGTCAGATTTGATGGAAGCGGGGCCGGCGGAATTTGTGCCGGGCCGCGCGTGAGCAGAGTAATGCCGCACCACACGAGAAACATGACGACCATGACCGTCGTGATCTGCATGATGCGCAGCGCCTTCCCGCTCGACTCGTGAATGCCCTTGATGTTACTGCG
>Ga0157379_10002834_pt1 | contig 14617 bp, 10 predicted proteins | sample S25metaG_FD_121802 | JGI IMG/M metagenome (GOLD analysis project Ga0157379, IMG submission 121802) | Switchgrass rhizosphere microbial communities from Kellogg Biological Station, Michigan, USA - S2-5 metaG | ecosystem: Host-associated > Plants > Roots > Rhizosphere > Soil | place: USA... | reverse complement strand
GTGTGAAGATGATGAACCAGCAATCCCACCGGAGTGTCGGAATCAAATGGAACTCGGCCGGTTACCATCTCGTAGAGAACGATGCCAAGCGTGTACAGATCGGATCGCCCATCGAGATCGCCGGCTTGCTTCCCCATCGCCTGTTCGGGTGAGACATATTGGGGAGTGCCAACGACCAAGCCGGAGCCGGTCAGAGCGGTGGACGACAGACCCTGGGTGAATTTCGCAATCCCAAAGTCCAGCACTTTAACGAAATCGCTTCCATCTGGCAGACGAATAAGGTGGATGTTGTCCGGCTTAATGTCTCGATGGATGATGCCTAACTTGTGCGCCGCCGTGAGTGCCGATACCACCTGCGCGGCAATCCGCAACGCACGCAACGACGGTAGCGGGCCCTCCCGGCGAATGACCGTTCTCAGGTTCTGCCCTTCAACGTACTCCATGACGATGAACGGCCGCCCATCTTCGGTTCGGTCGAGATCTTCCACATGGACCGCATTGGGGTGCCGGAGTTTGCGAGCGATTACAGCTTCTGCCCTGAGCCTCTTGTTGAACTGGTCGCCATCGGCGAGCTGGCTATTGATGAGCTTGATGGCCAGGATTTCGTTGAAGGCCAGGTGGCGAACCTGGTAAACGGTGGCCATTCCCCCGGAACCGATCTGCTGCAAGATCTGGTACTTGTCGCGGATCACCATTCCCGGCAGCAACTCAGAGCTGCTGCTGAGCGCGCTCCCGTCTTTGGGGCAGCACTGGAAGTCAGCCGGGTAGACAGTCTTGCAATTGGCGCAATACTTCATATTCCAGCCTTTATCTCGAGCTGCGAGTGAAGCCGCGGCGGTCCCGGACGAGCGATCCGAAAATCCTGTTTCCGAGCCAGACTCGCTGGATCCGGTTCCACGGGGTCCGGGTACTAGGCATACCGCTTCACTTGCTCCTTCAGACCCTTGACCTTGTACGCGAGCAATGGGCCTTCGTGCTTGGTTGGAATGGTGGTCTGCGATGCTTCGACCCGTTGCCAAACGCGTTGATACAACTCCGGACTGATCAAGACTTCTCCCGCTTTCGCCGCCGAACAATAGCGCGATGCCCGATTGACGACGTCACCAATGACGGTGAATTCCATGAGCTCCGCAGCACCCACGAATCCGTGCAGCACTTCACCGCAATGGATGCCAATGCCGATTTCGCAGGTCTTCTGTCCCCGTGCGTTACGTTGACGGTTCAACTGAGCCATGGCTTCTTGCATCTTCAACGCTGCTCGTAGAGCGTTGCTGTGCTGCTGCGGATCCGGGTCGGGGCTCCCAAAAACCGCCAGGACGGCGTCGCCGATGAACTTATCGATGTTTCCATCGAAATTGAATATTGAATCGGCAGATACCGAGAAGCACTGATTGAGCATCTCGAGCACATCTTCGGTGTCCATTCCGGCGGAAAGATTTGTGAAGTTTCGAATGTCGGAAAACAGGAGCGTGACCTCAGAACGTTCCCCGCCGAGCTGCAGCCTGCCTCGTCGTGCCCTATCCAGGAGCCGGGACCTCACCTTGGGCGAGAAGTTTGTTAACAAGCGCTCCAATAATGCCGCGTTGCGCTTGAGGTCTTCCTGCATCTGTAAATCATTAATGATCAAGCAGGCGTGCTGCGCTACCGCGACCAGGATTTTCAGGTCATCGCTTTCGAATGAGTGGCGAGGATCTGCACCATCCACGCACATGACACCCAGGACTTCTCCCTTCCACACCATCGGGGCGTACATGACCATCGGGGCATACGTGCTGAATGCCGGCTCCTCCGGGTCCAAATCCGTCTCCAGTCGCGAAATGAATCCCTGCCTAGTCTCCATGGCTTGGCACGCGGCCGCCAGGTTTACCGCTGGTTCGTCCTGCGAAACATGGGCTTTGAGGAGGAGTTCTTCTTCATTACGGCCCTTCATCAGCACGGCCCCGCCGGAGGCTCCCGGAATCGCCTCAATCAGCCCCGTCAGGAACCGATGCAGAATCGGTTCAATGCGGGTTTCTTTCTCGATCTGCGAGGGCAGCTCGCATAACAGGGTGAAACGGCTGGCTGATGCCTTGGTTGACGGAGGCGCCATGTGCATGGATTGCGTCGCATCAACCGCCTCCAGGATTTCCGTCTTTGCCAGCGAGACGTCACGCAGCGGAACCTCCGGCAGGGTCGAGTCCGTCGCATTTACTACGCGGATCGCGTGTGTAGCCTGGCGGGTCATTCGCAATGACCGGACCTCCGCAGCCAACTCCTCTGGACCGAGACGCAGCTCCTGCAAAAGCTTCGGAATCTCGGATGTCTTATCCTCGAGCAGGGCGATCAGGAAGTGCTCGATACGGATCTCTGGCGATTTCATTGCATCCGTGACGCCCGCCGCACGCACACACAGATCCTGGATTTTTGCCGATGGTCGCGGGACGCTCCCGGCTTGCTCCAACTTGGAGGAATAGTATTTCCGCAGCAGTTCGCGGATGGATCGTCGCATCAGGGGAGGGTCTACGCCTTTTGCCCGCAGATAGGATTGCAATGGTTCAAACTCAATCCGGACTGAATCTACGGCATCAGGATTCAGCTGAAACTGCGATTGGGCACCAGCATCGAACACTTTCTCCAAGCTGAGAATACCCAGGAGAAAGTGCTCGGGCTCGATGCTCTTGTGGCGCGATCTAACGGCTTCGTATTCTGCGATTTGAATCGCTATTTCTGAAGATTTCGACAGCGTTCCCATGGTGAGGGTTCAGTTCAGCTTCTCCAGCCTGAAAAGGGCCAATTAAGCCGCGTCAAGAGTACATGCATTCTGGCCCCCGATCAACTGCTGGCCGCCCGTCCCCGACTTGAACAGCACGACGGGTCGACTCTGGGTGCACTAGTCTGCAACCCGGAAGCTATCGGGCTTCCACGGCGGGATTAGTCCTGAGTCACTTAACTTGTCGTTGGTCAAGCAGACAAATAATGGATCGAATTCCGAAGCCCATCTTGGCCTTTTTAGGGCAGGCGTCCACGGTTTGTTGCGGTACCTGCTTGGTCCGCCGGCAAGTTGCCCCATCAGGCGTAAAGTTGCGGTGCGCAAAGTGTGCGCTACAGATCTCTATGGGACCCATCGGAGCCTTACCGAACTCGCGACGACCTCAAATGCACGTCATAGAAAATGCTGTACGGTCGAGACTTCCGAAAAACTGGCGTCACACTCAAAATCCGCCGGGCTTCGGCCCTTGGGGGTTCAATTCCCCCTCCCGGCATCAACCTTCAAGGCCGCATCGGACGCGGGTCTTGTCACACTTCAGCGTGGCGAACAATCCCGAATAAATCACCTAAGAATATCCTGGTGACCGCCCTGTGACCGGAGACAGGCGCATTCCAGGGCGGTAAAAGACAATCTAAGAGTGTCAGTCTAGCAACTGGGATTCGACTGTAGCTTCCCACATTGGCTCTGCAGCCCCTGACCGGCAACTTTTCCGAGTAAAGCGATTGTAGGTTGACGCGAGAGGGTGGTCGGCATATGGTTTTGCGCGAGAATAAACCTGGGATCAGAAGTTCCCGCTCAGAGGGAGATCGCATGCACTCCTTCATCGCTGCCACGATTCTTGCTTTATACGGTCTTCTTGCAGGCCAGCTCACGACTGCTGCGCAGGTCGACAAGATATCTGAGACAAGAAGCGATGCTCTCGCGGACGAACCTGTGCCGGACGTACTTCGGGCCGGATTGCGCCAAGAAGTCCTAGTCGCGAAAATAAAATCATCCAGTCGCAGCCTTGCCACTTCGCCGATCGAACTGAAGAAACTCAAGTCACCAAATTTGCCCGAAGAACGAATGATGGCGATGGCCCAGGCGCCTGCGGTGGTTTCGCGGAGTAGTACCCCGGGAGTATCGAACGCTCCCGTGAACGCCGAGTCGAGGCGGATTCAAAATATTGCGCCAGAGGAGATGTGGAACCGCGTAACCCAGTGTGTTCTTCCTAAATACCCAACACTTGCCGTCGATTCGCATATAACCGGCATGGTAGATATTGGCCTCCGCGTTTCGCCGGAGGGTGACGTAGGCAACAATTCTCGCGTCCTTGATGGCCCTCCCTTGTTCGTTCGGCCCGCGATGGATGCAATCCGGCGATGGAAATTCCGGCCAAATATAGTGCAAGGAGAGGTGACCTGGTCTCGCATACGAGTGCTGGTACGTTTCAATACTGATGGGACGACGGCCGTCGACTTGGCCCACGCAATCCTAGCGGACGATTTTGGCGACCCAGGCACGCCGAAACTAACGGCCGCAGCCGTTCCGAGGCCGGCGAGTTCACGCGAGTGTGAGCCCATGAATGAACCTGCCCAAGAACCGATATTCGTAAACGGCGCTTACAAAGTAGGCATCGGCGGCATTGGCTTCCCTAGGTGCATCAACTGTCCTGATCCATCTTATTCGGACCAAGCGCGGTCCGCCAAGGTTTCCGGAATTGTCGTCCTCCACCTGATCATCACAGCAGAAGGTCATACAGCGAATATCCAGGTTCAACGCTCGCTCGGTTACGGCTTGGACGAAGAGGCGGTCAAGGCCGTAGGAAGCTGGCGGTTTAGCCCAGCCATTGGCCTAGACGGTAAGCCAGTGCCTGTATGGACCGATATCGAGGCCCAGTTTAGAATTAAATAGCAAGAGCCTAGTGGCGCGCTGCACTTAAACGGCCCCCGGTGTGGCCTAGTATCTTGGATAAAGATGTTCAACATGAACGCAGTGCATCAACCTGGCTGAAAGATTCTGATTTCCAGCATTTGCTCCTCGCGTGCCATGCCAGCGATTCGAGAGATAGTTTCCAGCCAAACATACTTCGCATTTCGCCGTTGAGCGATTCTCTGAACCTTCAAACCGGAATCCGGAACTCGACCCGACGTATCAAATCCAGAGTCCGCAAAGCATCTTCCATTCTTTGCCTCTCCCTACTCTGTTCTGGTGAAGAACTAGCCAAACGCCTGCGGAGCACGGTTATCGCCAGATCAACTTTCTCAGCCAGCTTATGATGCTCTGTTTCTAATACGGCCGCCCGGTAGGTCTCTTCCCAATCCTGAACCATTTTCAATACTCCTTGAAGACTCTGGGTTTTATCCAGGAGTTCTCATTGCTTCTCTGATAGAAACACCGCTTCGATCCCCGGAGGGGTAAAGACTTGGTAACGGAAGATAAATATTCGTAAGACGCGACCGGAACAGCAAGTCTCGGAGGGTCCGCAACGCCGTGATAGTGGTTGCCGAAAGGTCTAAGGGCCCTCGAGGGAAGAATCCACTCGGAGGTGCAACTTTAGGGGAACTCTACCAGCGGCTGCCCCCGAAGCTCTAAAGATTGTTCTACTGTTGTTTTCATGTTTCCTGGTAGGACTGGAGTGCGCAGAGCACAAGGTGGCATCGGCCGTTCCCCAATTGTCTTTTGAAGTCCATGTCGCCCTATGATCGTGCCAACACCGGTATCTACACAGCTGCGAGAGCAACACGAACTGTGGGGAGCCCTCGTTAATGCCAAATCCAAACGCATCCATGGGGCCAAGACACATCCTCTTTGAGCAGGCTTTTATTTCTGCCCGGGGCTCGGCCGCATGCGCAAAGCCCAACTTGCTGCAGGCTCCAACTCTCCGGCCCACACGTCCTATCTTGGCCGTGGATTTTTCCGGCGCAGCTCATCATCCACTTCACGTCCAATCCGCGCAACGATGTCAGGTACCGCTTCCACATCCGCCTGAGTGGTATGGAAGTTGACAATGCAGGCGCGAAGTACGTAGTGCCCGCCGACTACGGCATTGGAGAGGTATGTCTCACCTCCGCGCTGCAGCCGATCGACAAGTTCACGGTTGAGCGCGTCGAGATGAAGTCCAACCTCTGATTCTCGCAGCTCCTCTCCAAGGTTTTGCGGCACGTAACGGAAGGTTGTTATGCTCAATTCCTGAGTCATGAGCTGGAGTTCAGGATGGCGGCTAACCGCCTGAGCCATTACTTGAGATAGGCGTATATCCTCGGCGATCATGTTGCGATAGCCCACGGCTCCGACCTGCTTTAGGGCAAGCCAGACTTTCAGAGCACGGAAGCCTCGCGAGTTCTGGGGACCACAATCGACGTAGTTCGTCACCTTCTCCTCGAAATGGTAGTAGGGAGGGTGATACGCGAACGCCGCGCGCAGCAATTCCGGATCGCGTACCAGCGCGCATCCAGCCTCGAGCGGCGCATAGAGCCATTTGTGCGGATCAACCGCGACCGAATCGGCCAGGCTCAGGCCACGTAGGTCATCGTGCGCCTGGGGAACGGCAGCCGCAAAGCCGCCATAGGCTCCATCAACATGGAACCACAAGCCATACTCCTTGCAGAGCGCGCTCATTTTCGGCAGAGGATCGACCGCACCTGTGCTGACCGATCCCGCGGTTCCCACGACTAGAAATGGCACATCTCCCGCGGCGGTATCCGCTTCGACTTGACGGCGTAGTGCGGAGACGTCCATCCGTGATTTGGAATCGGTCGCAATCCACCGGATCGATTCGGTACCGAGGCCACCGAGGTCCGTGGCCTTTTGGATCCAGGTGTGCGTTTCGCTTGAACAGTACATACGAAGCCTGCGTCCCAAATTTTCATAAACGCCGTGCTTCCGTATATCCCAGCCCGCCTTGGCGGTTCGCGCGGCAAGGAAGCAGACGAAGTTCGCCATATTGCCTCCGCTGACAAGCAGTCCGCCGCAATTGATTGGGTAGCCAATGAGCTCTGCGATCCACCTGACGGTCTGGGACTCGACCTCGGTGGCGGCTGGCGAGAGTGTCCATGCGCCAACGTTCGGGTTCAATGCAGCCGCGAGGAAGTCCCCGAGAATCCCGACCGGCGCCGGCGGCGCCGTGATGTATCCGAAGAAACGAGGGTGTCCGTTGAATAGCGAATGAGCGATTAGCAACTCTGTCATTTTTTCCAGCAGCGGTCCAGGGTCCGTGCCCATTTCCGGGAGCGGCCCCGTGAGGTCGAGTGCATCGCGCACGACTGACGGGGATTCATCACGGGTCACCGGACCAAACGGCAACGATTCCAGAAATCCCGCGAGCTGATCCACGAGTCGATGTCCCAGCTTTCGGAACATTGCTGCGTCCATCGCGAGCGGCGCATGCCGGTCGGAATTCTTATCTACGAATGACTCCCTTACTGCCGATTTATTAGTCACGTATTTATCCCTTCTAGGAGATCTGTCTCAGGCACTCTCCCGCCTGTAACCGTACTGAATACCCGATAAAACGATTGCCGTCCCCACAAGGCTTCATGATCCTCTGACGATAAATCCTTCAGCCGCTCGTACGCGGCCACCTGTGATTCGTGGCAGCAGATCGCCCGCCATACTGTCGACCAGAGGCTGCGGGTATCAATCACCGTAGTAATCGCCCAGTCTGGCCATGGCACTGCCTGCCGTTCAACGCCGTCGACCATCGAGGTCAATTTCCGGAAAGCTGACTGGTATGCTTTCCAGGTCGATTCCGGCCAGGCCATGTAGTAAAGCTTCGACACCGCATGCGGCTGCACGGCCTCGATTCCATCGCATGGAAACGCGGGGTCGGCTGCGGCAACGATGGCCGCCGTGGTGAATTGCGAGATCGCAATATGATCGGGATGCCCGTAAGCACCGTCGGGTCCGAACGTCACGACTACGTCCGGCTGAACCCGCCTCATGTGTCCCGCAATTGTGGCGACAGCCTCGCGGGGGTTCGCACGGTCGAGTTGCTGATCGTGGTAGTCGAGGATTGAGACTTCGCGCACACCCAAGGCTGAGGCGGCGGCGAGCAGTTCACCCTCTCGGATGTTCGCCAGCGCCAACCGCCCGGGATGGTGATGATCGCCCAGACGATAGCCTCGGAAGCGGCCACTATCACCTCGAGTAGCGGTAATCAAAAAGACCTCAACACCTGCAGATGCGTATTTCGCAAGGGTGCCCCCCACCCCCAGGGATTCGTCATCGGGATGCGCGAGCACGGCCATTAATCTCGGTGTTCGCATGATTTTCTGTCTTCCGTTCGGGCAATTGGCTACCTCACCAATTCGCACTGGTTTTTCGAGCTAACCCTAGTTGCTGATCAAAGGGACTGCCGCCCGCGAAATCACCGGCCCAAAGCTATTCGAATGCGCGCCAAGTGGTGCCAACTGTGCCGCATTGCATGGTCCTCAATAACGAACTGAGCCGTCATCGGGGCGCCGAAACTCAGCGAGAACGGCGCAGCCTTGTCAAGTTCTTCATCCGTGAAGTCTCGCACAACGGCGGCTGCTTCGCGACTGTTCTGGCGTAAGAGTTCGAGTGCGGCAGCCTTCGATACTCCAGCGTTGTCATGAGCATGCTTGGCATTCAATTGTGCGACGGCCTCCCAGGTGACATCCGAAACAGACTTGCCACCCGCAACTGCTCGGGCCAAGTCAATCTCGATCGGATACATGCTGGCAACATGGTGGACGATAACGCCAGCCGTCCGCCGGTCCGTGGCCGAGATAGGCGTATGCCATTCCACTTCCGAGAGTCCTTCAGCGAAGGCAGCCAAGAGGGCAGCGCCTTCCTCGATGCGATCAGCCAACAATGAAGAACGACGATCAACGTGGCCTCTAATTGTGCCAGTGGCGGTGGTCTGTGATGACATATTTCCATTTCCTTTCTGTGTCAATGTCGTCGAGCAGCCATTAACTTCTTAGGCTGGGTTGACGGAACCAGTGTGCCGCAAAATTTGTTCCGCTCCTTATCTGAACGTCCGGATTCCTTGCTCGCCTTGATGGTGCACCGTTTTGCTTATTCCAGCATCCACGGCACTTTGCCGAGAAGCAGAAATTCTTTTCTGGTGACCGTCGCAAAAACTCGAGAAAGGCCCGGCTTCCGCGCCGCACGTATTCACCCACGTAAGCCACGAATGCCTGAGCTTTCTTACCTCGACAGTTCTTGCGTGAGTTTCCGCACGAAGAACGGGGAAAACCTTTCGCAGCGGAGCCAATGCGGCGAACCATCATGGGAGAATGCACATGGAAAGTTTCGAGATTCCGCGAATGTGGATGGCTCCAGCTCCGCTACACCTCGCCAGCCATGCGAGCCAACAACGCTAAGCGGCAGGGAACAGGGCTCATCTCCAAGCGATCTGATGCAGCAGCGTGCCCCCTCTTGGAGACGTAATAGAGAACCGGGACCGCCATTCTTGACAGAACGGTAGACGCCACTTCTCCGGCCATCAGCGAGAGAGCCAAGCCCTGAAAAATCGGATCGAATAGGATCACACTCGCTCCTACGACGACCGCAGCCGCCGTCAACAGCATCGGACGGAAGCGCACGGCTCCTGCGTCGACGACGGCCTCCTCCAACGACATACCCTGCGAACGACGTAACTCAATGAAGTCGACAAGGATGATTCCGTTACGCACGATAATTCCGGCGCCCGCGATGAAACCGATCATTGAGGTCGCGGTGAAGAATGCCCCCGTCAGCGCGTGGGCCGGGAGGATGCCAACCAGGGTTAGAGGAATCGGCGCCATGATAACGAGCGGCGTGATAAATGAGCGGAACCAACCCACGACCATCACATAGATCAGGACAAGCACCGCCGCGAATGCCAATCCCAAATCGCGGAAGACTTCCACGGTGATGTGCCACTCACCATCCCATTTCATGGAGAAACGGTCGGTGCGCTCAGGGATGGTGGTGCCTTTGTACTGCTTCACCGCATAGCCATCGGGCAGCCTAAGTTTGTCAATGGCGTCGCTCATCTTCATGATGGCATACACTGGGCTTTCTTCTCCTCCCGCGACATCCCCGGTCACATAGACGACTGGCTGGAGGTTCTTTCGATACACGCTTGTATCGGTTATGGTTTGGTGGAGGGTTGTTACTTCCTGCAGAGCAACCTGTCCACCGAAAGGCGTGGGCAGCTTCAGGTTGCCAAGCTGGTCGACCGCCGAACGATCCGAGCGCGCCAACCGCACCTCAATGGGAATGTCTTCGCGCGAATGGGCATCGTGTAGTAAGCCGGCACTGGCCCCACCGAGGCCTATCTGTAGAGTGCGCGCAACATCAGCAGGCGAGATACCGTGCAGCGCTGCCTTCTCCAGATCCACTTTCATGTCGTATTTAGTTTGCGGATCTTCGACATACCAGTCCACATCCACTACGCCCGACGTCTGCTGAAAGATCTTCTTAATCTGAGCGGCCAACTCGATCTGGCTTTTGTAGTCTGGCCCATAAACTTCCGCGACCAGAGTTTGTAATACCGGTGGACCTGGAGGAACCTCGGCAACCTTGATACGGGCGCCAAACGGATGGGCAAGCTTGTCCAACTCCGGCCGCAAACGTCGCGCAATATCGTGGCTTTGTGCCCGGCGGTCGTGGCTCGAGAGCAGATTCACCTGAATGTCGGCTTGATTGGGCTGATTGCGTAAGAAGTAATGGCGCACAAGGCCGTTGAAGTTGTAAGGACCAGAGGTCCCCGCATAGATCTGGTAATTCATAACCTCAGGCTGCTTACCCAAATATTGTCCCAATGCCTGAGCGACGTGAGTTGTGTGTTCCAGCGGCGTGCCGTCCGGCATGTCAATGACGACCTGAAACTCGCTCTTGTTGTCGAACGGCAGCATCTTGAGGCGTACCCACTTCAAAGGCACAAAGGCGATCGCCGCGAGCAGCAAGACTGCGACACCTCCAAGAAACATCCAGCGGCGCCACGCATGAAGAATCAGCGGGTTCATCATCCGACGATACAAGCGGGTGGTCCAGCCTTCGGTCTGTTGCCCTGAGTGGCTGCCAATTCCTCTGCTTCTCGTTAGCAGTCTCGATGCCGCCCACGGCAGGACGATGAAGGCCACAACAAGCGAGAACAACATCGCTGCCGACGCACCCACAGGGATCGGTCGCATGTACGGGCCCGCCAGCCCGCGCACGAAAGCATTGGGCAAAACGGCTGCGATCACAGCAAAGGTCGCAAGAATCGTAGCGTTCCCAACTTCGTCCACCGCCTCGACCACGACTTCTTTCATCGGCCGGGCTCGGTTTTCCGGCAACCTGAAGCGTCGGGCAATGTTCTCGACCACAACGATGGCATCGTCCACCAGGATGCCGATTGAGAAGATCAGAGCGAACAATGTGACCCGGTTCAGCGTGTAACCATACAGGTAGAAAATGGCAAGAGTGAGGGCCAGCGTTACCGGCACAGCCAACAGGACCACCCCCGATTCACGCCAACCCAGCGCCAGCGCAATCAGCAATGTGACCGACAATGTTGCGATCAGCAAGTGCTTGAGGAGTTCGTCGGATTTATCTTTTGCAGTCTCGCCGTAGTTGCGGGTGACGGTAATGTTCAGGTCGTTCGGAAGCACGTACCCGCGCAGCGCATTGACATTATCCAGGAGTCGTCTGGAGATATCAGTGGCGTTCGTACCTTTGCGTTTCGAGAACGTGATGGTGACCGCGGGATACTCTGCACCAGGCTTCTGTTCTGCTCCACCGCGAGCATTGGCAAACAAAACATAGGTATCCGGCTCTGCTGGACCGTCTTGGAGCTTCGCGGCTACGTTACGCAGGTAGACCGGATATCCCGCATGTACTCCTACCACGACCTGGTCCAGATCTTCGAGATTTGTAAAGAAAGTACCCGCCTGGACTTGGAACTGCCGATTGTCCCGGGCGAAACTCCCGGCTTGGCCGCGGACATTCGTGTTCTGGAGTTGTGCCACGATCGCGCCCGGTGTGAGGCCGTATGCTGTGAGCCGTTGCGTATCGAGCACGACTCGTACTTGCCTCGGCTCACCTCCAATGATCGTGGTCTCAGAAACGCCATCGAGTGGCTTGAGTGAGTTTTCCAGTTCACCTGCTATTCGCCGCAGATGGTATGAGTCGTAGCCTTTTCCCCACAAAGTCAGAGCCAAAATGGGTACATCGTCAATCGAGCGGACCTTAATAATTGGTTGCGAGACTCCGGGCGGAATGCGATCGAAGTTTGCGTAGAGCTTATTGTAAGTCTCCACAATTGCATTTTCTTCTTTGGTGCCGACGTAAAAGCGAACCATCAGCATGCTGAGCCCTGGATGACTGATGGAGTAGATATACTCGACGCCCGGTACGTCGCGCAGCAGCTTTTCAGTCGGTAGGCTGACCCGCTGCGCGACTTCTTCCGCTGACGCACCCGGCATCTGAACGAACACGTCGAGCATGGGCACCACGATTTGCGGCTCTTCTTCTCGTGGAGTTTTGAGAATGCTGAAAGCGCCGAGAAGTAAAGCGGCAACGATCACCACAGGTGTCAGTTTCGAATCGATGAAGCCCTGTGCAATGCGGCCAGCCACACCCAACGCTTGCGAAGGCGGTGTCCTCGACTTGCAGTCTTTGTTAGTCATTACTCGCCTCGATGCGCTTGCTGTTCAGGTCCCGGTCACCCGGATTGGCTACAAACCACTCGCCACCCTGAAGCCCGGAGAGCACTTCGATTTCGGCCCCGGAAAACTTCCCCAAGGTGACATAATGCAGGCTCGCAACCTTGTTCTGGTCCAGCACGAAAACACCCTGCAATTGACCGCGTTCGATCACGGCCGAGCGGGGAATCAGCAGCGCCTGTTGCTTGCCGCGAGAAAACTGGGCCCGGCCAAATAGCCCCGAACGCAGCCGTGTGTCTGTGGGCAACTCGATCTTCACCAAAAACGCCCGACTCGCGGGGTCCGCGGCCGGAACCATCTCCACTACCCTGCCCCTCAGTGCTACGTTGCCCAAGGCTTCAATCGCCGTCGAAACCTGTCCTTCTACTCCTGCATACCGCACATCGCTCTCGTTGACAGCGACTTCCAGGCGATAGCGACTCGTATCCTCGACAGTGAAGATCGGCATTCCGGGTGAAGCTAATGTCCCAGAATCAGATTTCTTATGCGTAACAACGCCGTTGAACGGAGCTCGAATCCGCGTATAGTCCAGTGACGTCATAGCCTGATTCAATGCTGCCCGCGTCTGGGCCTGGCCTGCCTTTGCAATGTCGCACCGCGCGAGATTAGCTTCCTGACGGGCTTTCACCTCGTCGAATTCCTGCTGGCTCACGATCTTCTGTTCGTAGAGGTATTGGTTACGCTTCAACGTCGATTCCGCCAGAGCGAGGTCGGAATTCGCAGCGACCAGTTGCTGCTGGGCAGCAAGATCGGCCGCGGTGGCGCGGTCTACCGCGGCTCGCGGCTGGGAGTCGTCGATGACGGCGAGCACTTGACCTCGATGAACCCGATCTCCCTCGTGAACCCGGATTTCGACAATGTTCCCCATCATCTGACTCGCGAGATCGCTGGTCTGCACAGCGCGCACTGTTCCTACCGCCTCCAGCACATCGGGAATGTTGGCTTGTTTAACCGCGAGCACGGAAACGTCTCGCACAGTTTCTGTGGATGACACTTTCGGTTGTTGTTCAGTTGAGCAACTGCTGAGGCCGAGCATAGCGGCTACTACTAAAACGCCGAGTCTTCGTCCTGCATTCCCAGTATTCATGGCATCCCCTTAGACGATTGTGCCTTCGACCTTCCGCTAGTCCCTTCCGAGGTTGGCGTGGCTGGTCTGGAAGTGACATACGGCCGGCGTCAGTACTTCTCTTCAGAAAGACTGATGGCCTTCTCCAATGCCGCTGCGTCGATCTCAAGGCCTCTGATTCAGACTGCGGCATTGAACCTTAAGCGCGAATCGCAACCACTTCCAGATACTCCGCTGCAACTACAGTGAGTTCATCCCCCCCGCGATTGTGTTCAGACCACAGCCCTACTAGTTCGTCGCGCAAGCTCTTCGCGGAGTCTCCACTTAGCGAGGCGAATGCCCGATTTGTCGGCCCGTAATACTGACGGAAGAATTCGACGACCTCCGTCGGGGGGAAGGGGTATGTGAAGTTATAGTCACGCCGTGTCATCGTAAGGTCCGAAACCCCGGGGCCCAGCCTCTCGCGCACTACAGACTCATCTCCCCACAACACCGGAGCCGGCATGCCGGAAGGGGCGATGAACTTGGCGAAGGTTTTGAACATTTGTCCCACGAATCCTTGGGGTGTCCAATTTCCCATGGCGATGGTGCCTCCGGGACTGCACACCCGCAGCAGTTCACGAGCCACCAGTTCCGGACGTGGGGCGAACATAGCTCCCACAAGGCTGGTGACGACGTCGAAGCTGCCATCCTCAAATGGGAGCGCTTCGGCATCGCCTTCCATAAAACGAGCGTTGAGCCCTTCCGCCTTGGCACGCGCTTGCGCCCGTTGCACCAGGTTCGGCGCAATGTCCACGCCTGTAGCATTCACTCCATCCCGTGCCGCCCATAGCGCGACCTGACCCGATCCGCAAGCGACATCAAGCAGTTGGCATCCAGCCGGAATATCCAGGTGTTCATAAAAAATGCGTGCGCCTTGCTCCATGTAACGCGAAAAGCGGTCGTAATCTCCAGCCATCCAGGTTTCTTTCAGCCGTGTCTTCAGATCGTCGATTTCCAGTGCAGTCATAGTTGTAATCATGTTTCCTCCAGTGTCTTTAGGTTCTTACTTTTTGCCTGCTGCCAGGGCAGTCGCAACCCTGCCTCGTGGGGTCAGAAACGCAAGGACGGCAGCGAAAACAAGCAGTGCCGGAACATCACCCCAAAGGTGTGCAATTTGGCCCG
>Ga0157379_10002833_pt1 | contig 14620 bp, 19 predicted proteins | sample S25metaG_FD_121802 | JGI IMG/M metagenome (GOLD analysis project Ga0157379, IMG submission 121802) | Switchgrass rhizosphere microbial communities from Kellogg Biological Station, Michigan, USA - S2-5 metaG | ecosystem: Host-associated > Plants > Roots > Rhizosphere > Soil | place: USA... | reverse complement strand
TGGAGTCTTTGGAAAACTCCGTTCAATAACGTAGACGTCGGATCGAAATCTGCTCCGAACTCGAGATAGGCCCAATCGGGGATATCACTGACAGATGCAATTTCTCCAGCTGCGATGACTGGGTTCCGCATTGACGATGCGCTGAAGAAATCGGGATATTGACCAATGACTAAAAAAAAACCGAATCAGGATTGATGCAAGGAAAAAAGCGATGAGCTCAACTCACGGTGAGCACTGATGAATCCACCATGGCTTCCTCCAAGAACGAATTGTTTTCCGGGTCCTTCCCAAGTCAAACCAAGCTGAATCAAATATTTGATAGACCCAAAAGTGTCCTTGATATCCAAATCTCCACATTTTCCGAGGAGAGCGTCCACGTACTTCTGCCCAAACCCGAGTGAACCAGTATAATTTACCAGATTTATTACATCTGAAAATAATTAATATATTTCATAGATCAGAGTTGAATCAGAATGCGGAAAGATGGGAACATACATCCTTCGAAAGCGAGAGCTAAGTTTGAGGCATTAAATTCTGTTGTCGAGGCCACATGAGGACCTCCGTGGGGAATTGTCACCATAGGTAGTTGGTTTGCTCCATTTGTATTGATTGTGATGGATTCAGAGGGAAACCTATCTGGGATTGGGCGGACAGCAAATTCAACAGTATTCAACTTCTTCTGGACTAAAGGGTGTTGAAATATATCAGCTAACACCCGGAACAACACTAAGAATAAAACAAACCCCAATCGGCCAAAACGGGTTTGTCAATGGCTTTCCATTTGGTATTCTTTCCTGCGACGACTCTTGTCTCCAGAAGTTCGAATGGCGAGTTGATAGCACTCCTGACAGCTAATAGACCGTCTTGACCGTCAGTCCCAGCAACGACATATGCGTAATCTTGGCTGGATGTCATATTCCACACATCGCCGGTTTTCAACGAAATCGCCAGAATATCTTGATGGGAGCCCCAGTTAGAATGAGAAACAACATGTGTCGATTCCTGAGCATCGGCGTCGAGACTAAGGAAAGGGCGCGATGGAAGTTGGTCGATATATAAACCAGGGAAATCACCTGGAGTTTTGGGTTCCTGTACATAATCCACGAGGACCTTCGCCTTTCCTTCCCTGGAATGAAGAGAGACAAGTGATGTAACTGATGCATGGGCTGGTCCTCGATTTTCCAGCCAAACAGTCGTGTATGGAGTATCGGAATTGGCATCTGTAACGCGGGGAGAACGGGCCGAAATATCTAAAGAAGTAATCTGCTCGGCCTCAAGATTTATTTCCTTCGAATCCGTAGGAATCGTATCAGGCAATTTGAGCTTGAAGATAGATGAGGGATGATTCCAGCAGCCAAAGGGACCGAGGCGTCGTCCATCAAGAGTCTCGGGGTATCCTGTTGCGAAGATATATTTGTTGTCTGGAGTGAATGTACCTTGACCAAAGACGAATGTAGATCCTTCGGGCAAAGTGGGCTTTAAGGGTGCCACAGAAGTCTCTAAATCGGAAGATTCTTCTCCAGCTTTGATCGAGTCAGTCCATTTGAAAAGATAAAGGGTAGGTTTCTTCTTGTCGATCAGACGTTCTCCGAAGTCAGGAAGAAAGCGAAATTTGGTTTCCCTTTCCTCCGGTGTATCTTTCGCTTCAGAAGCTTTTGCTTCCGCGCAGTATATAAATGACGTTTCCGATTTGGAGAAAGATAACGTGAAGAACAAAGCTGCAGAATATATACCAATTTAAAAGGTCTATTTATCATAGATGATATAAGGCTCACGATTTAAGTGGAAATCATCGTGAGTCTTGGTAACTTCCTTGGACGCTTCGAGGCGGTTTCCAAGCCAAACTTCCACGAATCGCTTCTTCGCAGGTCCGTCTGAGGTTTCTCGCAAGATACCAAGTCTCTTTCCAGATGGTGAAGGAACACTGGCAAGTGCGTCAGAGGAATCTTGTGAAGCAGTCACCTCAGCCTCGGATGGCAAGGATATGATGTGCTTCGTCACTGTCCGCTTGATATTACGCAGATGGTCGCGAACGGAAGTTGTCACTCGAATAGCTGGCGTATGGTAAGCCGCTGGGTAAGGAGTGTTTAGACTATTACTTACTTGACAATGCTCTGCTCGACTTCAAGAAGTAAGCGGACGTATAAACGGGAATTTCCGCAAGTTCTTTGTACAGTCTGGATATCTCTTTAGCCATCTAGAAATTGAGGGAAAATTAAACAAATAATCCAACAAACAGAGAGACTAACGATGGCCAATATGCGCTAGTTAGGGAAGCACGACACGACGGGCGATTTATATTAGACCAGCTCTGCCAGTCAAGCCAAGTTTCAAAGTCAGCTAGAATTCTGGCTTTGGCGCTTAACGACTTGGCAAAGAGAGCGCTTTCTGTCAAAACGATTCTGACTTGATTCTGACTCTTGCTTTCACTGACTTCCATCGCAAAACTCTTCAAAATTTTATCAGTTGGGCAAGGAAGCGAACCTATCGTAAATTATAATCATGGCCTCTGTTGAAATCCCCAAGGAAGTCCCTATCGTCGTCCCAGATGCCGCAGCTCCTGCAGCAGAAACCGTTGCTGACAGCGAAGAGCTCAAGGCGAAGGCTTTAAAACAAGGTAAATTCCAGCTTAGCATGGCATTTCTTCTCCCTGGAAGTGCGTGATTTACTGAAAGCATCTTTGCAGTGGAGTTCTACTTTGCAGACTCTAACCTTCCATTCGATCGTTTTATGTGGACTCTACATACTTCAAATGAACAACACTGGGTCCCCATCTCCACCGTAGCGTCATTCAAGCGCATGCGTCCTTACCAGTCTCAGGGAATCCCATGGCTCGCAGATGTCCTACGAAAGAGCAAGTCCTTGCTGGAGGTTGATGAAACAGGAACCAAAGTTCGTCGGGTGGGCGAAGTGCAAGAACCAAAAGACCAATTTGAAAGGAGTGTTTATGCTGTAAGTTAAATCATGCAATCATTGCATGACATCTCTGATGTGAGCATACAGAAAGGTTTCGGTGACGAAACAGACACACTACAGGACGAGTTGGAGGAGTTCTTCGCCCAGTGGGGACCAGTTAGCGCCGTTCGTATGCGCCGCATGGATGGCTCCAAAAAATTTAAGGTATGCATCGTATCTTACCTCTGGATTCAAGTTGTTGATATCGTGTATAGGGCTCGGTTTTCTGCGAGTTTACGGAGTTCGACTCCGTTAAAAAGTTCCTTGAAGCAGACCCTGAGCCAAAATGGAAGGACAGCGAACTTCTTATTATGTCCAAGGAAGCGTATTGCGATATGAAGATTAAAGAAAAGGGTCTCAGCGGAAAGGCTGCTGAACTCACCAAGGGCAATGCTAGCGCCCGGAGAGGATTTAATGCCTTCAAGGAAGAGAAGGGAGGCAAAGGAAAGAAGCCTTCCGAAGATGAGGAGAAGCCCGAGATTTATTTGGAGTTTTTGGGCGTGAGGTTGAAGGTCAATCAGGAGAACGGAGGTAGTGTCGATGAAAATGAGATCCCCTTCATCAAGGGTGCATCCCTCAAGTTTATAGGCTGTGGTGGTGATGTGAAGTACACTGAAGTGAAAGTATGTGGAAGTACATTACTATTCTCTATTTACTTCTAACCACTTTGGTTAGGCTCCCTTGAAAGACCGCTTTGAAAGGGCACCATTCATCAAGTTTGAGCGAGGCAGCGACTGGGGCCTTCTCGGTTTCGACAAACCTCTATCAGAGGAAGACATCACCTTTGTCAAGGACACTTTGAAGACGGTCAATGGCAACTCCGTCACATGGGAGGTTCCAGATGGTATGCTATCAAATGCAAGAATCAATAATATTCCTGATGTTTATTTCAGAGGAGACCGAAAAAGCCTTCCAAGCAGAACGCGCTCAGACTGCCGCTCAACGCGTTGTTGCTAATGATGTAGGAGGAAACTCCTCCAGTGGTCGTGGCGGACGTGGTCGTAGTCGCGGTGGACGTGGAGGACGTGGAAGTCGCGGTGGAGGTCGCGGTGGAGGAGGTCGTGGAGGAGACCGTAACGGACCAAAATCCTCGGAGGAGGCGAAGGCTGGTGAAAAGCGTCAACGTGCTGTGGAGCCCGATGGTGGACCGAACACAAAGGGACAAGGCGTACCCGTGATCCAGTCTGCCAAGAAGGTCAAAACTGATGCAAAGTCCTAGTAGCACACCTGGAATTGCTGTCGGAGAACATAGATTTTTCTTTTATGTTGCTATGGTCGGAGCACAGGATGTGTATGATACTGGTCTTGGGTTGGCAGATCATTATTTGTATTATCGTTATGACGTTCGTTATGGTACAAAATAATGTATAAATTGCTTTCAGACGGATGACCATTGGAGCGTTGATGAGTCTGTCAAGATGCGCACAAGCTGGTGAAAGTTATCTGACATCAATATTCATTAAAGACAGCTTTAAACCGATCCCACAAGGTTCTTACTTGGTTAACGTTAGTAGGGTGTGTCTGCAACTAGATAGTCTACAGCTAATGTCGGTTAAAGCTCCACCTCCAATGAACTGCGGCTATTTCCCTTAGCTAACATTTAAGTCTAGTTGCAGATACACCCTATAGCTAGTATCCCGTTCAGTTGATGGTCTAAGTCTATCATATGATAAGCAATTCATTCTCACACATGACCATCATGTTACTGGAAGACTTCAGCTTAACCTACTTTAACGCTTTCGGTGTCGGTTATCGAACGTACCCTTCAACCCGGGATTAATAGCCTCACCATAACCACCATGTCCCAGCAAGCAGAAGATATGAAGGTCGCTCGTGGACGGACCTCATTTGATGTGGACGAGGTCAAGTACCTGCTCCGTGGTACGTCGGAAGACAGTGTGTAGTTTGAACACGTCAATTAATGAAGTTCTTGAACAGGAGGTAAGGCTGCTTGGGAGAAGCATGCAAAATTGGTGGAGATAGTGTCCAAGGATCCTGTCTTTGACAAGTCACAAGTGTATGTAGGCTTCGTCTCTGAAATTTTACCAAGGTTAACAGTTTCCTAGACCTCATTTAACGCGAAAGGAACGCTTCAAGAGAGGCCTTGCAATCAATAAAAGGCTGTTGGAATTGCAGGATAAGCATACCTGGAGCGATGATGACGTTCGCGCTGGTTTAGCCATTACTGACGCAGCCACTTCGTTGAACCTTCATCATGTCGGTGCGTTGCGTTATAACCTCATTTTGGTTTGAGTATTATACTAATAATATTGCAGCCTTTCTACCAGTCATACTCTCACAAGGTTCAGATGAGCAAGTGAAGACGTATGGCCAGTTGGCAGCCGCACATGCTATCTTCGGTGCTTATGCGCAGGTATAAGTTTTCCCTTATATTCCCATAGTGATAAAAAAACTAATGTCACATGCCTCATAGACAGAACTAGGTATGTCATATATCGAAGGCGATGCTTGATTCTCATGTATGGGCCAGGTCATGGCACACAAGTCTCTAATCTCGAGACTACCGCCACTTACATACCAGAGACACAAGAGTTTGAACTTAACACACCGCGGTTGGAAAGTACCAAGTGGTGGATCGGAGCCCTTGGAAAGTTGGCTACACACTGTGTTGTCCAAGCACGCTTAATTTTACCCGATGGGGATAAAGGACCTCACCTTTTCTTACTGCAGGTCAGAAGATTAGGTGCGTTTCATATATTTGTTTATTTTTTCATTATTTAACGATAGAATTTGTAGAGGACCACAGAGTTCTACCTGGGATCACTGTTGGTGATATTGGTACATTTCACTTTATGGAATTCTTTTGACCCACTAACCCATCCGCAGGTCCCAAGGCATTTGGTGCCTTTGCAACGGTTGATAATGGATTCATGCGCCTTGACCGGGTTAGAGTTCCCCGATCCGCCATGTTATCTAAGTTTGCGAACGTAACTCCCGAAGGCAAATACAAAGTGCCTGTCCATTCTAAATTGAGCTATGGTGGTGTAAGTTAGTGTCTCTGTTTATGGTTATTTGGGACTGACCTTGATATTTAGATGGTTTATATCAGAGCGTCGTAAGTTTCAGCTGTGTTCTGGCCAGAGTTACGAAGTTAAGCTTCCCAATAGAATGATTTCCCAAGGAGGATGGGTAACGGCGAGAGGTTCGTCTTGAGAAAGCACAAGTATACTAGTCTTCGTTCTTATTTGTGTTAAAGGCGTGACAATTGCAATCCGCTACGCGACTGTCCGTCGACAAGGTAAAGGCGTCCAAGGTGAAGAACCTCAAGTCATCACATATCCCTCCCTATATCACCGTCTTCTTCCCATCCTTTCTCGGGCCTACGCGTGGATCTTCGTGGGCCGCGAAATGGTACTTATTCCGAAATTTCACCCTGTAAATGTGGATTAACTGTGTCCTTACTCTCAGGTGAAGCTGTACAGTGCAATGTCTGCTCAGTTGGCTCAAGAATCAACGGATCTTTTGGCCGAGACGCATGCGGTATCAAGTGGTCTAAAAGTCCTTGTAGCATCATCTGCGTCCGCCGATCTGGAAACCGCCCGTCGGTCGATGGGGGGACATGGTTACTCAGCTGCTGCCAATGTCGGAACCCTGTGGTCCAATTGGGTTCCTGCCAACACGTATGATGCTTATTTCATATCTGAAATAACAAAAACCCTGACGAAGTAATAAAGCTACGAAGGTGATAACTACGTCCTCGTCCAACAAGTCGTTCGCGCCGCCCTGAAGACACTTCAACCTCTGTCATCTGCCCCAAACCCAGCCACAGTTGCAGCCTCTCTTCCTCCTTCCACATACTGCTTAAGGCTTCTTGTTGATCCACCCGAGTCATCGCAACCAGACTGCTCTATTGCAGGTGCCATCGAACTCTTAGAGCTGCGGGGAGCCCATATGGTCCAGGAGCATGCCGGCAGAATAAAGGCCGGTGTTCAAGATGGTGGCGCAGATTGGCGTGTTGCAAAGGCAATCACGGAAGCCTTTGTGGCAAGGAGGATCGGAGAAGTAGTTGAACAAGCTGAGAAGGAATTGTCGCCTCGTAGTGCGACTGTTCTCGTGGCACTTATGCGACTCGTAAGTAATTTTACGCTGTTTCATCGACATCTTTCTTACGACACTTTGTATTCCAGTACCTTCTCAGTACTCTAGAGAACGGACTTGTTGATCTTCTTTCATTCGATCTCCTTCCCCAATCATCCACTCGTGGTTCCAACTCAACAGGCAAACAATGGAGCGTGGACACTACCTCGAACGGCTTAGGTTCTGGGCAGGACCCGACTCGTGGATTGCGCACTGCTATTGCAGAATTAGAACGCGAGATCCTACCCCAAGCCATCGGGCTGACGGATGCATTTGGTTTCACTGATTATGAACTCGACAGGTATGCCAGCCCCCGTCTTGACTATCCGATTGTCTCATCTCGTTTCTAGTGCTTTGGGTGTGAAGGATGGTCGGGCATACGAGAACCTTTTCCAGAGAGCGCAACTCGAGCCCTTGAACCAAGAAGAAGTTATCGATGGATATGAGGTAAGAATCCTTATCTTATACCGATGATCCGTCCTAACATGCTTACAGGAGTTCATCAAACCGGTCCTGGAACGTGGACAAAATGTTGTTAAGGAGGGGAAGGCAAAGCTCTGAACATTTTGAAAGGCTATATAACAGACCGATAAGATCTTTCTGTGTATGAGCAGATACGTAACTATAATAGGTAACAACAAACAACAAACAGGGGAATATAACAACACAAGATTTTCCATTTTGATCTTTCACAGTCTTCTTCGCTCTCGAGTCGTCACATACATAAGCCTCATGTTCGAGATTTCCTGTCGCTTCACGAACTCTATAAGAGTCCAACAAACTTGATGGATTCCTCCCCTTTACTCCTCGTCGTCCTCATATCCTCCCGCCTCTTCGTCTTGTTCGCCCTCGCTGGCTTCATCAGCCTGTTGCTCTTCGACAACGTCCTCTCCAGTATTGTGGTGGCCATTAGGCTCCTCCGCATCATCGTCGTGGCCGCCATCTTCATCTTCCTCGTCCTCATCATCATGCTCGTATATTTTCTCTCCCTCCCCCCGAAGAGTTCTATTACGCCCACGGCCACTGAGGGTTGCTTCCTCTCCTGCTTCTTCTCGCAACAATTGAAGCTCTCCTATGATCGGCAGGATCGCTTTGTCAGACGCATCTCTCGAGGCGGAAATGTGACGTACTTTCCATATCCCCGTCCTCGTCCTCGTCCTCATCCCCTTCCTCTTCCTCATCGTCCTCATCACTATCGCTCCCGTTTTCGGCACCCTCATCTTTGAGGTCTACTGCGGCTTGCTTAGCCCTACACAACGCACGCACGCCTGGGTCACCATATGTGATGCACCCCCATGGTGAACAACGGACCTTTTCGCGCTTTGCTCTTCAGCTTCTGGGCTGTCACCGAGCTCCCCTGCCTTGCGCTTCGATATAAACTCGGACATCTCTTTTGAGTATTGCGCGTGCTGACGGTCAAAGGGTATCTGGAATTTGCGCGGGGTGTGTTCGCGATTTACAGTGGTAGCTGAAGTGGAGGTCGAAGATCTTCAAACCCACGCTGTCAGTGTACTTTTGAATCCTCGCTTGGGCGGCCCATTGGTTACCCTGGATAGTTTATGTTGGTTGCCATGAAAAACAAGTCTATCAATAGGCTAGAACTGTTCCGTTCATCTGACCATGAAAGATTGGGCAGGACTCCCACCTCAAGCGCACTCGGTCACGTGCGTTGATGCGTCGCGTCGCGTCAGCCCGACTTGACCTGCGTGAATAGTCTAGAAATACGGGAATTATTTTGTCACCATATTTAAGGGAATTTCCGAGCCAGGTCCTGTATCCTCACTTTACCTTAAGCATGAGCCCTTCTGGATTCTTAAGCATCCTGATCCTGCTGCTATGAATGACAGCTTCAAGTGAACTGCCAAAATTCGAGGCTCCGATGGCACTGAAGAAATTGCAATCAATGTAGGGAGCGAAACGTAAAATAGAACTGGCACGAAATGTACTTTCATGGGTATAATAAAAACAGTATTACAAGGACATGCATTTGTCGATTGACCTAAAATAAATAGAGCTTTCTAGAGAAAGCTAGAAAAAAGACCTTTATGGCCTGTCAAAGAATTATTGTGTTCGATATAGTAAAATGTATTGAACTATTGAACGTTAATATATTCGGTGATCGGAAATAGCCTTAGTCCCAGATTGAACAAGACTCCATTGAAATTAGGTGCAACACATTTACTGTTGAGAGCTCTCCTCTTGATACCCAGCACATCCATATGGCAAACCTTGAAGTTAAGGTATAGAAGGGAACATGGCCTTCCGTCGAAGAAGCGATGGACTGTGGAAGTGGTCACTGCCGTCTCATCTTTGTTTGAGGATCAAACTTAAACATCCTCTTTTCTTGTCTGCTTCGAGGACCAACAGGAGGTCCTGCAGTCAGCATTGAGATACTGGCTTGAGTAGAATCTTCATGTGACAGCCTCTAAAATTGGCACTTCCGGAAGGCTGAATAATATTTCACTGACAGATTCACAGCGATAAATCAAGTGCCGTGTTCAAAGTTTCTTCGGCAGCGGGAATTGTTAGCAAAGGAGATGGACTTGGGGATGGAAACATTATCTATCAAACAAGAAAGAACTTGAGAGGATAGGTGAGGAGGGGTTCATAGTTTTATGAATCAAGTGCCTTGTTCGAAAGTCTTAAGCAGTTGAGATGATTAATAGAAGGAGATGGAATTAGGAATGGAAACGTTGGAAACGCTATCTATCAAACCAAGAACTTGGGAACAAAGGCCTGGAGGGAACTCATCCGATACATTCACATCCAAACATCTCCGGAGTCAGACTCCATTATCATCTAGCAATAGTAAGGATGGCAGAGTAATCAGGGCTTACCTGGATTGTAGGAATGGCATAGATACCAATTTTTATAATCAGTGCACCTGGCTGCATTTGCTTGTTACATTGTATAGATATATACAGTCAACTTTCCCATAATGCATGGTGTCAGGAAGGAACCAAGTTCTGATGCAAAATGAGAACCATGTATTGTGAGAAGTCATTTTAGCAGGGAAACAGGTATTTGGTTTGGCCAAAGTCCTATGCATTATGAGCAAGTCAACGGTATTGCTCACGGCAAATATGTATATTGTATATCTTCTGGAGAAAAAATCAAGTGTCGTAAAATTGAAAGCTTCTCGTTTGGTTTTGAGCTTTAGCATTTACTTGCATAATGCAGTTGATCTGCATGACCGCCCAGTTGTAGTACAGAACCATTTTCGGACACCGAACACTCCAGCCATTCAATTCAATATCGAAGTGTAGTGAGCTTTGACATGGCGGTCCCAACCTAGGTTGGTGCAAATTATCAGAGATAAATCGACAATTTACGTTCGCGTATCATTATCCTGTATATGGTTAGATCTCACCCTGGGAATTTCGGCAAGTATTCCCACTCATCTTGCGCTATCGCTTAACCTTACACCCCTCGACGCTCGGGCAGCGTTAACCCTTGCTTGTCCAGCTACGATCCTTTCATAATCCCCGTCTATTTTTCATATGTCAGGGTTTCGAAATGATACCTATGACGATCGAGATAGAAGTCATATTAATTACCAAGGTGGATGGTTTTTCGATGGCTCTTGGAACGCAAGTAATACAGGCGATACTGGGACTCTAACGTCAACAAGTGATTTGGAGGCTAATCTCACTTTTGTATGTCTTCAATGAGTATATACCTGCCATTTTCATATTTAACTTTGTACGGTTTGTAGACATTTCCAAGTAGGTCGACCCTAGCCCTTCACTTCAACCCTGTTTAATAGCGCTCTTTACTAGCTCCAGCGATAGCATTCTATTATTTTGGAATACCAAGATGTTGTGGAGGCTTCTACGGCATATGCATCGATTGCGACCCAAATAATCGTATATTCCTGCCCATCGATGCTGTAAATCGTTCCGATGATGGACACAATCCACCAGTAAGAACCAATTTCTACATCTTCTTGCCATAAACTAATTATTCCTTTCATCGATTCATTCTTGATATCTTTACGTGATCCTTAGGTCGTGTTGTTCTCTCAAACCTTCAAAGAACCAGGAGTACATGAAATCATTATTCGTAATTTGAATGACACTCGCTTTGGAAAATCGCAGATAACAATTGACAAAATTGTCCTCGAGGTTGTTGATCCAACTGCAACCTCATCGTCAGCTTCTGACAGCGGGTCAACACAAAGTCCGTCGCATCTGCTAACACTTAATATCGAGATTTACCGAGCATTCGCTAGCCTCTTCTCAAGCTTCCAGTACTACTTCTGCGCCCTCCATCCCGTCTTCTCCTGCCTCAAAACCTTCGACGCCTGTTGGGGCAATTGTAGGCGGTGTCGTGGCTGGTTGCCTCGCAATGATAGCCGCATTATTGCTCTTCCTCTGGTATCGTCGACGGCAGTCTCGCGACTCCATCTCGAACCAGCCTCCTTCCGCAGTCGCCCAAAATCCATCGCGCACTGACAACTTAATGCCTGAGCCATTTATGCTTCCTCAACCTGAAATGCGCAGTTTGAGTGCAGAAACATCTGTACCTTCATCCTTGACAAGTCCGTCTACAGCGCCAAGCACAAGGCCGAGTATCCGAAAAACACGCCGAGGCCACAAGCCACAGCCCTCTACTACATTCACAGCAACGACCGATTCGACGGAGCCAGTACAGTCTACATTATCTCTGTCAACAACCCCATCATCGCCGCCCAGTTGGAGAAGTAGACTTCCTCGGAGAGAAGTAGACGCTGGACCGGTCTCTTCTAACCTAGAGGACGAGGACGACAATACTTTCACTTTACCACCGGATTACAGAGATGTATTTACAAGTCCGAGATCATGATATTCTGCTTCTTTTACGCTCCATCTGATACTGTATTTTATTTTACTTCGGTATAATTATGTCGCAAAAATCCAAATTTCCGGATATGGCCTGATATGGTTCATGACTTAGATCAGGAGACAAAGGGTGTATAAATTGTGCTGAAAACGCTGTATACGAAATCTGACGGAAGGAGAAAAAGCCCTGTTAAGTCCTGATAGAGCCTGATCAGGCTGAATTAGGACCTTCAGGGCGTCAGGTAAAATGGATTTTGCGACATCCTCTCCTTGTATAGCCAATAATAACGTCTTTACAGCAATTTTCTAACCTTCAATTCTTCTCTATCATACTTGGGAGTCGAGAAATGATTAAATACCAAGTATATCCTTGCTTCGATTCTCTAGTCATCTGACTTCATATCTTGTGATCATGGCAGGCTTCCATGCATTAGCTCAGCATACCTAACTGATAGCCCTAGGGTTCATCCATTCCAGCCACCGTGAAAGCGATATCGGGTGTTCATCTGTATATACGATATGACGGATATACGTCCCACTATAACTATAGTATCCCGCACTCGTACCTTTCCTCTCAATAAATCTGCAAATCCCCAGGAAACTCCCCTGTCGATCCTCGATTCTGCGGTAGCCCGATTTGCACCAACAGCTGCAGTGTGGATTTATTCTGCAGGTCCCCCACTTCCCGATCTCTTGAAAGGTCTCGAAATTGCCTTGGACTCGTACAGGCCTTGGACAGGACAGCTTCATTTTACCAAATTTAATCCTGGCGGAAATCATACTGAACGATATGGGAGATTGGCTATATCTTACGGAACGAATGCAGATCCAGGTATCGAGGTCATTGTTGCGAAAACGTCGCAATCTGCAGATGTCCTCGTCCCGTCCATGGAAAATCGAGTTATATGGGGGCCAAATGATTCATTTAACACATTCATCGATAGCTTTCCTCCCCTGGCATTACACAACTTAGTGGACTTTCAAGGTTTACCCTCAGTCATCATTCAAATAACTTCATTAGATGGCGGTGGTCTCATCGTCGGCATTAAAATAGCGCATCCTCTGGCAGATGCCCAAAGCCTCGTGGGGTTTGCTTCCGATTGGGCCATGATAACTCACTCACTAATTCATTCTACACCGCCCCCCGCTATCTCGTCCGTTTTTTCACCAGTTTTGCTGGATATTTCCGCAGCGGGCAATATTGACAAACCTAATCCGGATCCAATTATTTTGGAGCGGGCACATGGGTTGCCAATCCATCGATATGACTGGTGGGCTTCTTCTGAAAATGCCCCGTCATGGGCTCTTCAAGCGACCATAATACCCCCAGAAATATCAAAGAACGCTGTGGGAGATTTTGGCTCTCCTTTAAAATGGAGTAACTGGGACAGCATGGCCCCTATTTCTAGGTGCATTTTCCGCATCTCTGCCCTTCAGTTACAGAAGATCCGACGGGTTGCATGTCCACCTGGTGGAAAATGGATCAGTCATCTTGACGCATTATTGGCACATTTTTGGGCCCTTATAATGCGTGCTCGTGAAACAAAGAAAGACGAGGCACATTACCTAGACCTCACAGTTGGCTTTCGCAGTCGTGTGTCTCCCCCTCTCCCCAAGACTTTCATTGGGTCTCCCCTCACTCTGGTATATGCAGCCGCGGTTGGCCGAGAAGCGGATGACTCACTGCAAAAACTGGCTGCCAATATTAGATCAACTTTGGAGAAATTTGACGGAGAAGCCTTATCTGCAGTCCTCCACGATATGGCATATGATACCAGTTCCCAGAGGTACTGGAACGCTTTCTTAGGACGTCAAAATACGGTTGTCACTTCTTGGTTGGGTCTTGATATCTATAAGGTGGACTTCGGCTGTGGAAGAGCTTCCTATGTCGATTCGGTAATGCCCGAATGCGATGGCTGCCTCCAAGTGATGGAAGACCCTATTCAGAGAGGAGGGAAGAAATGGTACGAAGGAGATGTTCTAGTGTCTCTTCATTTGAGGGAAGATGTTCTGAAGAAGCTTATCCAGGACGACAAATTATATCCGTAGCATTCCGCAGATGCGTCGGTTGCAATGTAATTATCATACGTGGTTTCGAATGGAATACCTAAATGAATGATAAATTCCGAGTCGACTATTTGGTAGTATTACATAGAAATTCTATTGGCGGGAATATTTTTAGTTATGTTTGAAATTGAAACAGTACAAGTCTCACTTGAGACTTACATAAATAATTCATGATTATCATAATACCAGAGTTTAAATTATGGACTGCATTGTCACGTTATAATTCAATGTCAATTCCTACTGTCTATGACCGCATTTGTTGCTTATGCCTCAAAATATCGTCCGACTCAAAATCACATGATTCGCATTAGTCATCTCCCAGCCGTCGGTAAACGACACCTTCAAAAGCCACCTTGCTGTTCAGACGACCCCGGCATCATCAACCACGGCGTTGAAGAACTCCTCTCTCGTCTACATAATAATCCGGAATAATGGCAGCTAATGGCCCTCACCTTAATGTCGAGAACGTGGTCCTCACAACGTCATCCGCATCCATGAGCACCCCGTCCAAACGTGGAAGCAGAAAGATCACGCCCAGGAAAACATCTTCAAAGCATATTGGCCGCCCAGTTAGTCCAACAGATCTATTGAATCCTCCCGTCAGTCCTGGGCCAGATGATGAAGACCACCAAGATGATGAGCTGGCGTTGTGGGCAAAGAAGAAGACTCTGCAATCCGAT
>Ga0157379_10002830_pt1 | contig 14625 bp, 13 predicted proteins | sample S25metaG_FD_121802 | JGI IMG/M metagenome (GOLD analysis project Ga0157379, IMG submission 121802) | Switchgrass rhizosphere microbial communities from Kellogg Biological Station, Michigan, USA - S2-5 metaG | ecosystem: Host-associated > Plants > Roots > Rhizosphere > Soil | place: USA... | reverse complement strand
GTGCTCACCGCGCTCGACTGGGTCATTGCCAGCGTCCACACCTCCTTCGCGGTCTCGGAAAAAGAGATGACGGCGCGGGTGCTGGCGGCGATCGAGAACCCGCACGTCAACTGCATCGGACACCTAACCGGCCGCCTGATCGGCCGCCGCGAGCCCTACGGGATCGACGTCGAGGCGGTGGTCGAAGCGGCCGCCAGCACCGGCACGATGATCGAGATCAACGGCAACCCCAACCGCCGCGACCTCTCCGAGCACCACGCCCGCCTCGCCGTTGACGCCGGCGTCACGCTCGTGCTCAACACCGACGCCCACGGGGTCGAGACGCTGAACAACATGTCCTACGCCGTCGCGACCGCGCGCCGCGCCTGGCTGACCGCCGCCGACGTCGCCAACACCAAGGGTTGGCGCGACTTCTCGAAGCTGATCAAGCAGTAGCGGGTCAGGCGCGACCGGTAACGACCAACCCGTTGCCGCGACCGTGTGGAGGTCTCCTATTCGAGCGCGAAGACGACGCGCACCGTGGCGGTGACCGTCGAGGCGCCGGGCTTGGCGGGCGGCGCAGGCGCCTCGGCCGCGGATTCGAGTTCCTTGCTGCGTGGCTGCGCCGCGACAGCTTCGGTGCTTTCTTCGATCGTCAGGGCCGGCCCGAGGGTCGCCCCGGCGCGGGTCGCCAGGGTTGCCGCCTTTGCTTTGGCCTGATCGAAAGCCGCGAGCAAGGTGTTGTTGTAAGCGGCTTCGGGGTTGCTAGAGAAGAAGCTGGGCCCGCGGGTGCCGGTCGCGCCCGCGGCGACGGCGGCGTTGACCAGTTCGCCGGCCCGGTCCGGCTCGTGGAGGACGACGCCGACGCCCTCCGAGGCGCGATAGATCGTGCGTTTGCCGCGCAGGGTTTTGCGGACCGAGATCTGGCCGGTGGTGAGGTCTCCCGCCCCGATCCCCGGAGTCGACTGCACCGCGGCGATCACCGCTCGCAGGTGCACCGCGACGACCCGCAGAGCCGCTTGGCGGGTTTTGCGTTCGACGCTGACCGAGAAGCCGAGTTTCGCCGCGTCGTTGGGAACCTTCTGGGTCGCCGACCCCTTGACCGTGACCGTGCGTTCAACGGCGCTGGCGCTGGCCGGCAGGAGCAGGGCGACAACCAAGGCGCCGAGCGGGGCGAGTGTGCGGCGGGTCATCTGAGGTGACGCTACCCGGCGCGGGAGACGCTCACTCAGGTGCGCCGCAGGTGGTCGCTGCGCAGGCCGGGACTGCGGACGAGCTGCACCGGGCGCAGCGCTGAGTTGGGGACGACGTAGAACTTGACCCCATCGCGCTGCTCGATCGCCAGCACGGCCGCCTCGCGGCTGTGCCAGGCGAGGGAGACGAGCAGGGCGTAGCCCGCCGCGATCGCCGACACACCGGGGAAGAAGACGCCGAGCGCCCCGGCGGCCACCGCCGTCAGCGCGATTGGCCAGAGGCGGGCGGCGGCGATCCGCGCCGGTGACTCGGAGGGGAGCGAGGTGGCGGTGCGGGCCCCGGCGAGGGCGTCGCGCAGCGCGTCCTTCGCCCTCCTCGGACGACCCAGATAGAAACCGATCAAGAGGGAGATCAGCCACCAGGCCGCCGCCACGACGAGCGTTCGCGTGTCGCTGTCGCGGTTGGTCGCGACCGCGGTGACCGCTGCCAGCGCCGTCGCCTCGGCCCCGGTGAGCAAGACGGTAACGCGCAACAGGTCGGTGAATGGCATCAGCTCAGGGAGATCGTGGAATCAACCATCTAAGCCGCTAGCTCCTCGAGCAGGGCCAGCCAGCCGGCGGGCCCGTCGACGGCGACGTCGCACTCCTCGACCAGCCCCGGTGGTGCCTCGGGTGAGACAACGCCGATGCAGACAGAGGTCTCCAATCGCGCTTCCTCCCTCAGCTCCCGCAAGCGCCGGAAGGCATCGAGGTCGGTCCGGTCGTCGCCGGCGTAGGTCGCCGCGACGATCTCCCCGCCGGCGAGCAGCGCCGCCACCGCGCTGTCCTTGCCACCACCGCCGAGCGGGCGCAACTCCAGAACCTTGCGCCCCCAGCGCGGTTCGAGTTTCGCTTTGCCTGCTTCAACGGCGACCTCGTGCGCACGGCCCTCGGCGAGCCGCTCATCCGCCGCCCCTCGCCAGTGCAGGGTCTGGATCGGCCCCTTGTCCTCGAAGCGGATCCCGATCTCGGTCAGGGCGCCGGCGTCGAGACCGGCGACGAATTCGGCCGCCGCGTCCACCTCCCCTGTCAAGGAAGGATCGAGCCGCGGCTCCTCCTCGCCGGGCAGCAGCAGCTCGAGACCGTGGTTGCCGGCGTAGGCGAGCTGCTCGACCCCGACCAGCCGCCGCGCCTCCAGCGCTCGCCGGCCGGAAATGCAGCCGACCAGCCCGAAGCGCCTACTCAGCTCGGCGAGCAGCTCGCTAGCCCGCTCCGGCACCGCCGCCTGCTCGGGTCGCTCGGCGATCGGCGCCAGCGTTCCATCGACGTCGGTGAGGATTGCGGTGTGAGCCGGGTCGGCGCGCAGTTGCTCGATCGCAGCAGCCGAGCTGGCGCTGGCTTCCCCTGACTGGTTGGTGGGAGGCACGGCTCTAGTATCGCGGCACGATGACCTCTGCCCCCGCCCAGCCGGCCAACCCGATGCTCAAGCTCGCCGCGATCGGCACCCTCGCCGGCGTTTTCAGCGGGCTCTTCGGCGTCGGCGGCGGCACCGTGATCGTGCCCCTCCTGATCTTCTGGTTCGGCTTCGGCGAGCGGCTGGCGACGGGCACCAGCCTCGCCGCGATCGTCCTCATCGGCCTGCTCGGCGCGGTCGCGCAGGGAGGGATCTACGGCAACGTCCACGTCGTCACCGGCCTGCTGTTGACGATTCCCGCCGTCGTCGGTGTCATCGCCGGTACCGCGATCCAGCAGCGCATCCCGCAGCGCGCGGTCTCACTGCTCTTTGCCGCCCTCCTCGTTGCCGTCGCGATCGAGTTGATCGTCAAGTGAGGGATTACCGGTGAACGAGCTCGCGGCAATCCTGGTCGCGATCGCCGGCGGTCTCGCCGGCGGCCTGGTCGGCGTCGGCGGCGGCGTCCTCTTCGTCCCCGCGTTGACGATCTTCATCGGCCTCAGCCAGGTCGAGGGCGAGTCGACCTCGCTGCTGATGATCGTGATCGTCGCCCTTGTCGGTGCGGTCCGCCAAAACGGCTACGGCAACGTCCGCCTCCGCGAGGCGATGGTGATCGGGGCGCTCTCGCCGCTGGGGGTCCTGATCGGCGTCGCGATCTCTAACGAGATCCCCACCCGCGCGCTCGAACTCGCCTTCGCCGCCCTCGCCCTCTTTATGGCCTTCACTTTGGTACGCCGTGCCCTCTCCGCTGGCGCCGCGTAAGCCCATCGGTAACCTCAAAAGCGTGGATGCACTCCGTTGGGATGGCGATGTTCCGCAGTTGCGCAACCCGATTTTGGTTTGCGCTTTTCGCGGTTGGAATGACGCTGCCGCTGCGGCGTCTACGGCCCTGACCACGGTCGGCGACGCCTTCGACGCGGAGCTGATTGCCGACATCGATCCCGAGGAGTTCTTCGACTTCCAGGACACCCGGCCGACGATCGTGCTTAGCGAGGGCCAGACCCGGCGGATCGAGTGGCCGCCCAACAACCTGATCGCGGTGCGGGCCGCGGCCGCCGATCGCGACCTCGTCCTGCTTGATGGCACCGAGCCCAACCTGCGCTGGCGCACCTTCTCCGAGGCGGTCGCCACCGCCGCCGACGCGCTCGGGGTTGAGATGGTGATCACGCTCGGCTCGTTGGTCGCCGAGGTCTCCCACACCCTGCCGGTGCCGGTCACCGGCCTGGCCTCGGACGCGCAGCTGGTTGAGGAGCTTGACCTGCAGCGCTCCAGCTACGAGGGGCCGACCGGGATCGTCGGTGTCGTCCACGACTGCTGCCGCCAGGTCGGAATGCGCTCCGCTTCGCTCTGGGCGGCGGTGCCCCACTACGTCGCCGCGGTCCCCAACCCGAAGGCGGCGCTGGCGCTGCTGCGCCGGCTCGAGGGCCTGACCGGCATCGCGGTCGAGGCGACCGAGCTGGAAGAGGAGACGGCGAGCTATGAAGAGCAGATCGATCGCGCTATCGCCGCCAACCCCGAGATCGAGGAACTGGTCGACCGGATCGAGGCCGAGCAGGCCGACCAGCTGCAGAGCCCCGAGGACCTGCCCTCAGCCGACTCGATCGCCCGCGACTTTCAGCACTTCCTGCGTCAGCAGGGCAATGAGGGCTAGCGGCGCGTAGCCGCCGTCCTCGCCCTCAAATCTCCGCCGCCGGGCAGATCAGGCGGTAGTCGCACCAGCTGCAGGTGGTCGGCGCCGGGCGCGGCTCGAAGTCCTGGCTGAGTACGCCCTCACCGACTGAGAGCACGGTGCGCTCTACCCGCTCGGCGTCGTCGGGCTTGGTCGGCGCGGCGACCTTCTCCGCATCGAGCACGTAGTAGTAGCTGCCCTTGCCCGCCTCGATGTCCCAGGCCTCGCGCGCGGCGAGTCGGTAGAGAGCGAGCTGCAGGTCGTTCTCCAGGGCTGCTTCGCTCTTGCGTTCACCGGTCTTGTAGTCGATCAACTCATGACTGCCGTCGGGCAGGCGGTCGACGCGGTCGACGCGCCCACGCACGTGGTGGGGTCCGATGCGGATATCGAACTTGCGCTCCAGCCAAACCGGCTCGCCTTCGGATTCCTGCTCGCGTTCCCAGTAGAGGCGCATTGCGTTGCGGGCGCGGTCGCGGAACTGCAGCTCGTCGTCGCTTGTGCCGAAGCCCGAGCGCCGCCAGCCCGCCTCGAAGAGGTCCATCAGCCGCTCGACCCCGTCTTCCTCGCCTTCCCCCGCTTCCTTGTGGAAGCGCTCGAGCACGTTGTGGACGAGGATCCCGAAGCGCTGGTTGATCGTCGGCTCCTGGGGAATGCCGAATACGCGCCCGAACTTGTACTTGAGCGGGCAGGTCAGGTAGAGGTCGAGGTCGGAGGCGGAGAGGCTGAGGGCGCCGTCGCCCCGACGCGGCAGGAAGGCTTCCAGCGAGGGCTCGTGCCGGGCCGCGATCAGGCGCTGCCGCCCGTCCCGCTCGCGCTCGGAACCGAGCAGGTAGGAATCGAGTGGCGAGGCGTCCAGCTCCGTTTGCTGTTCTGGTGTCGCCACCTGTCGCAGCAGCCCGTTCACCGCGGCGATCGCCTCGGCCGTCGCCTCCTCTCCTGGCCGTTGTGCCAGTGCCGCCAGCTTCAGCAGCTCGAGATGGCGGGCGATTGCCCGGTTGACGTCGACCACCGTGTCGAGGCGCGGCTCTGAAAGCTCACGCCCCGCCTTCCAAGTCGCCTCGAGCACCTCCTCACGCAGCTTGCGGTAGGTGGCGTGGAGACCCTCGGCGGGGCCGAAGAGCTCCTCCTCCTGGTGCTCCTCGGGTTGCTCTCCCTCGCTCGGCTCACCGCCGACCCGGGAAACCACCAGGGCTTTCTCCGCCTGTACGCCCTCGCTCTCGGCGCTGAGCACGAAGACGTGCTCGAAGCTCGTTCCCTTGGCCGCGGCCCGGCCAAGTCCCTGGACCGCGCCGCGTGCCGGTGGCTCCTCGCCGCCGGCCGGCTCGACCCCGGCCTCGGCGACGGCGCTCAAGTAGCGGACGAAGTCGCGGGTCGAGCCGTGCGCTTCGCGGCGGGCCCAGACCGAGGCCAGCTCGGCCAGGCGCGAGAGGGCGAGCAGGCGCTCCGCCACCTCGGGCTCGGCGGCGAAGAGTCGCTGGCGGCGCAAACCGACACGCTCGATCAGGCGGCGGACGAAAACGTCGGCGCGCCGTTCCTCCAGCGCCGCCGAGGCTTCTCCATAGAGCTTGAGGAAGGACTGGATCCGCTCCCGTCCCTCCGGGGGGATTTGGGGACTTTCCAGCGCCGCCTCACAGGCCGAGACCATGTCGACCTTGCGCCGCCGCGCAATCGTCGTCAGCCGCGCCAGGTCGGCGGCGCGCAGCTCGATCGGTGGCCGGGTCAGCGCCCGCGCCGCCGCCGGCGAGTCGTCGGGCTGGGCGAGTACTCGCAGCCAGGCAATCGCGTCGCGAACCTCGGGACGTTGGAAGAGGGCGGCGGGCCCCGCCATGTGGAAGGGGATGCCGCGTTCCTCCATTGCCGCCGCTACCGGCCCGCCGTCGGTCGCGGGGTTCTCTATAAGGACGCAAATCTCCTCCGGCGAGGTGCCGGTGGCGAGCAGGTGCTCGGCCTCGCGCGCCACGGCCTGCGCCTGAGCACGCTCGTTGTCGCAGCGCCAAAGACGCAGCTTCGGCTCGCGGAACACCTGATCGAGCGCGAGGAGGCTCGTGCCCGTCCTCTCGGCATGGATGGCGACAGCGTCCGTATCTCCCGCGTAGAGATAGTTGGGGTTATCCCGCGCCAGCACGCTGAGGATGAAGCGCTGCGGCACCGTCGCATCCTCGTACTCATCGACCATGATGAAAGAGAAGCGGGTCGCGATCTCAGCTCCGGTGCCCGCGCCTTCGTCGATCAGTTTGCCGAGCAGGAGGAAGACGTCGGCCTGATCGAGATTCCCCGACTCGGCCAGGATCCGGTCGTGGGCGGCGGCGAACTCGACCAGCTCGGGCTCGGGGGGCTTGGGGCTCGCCTTTAGCTCGTCGACCTGGGCGATCAGGCGCGCCAGCAGCCCCGCCGGGTTGCCGCGAATCTCGTGATTTCGCAGCGGCAGGTCCTCGAGACGGTCGACCAGCACGGCGAGGCGCTCCGCCGGCCCGAGTACATCGAAGAAAGGATCAAGCCCTGCCGCCGTCGAGTAGTCGCGCAGCAAGCGCTCGCCGAGCTCGCCCCAGGTGCCGATCCAGAGCTCCTCGTAAGGTCGCGTGAGCTGCGCTTCGACGCGTTGGCGCAGGCGCCCGGCGTTGGCCCTGCTTGCGGTGAGTAGAAGGATCCGCTCCGGCGCCACGCCGCTGTGGACCAAGCGGGCAAAGCGCTGCGTCAGGGCCTCGGTCTTGCCGCTGCCGGGGGGCCCGGCGAGCAGCAGCGGACCCTCTTTGTGGGCGACCGCGCGTTGTTGTTCTTCGGCCAGGGCGAGCATGTTCCAACGCTAGCGAGTGGGCGGCCTCCATAGGATGACCGGCATGGACGTTTTCTCCGCAGACTGGCTGGGAATCTGCCGTCGCGCCGTCGCCGCGCAGCGCGAGATCTTTTCCGCGGTGCGGGGGATCGAGGAGCGCACCGTCTACGAGGGCGTGGGGGAGGGCGGCGACCGCACCCTTGTCATCGACCGCCGCTGCGAGGACATCGTCTTTGCTGAGCTCGACGCGCTGGCGGCGCAAGGGGCCTCTTTCGTCGCTGTCTCCGAGGAGCGCGGGGAGGTGGAGTTCGGCGAGGGCGGCCCGGCGCGCGTCGTCATCGACCCGATCGACGGCTCGCTCAACGCGCGCCGCACCCTGCCCTCGCACAGCCTCAGCATCGCGGTCGCCAGGAGCGATTCGATGGCTGAGGTGGAGTTCGGCTTCGTCCACGACTTTGGCGCCGACGAGGAGTTCGCGGCGCGGCGCGGCGCGGGAGCAACTCTCAACGGCGAGGCGATCAGCGTCGGGCCTGACGGCGAGAAGCTCGAGGTGCTCGGCCTCGAGGCGGCCGAGCCGGATCAGGCGGCCGCCGCGCTTGCGGCGCTCGATGGCCGCGTCTACCGCATCCGCGTCGTCGGTTCGATCGCGATCACGGCCGCCTACGTGGCGGCGGGACGCTTCGACGCGATGATCGGCCTGCGCCCCTGCCGCTCGGTAGATGCGGCGGCGACGCAGCTGATCGTTCGCGAGGCGGGTGGAGAGGTGAGCTTCGCCGATGGCCCGCTTGAGGCGGCGCCGCTGGGACTGGACGTCCGCTACACCTTCGCGGCCGCCGCTGGAGAGCAGGCTTTGGCGATCGCCAGATCCACGCAGTAACCGCGGCTCCATTCGGGGTTAAGAACGTTTGTTCGCAGAGAACGTATGTTCGTTACACTCGCGAACTCCCCCAAGCAAGCCGTAAACGCCAACCGAAGGGACTCCCACCCAACATGGCAAGTACCAACGGGAGCAAAAGCTCCAGCACCACCTCCAAAGCGAAAAGCACCACAGCTTCGAAAGGCCAGACGCGCAGCGTCGCCGAAACCGCCGTCGACTTTCCCGTCGGCGCCGTCCTCGCCGTCACCGACCGGGTGACCGAGCTGGTCGAGCCGTTCACCGGCCGCGACGCTGCCGAAAAACAGTTCAAGTCCTACCGCACCGAGCTGCGCCGCCGGGCCAAACGAACCGAGCGTCGTGGCGCCACCGCGCGGCGTCGTGCCACTACCGAGGCACGCAAGACCCGCAACCGAGTTGAGCGCGAGGCGCGCAAACGCCAGCGCACGGTTGAGACGACGATCAAGCGCAACCGCGACGAGCTTCAGGATCGTGTGCGCAAGGCCGTCGATCTGCTCCCCGTCTGAGCCTCTGTTGACTTAGGCACCCAGTACCGACACCGGCAGTGAGCCGGCTGGCTCAAACGGCCAGCCGGCTTGTGCCGGTGCGTATGCCCGGAACTGGAAGCGGGCCCCGCGACTGTCGTCATCGCTGAAGCGATAGGCGTAGCGGAAGTGGCCGGAAGCGTCGCTGCGCACCGTCCTGAACTCCCGCCAGGGCAGGCCCGGCAGGCGGAACTGCAGCTGTATGACCTTGCCGTCTGCCGGAAGTGAGGAACCGGTGTGTGCGATCCGGCCTCTCAGGCCGATCGGCCGCCCGCCGATGTGGGCCACCGAGGAAGAGACCCGTAGGGCGACCCGGCTGTGGACCGAGATCTCCAGCGGCTGACTGCTCGCGCTCCTGTTCATTGCGGTCGCCATCACTTGGGCGCTCACCTGCCGGCTCGGGCCCGGCGCCAGGCGCAGGCCAAAGCGCCCGTTGCCGTCACTTCTCACCATCGTCACCCGCTGACGCGGCGCAGCACCGTCGGCGAAGCTCTCGACCACCCGCACCGCGGCGCCGGTCAGCGGCGTGCGGCGACCGGTCAGCAAGCGTCCGCCGAACCAGACTCCCCTGCCGAAACGCACGGTGCGCTGGCCTGAGCTGGCGAAAAGCTTGACCGGCAGCTTCAGTGGCCCGTTCAGTCGCATCGCCGTCCCATCGGCGCGGCTTGAGCTGCCGGCCGAGTTTCCCGCCCGGTCGTATGCGATGGCACGAAATTCGTATGGCCCGGCGGGGTAGGCGCTCGAGTCCCAGTGAGCGCGAAGGACCCCGTCTGTGACTTCGGTCGGCAATGGCGCGAAGCGATTGCCGGTGTTTGCCCCGCGCACTTCGATTGAGCCCCGACGGGGATCGATACCGGAGCCGAAGTCTGTGACCCGTGCTTCAAGCCGCTCCGGATCGGCGGGATCTTGGCCGACGGTGAAAGCCACGCTCGGTGGATCGCGGTCGATCTTCACCACCGCCGTGGCAGGCGGATGGTTCGGGTGTCCGTTGGAGACGCCGCCATCGTTGACGTTGCCAGCAGCATCGCGGGCGTAATAGGCGACCGAGTACACGCCGGATTTGATCACGGTCGCGCTGAGGCTCCCACCGACCGCGACCGTTGGTGTCCCGCCATCGACGCGGATCGCCGTCAGCGGTTGGACACCGGGTCCGTCAGGCATCATGCCGGATGCCGAGTCACTCGCCCGCGCCGTCAGTCGCACCGGCACATTGCTCCAACCAGTGGGGGCGCCTTCGAGGATCGTGTTGGGGTCACTCTTGTCGACGCTGATCGTCGTGTGGCCCGCTATGGCGGAGGGGATGCCGGAGCCGGAGACTGCCACCGCGTGGACGTAATTCGTTCCCTCCGCCAGTTCTGGGAGCTCAATCGTGTCGAGACCGATGCCACCGCGGGTTTCGAACCCGGCGGCACCACAGCGACCGCCTGGGCAGGGATTGCCGCTAGGCGATTTGTCGATCGCCACCGCGTAGCCACCGATGCCTGAGAGCGGCTGCGGGCCGGCTGGATGGCTCAGCCGCAGGACGTAAGGGAAGGACGAGCGGCCCAGCCATTCATCCGGCGGCAGGGCATCGACATCGCCGGGGTGCGCGTCGTCGAAACGAAGCTTCGCCGTGGCCGCTTCGCCGATTGTGCCGGCACTGTCCTCGAGCCGGACCTCGGCCGTGTAGATGCCCGGCTGCGGAGGGACGGTGAGGTGTTCCACCGAGGTCGCGGGCCAGGGAAGTCGCGTCTCGCCGATCAGGACTTCGCCGGAAGGACCAAGCAGGCGATAGTGGGCGGCGGCAATCGGGCTCGGGTTGGTCCAGCTGAGGGCAAAGGTCTGCCCCGGGTGCCAGTTTTCCTCGCCACCGGCGACGTTGAGCCCCTGCGGCCGCGGCGCCGCCGCAGCGCTCGAGGCGGCTAATAACGCGATAGCCGAGGCGGCCACCACCAAGGCGCAACGCGCTGGTGACCTGTGCGCTCTGCGCCTTCTGAAGGCGGGAGGGATCACGGGCCGAACTCGCCTGCGGCCGAGCCGCTGCTCGAGGACGCTTCGGTGGTGGGGGCGGAGGCGGATTCGACTGGGGCGGGTGGCGGTTCGTATTCGATCGCCCCGGCTGGGGCTTCGCTACTTTCGGGTTCCGCTGTTGCTTCCGCCGGCTGCTCGTGCTTCCGCTGGTGAGGTTTTTCTTCCTGGCTCGGAGCGGTTTCGGCTTCGGGCGCCGGCGCCGGCTCGTATTCGACCGCCGCGCTCTGCGCCGTCTCACGTGCGGCCGATCGCGTCGTCGCGGGCCTCGCGTGATCGGGCCCCTGCTCCAGCAGAGGGGCCGGTAGGACTCCCGTCGCGACACAGGCAGCGCCGCCCGCGGCACCGGCGCAGACGGTCAGCAGCTTGGCGAGCGCGGCCATGCCGGCCCCGCGCGACCCACCGGCTGCGGCGACCTGGGTGGCGACCGATTCGCCGCTGGTGCCCGGCAGGCGCGACCAAAGGTTTGCGCCGAATTCCTGTGCCCGGTCGAGCAGCGAGCGGGAGGGGAGGAGCGGGAGCAGTGCCCCGGCGATTCGCGGCGCCGCCCGGTAGGTGCGCACGGTGGCGCGACAGTGCGCGCACGCCCGCAGGTGCTCGCGCACGGTTGCGACGGCAGGCGGCGTCGCCTCTCCATCGCAGAAGGCCGAGAGCAGCGGCTGCAGCTCGTGGCAGCGCCCGCCGTCCTCACTGCTGGCGACGAGGCTGCGAAAGCGAGCCCGGCCCTCGGCCAGGAGCCGGTTGATTTTCGTCCGGGTCCAGCCGGTCATCTCGCCGATCTCGGCGTAGGAGTAGCCCTCAGCGAGGAGGCCCAGGGCCCGCAACTCCGCCGGCTTTAGCGCCTGCAGCGCCTCGCGGCTGCGGGCGACGTCCTCGCGGCGCTCGGCCTGCTCGTCGGGGCCTGCGCTCGTGGCAGGGATCGCTGCCACCGGGTCGAGCTCCTCGCCTTCGCGCTTCGGTTGGTAGCCGAGCAGCTTCTGGCGACTTTGGCGCACCGCGAGCGCCTCGTGCTTGGTCACGGTCTGGGTCCAGCGGATCAGTTCCCGAGGGTCTGTGGTCGGGGCTTTCGTCAGGGCGATCTCGAGCGCCCGCTGGTAGGCGTCCTCGGCATCTTCAGCGTCGAGGGAATAACGACGGGCGGTGCGTTTTAAGGCCGCCTCGTGCCTGGCGATCATTTCGATCGCGGCGCGCTTGCGCGCGGCTTTGTCTGTCGTCGTCCCTTGTGCCCCCACAGGCGGGGACAATCCGGGGCAAGCCCGGAACTCGCCCCCCTTTTGGACGCTTTACCGGCTGCCAATCAACGCAAATTGCATGAAAGTCGTCGCTTAACCCTGGCGGCGTTCCGGTCGATAGCATCCGCGCGATGAGCACTTGCGTAGTCACAGGCGGGGCGGGCTTTCTCGGTTCACATCTCTGCGAGCACCTGATTGGCCAGGGCCATCGGGTGATCTGTATCGACAACCTTGAGACCGGCTCACTGCAGAACATCGAGCACATCCGCGACCCGAACTTCGAGTTCCGCTCGCTCGACATCATCGAGCACGTCGACATCCCCGAGGACGTCGACTTCGTCTACCACCTGGCGTCGCCGGCGAGCCCGATCGATTACCTGCGCCTGCCGCTGCACACGCTCAAGGTCGGCTCCCACGGCACCCATCACATGCTCGGTGTCGCCAAGTTCAAGCGCGCCCGCTTCCTCATCGCCTCGACCAGCGAGGTATACGGCGACCCCCAGGTCCACCCGCAGACTGAGGACTACTGGGGCCACGTCAACCCGATCGGCCCGCGCGGCGTCTACGACGAGGCCAAGCGTTACGCCGAGGCGATGACGATGGCCTACCACCGCCAGCAGGGCGTCGATACCGCGATCGTCCGCATCTTCAATACCTACGGTCCGCGCATGCGCGCTCGCGACGGCCGGGCGATTCCAACCTTCCTGCGCCAAGCACTCGAGGACCGACCGCTGACCGTCTTCGGCGAGGGCGAGCAGACGCGCAGCTTCTGTTACGTCGACGACCTGATCCGCGGCATCGTCGCCCTGGCCGAGTCCGACGTGCACATGCCGGTCAACATCGGCAACCCAAACGAGTTCACCCTGCTTGAACTGGCGAAAACCGTGATCGAGGTGACCGAGTCGCGCTCGGAGATCATCTTCGAGCCGCTGCCCACCGACGATCCGCAGCAGCGCCGCCCGGACATCACCCGTGCCCGCGACCTGCTCGGCTGGGAACCCAGCATCGAGCTGCGTGATGGCCTGCGCAAGACGATCGAGAAGTCCGGCGTCGAGCGGTTGGCGGGGGCCTCAGACTGAGCCGACGCCCACTCAGATTCAGGAACCCCGCCTAAAGCTAGGCTGGGACGGCTACGGAATCGGCTGCTGCGACGTCGCTTGTTCTGTAGAAGGCGATCGACGTGGGCACGTTGTTGAGCTCCTCGCGCATTGCGTTCCAGGTCCGCATCGCCGCGGTCTCTGCCGGCCAGCCGTAGCGTTGCAGGAAGGCTTCCGAGCCGCGCTCGTCGGGAGCACCGACGGTCGCTTCGGTGAGCGCGCTGCCCAGCGCGGCCATGCCGCGGCAGAAGCCCTCCTCGTCCCAGCTGACCCGCCCCTTGTCGTCGATCTCGACGTAGCCGTTCTCGGCCAGGAAGCTGAGTTCGACGAAGGCGGCACCAGGGTCGCCGTAGTACTTGGGGCCGCGCCGCAGGTAGTGGAGCAGCTCGGCCATGTGGGTGGCGCACATATCGAGGCGGCTGTAGTTGTTGATCTCCATCCAAGCGGGGGAGATCGTCATCAGGAAGCCGTAGACGTCGGCGATCGCCTCCTGCAGCGCCATGAAGGGCTCGATGCCCAGTTTCTCCATCCACTCGTCGTAACAAGTGGCCGGCACGATCACGTTGTGACCGTGGTCATGGCCGCGGATCCAGGGCATCAGCGTCTCCTCAATCGGCGCGTCGGCGGCTCGCATCGGCCCCTTCAGCAGGGTTTCGGCGAGCGGGATTGTGATCACGCGGTAGCGAGCCAGGTGCACGTTGCGCATATAGAGCGTGCGCTGTTCGCGCAGTGGCAGCCCGTCGACGCCTTCGTCCTCGGGCATGAAGTAGGCAAAGTGCTTGGGGTGGCCCGCCGCCTCGCCGGCTGAGATCAGCAGCTTGGTGACGTTCATCGGCAGCTTGAAGGGCACGCCCATCTCATTCACGCCCGTCTCGGCTTCGGTGAAGGCGAGGGCGCCATCAAGTGCGTCGTCGAGTTCGTCCAGTTGCTGCTGGCGCTGCTCGTCGCGCGCGGCGGCGAGGAACGAGTGCAAGCCGACACGGGTCTTCATCCGCCAGGTGCAGAGCGGCCCGCAGACGATCTCGAAGGCCGGGGGTGGGCCGTTGCGGGCGATCTCGAGGGTCATCTCGCGGTGCTCGATGCCACCGGCAAGTCCCTTGGCGCGCAAGCGGATCAGCTCGGCGCTCTCGTCATCGACGAGGTCGGCCAGCTCGCGCAGGCCTTCGGCCATCTCACCACGCAGGGTCGAGGCGGCGGCCTCGGAGAGTGTCTCCGCCTCACAGGTCTGCAGGCTGCGCATCGCGTCGCTCTGGGCGGCGAGTTTGAGCAGCAGCGGCATCACTTGCTCGGAGTTCGAGGGCGGCTGCCCGTCGAGCTCTACGTGACCCACTCCGTGCTGGTCGTCGATCGGCCAGAACGGCGCGAGAAGTTGGGGCGTACTGCGACTCGCCAGCTCCGACATCTCCCTGTTCCTTCCCCTCCTGCGTGGCCCTACACCACGCGCTTGCGATGCGTGATCCGGACTTGCTGGTTACCCGTCCGGTACGGGCGAAGGTACAGAAGGGAATACGCAAATGCAACTGAAATGGTTGAGCAAAGTAGACCACAACCGGGCGCCAACCGCAAATCCGCGCTCCCCATATCCTGTGGACCATGGCCACCGAAGAGATCCACCGCACCATTGCCCCCGTTGTCGGTCCAGATGACGAGCGCGTATTCACCGACTCCGGCATCGAGATCGAACGCGTCTATGACGCTGACGATGTCGCCCCGGGGTTGGAGGAGCGCCTCGGCGAGCCGGGAACACCTCCCTTTACCCGCGGCATCCACGATGGGATGTACCGCGACCGGCTCTGGACGATGCGCCAGTACGCCGGCTTCGCC
>Ga0157379_10002829_pt1 | contig 14629 bp, 18 predicted proteins | sample S25metaG_FD_121802 | JGI IMG/M metagenome (GOLD analysis project Ga0157379, IMG submission 121802) | Switchgrass rhizosphere microbial communities from Kellogg Biological Station, Michigan, USA - S2-5 metaG | ecosystem: Host-associated > Plants > Roots > Rhizosphere > Soil | place: USA... | reverse complement strand
TGCGGCCAGCCGACGTAGTCGTCGGGCAGCAGGATCCGGGTCAGTTCCGGGTGACCGTTGAAGACGATGCCGAAGAAGTCGAAGACTTCGCGCTCCTGGAAGTTGGCGGTGGGGAAGAGGTCTACACAGGAGTCGATGGACGGCAGGGCCTGGCCCGCGGGTCCTGTCACCGCAGGGGACCCCCCACCGCCTGCGGTAGCTGAAGCTTCCTCGGCGGCGGGCCCCCCTACGGTGCCACCCGCGGGAGAGGCCGGGTCGTCCAACAACGCCTTTACGCGGAGGCGCTCTACGCGATCGCGGTTGAGGAGCTCGTAGTGCACCGCAAAGCGGGGGGAGGCTGGGAGGTAGTCGGCGGCATGCAAGCTGGAGAGGAACTTGTATTCCTGGCCCGGGGCCTCTCGGAGCCAGGTGAGGACCGCGATCAGGTGCGCTGGGGCGATCGAGAGCACGGCGCGGTCCTGGGCGAAGCCCGTGTCGAGGACGGCGCCCGGGTGGGCGGCCTCGATCTCGCCGCGGATCAGCTCCAAGCCGGGGGCGTCAGGCACCGAGCATCTCCCTGGCGGCAAGGTAGGCCTCTGCGGACTCGGCGCTCGGTTCGCTGCGCGGCCCACCGCGAGCCCACTCCTCGGTGCCGCCGGCGCCATAGCGGGCGCGCCAGCCCTGGTCCGGGTTCCCCTGGACCAGTTTCTGCAGCTTGTTGAAGCCGTAGAGGACCGCCTCCGGCCGCGGCGGGCAGCCCGGGATGTGGACGTCGATCGGCATGAACTTGTCAGCGCCCTGGACCACGGCGTAATTGGAGAACATGCCGCCGCTGGAGGAGCAGGCGCCCATCGAGATCGCCCACTTCGGCTCCAGCATCTGGTCGTAGAGGCGGCGGACGACCGGCGCCATCTTGATCGAGACTCGGCCCGAGAGGACGATGAAATCTGCCTGGCGCGGAGAGGCGCGCCCGGCCTCGGCGCCAAAGCGGGCGATGTCGTAGCGGGCCGTGACGGCCGACATCGGGATTCCCTCGATCGCGCAGCAGGCGAGGCCGAAGGAGAGCGGGAACATCGAGTTCGAGCGCGCCCAGCCGAGCATTTTCTCGAAGGTCGTCATCACGACTCTTTCCTCGACGTAGCGCTCCAGCTCCTCGCCCTCGAGGTCGCCGCGCAGCATGTCGCGGGCGCGCAGCTGGCGCTCGCGCATCGTCGTCCGCTCAACTGCAAGCTCTTGCCGCTCTATCTCCAATTCAGTGCCCCCTTGCGCCAGACGTAGACAAAGGCAACGAGCAGTAGGGCGATGAAGGTGACGATCTCGCCCAGCACGAAGAGGCTGTCGGCTGCCCTGATGATCACCCCGATCGGGTAGAGGAAGACGACCTCGATGTCGAAGAGGATGAAGAGCATCGCGATCAGGTAGAAGCTGACGCCGAAGCGCAGGCCGTGGCTCGGCTCGACCGGGATCCCCGACTCATACGGCTCGGACTGGCGCAGGCTCGACGCCGTTGGCCGCTTCGGCTTCTTCGGCCCGATCAGGTGATTGAGCATCGCGAAAGCGCCCCCGACCGTGAGGCCGAGGACGGCGAAGACGAGAATCGGCAGGTAGCTCTTCAGCACTGGTAGATCAAGTTTCAGGGCGGGCGGTTCGCGAGACGCGGTAACCGCCTGTGGGCGAGTTATATACCTGCTTGTAACACATTGCTACATAGTGCTTTTCCGCATCAGCAAGCCGAATCCCGACCCTTTTGAGAGGAAATAGACCTTGGCCGTAGTGCATCTCGTAGTCGGCTGCGCTGTCATCGTCCTCAACCTCGTCGCCTTCGCCTTCGGCGGGATCGCTTGGCTGCGGGACCGCAACTCGGTTCCCTTCTGGCTGCTGCTGCGCGCTGCCCAGGTCTCCGTCTTCATCCAGGTAATGCTGGGCGGCCTGCTCGTCTTCACTGGCCACAAACCCGACGACGACCTGCACTACCTCTACGGCATCCTGCCCCTCGTCGTATCCCTAATCGCCGAGGGCGCCCGCGCCGGCGCCGCCGAGCGCGAGCTGGGCGACGTCGACTTCGAATCCCTCCCCACCGAGAGCCAGCAGGCCCTCGCTCTAGCCATCGTCCGCCGCGAGATGGGAATCATGGCCGTCAGCTGCGGCGTAATCCTCTTCCTCGCCCTCCGCGCAGCGGGTACCAGCGGCGCGTTCTAAGCTCACAGCCTTATGGCTGCCGTGCTTGCTGCCATTCTCGCCGGGTTCTTGGCAGGCGCCGTTGCGTTGCTTAGGGAGCACCGACTTCAACAACGACGCTTGATTGTCGCGGCCAGAGTCGTTTCTGCTGGCTTCGACGCGGCCGAGCGCGGGGTAAAGACCGCGCTTACGGTCGACCGTTGGGCCATATTCAACGCCCTGCCGGGGAAAGTGTCATTTGCTGAAACCTGGGACGCGTACAAGGGAGACCTCGCTGGTCACTTGACTTGGCAAGAGTGGCAGCGAGTTGAGAGAGCTGTAACGCACTACTTGGCCCTTACGACCCTGGATCAAACCCAGCCGCCGACTTCGGCAGAGACTGCAATGAATGACGCCAAAAATTCATTGGAGCGAGGAATCGAATCCCTGGATTCCTACTGTGTGACGCGCCTTTCAGTTTGGGGGCTGTTGCGACGCCGATTCAAGGCCGATGACATCTAAAGGGGGCAAAGCTGCTGCTAGCTTCGGTCCAGGCCGAGCTGGATCGCGGCGACGAGGCCGAAGAGGACGCCGGTGCTGATGTGGAGGACGGCGTCGGCGTCGTTGTTGGGGAAGGTGAAGACGCCGGCGGGGCTGGTCGACCAGATCGCCCAGAAGCCGGTGACGATCAGGGCGATCGAAACGTAGATCGCATAGAGGACCGCCCAGCGGGGCTTGAGGGCGAAGTAATAGGCGGGCAGGAAGAGGAGGAAGCCGGAGAGGGCGTGGACGCCGTTGAAGTCGACGCCGAGCACGCGCTGCGTCGGGGCGCCGTCGCCGAAGTGGAAGCTCGGTTCGGCGATCAGGCCCGCTAGCGCCCAGAGCAACTGCACGGAAGCGAGGACGACGATGCCCCACTGGGCGAACGTCCACCGCGAGCGCGAGACCGTTGTCGCCTCCATCGCGCGGGAGCCTACTCTCGTGCCCGGGTATCCCAAATAGCGACAGAGCGCCCTATCCAGGTGAAGAACTTATGCCCCTCCCGAACATGCAGCCGGTCGAATCCAGCGCGGTGGCGAGGATCGGCTACGACGCCGAGCTCGAAGAGACGTTCGTCGAATTCATCGGCGGTGACCTCTATGCCTACGAAGGAGTGCCGGCCGGCGTCTTCGAGCAGCTGGCGCACGCCGAGTCGAAGGGGACCTTCGTCAACGAGGTGATCAAGGAGTACCCGGTCCGCGAGGTCTAGCTCGGGATCACCGGTCTCGCTCGGGTCTGGCTAGTCGGTGATCCTGAAGACCGGATGGTCTGGAGCAATGCGTTGCAGCTCTGACTCCGGGGCGTCGGCGCCAACGCCATCGAAGAATGCCCCGACCTCCCATTTCCACTTCTTCAGGTAGGCGCGCAGCAGCGCTGGCTTCTCCTCGTCGGTCAGCTCGGTGGCGGTGAAGTCCTCGGTGTGGCGCCCCGCCAAGCGGCCCTCGCCGCTGACCCGCAGGTTGCGAACCCACTGGGTGTGGCCTCTGGGCGCGACCAGGTATCTCTCGCCCTCGAAGCTGAGCGGATTGACCGGGGTCTGGCGCCACTCGCCGCTCTTGCGCCCTTTGACTTCGAGCACGCGCGCCCCCGCCATGCCGAGGCCGATCCGGCTCAGCCCGGCCACCAAGGGATTGAAGACGTGCTTGGTGAACCAGCCTGGCTCTTGGAATCGATCCGGCATCGGTCGAGCTTACGCCTCGTTCAGCGGCCGGTACTCGCCGCCGTGGAAGACGAGCGGCACCCCCTCGCCGCTCTCCAGGCCGCGCACCTCGCCGGTGACGATCACGTGGTCGCCGGCGGCGACCACATCGCGCAGCTCGCAGGCGATCCAGGCGAGGGAGTCGTCGATCGCCGGGATGCCGTCGCGGTTGCTCCACTCGACTCCCAGCCACTTATCGGCGACCGGGGCCTTGGTGGCGAAGGAGCGGGCGGTCTCCTCCTGGCCGGCATGGAGGACGCTGATCCCGAAGTGGTTGGCGGCCTGGACGGCAAGCAGCGTGCGGGAGCCGCGGTCGAGGCAGGCGAGCATCAGCATCGGCTCGATCGAGAGCGAGCAGACGGCATTTGCGGTCGCGCCGGCAGGCCCTTCGGGTCCGGCTGCGCTGACCACGGTGACGCCAGTGGGCAGCATTGCCATCGCGGCGCGGAAACGGTCTGGGTCGGGCGGCGGCATCGTCGGAGAGCGCAATCGGGTCAAGACAATATGATGCGCGCCGCGTGCGTCCAGCGCTGATCACAGTCATGGCTCTCCTCGCCGCCTTCGGGCTTGCTGCCTGCGGCTTTGGCGAAGAAGGAGTCTCCGTCTCCCAGGACGACCCCAATCACGAAGGGGCCGTTCTCTTTGCCACGCACTGTTCTGGCTGTCACACGCTCAGCGCCGCCGGCACGCAGGGCAGCGGCAACCGCGGCGAGCGCACGCAGGGCCCGAACCTCAACCAGAGGACCGAGACCTATGAAGACGCTCTCTTCGCGATACAGAACGGCGGCTTCTCCGGCGCGATCATGCCCCAGAACATCGTCGTCGGCAAAGAAGCGGAAGCTGTCGCCCACTTCGTCGCCAAGTACGCCGGCGAAGAAGCGATCGAATCCCCTCGCCCCGGCGAGCCTTCTCCCTAACCTTCACAGGCCGTTTTGCTCGACCTGAAGCTGATCCGCTCCGACCCTGAGCGGGTCAAGGCGTTGCTGGCGCGCCGCGGCGCCGCCGAGCAGGTCGACGAGCTACTCGCGCTCGACGAGCGCCGCCGTGAGCTGTTGCCCCGGATCGAGGGCGCCCAGGCCGAGCGCAAGACGATCTCCAAGCAGATCGGCGAGGCGAAGCAGCGCGGGGAGGAGGCGGACGAGCAGATGGCCGCCGTCGCCGAGCTGAAGCAGACGATCGAGGCGGGAAAAGAGGAGCTTGAGCAAGTCGACGCCGATCTGCAACGGGTCGCTGCCGCCCTGCCCAACCTGCCCGACCCCGACGCCCCCGAAGGAATGACCGAGGAGGACGCCGTAGTCCTGCGCGAGGAGGGCGAGCGGCCGAGCTTCGACTTCGAGTTGCGCGATCACCTAGACATCGGCACCGAGCTGGGCCTGATTGACATGGAGGCGGGGGCGCGGGTCTCCGGCTCCCGCTTCGCCTACCTCAAGGGCGATCTGGTGATGCTCGAGCTGGCGCTGGTCCGCTTCGCCCTCGACCTCGTCCGCGGCGAGGGCCATGAGCCGGTCGTGCCGCCGGTCCTGGTCCGCGAAGAGGCCCTAGTCGGCACCGGCTTCCTACCCGGCGACCGCGACCAGATCTACGAGGTACCCAAGGACGAGCTCTTCCTCGTCGGCACCTCCGAGGTGCCGCTGGCCGCGCTGCACGCTGACGAGATCCTCGCCGCTGAGCAGTTGCCGATCCGCTACGCGGGCCTCTCGACCTGCTTCCGCCGCGAGGCCGGTGCCGCCGGCCGGGACACGCGCGGCATCTTCCGCGTCCACCAGTTCGACAAGGTCGAGATGTTCTCTTTCGTCGAGCCCTCCGAGTCGGCGGCCGAGCACGAGCGGCTGCTGGCGATCGAGGAGCGAATCCTCTCCGAGCTCGAGATCCCCTATCGGGTGGTTAATGTCGCCGCGGGTGATCTAGGCGCCCCTGCCGCGAAGAAGTACGACTGTGAGGCATGGATCCCGAGCCAGGACCGTTACCGAGAGTTGACCTCGTGTTCAAACACAACGGATTACCAAGCGCGTCGACTGGCCTGTAGGTATCGGCGTCAGGACGGCGAATCCCCTCAAGTGGTGCATACCCTAAACGGCACTGCTGTGGCGGTGGGAAGGACGATGATCGCGCTGATCGAGAACCGACAGGAGCGGGATGGCGGGTTCACGCTACCTACTATTCTGCATTCTTATGGTGCGCCTGAGAGGATTGGACCACCTTGAGTACTAGCGTCAGGGAAGCTAAACGCGTTGTCCTATGTGACGACCACGAGATCGTGCGCGAGGCGATCAAGGCCCGCATGGCCAATTCGAGCATCGTCGAGATCGTCGGCGAGGCCGGAAACGGGCGCGACGTCGTAGACGTGGTCAAGGAACTTGAGCCCGACGTACTGATCATTGACGTCGAGCTGCCCAAGCGCGACGGGATCGAGGCGACCAAGGAGGTGCTGAAGGTTCGGCCGCGCACGAAAGTGATCATTTTCACCGCGCACGCGCAGCCCGACCTCCTGGCGCTCGCCCTGCGGGCCGGCGCCTCGGGTTACGTGCTCAAGTCAGCGCCCGCCGAGGACATCGCCCGCGCGGTCAAAGCGGTGACCAGCGGCGGCACCTTCCTCGGTGGCGATTTCGCCGGCGGCAAGCCCTCTGAGGTCGAGAAGCTGCTCGAGCTCTCGCCGCGCGAGCGCCAGATCCTTGAGCTGCTCGCCGAGGGCCTGCGGGTGAAAGAGATTGCCGAGCGGCTGCAGCTGAGCCCGGCGACCGTGCACACTCACGTGCGCAACGCGATCGCCAAGCTCGAGGTCGACACCCGCACCGAGGCTGTGGCGCTGGCAGTGAAGTTCAGCTACCTCGGCGCCGGCGGTAAGGCCTAACTCTCTCCGCCGGCCTCTGCAGCCGGCTTCAACTCCAGTGCGCAGCCGTTGATGCAGTAACGCTGTCCGCCTTTATCCGCCGGGCCGTCGTCGAAGACGTGACCGAGGTGGGCATCGCAGTGCTTGCAGACGACCTCGGTACGGCGCATGAAGAGGCTGTTGTCAGGCCGCAGCTCGACGTGCTCGAGGTTGGCCGGCTCGGTAAAGCTGGGCCAGCCGGTGCCGGAGTCGAACTTCGTGCCGGAGGAGAAGAGCTCGGTGCCACAGCAAACGCAGTGGTACATGCCTTCTGTTTTCTCGTCCCAGTAAGGACCCGTAAACGCTCGCTCGGTGCCAGCGTTGCGGGTCACCTCATATTGCTCTGGCGTCAACTGGTCGCGCCACTCCTGGTCCGACTTGCTGATCTTGGTCGTCATCTCTCTCCTTTCGATCTATATCCAGGTTACGCCCGTGGTCTTACAGGGAGGTGACGGGGAGTGCCTCGGCTGCGCAACAGCGGGGGAGGCGCCGCCGAGGCACTCCCCGTCACCTCTCCGTACGATGCGCCCGCGATGTCTGAGGCGTTCTACGAGCAGAGAGGCGAGGGTCAGTACGTCGCCACGGAGCTCACCAGAGGTCCGTGGGATCCGGGAGCTCAGCATGCCGGGCCGCCTTCCGCGTTGCTCGGCCGTGAGATCGAGGCGATTGAGGGGTCCGGTGACTTCCAGGTAGGGCGGATCGTTTTCGAGATCCTGCGGCCGGTGCCGATCGGACCGGTGCGGGTGGAGACGCGGGTGCTGCGGCCGGGACGGAAGGTACGGTTGGTCGAGGCCTCGCTTGCCGGCGAGGAGGGGGAGCTGATGCGGGCCACCGCTTGGCAGCTACGCACGACTGATTTGGACCTGCCGCCCGAGGTGGTTGACGAGGGCCCCCGACCGCAAGGTCCCGAGGAAGGGTGGGTGCCGGAGTTCTTCCCCACTGGGCAGGACGTCGGTTACCAGAGCGCGATGGAGTTTCGCGCCGTGGCCGGTGCCTTCATCGAGCCCGGCCCTGCGACCTTCTGGCTGCGCATGCGCCAGCCGCTCGTTGCCGGCGAGGAGCCGACGGCTGCAACGCGCCCTCGTCGCCGCCGACGTCGGCAACGGGATCAGCGCTGTGCTCGATTGGCGCCACTTCGTCTTCATCAACGTCGACCTCACCGTCCACTTCGAGCGGATGCCGGCGGGGGAGTGGGTCTGCGTCGATGCCGTCACTCGCCCCGAGCCAAGCGGCATCGGCACCGCCGAGTCGGTCCTCTCCGACCAGAGCGGCCGCATCGGCCGCGCCGCCCAGTCGCTCCTGATCGACCAGCGTTAGGAGTCCATTCCGGTAGGGGTTCCACTTAACTTTTTCGATAGAGACGCGCTTGCTGGCGCCGCGAGGTGGGCGCCGAAAAAGTACAAGACGTTCCACCCCTACCGGAATGGACTCCGAATCGATGGGCCGCTACTAGCGCGTAGCTAGAAGAGTTCGGGCCTGGGGGGCGATCGCGACGGCGGTCATTGCGGCCGAGCCGAGGGCGATCGCGGCGGCGAGCATGAAGGCGCCCTCGTAGCTCGTTAGTGCCGAAGCGACGCCGGCTAGCGGCGCGCCGAGGCCGACGCCGGCATCGAAGAAGGCGGTGAAGGTGCCGAGCGCCGCACCGCGCCGCCGGTCCGAGACGCTGCTGACGACGATCAGGGAGAGCGCTGGGTAGAGCAGCGAGAAGGCGGCTCCCATCGCGAGGGAGCCGGCGATCGCGACCGGGAGGTTGTGTGCGACCGCGATCGCCGCCAGGCCAGCGGCCTCGACGCAGGCCGCGGCGACGGCGACGCGAGCAGGACCGATGCGGTCGGGCAAATCGCCCCCGACCAGGCGGGTCAGCACGACCATCGTCGCGAAGGCACCGAAGGCCAGTGCGCCATGTCCGACACCGCGCTTTTCGAGCAGGAGGACGATGAAGGCGGCGATCGTTCCGTAGCCGATCGCGCCCAGCGCCAGCGCCGACCCTGGCCGCACCGCCTCCCGGGCGATCAGCGGGTGGTGTTCCTCCTCGATCTGGGGGGAGGGGCGGAACGGATCCGGCACCCGAGTCGCGATCGCCGCTCCCACTAGAGGCAGCACTCCGGCCAGGATCCAGACCGGGGTGTATCCGGACGTGTGCTGGACCACCTCGCCGATCAGCGGGCCGACGCTGAGGCCGGCCCAGACCGCAAGGCCATAGAGGCCGATCACGCGGCCGCGCCGGTCGATCGGCGCCAGGTCGACGATCCAGGCGGAGCCGGCGGTGAAGACCGCGCCCTCGCCCGCGCCGAGCACGAGCCGCGCCGCGATTAGCCCCGGAACGCCGAACGGCAGCAGGTACATGAAGCCGCCGACAGCGACGAGCGCGGTGCCGGCCAGAACCGTCGGCTTCCGCCCCCGGTGGTCGGCGAAGCGACCGGCGAACGGCCGCAGCAGCAGGCCGGTGATCGCGTAGGAGCCGATCACGACGCCGACGGCGATGTTGCCGGCGTCGAGCGGGCCGTGTACGTAGCGGGGAAGCACGGGCAGCACGGCTCCAACCGCCAGCAGACAGAAGAAAGTGACGCCAAAGATTCCGGCGAAGGCGGTGCCGGGACGGTCGTGCTCGGTCATCGGCGCGCCCCCGCTCACCGCAGCAGCGCGGTGAGATCGTCGGCGATCAGGTCCGGGGCCGGGTCGGCCTCCGCCGCCTGCTCGCGCGAGGTCGCGCCGCTGAGGACGAGGATTGTCGCCAGGCCGGCGCGCCGACCGCCGTCGATATCCGAGGCGATCCGATCGCCGACCATCGCCACCCGCTCCGCATCGCCGATCATGGCCCGCGCCTGGTCGAAGAGGTGGTGCTCCGGCTTGCCGCCGATCTCAGCTCGTTTACCCGATGCCGTCTCCACCGCGGCGAGGATCGAGCCGGTGCCGGGCCAGGCCCCATCGGGCATCGGGAGGGTCGGATCGCGGCTGGTGGCGAACAACGCGGCCCCGTTCTGCAAAGCCAGCGTCGCCGTCAGCAATTCCTCGTAGTCGAAGCCACGATGCCCGGAGACGATCACGGCGTCAGCCCCGCGCCCGGCCTCGCCCTCGAGCAAGCTGAGACCCGCTTCGGCAACGGAGCCATGGAAGGCCGGCGCCCCGATTACGAAGGCGCCCGCGCCGGTCTCCAGTCGTTCCGCTGCGAGCCCCGCCGTCGCGACGCCGGCAGTCACGACCCGCCCGTCCTCGACCGGCACACCCGCCTCGCGCAATCTCTCGACGTAAGTAGACGGCGGCCGCGCCGGATTGTTGGTGACGAAGACGACCTCCTTGCCGAGCGCACCCAGTTCCCGCAGCGCCTCCACCGCCCCAGGTACAAGCTCCCGCCCGACCCAGACCACCCCGTCGAGGTCAACCAGAAACCCATCGAATCGATCCACCGCTGCCATCGCCCCGCCCAGGCTATTGAGCCGATCCGGGCAGGGGTGGAACGTCTTGTACTTTTTCCGGAATGCGATTAGCGGACAGCCCCAGTCGATCCATCGGAAAAAGTTAAGTGAAACCCCTGCCCGGATCGGCCAACGGCCAGGTGGTGGTTGCCAGCGGTGTGTCCCGTCGCTATGGGGAGGGCCCAGCGGCAGTCGACGCCCTGGTTGACGTCAGCACCGCTTTCGAGCGCGGCCGCTTCACCGCGATCATGGGACCATCGGGCTCCGGCAAGTCGACCCTGATGCACATCCTCGCCGGGCTCGACAAACCAACTGCCGGCGAGGTCCTGCTCGACGGTGAGGCGATCACCGGCCTCGACGACGGCGAGCTGACCAAGCTGCGCCGCGAGAAGCTTGGCTTCGTCTTCCAGTTCTTCAACCTGCTGCCGGTGCTGACGGCGGAGGAGAACCTGGTACTGCCGCTCTCGATCGCCGGTCGCAAGCCGGATCGGGCCTGGGTCGATCAATTGATCCGCACTGTCGGCTTGGAGGAGCGCCGCACGCATCGGCCCGCCGAGCTCTCCGGCGGCCAGCAGCAACGCGTCGCGGTCGCCCGCGCACTTGTCTCGAAACCCGCGGTTGTCTTCGCCGACGAGCCGACCGGCAACCTCGACTCGAAAGCGAGTGAGGACGTGCTACGTCTGCTGCGAGGCGCCGTCGACGAGTTCGGCCAGACGGTGATCATGGTTACCCACGACCCCGCCGCCGCGGCCCACGCTGACCGCTTGATCACCCTGCGCGACGGCAAGATCGTCAACGACGGCGCTCCCGGCTCAGCCGATGACGTGATCGAGCTGATGAAGCAGGTTGACTAGCCTCAGCCTGAAGAGCCTTTGGGCGCGCAAGGCCCGTGCGCTTTCTACCGTCTTCGCGGTCTTCATTGGAGTTGCCTTCGTCGCCGGCTCCTACGTCCTCACCGACACGATCTTCGCCGCCTTCGACGAAATCTTCGGCGAGAAGCTGAAGGGGACCAGCGTCGTCATCACCGCTGAGAACCCGGTCAAACAGGAAAACGGCGAAACCCCGACGGTCAGCGATTCCCTGCTGCCGCGGGTGCGGAAGACGCCGGGCGTGAGAGCTGCCGCCGGCGCGATCTTCACCCCGGGCGGCTTCTTCGATTCCGAAGGCAACAAGGTCGGGATCAAATTCGCGATCAATTTCATCTCCTCGACCCTGCCCGACGGACTCGAGTCTTTGACCTACGTGGAGGGACATCCGCCGCGGGGGCCGACGGAAGCCTCACTCACCGAAGCTGCGGCCGACAACGCCAGTATGTCTCTGGGCAGCACGCTCAAAATCGTCGGCCAGGGCCGAGTGCGTTCCTTCAAGCTGGTTGGGCTGACCCGCCTCGGCGGCACCTCCTTCGGCGGCACCAGCATCGCCCAGGTGACGCTGCCGGTGGCGCAGCGGCTCACTCATAAGCTCGGTCGCGTCGACCAGATCTCGGTTGCCAGTAAGCCCGGGGTTTCGGAGACGGCGCTGAAGCAGCGCATCGCCCGTCGGATGCCGCCCGGCGTCAAGGTCGAGACCGCGAAGGAAAACGCCGACCGCAGCACCGAAGAAATCCGCGAAGGCCTCACCTTCCTGCGCATCTTCCTGCTCGTCTTTGCCTTCATCGCCCTTCTCGTCGGCTCATTCCTGATCTTCAACACCTTCTCGATCACGGTCGCCCAGCGGGTGACGGAGTTCGGCATGCTGCGCACCCTCGGTGCCTCGCGCCGGCAGATCCTCAGCGCTGTGCTGGTCGAGGCTCTGGCGATCGGCGTGATCGGCGCCGTGCTCGGAATAGGCGGCGGTCTCCTCATCGCCAAGCTGCTCAACCTCCTGCTCAAAGCGTTCGGGGTCGCCCTGCCGACCACCGGCCTGGTGGTGGAGACCCGGACGGTCGTCGTCTCGCTGCTGATCGGGATCGTCGTCACCGTGATCTCCTCGCTGGTTCCCGCCCTGCGCTCGACCAGGGTGCCGCCAATTGCCGCCCTCCACGCCTTCGCTCCCAAGCCAACGGGACGCCGGCGCCTGATCGGCCTCGCGCTCTCGCTGCTGCTGGCTGTGGTCGGGTTGGCGGCGGTTCTGATCGGCCTCTTCGGCAGCGCGTCGGCCGGTACGGCTGCGGGCCTGATCGGTGGCGGCGCGGTGATCATCGTTTTCGCCGTCTCGCTGTTCAGCCCGCGTCTGGTTCCACCGCTCGCCGCGATCGCGGGCTGGCCATTGGAACGCCTGCGTCGCCTGCTCGGCCGACTCTCGCGTGAGAACGCCCAACGCAATCCCTCTCGTACCGCCGTCACCGCCGCGGCGCTGATGATCGGCTTGATGGTCGTCGCCTTCGTCACCGTCTTCGCCGCCGGCTTGAAGAGCTCGGTCGCCCAGGTCGTCGACGAAAACTTCGCCGGTGGTCTGGTGATCCAGAACACCGATGGCTTCTCGCCAATTCCCGCGGGGGCCGCGATTGCCGCCCGCAAAGTCCCGGGGGTTGGCTCGGTCGCCAGCGTCCGCTCGGTCCAGGCAAAGCTGTTGCCGGGAGGGGCGGGAGCCAGGATCTCGGCGCCGAGCCGCGACGTCGAACGAACCGTTGCGATCGAATGGAAGAGGGGCGGCCCACCGGCGCTGCGGCGGCTGCGCGACGACCAGGCGATCCTCTCGGATTCCTTTGCCTCCGAACACAACCTCGAGCTCGGCGATCAATTCCGCTTGCTCTCGCAGACGCGCAACCGGCCGAGCTTCCGGGTGGTCGGCGAGTTCGACTCGAAGCTCGGGATTTTCGGCAGCGTGCTGGTGACGCAGGCGGTTATGGCGCGGGACTTCGGCCAGACCCAAGACACGATCGACTTCATCGAACCCGAAAAGGGCGCCAACCCGGAGCAGGTCCAGGCGATTCTCACCAGGGGGGTCGAAGCGGCTTTCCCCGTCGCCGAAGTGCTGAACCAGCAGGAATTGAAGGAAAACCGCGAAGAACAGGTCCAGCAGCTGGTCAACCTGGTCTACGCCCTGCTCCTGCTGGCGATCGTGATCTCGATCTTCGGCATCGCCAACACCCTGGCGCTATCCATTCACGAACGCAGGCGTGAGCTCGGGATGCTGCGGGCGATCGGGATGTCACGTCGCCAGGTTCGAACGATGATCCGCTACGAGGCGGTGATCACGGCCCTGATCGGCGCCATCCTCGGCATGGTCCTCGGCCTCGTCTTCGCCGTCCTGATCGCGCAGCCGCTCAAGGATGAAGGCTTCACCCTCTCCTTCCCGATCGGCTCACTGATCGGGCTGCTCATCTTTGCCGCGATCATCGGCGTGCTCGCGGCGATCGCGCCGGCCCGGCGCGCCTCGCGACTCGACGTGCTCGAGTCGCTGCAATACGAGTAGAGCCCGCGCCGCGATCGGCTGGCTAGCGGCGGAGCAGCCGCTTCACCGCTGCCATCAGCTCCTCGGTCATCTCCGCCTGGTCGCCGTCGGCGGCGCCGGCGACGCAGTGGGCGGCGTGATCGGAGAGCAGCTCGAGGGCGACCTTGTCGAGCGCGGCCTGGATCGCGGTCACCTGGGTGACGACGTCGATGCAGTAGCGGTTCTCCTCGACCATCCGCTCGATCCCGCGCACCTGTCCCTCGATCCGGCGCAGTCGCTTCAGCACCGCCTCGCGGTTCTCGGTGTAGCCGTGGACCGTCTCGGCCTCGCCGCTCACGCGATCGCCTCGGCAAGCAGCACCGCGGATCCGAAGGTTCCCGCCACCGCGGCCGCGTAGCCGACGATCCGCGTCGGGGGACCCCCGTGGATGCCGGTCTCGTGGACGACGGCGTGGCCTTTGCCGCGGGCGATCAGCCAGCGGTTGACCGGTACCGCGACGGCCCCCGCAATCACCAGGGCGAATGAGAGGCTCCCCCAGAAGAGCAGGTCGCCGAGGCCGGCCTCCATCGCGCCGGGCACGAGGACGATGATGAGGTTGTCGACGATCTCCATCGTCGCGATGCTGAGCGTGTCGGAAGCGAAGGCGATCGGGATCACCGCCGAGAGGGACAAGCCAGCTCGCAGCAGTGGCAGGCTGGTCAAGCTATAGCCAAAGATGAAGGCGAGCGCGACCGCCAGCCCGAGCGTGCCCAGGTTGGAGAACCCGAGCGCGGTGCCGATGGCCATACCAGCGACCTCGCCGATCGCGCACCCCGTCAGGCAGTGGAGGGTCGCGCTGATGGCGACGGCGGTGAGCGCTGTGCCCTCGTCTGCCACTTGGTGATGGTGGGCATGAGCAGGCATGCCACCATTGTACATACCCCAGGGGGGTATTAGGCTAGGGCGGCGGCGGGTTGGACCATCGATAGGCCGAGGCCCATCCGCAGGGCGCCCGCGACCTCGAGCATCGCCGTGCGGGCGCTGGGGCAGATTGCGGTCAGGTTGGCGAAGCCGTGGATCATGTCGCTATGGCGTTGCAGTACGACCTGCACGCCG
>Ga0157379_10002828_pt1 | contig 14629 bp, 12 predicted proteins | sample S25metaG_FD_121802 | JGI IMG/M metagenome (GOLD analysis project Ga0157379, IMG submission 121802) | Switchgrass rhizosphere microbial communities from Kellogg Biological Station, Michigan, USA - S2-5 metaG | ecosystem: Host-associated > Plants > Roots > Rhizosphere > Soil | place: USA... | reverse complement strand
CTGCCAGCGCATCGTGTCGCAGGTCGGCCGCCGCGTCGACGAATCCTCGCCCATATGCGACGCGCGCCTCCTGGACGGCTCCCGCGTCAACGTCATCGGGCCGCCGCTGAGCCTGGATGGGCCGACCCTCACCATCCGTAAGTTCAAGAAAGACAAGTTGAAGCTGGAAGACCTGGTCAAGTTCGGCTCCATCAGCCCGGACGCGGCGCGGGTGCTGCAGGTGATCGGACGGTGCCGCTGCAACATCCTGATTTCCGGCGGTACCGGTTCGGGCAAGACCACGCTCCTGAACTGCATGACCGCCTATATCGACACCGAAGAGCGCGTCATCACTTGCGAAGACGCCGCCGAACTTCAGTTGCAGCAGCCGCATGTGGTGCGGCTGGAAACCCGCCCGCCCAACCTGGAGGGCCAGGGCCAGATCACCATGCGCGACCTGGTCAGAAACTGCCTGCGTATGCGCCCCGAACGCATCATCGTGGGCGAAGTGCGCGGACCCGAGGCTTTCGACCTGCTGCAGGCGATGAACACCGGCCATGACGGCTCCATGGGAACGCTGCACGCCAACAGCCCGCGCGAAGCCATGTCGCGACTGGAATCCATGATCACCATGGGCGGTTTCGCGCTGCCGATGAAGACCATTCGCGAAATGATCGTCGGCTCGATCGACGTCATCATCCAGGCCGAGCGTATGCGCGACGGTTCCCGCCGCATCACCAGGGTCACCGAAGTGATCGGTACCGAAGGCGATGTCGTCATCACCCAGGACCTGGTGACCTATGAAGTGACGGGCGAAGACGAGACCGGGCGTCTGCGCGGCAAGCATATCGGTTCCGGTATCGTGCGGCCCAATTTCTGGGAGCGCGCCCGCTACTACAATCTGGAAAGAGAACTGGCTGACGCGCTGGACAAGGTCAACCAATGATCGTTCTGGTCGGCATTCTGTTTGCGCTCGCGCTCGGCGGCGCGGCGTTCGCCTTCTCCGGCGGCGATGAGAAGACCAGGAAGCGCGTTCAGGCCGTCGCCAAGACGCAGGGCAAAGGCCGCACCAACACCGTCCAGGACGCCGCACAGAAGCGCAAGAATGTCGCCGTCCTGCTCAAGGACGTGGAAAAGAACCGTGCCGCCAAGAAGGAGCGGCCCACCATGCGCCGGCGGCTGGAACAGGCCGGCTTTCCCAAGGCCAGCCCGCGTACCTTTTGGATCATCTGCGGCGTCGCCGGGGCCATTGCCGCCGGCGCCGCCTTCCTCACCCATCAGAAGCCGCTGATCATCGTGCTGGCGATGTTCGTGGTGGGACTGGGCCTGCCGCGCTGGGTCCTGGGCTTCCTCACCAACCGCCGCAAAAAGAAGTTCACAGATCATTTCGCCACGGCCATCGACGTCATCGTGCGTTCGGTCAAGTCGGGCCTTCCCACCAACGAGGCGTTGCGCATCGTGGCGCGGGAGATACCCAATCCGGTCGGCAGCGAATTCCACAATCTGGTGGAAAGCCTGAAAGTCGGCGTCACCCTGGACCAGGGGCTGAAGCGGATGATGGAATCCATGCCCACGCCGGAAGTGGGCTTTTTCGCTATCGTGATGACTATCCAGGCCAAGTCGGGCGGCAATCTTTCGGAAGCCCTGGGCAATCTTGCAGCGGTGCTGCGCGACAGAAGGCGTCTGCGGGGCAAGATCAAGGCCATGTCGTCGGAAGCCAAGGCCAGCGCCATGATCATCGGTTCGCTGCCGCCCGGGGTGATGGGCATCGTCTATCTCACCACGCCCGCTTACATCGCCAAGCTATTCACCGAACGCGCCGGCAATCTGATGCTGGCTTTCTGCGTTGTGTGGATGGGGACCGGCATCATGGTGATGCGCAAGATGATCAACTTCAAGCTCTAGGAGGACACCATGAACACCGTCATGACCCTCCTGTTCGACAAAAGCTTCCTGGTCACGATGTTTGTCAGCATCCTGGCTTTTGCCACCGTGGTGACTCTGGGAGTGCCGTTCCTGGAACGCGGCGGGCTGGAGGACCGGTTAAAGTCGGTCGCCCGCCGCCGCGAGGAACTGCGCGCCAAGCACCATGCCGCCCTGAATGCCAAGCGCGGGAGTTTGCGGATCGAGCCCGTCTCCTACATGAAGGCGACCTTGGACCGCTTCAAGCTGGGCAATATGCTGGAAAGCGAGAATAGCCGCGAAAAACTGGCAAGCGCCGGTTATCGCGGTCACGCGCCGCTGATCACCTTCATGTTCTTCCGCTTCGTGATGCCGTTCATCGTGTTCCTGGTGACGCTGTTCTATCTTTTCGTTGTTCTGCACCTGTCCTGGCCGCCCATGCAGAAGATCTGCGCGGCTTTTGCCGGCGCCCTGATCGGCTATTACCTGCCCGACATGTTCGTCAACAACATGATCGCGCGGCGCCAAGCCTCCATCATGCGCGGCTTTCCCGACGCGCTCGACCTGATGCTGATTTGCGTAGAATCGGGCATGTCCATCGAAAGCGCCTTCACTCGCGTGGCGGGCGAAATCGGCAGCCAGTCGGCGGAGCTGGCCGAGGAATTGGCGCTCACCACCGCCGAGCTGAGCTATCTTCCCGACCGCCGCCAGGCCTTCGACAATCTGGCCAAGCGTTGCGGCCATGCCGGTGTCAAGGCGGTCGCCACCGCTCTCAATCAGGCGGAGAAATACGGTACGCCGCTGGGTTCGGCCTTGCGCGTCACCGCCACGGAAAACCGCGAGATGCGCATGCAGGAGGCCGAGCGCAAGGCGGCATCGTTGCCCGCCAAGCTCACCGTCCCCATGATCATCTTCTTCCTGCCCTGCCTGTTTGTCGTGATTATGGGGCCGGCGATTATCACCATCAAGCATATGATGCATTAGCGCGGATATTTTGCGTCCGGAGTGCGTCGCTCGTCGCTCATGGCCTTCTTGGCCACTTCGCTCCTCGCTCCTGCTCAGTCCGCAAAATCTCTCGCGCGGACGATGTCCGTGAGTTCGCCGCGCGTGCTCACGTGCTTTTCGCACGCTCAGCGAGACGCTCCTGCTCACGTCGCAAAATTTCTCACTCCTAGGCTGTTATGAGAGGCAAAATGTTCTGTGGCCTCGCCAGAGCACAAGGCGAAGATCAATGCAGCTTGGCCCAGGGTCGTGAAGGACTAATCCGACATTTTGATGCTGCATGAGGTATCGGGATTAAGTGGCCTACCGTTTTTGGGGACGTTAACACTCACTGAAGGATCAGCCTCATTTCCTGCCCAAACTTTCCAATAGTTGCCTGTGAGACGAGCTCGCCAATCTTCTGGGGTGCGCCATTGTCCGATGTGCTTTCCCCAACCGTCTGCACAAGCTTTATCCGCAATTGCTATTGCCGCTTCTGGCGTTTCTACCGGATGGTCATGAGTGCATCCGTAGAGCGCGATCGGCAAGAAAAACACAAAACTACGCTGCAGCGTCCAGCTCCCATTCATCGAACAGCTTCACCATATCATCAAAACTCTTGCTCAGAGAGGACATCTGTCCTGACATGCCGTCAGCGCTTATAGTCTTGGGGCGGTTCGCGGGAGGGTGCGGGCGATGAGAGTAAGGCATGTCCTGCTCGCGGCGTTGCTGGGGATATCCGGCGCCGCAGGCCAGACCGGGTTGCCGCCGCCGCATTTCCATCACCTGGCGCTTAATTCGACCGATCCCGAATCCGCGATCGTCTTTTACCTGAGGGAATTTCCATCCACCGCCCGCACAGACTGGGAAGGCATGCCGGCACTTATGTCACCAACCCATGTCATGATCGTGTTCCAGAAAGTTGCGGCACCGCCGCCTGCTGATCCCGACATCACGGCTTATTGGCATTTCGGCTGGGCGGCCGCCGATTCCCGCAAGTCTCTGGAAATTTTTCGCGCCCAGAATCTCTTGGTGCCTTTTTATACCGGCGAGCGGGGTGACTATGTCGGCATCAGCAGTGACACGTATCCCTATCCTCCGGGGGTGCCGGGCCGCACCAAAGCCCAGATCGCCGAAGCTGTAGCCCAGAATCTTCAGCCCCGCCGGACCGGCGGCAACGGCTATATCTTCGGGCCGGACCGCGCCATCATCGAATTCACCGGCAACTCACCGGACAATGCATCTGGGCGTTTCGATCATGTGCATATGTGGCAAGACGATCCGCTTTGTGCCCAACTCTGGTATGTCCGTCATCTGGAAGCAGCGCCGCGCCGTGGGCCCACGCCCATCAGCGACGAAAACTGCAAGGCGCCGCGCGGCATGTATCCTTCCTGGCCTTCCTTGAATCGCAATGGCACCTACCGGTACCCCACGGGCGGCGTGAGCTTCGATGATGTGGCGATGAACTGGTACATGAACCAGACGGAAAAGCCGCTGGCTCCAACCATCGGTCATCTGATGGATCATGTGAGCCTAAGCGTCGACGACCTGGATGCCTGGACTGCCAAGCTGAAAGGCGAGGGCGTCATCTTTCTTCGGCAGGGCTATCGCATCGGTACGGCGCGCGCGGCGATGATCGAGGGCCCCAGTCACGAGGCCATCGAACTCGTGGAAGAGAAATAGCCCTTCCCGCGCGGCAAAAGATCAATAAGCGTTGGCGCTCATGCGCAGGCCCGGGATAGCATCCTTGGGCTTGGCAGACTTGGTATCCGCAGCCTTCACCGGCGCGGCAGGCAGGACCTTGGGCGCGGTGGCTGGTTTGCCGCTTTCCGAAGCGGGGGATGCTGCCATCTGCAAAGTGACGGACGCAGCCGGCTTGAGGACCGGCTTGCCGGCATCTGCGGCCTTGACCGGCACAGCCGTGTTGACGCTCGCGGATGGGGTCGGCTTCACGGCTGCGGTGACGGTGGAACCAGGCTTGGCATCGGCCGCCTTGACAGGCGTGGAGAGTGTGCCTGGCTTGGTCGACTCAGCCGCTTTGACCGGCGCAGCCGTGCTGGCAGATGTGACCGGTTTCACGGGTGCGGCGGCGGCGGAAACAGGCTTGGAAACCTCCGCAGGCTTGGCATCCGCCGCCTTGACGGGTGTGGAGAGCGCGACCGGCTTGGCCGCCTCTGCCGTTTTGACGATTTCCGGCTTGGTTTCGATGGACTTCACGGCCGAGGCGGGCTTGGTCTCGGCGGTTTTCACAGGCGTGGAGGAATAGACAGGCTTGGCAACTTCCGCGGCTTTGACGGGCGCCGTCACGGGCGCAGCGGCATTCACGGGCGCGGCCGGCTTGAGGGCGTCGGCGGTTTTCACAGGGGCGGGTACCGCGGCAGCGACGGGAGACTGCAAGGGCCGTGGTGCATGGGTGGCGGGTACAGGACCGGCCAGCGGATCGACCGGCACCTTCTGCATCACGACTCGGTTCTCGACTGCGGCAGAAGCCGGCGGCAAGGCCTGACTCTGAACGGCGACCGGTTTGGCGATCGCGACGGTCGAATTCTTGTCTTGCGGCAAGGCCTGGCTCTGAACGGCGACCGGTTTGGCAACCGCGACAGCCGAACTCTTGTCTTGAGGCGCGCTGGCGACGGAAGGTGTGTGCGAAACCGGCGTCTCGTTGTGCACCACGGGCGTCTGCGCGTGCGGCGCGGCGTTGCTGGCGACCGAAGGCGCGGGCGAAAGCGGTGCCTGCGCCACCGGCGTCGGGGCTTGCGGCGCGGGCGCGGCAGCGACGACGGGCTCCGGCGCCAGCGAGCGGATCATGTCTATATTGCGCGCGATCTTGGCGTCGCTATTGCCGCCGGCGCGTTCGGCGCGGGCCGCCAGTTTGCTGGCGGCTTCGGGATCCTTGGCCAGCATGCGCGACAGGGCATAGTTGTTGAGCACGCTGGGCTCTTCCGGCTTGATCTTCAGTGCATGCTCATAGGCGAGCTTGGCATTGGCCTGATCGCCGACCTGGTCATAGGCGACGCCCAGCGCGGAAGCGATGGTCCAGTCGGCGGGCTGCATCTCCTGGGCGTGAGTCAAAAAGCTCACCGCATCGGAAGCGCGTCCCATGGCGGCCAGCGTCTTGCCATACTCGCCGATGATGCGCGGATCGTCCGACGCCACCATCATCAACTGCGAGAGGTGCTTGATGGCTTCGGGATATTGTCCCGCCAGCCTGAGCATCTGTGCCTGCCGGATGCTGTCTTCCAGCGTCACGCCGGGCGCCACGGCCTTGTCCTGTTCCTTCGTTACGTCTTTGGACGTGCTTTTGGCGGTGTCCTTTGCCGTCGCCGCGGGTTTGGAATCGTCGCCGAACCATCCGGCATGCGCGGGCGCGCAGCTCAGCAGCAATGCGACAGCCAGAGGGGCTTTACGGAGAGTGGACAAAGCCATGTGGGGCAGCCTTCGAAAAACGCTGCGGTGACTGTGCCAGTTGTCCAGTCAACAAACCCTTAAGTATATCGGCGCATATAGAACCAGTGGCGGCGCATGGCACCTTCCTGTCACAGCGAGGGCATTGCAACCCGATTAACGCCTAACTCCTGACGCAATAAAGGTTTAACTTTTCAGATCATGTCGCAGCGTCTGTTAGCCCTGATTGCCCTGCTTGCCTTTGCGGTGCTGGTGGTTGGTGCGTTGTTGACGGGCGGTAATCTGGGTCTGGCCGACTCCGGTCCCACGCGCGTTTCCTTCCAGATCGCCACCGGATCCACCGAAGGCGTCTATTTTCCGGTGGGCCAAGCCATGGCGGGCCTGATCAGTCATCCGCTGGGCGTGGGGCGTTGCGATACCGCCACCGTCTGCGGGCCGGTCGGCGTGATCCTGTCGGCGCGTACCAGCCAAGGCTCCACCGAAAATCTGCGTGCGGTCAATCAGGGGCTGGTGGATTCCGGCTTCGCCGATGGCGATGTGATTGCCGCGGCGGTGGCGGGACGCGGCGTTTTCCGGCGGCCGGCCACGCACCTGCGCGTCATCGCCGCTCTGTTTCCGGAGGACACCCATCTGGTGGTGGCGGACAAGTCCTCTATCCAGTCGGTCGCCGACTTGCGCGGCAAACGCGTGTTGATGGGTCCGCCCGCAAGCGGCGGCCTGGTGCGCGCCCGCGCCATCCTCACCGCCTATCGGCTGCGCGTACGCGAAATCGTTTCCGACGAGCCCGCCGATCAGATGCTGAAGGACGGCCGAATCGATGCCTATTTTGCGGTTGCGGGCGTACCGCTGGACTCGATCAGGGACCTGCTGGCGCATCACGTCGCGCGCCTGGTGCCGATCGACGGCGAAGGCCGTGACCGGCTAGTACAGATGGAGCCGCAGCTTTCACCCGCCACCATTGCCGCCGGCGCCTATCCCGGTAGCGGTGCGGTCGAAACCGTGGCGACCCGTGCCTATTGGATAACACGCGACGGCGAGCCCGATCCCCTGATCTATGGGTTGACGCGCGCCCTGTTCAACCCGGCGAACCGCTCCGCTCTGGTCGCCAGCCATCCCAGTGCCCGCGGCATCGGGCTGGACAATGCCGCCGCAAATCTACCCGCACCGCTTCATCCCGGCGCTGCGCGCTTCTACCGCGAAAAAGGCAGAGTGCCGTCTTAGGGCATCGTCATCGGCAGGCCCGCTTCGATTTCCTGTTCGCAGACCGCGCGCCATTCCCGCATCGCCGGCAGCGCCAGCATGCGGTCCATGTAAGCGCGCACGCTTGCGGGCACATCCACGCCATAGGTTTCAAAGCGCGACACCACCGGCGCATACATGCAGTCGGCGACGCTCAGGGAGCCGAACAGGAAGCCGCCCGGCCAGGTTTGCAGCGCGCTCTGCCAGGCATCCAGGATGCGCGCGATCTGGGTCTTGGTGTCCTCGCGCAAGTCCGGCAACGGTTTCTTGCGCGCGAAATCCATCGTCAATTGATCGCGTACATCGGGGAAACCGGAATGCATCTCCGCCGCGTAGCTGCGTGCCACCGCCCGTGTCGCTGGGTCGGCCGGCCAAAGCTTTGCCTCCGGATGGCGCTCAGCCAAGGTCTCGCAAATGGCGAGGCTGTCCCACACCGTCAGCGTCTTGCCGGCTTCCTCGATCTTCAGGATCGGGACTTTGCCGGAAGGCGAGAATTTCAGGATCTGGTCGCGGGTGGTGGGGGCATCTTTCTGGCGCAGGCGGATGTCCACGGTTTCGAACGGCGCGCCCGTTGCCTTCAGCGCCACAAATGGGCGCAAGCTCCAGCTCGACCAGTTGCGGGTGCCGACGATCAGTGTGTAGCGGGCCATATTCTCACTCCCTGCGGCTTGCGGTTGGCGATGGCGATTCTTAGAGTCGCCGGCAACAAAGGACAGAGTTCAATATGCATCCCAGCCTTGCAAGCGGCGGCCAAAGCAAAAACGTCAATGCCATTGTCCTGCACGCCATTCTGGCCAAGGACGCCAAGAGCTGGCTCGCCCGGCAAAAGCGATCAGGCCTGGTGACCGCGTCCGGTTTTTCGGGCGCTGCGGGGACGCTGGCGGCGCTGCCGGATGCCAGAGGCGGGATCGCCGCCTGGGTGCTGGGATTGGGCGAGGGCAGGGATGCCTTTGGTTTGGCGGCCGCGGCGGAGAAACTCCCGGCGGGACTCTACCGGCTAGGCGAGGTGCCGGAGTTCTGCGGGGGCGCCAATGCGACGCTGGCCTGGCTGATGGGGGGCTACAACTTCGACCGCTACAAGAAGAAGGCGGCGCCGAAAGCCAGGTTGATGATCCCATCGGGCGTGGATGGCGCCGAAGTCTCGCGCATTGCGGAAAACCTGTTTGCGGCTCGCGACCTGGTCAACACGCCTGCCAACGACATGGGACCGGCCGAACTGGAAGCTGCCGCGCGCAGCCTCGCCAAGATGCATGGCGCCAAAGTCACAGTGACAAGCGGTGCGGCGCTGGCCAGGAACTATCCGTTGATTGCGGCGGTGGGTGCCGGTTCGCCGCGCGCGCCGCGGCTGATCGATATGGTTTGGGCCCCTTCCAATAAACGCAGCGGCCCTCTGGTCACACTGGTGGGCAAGGGTGTCTGCTTTGATTCCGGCGGGCTCGACCTCAAGCCGTCCGCCGCCATGCTGACCATGAAAAAGGACATGGGCGGCGCTGCCACCGTGCTGGCCGTAGCGGGCATGGTGATGGGCGCCAAGCTTAATCTTCGTCTTCGGGTCCTGATACCGGCGGTAGAAAATTCGGTGTCGGGCACCGCCATGCGGCCGGGCGATGTCTTCACCAGCCGCAAGGGCCTGACGGTGGAAATCGGCAACACCGATGCGGAAGGCCGGTTGATCCTGGCCGATGCGCTGGCCGATGCCGATGATGCCACGCCCGAACTGCTGATCGACATCGCCACCCTGACCGGCGCCGCGCGCGCCGCCACCGGCATGGAGCTGCCGCCTTTCTTTACCGACGACGAAAAGCTCGCAGGGGATCTGGTGCGCATCGGAACCGCAGTGCAGGACCCTTTATGGCGGCTACCTTTGTGGCGCGGCTATGAAGATACGCTGACCAGCCGTGTGGCCGATCTCAACAACAATCCCGCTTACAATTATGCCGGTGCCATCACCGCGGCGCTGTTTCTCAACCGCTTTGTGAGCAAAACCAAAAGCTGGGCACACCTGGATATCCCCGCCTGGATCGACCGCGCCAAACCGGGGCGGCCGATCGGCGGCGAAGCCAATGCCGCGCGCGCGCTGTACGCGCTGCTGAAAGAGCGCTATGGCGCGCCTCCCCCTCGGCGCGAAGCGCCAGGAGGGGGAGGTGCCCGTAGCAGCGCTCGCGCTGCGAAGGGCGGAGGGCGTCAATGAAAGTAGACCCAAGGGTCACGCCGGCGCGGCCCGACTTGGCGGCAGAGCATCTCAAGGACAAGGTGCAGGCGGAGCGCTTTGTCGAAGGATGGCAGGCCGGCATCGCAAAAGGCCGCGTGTCCCTGCGTGCCCGGCCTTCGGATGACGCAGCGCAGGATAGTGAATTGCTGTTCGGCGAGCAAGTCACCGTGTACGAGGAAAAGGACAAATGGGCCTGGGTTCAGGCGCGCAACGATCTGTACGTGGGCTATGTCCGCTCGCAAGCGCTTGGCGACCCCAAGACCGCAACCTTACGCGTGAGCGCGCTGATGGCGCCGGTTTTTTCGGCCGCCGATCTCAAGTCACCGGTGCGCGATCTGCTGCCGATGAATGCCGCCGTCCCGGTCGTGTCACGCAAGGGCGACTATGTGGATATCGGCGCGGGCTTTGTGCATCAGCGCCACCTGATCCCGGACGCCGAAAAGGACTTCGTCGCGGTGGCGGAACGCTTCTTGGGCGCGCCTTATGTCTGGGGCGGCAAGACCTATGCGGGACTGGATTGTTCCGGCCTCATCCAGACCGCCTTGCAGGCCGCAGGCAAGACAGCGCCACGCGATACCGACATGATGGAGAAAGCGCTGGGCGATGCCGTGGCTTTGGTGGATATCCGCCGCGGCGATCTCCTTTTCTGGAAGGGCCATATGGGTGTGATGCTGGATGAGAGCCGCCTGCTGCACGCCAATGCCTTTCATATGGCGGTTGCGATCGAACCGCTGACGGAAGCCATCGCGCGTATCCAAAAAGTCGCCGGGCCGCTGACGTCGGCCAAACGGCTCTAGGCTGCCGCCTTGATCTTGGCGTTGGCGCGAATTTCCCGCACCGATTTGTCCTTGTGCGCGATCCACAGGAACAGCCGGTTGAGCAGCGAAAGCCGCCAATTCATCTTACGCGCCACATCCAGGAACAGCACGACCCGCACCTGGTCGCTTTGATTGGCGGCGTCGTGCAGGAAGGTGTCGTCGAACAGCACCGCTTCGCCATTGTGCCAGTAGTATTTTTCGCCCTGCTCGATCGCGGCGCGGTCGCCGTCGCGTGATTGCGCGTCCGGATTGATCCGGATCCAGCAGTTGTTCTCGCGGTTGTTGTCCGGGATGACAACGCCCAGGTGATAGCGGACAAAGCCTTTCCAATAGCCCCAATGCGCCTTGATATGCTGGTTGGGCTCCAGCACCGAAAAGAAAGCGGTATAGACGCCGGGAATGCCGCGCAGCAGCGCGGCGGTCTTTGGCGCCAGCAGGCAATTCTCCTCGATGAACTCTCCCGACTTGAACATGAAGCTTTTCCAGGCGATCTGGTGAATGCCGCCGGAGGTATAGCTGGTCAGTTCTTCCATGCCGGGAATGCGCAGGCGGCTTTGGATCAGGCTTTCGCACTCGCTGCGGATCACCGGATAGTTGGCTGCCAGCACGGACAGCTCGGGATATTCGCGCAAGTTCCGCTCGAAAGCCGGCAGCTTGCGGAAGCTGCCGCGTTGCTCGGCGCGCACAAACAGCTCCGCCGCCCAATCCTTGATTCGGCTCGCGAGCTTTCCCATCGCTAATAGCCCCGGCTCAGGTCTACGACATTGGGGAAAGGGGTGCCGCTTTCCGCCCGGGTAACGCAGTCAATCACAAACGCCGCCGCATTGCGGGGATCGGTGATGCCGGCAATGTGCGGCGTCACTGTAACCTTGGGATGGGTCCACAGGATATTGTCCGGCGGCAAAGGCTCTGTCTGAAACACGTCCAGCACCGCGCCTGCCAGATGGTCGCTGTCCAGCGCCGCCACCAGGTCCTGTTCGTTGCAATGGCCGCCGCGGCCCACATTCATCACCCAGGCGCCTTGCGGCAGCCTCGCAAACAGTTTGGCATCCATGATGCCTTCGGTTTCCGGGGTCAGGGGCAGCATGCAGACCATGATATCGCAACGGGCGAGGAACGAGCCAAGTTCCTGCGGTCCCGCAAAGCTGGTGACACCGGGGACATTCTTGCGGCTGCGGCTCCAGCCGAAGACCTGGAAATCGAACATCAGCAGCCGTTCCGCCGTCACCGCGCCGATATCGCCCATGCCCAATATGCCGATACGCAATTCGCGCGAGGGACGCGCCAGCATCCTTTGCTTCCAGACATGTTCCTGCTGCGCGGCATCGAAAGCGCGCTGCTGGCGGTGGATGATCAGGGTGTGCATGACGACATACTGCGCCATCTCACGCTGCAGGGTCTGGTCGACAAACCGCACCACCGGCAGATGGCGAGGAAATTCCGGATCGCGCAGGAAGCCGTCCACGCCTGCGCCCAGCGAGAAAATCGCCTTCAGGCGCGGCAGGGTTTTCAGAAAGCCGTGCGGTGGACGGAAGCCGACAAAATAGTCGATCTGCTGCGGCGCATAGTGATCCTTGCCGTGCAGGAAGCTGTTGAAGCCGGAATGGCCAAACAGCGACTTGCTCAGCGCGTCCCAGCCCGGCGGCAAAAGGAACAGGACATTGGGCTTACCTGAGAGCCCGGTCACGATCCGTTATTGGGCTTTCGGAGCGGCAGGCGCGGCACCCTTGGCAGGCGCAGCGGGGGCGGCGGCACCAGCAGCGGGTGCAGCCCCAGCGGCCGGCGCGGCGCCGGCGGCTGGAGCAGCAGCCGGAGCCGCTTCCTTCTTGGGCGCCGGTGCCGGGATCGGCGCGGGTGAGGCCGCATTGGTGCGCAGATAGGCGATCAGGTTGATGCGGTCCTTTTCGCTGCGCAGGCCGGCGAAGCTCATCTTGGTGCCGGGGATATCCACGCCCGGCGCCTTGATGAACTTGAACAGCTCGTCATAGGTCCAGTTGCCCGGCTTGCCCTTCATGGCGGCGGAATAGGCGAAGCCCTCATGCGAGGCGCGCGGCCGGTCCACCACGCCGAACAGGTTGGGGCCGATCTTGTTGGGGCCCCCATTGCTCAGGTCGTGACACTGTTCGCACTTGGTGGACAGGGTCTTGCCCGCCGCCACGTCGGCGCTGGCCAGCACCGTGCCCCAGTCGGGCATAGCTTCCTCGGCGGTGGCGGCAGAGCCGCCGCCGGCCGGGGTTTCGACCACGCCTTCCACCACATAGCCGGGCTTCTCGGGCTTTTCCGGCTCATAGATCTTTTCGGCGACCAAACGGACGACGAAAATGAAAATCGCCGTGCCCAGGACCGCGCCGATGATCTTGTTCCACTCAAAGGAATCCATGGCCGAGAAGCTCCCCAAAGCCGGGCGGGGTCCCGGCGGAAAATACGGGGGGACATTACCCGCCGCGGCCCTCGCGTCATTGCGGCGAAGCGTCGCATAAATGTTAGGCCCTGCCATGGGTTGGCGGCAATTTTGGTCGCGAAATGAATGCGCAAATGAGACCCGCCAAGCCCATGGCAAATAAGACCAACCTTGCTGGCTTTAGCGCGAATCCGGGCCTAAACACAGAGGTCCACGGAACCATCATGAACCCCATCCTGCTGATCCCCGCGCGCATGGCTTCGACCCGGCTTCCCCGCAAGCCATTGGCCGATATTGGCGGCGTCCCCATGATCGTGCGCGTCTGGGAGCGGGCGGTGGCTGCGGACCTCGGTCCAGTGGTGGTGGCGGCGGCGGAAGCCGAGATCGTGGCGGCGGTCGAAAAGGCGGGAGGCCGGGCCGTCCTGACCGATCCCGAACTGCCGTCCGGCTCCGACCGCATCTGGGCGGCTTTGACCCTGGCCGATCCCGCATCGGCGCATGATGTGGTGGTGAACCTGCAAGGCGATCTGCCGGCGCTGGATCCGGAGCAGTTGAGAACCGTGGTGGCCTGTCTCTACAAATCCGGCGCCGATATCGCCACCTTGGCCGCGCCGATCGACAATGAGGCCGACAAGGCCAACCCCGCGGTGGTGAAGGCGGTGGTGGCCTGGGACGCGCGCGAGCGGCTGGGCCATGCGCTGTATTTCACCCGCGCCACTGCGCCGACCGGCGAAGGCACGCTCTATCACCATATCGGTCTTTACGCCTATACGCGGGAGGCGCTGGAGAGCTTTGTCGCCCTGCCGCCCTCGCCACTGGAAAAGCGTGAAAAGCTGGAGCAGCTCAGGGCGCTGGAAGCGGGCATGAGCATTGCAGTGGCGCGTGTGGACGCAACCCCCCTCTCTGTTGATACTCCCGCCGATTTGGAAAAAGCCCGGAAATTGCTGTCGTGATGAAAGCCATCGAAAAAGCCAAAAGGATCGCCTTCCAGGGCGAACCGGGTGCTTATGCCAATGTTGCAGCGCTGCAGGCGGTGCCGCACGCCCAGGCCATACCCAAGCCGACGTTTGAAGAAGCGATCGATGCGGCGCGTTCCGGCGATACCGACCTGGTGATCATTCCGGTGGAGAATTCGCTGATCGGCCGCATCGCCGACATCCATCACCTGCTGCCGGATTCCGGCCTGCACATCGTGGGCGAGCATTTCCTGCCCATTCGCCACCAACTGCTGGGGCTCAAGAGCGCAAGTTTGGACGATATCCAAAGCGTCTACAGCCAGGCGCCGGCCTTGGCCCAGTGCCGCGCCCTGCTGCGCCAGCGCAAATGGATCGCCCATAACTGGTACGACACGGCAGGCTCGGCCAAGCATGTGGCCGAACTGGGCGACAAAAGTGTGGCCGCCATCGCCTCGACCCTGGCGGCGGAATTCTACGGCCTTGCCATCCTCAAGCCTGATATCGAGGACGAGCACCACAACGCCACGCGCTTCCTGATCATGTCGCGCGAGGATGAGCGGGCGCCCAATGCCGGGAAAGTGGTGACCAGCTTCGTCTTCCAGGTGAAGAATGTACCCGCCGCGCTCTACAAGGCGATGGGCGGCTTTGCCACCAATGGCGTGAACATGACCAAGCTGGAGAGTTATCAGTTGGGCGGGTCGTTCAATGCCACCCAGTTCTATTCCGACATCCAGGG
>Ga0157379_10002827_pt1 | contig 14629 bp, 16 predicted proteins | sample S25metaG_FD_121802 | JGI IMG/M metagenome (GOLD analysis project Ga0157379, IMG submission 121802) | Switchgrass rhizosphere microbial communities from Kellogg Biological Station, Michigan, USA - S2-5 metaG | ecosystem: Host-associated > Plants > Roots > Rhizosphere > Soil | place: USA... | reverse complement strand
ATATTCTGGAAACGAACAACCAACGCCATCAAGCTGTTTGATATTTGGGTTCTGCTAGAGATGCCCATCCATTAGTGCTTCGGTGACCTTTGGAGGCTGGAAATCTTTTCAAGAGAAATAGCTATTCTTCAGGTATGGTGATGTATTCGGGGCCCAGAAGAAATTGTAGCCGAAGGGATTATTTCGAATCAACATGAAAAGAGATACAAAAAAGCGGTGTACAGCGACCCTTGGGAACGGTCAAGGCTCCAAGCCAATCCTGGAATAAGCCAAGGAGGACCAGACTTCTGGAGAGTAGGGAAGTGTAGAAGGAGAAATAGCTTCAGCTCTATTCTGAATCCAAAGGTATCGCTGTCAACAGTTGGACTGGACAGGCACATATCTACACAAGAAGCAAATCCAAATACTATTTTGAGAAAGATGTCCGAGGATAGAAGTAAACCGAAATGCGCGAGGCCGACGGGAATGTTGATGGCCACGATGAATGATATTGCAGGACGTAGGCTATCTCACTCCCACATGCCGTGAGATAGTATATTCAGAGACAAGAGGTACATACCTATGCTGTTTCGTTCGCAGCCTGTCTCCTGTAACCAGCTAATTCGCAGGTCCGAATCCGATCACTCGCAGTTGTTGCGTTGGACGGAGCAGTTGCCGCAAAAAGAGCAAGGAACGCACTGCCTCTTACAGCCTTCCGTAGACCAACCCGTTCAGAGGGCGATATTGAGTGGAAATATTGTACCTAGGAGCGTGATATTTGCATGGTCACCGTAGGGGTGGCGGTGTGAACCCTGTTTCTTGACTGGGGAGGACCACGCAGCCAAGGGAGTTGATGCTCGATGTTGACGTCAGGGAGGAAAGAAATATTTGGGGTCAATATCAGCGGTCTTCGAAAACTTCCAGGATTTCCAATGCAAAAATGAGCTTTACTAGACTGGTTGCTAGCAGTGACGTCGTTGCCCGAAACTCGACTGTCTCACAGACAACAATACTATTTCAATCCTTTGTCCTTCTAACTTATAAAAAGGGCTAGCATACTTGACTGGAAAAATTTTTTTTAGAGAAAATGTACAGTTGCGCTCTGAGTAGAAAGCATGTCAAGAACAGCCTCAAGGCTTTTGGGCCGAAAGCGGCAGGAGCATACACTTAGACAGACGTCACACATATTTATACGCCAAGGTACTAATCCCCATTCTTTCCACTGCATTTCAGCCGGACCACCTTTGGCGTCCTTTCTCCCTCTCCTCCATCTCACAATGTCAGAATCCGCTGCACTTGAGCCTGGCAAACTGGAACCCCGGGATGCTCAAGCAATATTAGACGTTGCGAAGACAGAAGCCAACAAAGGTTCAGTAGTCCATGTCTTCGATCCGGATGCTTCTCCTCAAGAAAAGGCCGCGGCTGCTGGGAAAGCAAAGGATGGGCTTCTATCTAAGAGTAATGGAGGTCAAGGTATGTCTTCTTCCGGTTTTTGTAGCAGTCTTGCCCTCATAGTTTCACTCTCTTTGCAGAACTCAGTGTCGATACCGGACATGGCGCACCACCACCTACCATCACTATCTCTGATGTCGATAAGCAACATAGTGACGAGGCTGAAAACAAGCCCAGCATGGAGGCGTTCGCGCCGGCGTCGCCTACGTCCGCCGTGGCACCCAAAATGCCTGGTGAATTATCTGAGGTCCCCGTGCGACCAATTCCTGATTGGTATGTCGTGGGATGGCGTGCGGCCACTGGCATCGATAATGCTCCTCCTAACGAGCAGCAAGCGACTCAGGATCTATTGGGGGCCTTTCTGAAGGAGCAATACTATGGCGACTGGTATCATAATGCCGGCGTCATATTTTTTGTACGTTGCAGTATTCTGTCTCATCTGCCTCAATTAACGCTTTCATGTCTATAGGCAGTTATAGCCTCTCATTTCATTACACTGTTCAGACTTGGATGGGGATCCTTGATCATTCTTATGGCGTTCTGCGCCACATATTACACAACATCAATCGGCCGCGTTCGCGTTCGCTCGCGAGACGATATCCAACGTGAACTCGTCAAGACACGACTCCTATCCGAATCTGAAAGTGCCGACTGGATCAACAACTTTATGGAGCGTTTCTGGAAAATCTACGAACCTGTCCTTTCTCAAACTATAATCGCATCTGTTGACCAAATCCTAAGCATCTATACTCCGCCTTTCCTTGAATCTCTCAGCCTTACAACCTTCACCCTTGGTACCAAAGCCCCTCGCATTGAATCCGTTCGCACCTTCCCCAATACCCCTGATGATGAGGTCTTGATGGATTGGGAAATAGCCTTTACCCCAACTGACTTATCGGATATCCTTCCAAAATTGGCTAAGAACAAAACGAATCCCAAAATCATCTTGACCATTCGGTTGGGTAAGGGCTTTATCAGTGCCCCAATGCCTATTCTGTAGGTATTTCTCCTGTCCCTAGGCACCAAAAACTTACCTAGTTTCCAGTGTTGAGGACATCACGTTTAAGGGGAAGATGCGTATCCACTTGAAGCTCATGAATAACTTTCCCCATGTTCAGCTTGTGAATCTTACGTTCTTGGAGAAACCTATTATCGACTATGTCCTCAAGCCAATTGGCGGTGAACATTTTGGTTTCGATATTGCCAATGTAAGTCGCTCTATTTTCATCGTAGCCTACTAGTAGAGACTTATCTACGATAGATTCCCGGGCTCTCTTCGTTCATCAGAGATATGACCCATGGCTCTCTTGGACCTATGATGTACGATCCGAATGGTGTGTCACATTCCTTTCGAAGAGAAAGCCTGTCATAAACCTACTTTCTCTAGTTTTCACGCTAAACCTGGAACAACTTCTCTCTGGAACGCCACTTGACGCAGCTATCGGTGTACTGCAGGTCACAGTCCATACCGCGAGCGGTTTGAAGACGAACAAATTCGGTGGCGGTGCCCCGGATCCCTATGTTTGCTTCAACATCGAGAACCGCGAGGAAATGGGCCGTACTACCTGGAAGACCAGCACGTACGTAACCGAATCATTACTTAGCGTTCTAAAGGCCAATTTATTCTCCCAGCTACAATCCTGCTTGGCACGAGACGAAATTCCTGCTTATAAACTCACTTTCTGAGACACTTTATATGCATGTGTGGGATTACAATGAGCATAGGAAGGATTCCGAAGTCGGTACTGTGTCATTCGAGCTCGCGAAGCTCAAAGAGGATGCGACTTTGGAAGATCTCTCTTCTCCCGTTATGATGGGCGGCAAGGATCGTGGTACATTGCGTTATGATATGTGAGTGAATTCCTCCTCTATGAATATTGTATATGCTTATGTATTGTTTTGATACAGCTCCTTCTACCCTGTTTTGACACCAACCAAGGTCGATGGAGTTGAAGAGCCTTTACCAGAGACCAGTAAGCCTTCGATTGTATTATGAGCCACAATTTGGGACTAACGACATTTTTAGCGGTTGGTATCGTACGCTTAACTCTGCACCAAGCCAAGGATCTCGATAACAGCAAGACTATTGCCGGTGGCCTCAACCCCTTCGCCAAGGTCTACCTCAGTGATCAGAAGAAGAGCATCTTCTCAACTCACAAAACCAAGAACACCCTCTCACCCATCTGGGAACAGGCCACCGAATTCCTATGCGTTGATCGTACCTCAAGCATCATTACAATCAAGGTTATCGACGACCGTGACTTCCTGAGTGATCCTACCATCGGTCATATCCGTGTCAAGTTGGAGGACTTGCTCGCTGCTAAGAAGGAGGGTGGGAAGGATTGGTGGCCGCTTAGTGGATGCAAGTCTGGAAAGATGAAGTTGAGTGCTGAATGGAAGCCGTTGGCCATGGCTGGTAGCTTGCAAGGTGCCGGTCGGTATAAGTCACCGATTGGTATAATTAGGCTTTGGTATGTGTTGTTATGTGGTGATTTGAACTTGACTAACAGTATTTTAGGATGAAACGGGCCGAAGATGTCAAGAATGTTGAAGCTAGCCTTGGTGGAAAGGTAAGTCCGACCAATCGTTGTCTTGGCATTAAATTGATTTGCCTTCTTCAGAGCGATCCTTATGTTCGTGTTATGCTCTCCAATGTCATTATGGCTAGGACCGAAGTCATCAACAATAGTGCGTTATCCTTGCATATGATACTGTTGCTCATGCTTACTGTACGTAATCTTAGACTTGAACCCCGAATGGGATCAAATTATTTATGTTCCTGTTCACTCACGAAGAGAGGTATGCGCAGATATGATAAATTCAGGATAAAATGATCTAATCCTCGTGTATAGGTTATCGTTTTGGAATGCATGGATTACCAGAATATTACCAAGGTGAAATAAACTGAAGGTTTATTGTCGTCCATATTGAACTATTTTCTGCAGGATCGTTCGCTCGGCTCAGCCGAACTCAAAGTTGGCTCTCTTATCGCGGAGTCCAAAGGGGACAAGCTCATGCCATACGCCTCGAAGGGCAAGTCGGAATTCATCGAACATCTCCGTCAAGGCAAGAGCGGCAACTACAAGGGTAAACTCTTCTTCGATGCGGAATTCATTCCTGCGATGCATCTGAAGGGCGTCAGCTTCGATGCGCCTCCGAATGAGATCGAACAAGTTGTACAGGCGACCAAGGTCACCACAGGATCCGCTAGCGCTAGCGGCAGCGATGAGCAGCTCGTTGCGGAACCCGCTCAAGCCGTGAATGGCGCCGCGAAGGAAGGCGAGGAGTTCAAGCCCGGACATTCCAAGGGTGCCAAGTCTACAGACACTATGATGACCACAGATACTTCCGTTAGCCCTATCGAGAAGGACGAGGGTATCACGTTGACCAAGGAGGAGTTGCTCAACCGTCGTACGTAATTTTGTCCCCATGAACCAGTGAACGCTTTCTAACTGAATCTCCTGCAGAATCTGGTATCATAGTATTCAACATCGTCGGTGGTCAATTGGCGAAGAAGGCACGCCTTGAAATCCTTCTGGACGATAGCTACTGGCCTGCAGTTACCACTCCCAAGGCTCACAGCGTCCATGCCAAGTTCGACATGGTTGGTGAAGGCTTCGTCAAAGAACTCGACTTCGGTCAAATTTGGCTCAAGCTCAATGAAAATGATGATTCTGACAAGGAGAACATTATTGCGGAAGCAAAGATTGAGGCAAAGGCATTTTTGGAGAAATGTTTGGTAATTATTATTCATTTAATTGATAAGGTTGGCTCGTGCTGACTAGTAACAGGATGGACCTGCTGACTTTATTCTACTCGACCAAAATGGTGGTAATGAAAGCAGAATTGAGATCCAAGTTAAGTACATCCCTGTGGGTATCGTCCTTGAGCCACGGGAGAGCGCTCATAGTGAGTCTAGTTTGTTTAAGCATTTTTCTTTGCTGACATTTTGCATCTTCAGACCAGGGTAACCTCCGTGTCGAGTTAATATCTGGCCAAGATATCCATGCTGCCGACCGCAGTGGGAAATCAGATCCATTTGCTGTCTTCTCACTGAACGACCAAAAGGTGTTCAAGTCACAAACCAAGAAGAAGACGCTCAATCCGGAATGGAGTGAGAGCTTCGAGTGCACAGTGGTATGTTGATCCGGAATTGTACTATGCCTCTACTTAATCTCAATCAGCCTTCTCGTGTCGGCTCGCGCTTCGAGGTGGAGGTCTTCGATTGGAATCAGATAGAACAATCCAAGTCTCTCGGTGTTGGCACAATAGATTTGGAGAGCCTCGAGCCTTTCTCGGCCGTTGAGCGCACGATTCCGCTTCAATCGACCAAACTCGGTCAAAAGGGAGAAGTCAAAATCAGCTTGGTCTTCCAACCTGCCATCATCGCCAAGCAACGAAAGAACACCTCTACCTTCAACATGGCTGGACGAGCGGCGACAGAAGTAGGTGCCCTCCCTCTCAGTGCAGGCAAAGGCCTTGTTCATGGTGTCGGTACTGTGGGTGGCGCTGTCGGAGGGATAGGTGGTGCTGTCGGCGGGTTTGCTGGTAAGACGGTGAAAGGTGTATTCGGCAAGCGCGGAGGAAAGGAAGATGAAGGCAAGTCCTCCCTGGATGTTCCTGAAGCTTCCGCATCGCGAGTCAGTCTTGAGCTTCCTACGACACAAGTTTCTCGTCCTGCGGATTACACTACAAAAGACGCTGCCTTCCCCACCTCTGGACCGTCGCCAACTACAGTGTCATCTGGGGAATCCAGCCCCTCACCCACACGTGATATTGGCAACCTGAAGGTGACAATAATGGCAGCGAAGGATCTGGCTGGTGCTGGAGGCGATATGGTCAAGCCATTCGTAGTGGTCAAGGTCGGCTCGAACGAGCAGAAGACGAAGCATCTCGGAAAGACGTTAGCGCCCGAATGGGAAAACGAAGTACTTTACTTCCCCGCCGGCCCAGAGACGAAAAATATTACCGCGACTGTTATGGACCATAAAACGATTGGAAAGGATCGTGTGTTGGGTGAGGCTGTTATCGATGTACGTATATCATCCAATCGGGAGGGTGTTTTCCTTTCCTTACAATTTCCTTTTCGCCCGCAGGTTTGGAGCCATATCAATCCTGCCGGACCAGCTCAGGATGTATGGACAGAATTACGTGACGGCCAAGGGCTATTACGTTTACGTCTAGAATTCTCCAGGGGCAGGCGGAACTCGAACGCCTCGGTTATGACGAATAGCGGTGAATCCAAGTCACGATTTGCCTCGTTGAAGAGAATTACAACAAAACCGACAAATTCATGAACAGAGGCGAAGAATTCTTTTGATGCTGTGTATGAAGTTACGCGTAGGATGGACGGACTGGTGTATTTTCTCTCTGCTGTATTCAGCTTTCTAGGGATTCATTGTATTCTCCTCTTCACTTTCCCTTCTTTTTCTCACTCTTTGTTCAATTCTTTGCTTTTCTTTCTTGGACAACAGGTTCTCAGATCCATTAAAAACGATCATGTCTCCAAATTATAGTGTAGGGTCTTAAATAATGGCATATTCGACACTACAAAACCGAGTGACCCTCTCTTTTGCTGAAATTCTGAGTCCACCTCCAAGGGGTTGCAGTTCCAGGGTCAGCGTCGAAGAAACTCTTTCGATTACTGTCGTGGGGACTAAATAATGAAGCAATTGGCGCCTAGACCGTGCAGTTGGCGGCATGGGAAAGATCGACGGTCACTTAGGCGCCAATCCCGGCCACACTCAATCCACATTTACATTGATTTGGAATGGTTATAGAATAGTTTGATAAGAGCTCGTAAGTAATCCTAAAATTCTCGCATCTAGACTTATACAGACAACGCGAAGGTTCAAGAATGTCTCGAATTCCTTTCAAAGACCATCCGTTGGATGTTCAACATTCCATCATGGAAACAATAGACTCCCCAAAGGATTTACTTTCCCTGGCCCTTTCTTCGAAGCACTACTATCAACTGATTGTGCCCTACCACCTTCAGTTTCGAATTCTTCGCTGTTCTGTGCAAAGGACCCATGTTTGGACCAAACTTTCCACAAAAAAACACCTCTGTTCGCGCTTTCGAAGGCTAGAAATCACACATCGTTTTCAACCACGGGATTCAGAGGACTTTTTAATTTTTCCCGCTTGCCTGGAAGATGAAACATCTGACAGTAACGAATATTCGGCATATTTGGACCACCAGCATCATGACGAAACACAGCGCAAGAGTATTATTGACAAGATTGTCGAAGTATGCCGGTCAATGTGGCGCATTCAAGAATTTCATTGGATCGATGATCCAAAAAGCAATGATACTCTAAGGCAACCTTTCACCGAAATCCTCAGCGTCATCGTGCAGTCTTCTGCATCCTTGCAGTCCATAGAGGTTCTGCCAACTTTAGCGACGTCCATGGAAAATACATTGGTGTGTCTACGTAAATTCGATGCCTTTACTTTCTTCTGGAGTTGATGACTTTTTGTCAGGTCAATAATGTCGCCGCTACCTACATAACTCAAGTCGCTCTTACTTGGCCTCACGCGCCAGATTTCATCCCCGTGGCCAAGCACGTTCTCCTGGATATATTGTTACAACATTGCTCTCAGCTTCAAGACCTGGATATTGAGGTACGACCAGGGGACTTAGATTTTCTATCGACATTCTTTACAGCGAAGTGGCCGAGGCTTACTCGATTTACTATCAGTACCTACGCGCTCCGCGTATACATGCCACAGGCCGTCGACGATGGTCTCTGTCTCTTATTTAGTCAATTCATAAAAAATCATCCAAATTTGGAACGATTGTTTGTCACTTGCCCTGATCTGATCTCTCCGCAACATACGAACTTCGGTCAACTATCTAAATTACGAGGTCTAGGCATACCTAGTTGCTCTAATCCCGGACTGTTATTCGACCCAACTGTGCCGGATAACCTAGAGTGCTTGGTCTTCCGATTGGACAGCTCCACCCTTTCCTTGTTCTCCTCCCTATCCTACCTACACACTGTCATGATGGAAATAAGCTATTCAAACGATCCATATTCTACCCTGGAAAATCTTCCAGTCACGATTAGACATCTCAGTCTCAAACTTCTTTGGCATCCAGAGGTATAACTTCCCATCTGGTATCGACTTGAAACTCATTCGATTTAGATAAATTTACAATTTCTTGATACTTGGATCAGACCTCTTACAAGGTTCCCGCAACTAACGCACCTTGGGGGCCTTTACGATTCACTCGATGCCTCTACATTTTCTTTGGTCCGTTTCCAAACGCTTGTTGACACCGTTCCCTCCCTAGAATATGTTGAACTTTTCGCTGATATCTATCAAAGCCCTGACGCATCTCATGCACCTGACGCATACCTTGATCGTCATTCCTGGTTCAAAATTATAAGGATGGACTCTGGGAATAAACAATTGGGTGGAAAGGTGGCTTTCAGTATGCTCAAAAACGAATTCTATATTCCTCTGTACAGACATCCCTTGCTGACTCTATAATTAAGGACAGACCGAGATATGTTCTTCAATATTTATTTCGTATATAGCATTTATATGTATTCTCTCTACTACTGAAGAATATTTGCTTCTGATCAGTATTTCTCACGGCCTATCAAGGGTCTTCCTGATACTTGTGGAATTCTGTGAATTATGACTTATTATTGTTTTCATTCACCAGTTTGTTCTCTTTCGGCTCAATGGTTTTACGGGCTAATTGGAAAAACGGAGAGATATCCAATTGGCAGCTGCGAAGTTCTTTCAGAGTCGAGGTACATTTCTTTCGGTTTCCATCGCCTAATTGTTTACCTTCAGTTATTTATTGACAGTGATCGTCTAGACCTCCAGAAGCTTTAGAAGTAATCTTAAAGAACCTCGAAGACCAAGAAGATCCATAAGTCATTCCATATACAAACGCTGGAGCCGCAAATCTCCTCATGCACGCTTTGCTCGGAGCCCAGCTTTAGGTATGTCAGTCCCTTTCCAGATCTCTTATTACTCAACCTCTTCCGATTTCAATAAACCAGTCAGTCAGCCGTCGGATTTTAGGTCGTTTGCCCCACTTGGTGCATGGTCCAAAGGAGCATTTCAACAACTTTTTGAACATATGGTAAGCATCTGTTAGCTTGGCCGCTGATATTAACATCCAGTTCGCCGTCGCTATTTTCAACTATGTCCAATCCCCATCTGCACATAATCCGGGAATTGCGTTGCACCGAATAACTATTATGGGATACAAAGCCTTCGAATTATCATTTTCTCCCATTTGAGGTTGGAGCCATGAGGCCTGCCCCTATTCTATCAAACAAATCAGGGAGTCATTGCAGGGCATTATTGGCACCCGCGTTCGTACTGGCCAACTTGATCAGAAATCTGCCTTTCTTCACGAACTGTCAGGGACCCTCTCTCATGTTGTAATTTACTCTTTCTCCTGTCTAGCCGGGAGCCTCCGAGAGTACACTCAAGAATGAAGATGACAGCTACGTTCAAGACAGTTCTAGATTATCTATTTCATTACTCCGTGAACGGATGGGAGTCCTACCGCCATACAGATGACCTTCTTCACCGCCCGAAGGCACTTTTAATATCGGGTTTCGACCAAAAATGGCGATGGATCGAATGACTTCTCGCCTCGGTTCTTTCGAAGAAGGAGAATCCCATCTTCCACAGTTCTCTATAGGTCCATCACGTTACACGGATCTCAGAGAAGCAAAACTGGGGCAGTGGACGACGGTACAGGATCCTACAGTTGGTGTGAAGTGCCGGCCTCATACGAACCCAGACTTACTAAGACCCTTGGGAATTCTGATCACCCCTCCTCGACGTTGGCCCTTGGCTTCTCCAGCTTTCCCAGGGTCGACGCATATCCAATCCCAATACGGTAAAATGATCATCATGATGGTCTCTGTTGTTGCTTCTTTGTAGGTGCATTTGCTCCCGAACTTGAAGCTCACGGTTTGTTGATAAGCTGAAGCTCTACCCCTGTGAGTGGAGACATCACGCATCAAGCTGTCTGCATGCATAGAGTACTGCCATCCAGCCATCTCTTCCCCATACCAATATTGAATACTTCGGTTTATAAATAGCATATGCCGCTTGGTTATCTTATCCCATATCTTATCTTAGAATGCACTTGATTGGCCAAATTGATCACGGCTTCGGATTGGCCAGTCAAAGGTAGCCATAGCTCACCATGATATAGCAGAGCAGATGCGGGCACCTGAATCAAGGAAATGCTAGACGTTATTCACTTGATCTGCAGAGAAATGTCTCCCCCCTGTGCATTATGACATACTCCGTAGGTACCCGTCTGAAATTCATGCTCAGGAACTTAGAGGCTATACCCCCCTCAGTTGAATGACGCAGAAGACAATTAAACGAAAGTCTGTGAGTTTACAGACTCTTTTATGAGCAAAGTGGCCTGATAGGACCGCAACTGTCAGATGTATGTGCGGAGCGCCTCACAGATGTTGTACTCACGTTCAAAAATATAATTGTACGCGGGCGCACAAAGTCCCTGCGTTTTGATTTTCCACGAGGTCACTCGTCCTGAGTGCTGACTCTCGGACGACGGACGGACATATCGCTTGCAATGTATTTGCAATTATGTGGCGGACGAGGGAACTTAGGGAGGTGGAAGGGTGGGGCTCCTTCCCCGCCCGCGAGTTCTTCAAAGCGTTTGGCGAGAAGATAGAAGATTCAAAATTTGCTCCGTCAACTAGCGCTACCCTGCAGAAGGCTCCAGTCTTCTTCCCTACGCATCCCTGCTGTTTTCAAGCGAGCTTTGTGGAAAGTTAGCCGGGGTTGGTACATCACCTAGCCAATATTGGAGACCCTCAGTTTGGGTAAGCCGAATGTCCGTCAAAACGTTCACGACGAGATAGTTGAATTTCAATTAGATTCCAGTCAAATCTGCAGGCAAGGGGCATAGTGTGAGTAAACAACCGATTAGCTTTCGGGACCCCCTAAATGTGGCGTTTAGTATGTCGACGACGTGACGTCGCAAAGGCGAAGGGTGACAACACGCCAACCGAATCATCACAGCGAGCATCACTTTCCCTTCGGTTGTACTCGGAAGACTCCATTCGTCGGGTAAGGTTATGTTTATTTAAAAAGCAAGATATCGATCCGCTTGATCTAATCTTCCTCGTCCATCCATCTCTGCATCCCTTTCAGGCATAGAGGGCCAGGGCAAAGCATCGGCGAGTCTTAGTGTGTGTGCAGTGTGGCTGAGTCATCGGATAAATAGGTCGAGGACAAGCGACAGGAAGATGGGGAAACTTTAATGAAACCCTGCCCGGATCACCGAGGATGATATCCTTCCGGTTGGATCTTTCGTGGGACTGAGGTTTGCAAAAGGAGACTTCTCGGGAGCGCTCCTTCTTGCTTTCCTTTAAGATTCAATATGTTCTTAAAATTAGCGAATCAGCCCTAAAGAATCAGCAAAGTTCGATATATTTACGCGAGGTACTTTCTGTATTCCTGTATACCTGCATAGAGATCAGGCTTCCGTGGTCTCTTGTAGATAGGTTCCGGAAGCTCTGTAAAAGAAGGCCAAGACCAGGATTATTGATCGGAAAAAATTCGAGAGTTGGATGGGCCACTCACGAAAGACATCACGGTAAATCGCCGACACCTCTTCGTTCCAAACCTCTCTCCACATATGTGCACCGCCACCATTTCCCAGTGCCAATCCATGCTGCGTCGCAAACTCACGCAAGTTAAATCCGATGCGTTGAGAGTCGGTAAGTGGGGGAATGTTTAGAGGCTTTGCGGGGTCTAAATGCGGAAGTAGGAGGAGGACATAGCGGTGGTAGGGAGTTCCCTGCTGCGGGTGTGGCGGGATGTATAGCGTGTGGTCGTCATTTTTCACCACGATATTACGACGTGACGCCGAAAGGGAAATGTTTGGTCTGAAAGGGAAAGGAAATTAAATCGATTAACACAAGCTTTCCCAAAAATGGAATATGGTGGACGTGGCATGGGATGAAAAACTTACTGCATCCAGTGAAGATATGTCTGGAATGAATTCGTTGCTTCATCGGGGACATCTGATAAAATCAAAAAGGGCAAATCAGTAATTAAGCAGCACAGCCATCTCGCGGAAAATGACGCACCAGGATCCAAGAGGAATAATGTATAGAGACGTGGATCGGTATGGAACACGGTACAAGAAACACGGGGATGCTTTCGTGTCTTCCTCGGAGTAAATCGAAGGAGAAGCGCGATGCAAAGAAAGGAAAGAGGTTCAAATTAGGCTTTTGTATTGATGCGTGTGATGTCCGTGCGGGGGAGATGCATTACCTGGTCTGGACGGAGGAACGTCCCTGGTTCAACCGTGTAGAACTTGGATTTTTCTTTTCGGCGCTGGTTGAGGGCACGGTGGGCAGCTGGGTTAGGGAATTGAATGCGCATGTCGACGTTGGGGTGTAATTCAGGTAGGAGGTCAGGTACCACGTGCATTTGGTATATGCGCTCCATCTAAAACGCAGGTTGGACGATATGGAGATAGAGGTGAGGGAAAGTACACACTAATAGATCGAGGATGCCATCGTTTCGCCATTTTTGCTCGGTCAGGTGTCTGTAGACTGGCAAACTGAACGGGTCTACGATGTGTCAAGGGGTGTCTTGTGAGTTGATAGCAAAGAAAGAACAGCCAGCGACGCACATTTTCCTGTGCTGAATGCATACCGTACCCTTGGCAGGTTGATCATGCTCTGAATTTCCAAAATGTCAATCTTCTTCTTGTAGCGTTCCAGCTGCTCCTGGTCGGGATTCTCCTGCTTGTTTGCCACCTCATACGCCGCCTTGACCTCTGCCAGCTCTTTCTTTAGGTTTACTGAATCCTGCCAAATGTAATGGACAGCTTCATCGAGAGCTTTGAGCTTGCCGGGACGGAGAGGAGAATGCCATCTTGGGACTTCAGGTTCTAGAATCTTGTGAGCTGCTCTAGAGGAGACCCTAGACATAGAGCGAGTGCATGGCGGACATAGGGTGCAGACCAGGGACGACGATGCGCGACCTAGGGAGTACATCGCGTCGGACGGCGGCGAACGCGTTTTTTTTAGTGACACACTTAGGTAAGCGTGACAAGTCACGGCGCGGGCGCTGCCGCGGTTTGAACGGAAATTACACACACTTTCTGGTACAGAAGAGGTGCAGCATGTCGGAAGAATAATTCTTGATAATTCTTGTAATTCTGTCCCTGTTTTGAAGAACTTGCGATCCTCGATGGTGATACCGGCGCAGAGGAACACCAAAAATGGTGCTTCAAGGATTTTCCTGCCGTTCGCTTATGTTAGGAAGCATTACCGCCATCAATTGTAATATTCGACGGACCAGTACGAAACGGTCGGGACTTTGTATCGACTCCTGTATCAACGGACTATGTGAATTTTGTTCGGTAACATCCGTCTGCATGAGATTTGTATGCTCTGCGTCGCGGAAACTCAGCGCAAGGTCCATGATAATGTTTACATGGAACTCGAGGGTCGCGTGGCTGGAACTTTGGTTGCAATGTAAAATTCTAGCTTCGCTACGCCCCTTAAGTCCGCGTCTACACAGTAAAACTTTGAATGGAAAGTGACGGCATTGGCCAGTGCAGGAAGGAATCAAAACAAATGAATTGTCGAATTTTGGCGATGTCGAAGCTTCCGTCTTACGGAAGCCATTTCGTTTGGTGGATTTGAGGGAGATCGATCCATTCAAGATCAAGTTTGTGCAGGGATTCAAAACGGTGCCTTACGGCTTCAAAACGGCAACCAGAAGGCATACGGACGCAACAGCTTTAGCTTCCGTCTCCAAAGCACCACGCTTGTGGTCTCCATGGCTGACGGGTAGAAACTACTTGGTCGGCCGACGACTCGAGTAGAGGCTATACGCGACAGTCGTGCACGAGCAGTGACATTGGGCACTGCGGACATCAACGGTTGACGGGTTTTAGCTAATGCAAGACATAGCGATGAATAGCTATGTGGGCCTGTGAGCTCACTCTCTTCTCTCTCGATGTTTCGCGACGGGTAGTTCTGCGTTCGGGAAAGCGACGGAATTACCACGCACGACCCGGACATGATCGACCCTGGCCAACTAGATTTGGAAGAAAAGGTGTTGAGCTCTTGGTTGTGCCAACATGCTACGCCCAATGCACACGATCATAAAGAAAAAGAAAGAGCTCTTGTAATTAATGGAGTGAATACAAGTGAGT
>Ga0157379_10002823_pt1 | contig 14633 bp, 10 predicted proteins | sample S25metaG_FD_121802 | JGI IMG/M metagenome (GOLD analysis project Ga0157379, IMG submission 121802) | Switchgrass rhizosphere microbial communities from Kellogg Biological Station, Michigan, USA - S2-5 metaG | ecosystem: Host-associated > Plants > Roots > Rhizosphere > Soil | place: USA... | reverse complement strand
GCGCGCCGGCAGCCGCCGCGCAAAGCAAAAAGGCGGCTGTAAAGGCTATCGAGCGAAGCGGTCGTGACATAGGGCTGTACCTCCCGCGGTAACAGCAGCTCAACCTTAGTAATAGTACGGCCGGGATGTAATCGGAGTCAAACCAGCCGTCAGGTTTCTGCGAGCCTCAGCTTTTCGGTCCGACGACCCACGCGATGACAATGCCGAGAAGATACAGGCCGATCATCGGCGCAGCGAAAATTGTCTGCGTGACCATGTCGCCGCTTGGAGTAATTACAGCCGCCGCGATGAAGATGATCAAGATCGCGTACTTGAAGTTTCTCAGCAGAAACTTCCAGGTGACGAGCTTCATCTTCGCAAGGAAGTAGATGATCGTCGGCATCTGAAAGACGGCGCCCATTCCCAGCAGCATCTTCGTATACAGGTCGAACACGTCGTCGAGCCGCGGCAGGAACTGGAGATCGGGCGTGTTGAAGCTCGCGAAGAACGTCATCATCCACACGAAGACGACGTAGTGATTGAACAGGGCGCCGGCGACGAACCCGATGGTCGACAGCGCGACGAACGGAATCGCGAGCTTCTTTTCGTTCGCGTAGAGACCGGGGGCGACGAACATCCAGATCTGATACGCGATGACCGGCGTGGCGAGGACGATGCCGGCGATGAGAGCGATCTGGACGTTGAAGCCGAACGCTTCGCCCGGCTGCGTATAGATCATCTTGCTGCCGGGCGGCAGCAGGCGGCGCGTCGGGCCGAGCAGGAATTCGGAGATGCGGGCGATGAAAAAGAAGCCGACGAGCACGCCGACCGCGACCGCAATCAGCGCATTGACGATGCGCTTCCGGAGCTCGTCGAGATGCTCCAGAAACGACATCTGCCCGCCCGGGGCGTCGTCGTCGTCCAGGGGGAGGGCAGGGGCGGCGGATCCGCCCTGCGGGCCGGGGAAGGGAACGAGAGCCAATTACGCGCTCTTGTCGACCTTTCCTGAGGTGCCTACGCCCACAGGCGCGTCGACGTGGTCCTGCACGGGGTTCGCCGGTGGCGGCTCGGTGACTTTCGGCGGCTCCACCTTCGCCCGCTGTTCCTCCACCCGAATCTCTTCTTCGAGCGTGCTGCGCAGCTCGTTCGAGGCGCGTTTGAATTCGGCGAGGCTCTTGCCGAGAGAACGGCCCAACTCCGGCAGCTTGCGGGGGCCGAAGATGATCAGCGCGATCACGAAAATAATGATCAGCTCGGGCATCCCGATGGAACCTAACATGATGTGCTCCAGAGACATGTTCCAAAGCCGCAGTCTTCGCGACTACAGGAAGCCTCAGCTTTGGAAGCGGTCTTAGATGCGGCCGTGAAGCGGCCACCTTATGACGAAGCGAAGCGTCGCTCCCATTATAGGAATCCGGTGCGTCGCCGGTCAAGGTAATCCTGCCGGTCCATGGCCCAGAAGTCGTTGCCCGTAAGGAAGTTATCTGCTACGATTCGTGACATATGCGACGCTACCGTCCTTTGCCTGCCGTGGTGTTTGCGATCGTTGTGTCGGCGCTCGTCGGAGGGTTCTTCGGCAAGAGCGCGCTGGCGGTCGACGACAAGATCCCCGAGCACTACAAGACATTCACCGCTGCGCTGAATGCGATCGAGGCGAACTACATCGAGAAGACGGAGTCCGACAATCTCGTGTACAGCGCGATTCGGGGCATGCTCGGCACGCTCGATCCGCATTCGAGCTTCTTCTCGCCGGTCGAATACGCGCGGATGCGCGAACGGCAGGAAGGTCGCTATTACGGTATCGGCATTCAGATTGTCAGTCTGGACGGCGATGTCACGGCCACGCGGGTATTCGAAGGCTCGCCCGCGTACAAAGCCGGCATCCGTCCGGGCGACATCATCTCCCGCATCACCGGCGAAAGCGCGAAGGGCTGGACGAACGATCAGGCGATGAACAAGCTTCGCGGCGCAAAGGGCACGAACGTCAACATCGAGATCACGCGCAGGGGCTACGAACAGCCGATTCCGATTGCGCTCACCCGCGACGAAGTCCTGATTCCCACTGTCACGTCCTCCTTCATGATCGACGACACCACCGGTTACGTTCGCATGCAGGATTTCGGAGAGAACACCGACCGCGACGTGAAGGCGGCGCTGCGCCAGCTCAAGGCGAAGGGGATGAGGCGGCTGCTGTTCGATATCCGTCTGAACCCGGGCGGGCCCCTCGATCAGGCGATCAAGGTTGCCAACGAATTTCTTCCAAAGGGCCGGATGATCGTCTACACGCGCGGCCGTGTGCAGAACTCGGATCAGGACTACCGCGCGACTGACGACGGCGAATTCTCTGACATTCCGGTCGTCATGATCGCCAATCGGGGCAGCGCCAGTGCTTCGGAGATCGTAACCGGCGCTCTCCAGGATCACGATCGCGCCTACATCGTCGGCGAAACAACGTTCGGCAAGGCGCTCGTCCAATCGGTCTACAAGATCAGCGGCGGCGCGGGCCTGGCGCTGACGACCGCGCACTATTACACGCCGAGCGGCCGGCTGATTCAGCGTCCGTGGGATGCCACGTTCGACGAGTATTTGAGTTACTCGCTCAAGGATCAGGATGTCGAGCGGACCCACAATGCGAGCGATCTGAAGCGCACCGACGCCGGCCGTCCCGTCTATAGCGGTGGCGGGATTGAGCCCGACAAGCGAATCGCCGGTCCGGTCGAAGGATTCAATCCCGGGCGTTTTGCCCGGTCGCTGTACAACCGCCAGGAGTTCGAGAAGTTCGCCCAGAGGTTCACCGCGGAGGGCGATACGCGAGTGTCGCAGATTCCGACCGGCCGGAAGATCGTCAGGCCGAACTTCCTGGTCGACGACGCGATGGTGGCCGACTTCCGGGAACAGCTCAAGACCAACAAGGTTAGGATTGATGAGGAGGGCTTCAAGAAGGACGAGGTGTTTATCCGGTCGATGATTCGCTTCCGCATCGACGAAGTGGTGTTCGGTATCGCCGAAGCGCAGCGGCACCTGCTGGGCACCGACCCCCAGGCGCAGGTGGCGCTGTCGATGTTTGGGGAAGCCATCAAACTGACGGAGTTGTCGCGATCGAGCAGCCGAAGCAAGGCCCATTAGTCGGGCAACAACCCCAATGAATGGGGTAGTTCTTTGCTCTTGCCACTATAGATAGCCCTTGCTACACTGACCACCGTTTCACGGTCCTGGGGCCGCTTTCGAGTCAGGCAAGCCTAAAGGCTTGCGCTACATGGTGTAGCGCCGACCTTTGGGCGGGCCGTTGAAGGCGAAGGGACCGCGATTCGGTCTTGTGCCATTCTGTAACCCAGCCAGACAGATTGCCGGGCGCGAAACCGGCGAATTGGTTTGCCGGACCTGCTACGGGTCCGGCCCACGAACGTGGGGCCCGACTCTCCGGGGTCGGCCAGGCGGGCGGGTCCGCCAAGGGTGTCCTGATGCGTCTTGAACGTCTCGAAATCAACGGTTTCAAATCGTTTTCGGACCGGTCTGAACTCGCCTTCGACAAGGGGGTCACCGCCATCGTCGGGCCGAACGGATGTGGCAAGAGCAATGTCGCCGACGCCATCACCTGGGTGATGGGGGAGCAGAGCGCCAAGAGCCTGCGCGGCGAGCGTATGGAAGACGTCATTTTCAACGGCAGCGACGCGCGAAAGCCGACTGCGACCGCGGAGGTGCGGCTGCGCTTCAGCGGCGTGCTGAAAAGTCTGACCGGTCCCGCTTTCGAGGATCACGGCCATGGCGGAAACGGGCATGACGCTCTTGGTCACCCGGCAAATGGTCAGAACGGCAACGGTCACAATGGCAACGGCCACCGACACGCGGGGCCCGGCTTCAGCCTGATCGTCGATGGTCCGCCGGAAGGCGAATCCCACGTGCCGACCGTCGATGCCGACATGTTGATTCAGTCGGTGGCTCGGGAGGTCGAAGTCACGCGGCGCTTGTATCGCTCGGGCGACAGCGAATACCTGATCGATGGTCAGGTGTGCCGCTTGCGCGACGTGCACGACCTGTTGATGGACACCGGCCTTGGTGCGAAGGCGTACGCGATCATCGAGCAAGGGAAAATCGGTCTGATCCTGAGCTCGCGTCCGACCGACCGCCGGCAGCTCATCGAAGAGGCGGCAGGGATCACCAGATACAAATCGCGCCGCCGGGCCGCGGCCTTGAAGCTCGAAGCCGCCCAGCTCAACCTGACGCGCGTGGACGATATCGTCTTCGAAGTGGAGAAGCAGCGCGGGGCGTTGAAACGCCAGGCGGGCAAGGCGCGCCGCTATCAGAAACTGCGCGACCAGCTGCGACGATGGGAGAAGGTGCTCCTCGCCCGGAAATACCGGCAGCTTGCCGAGACGATTGAATCGGCGCGGAGCCGTCTCAGCGACGCACGCGATCGCGAATCGGTGGCCGCCGCCCGAGTTTCAGAAATCGAACTGGATCTTGGACGGCTCCGGATCGAGCTGGTCGAGGCCGATTCACGCGCGACGGCGGCGCGCGAAGGCGCGCATGTCCGCGAACTGGCGATCAACCGCCGGCAACAGCAGATCGTGTTCGATGGCGAGCAGGTGCAGTCGCTCGACGCGCGGCACGCGGTGGTCGCAACGGAATTGCAGACGCTCGAAGCCCGTCGTGAGCCGGCGCGTGTGGCGCTTCAGACGCGCCGTGATGCGGCGGCGGAGGCGTTAGCGGAGCGTGACCGCGCCGAGCAGACGCTGGTCGAGGAAACGGACGCGTACGCGACGGCACACCGTGAGATCGAAGGGCTCGAGGCGGATGTCGAAGCGGCACGCAGCGAGGTGTTCTCCGCGATCAATTCCGCCACCGCGCTGCGCCACGCGCTCGAGCACGCCGCCGCCGCCCGCGACCGCGTGGCCGAGGTACTGACGAAGCTCGACGTCGAGGTGCAGGACGTGAAAATCGAGTCGGATCGCGTGGAGGCCGATCGTGTGTCGGCGTCCGAGCGGATCCGGCAGGGGCAGGAGGCGCTGGAGGCGACACGCATCGCACGGGCGGCGCGGGAGTCGGAGCTGGCGAGCGCGCGAATCGAGCACGAGTGGCGCGCCCGTTCGGTGAGAACCCGCGAACAGGATCTGGCCGCGCTGGAGGCGCGTCTGAAGTCGCTCGAAGAGCTCGAGGCGGCGCGATCCGGGTACGGAGACGGCGCACGAGCGGTGCTGGCGCAGGCGAACGGGAGCGTCGGTCAACAAGGCGCCGTGGCCGACTACCTCGATGTCGAGCCGGGCTACGAACGCGCGGTTGAAGCGTGCCTCGGCGACTTGCTGCAACACGTCGTCGTCGAACGTGCGGAGCATGCTGCCGCCGGAATCGAGCTGCTGCGCGCGAAAAGCGCCGGGCGCTGCGGGTTCATCGTGACGTCGAATGCCGGCACGGACACCGGGACTGATATGGCGGCGCCCGGCTACATGGGGCGGACCGTTTCGCGTCCGGCGCTGGAGGGTGGCGCCGATGAGCTGCCCTTCGGCATCGTGCCGCTCTCGGCGATCGTTCGCGTGCACGGTCCCTTCGCAGATGCAATCCGTCTGGGAATCGGTGATGCCTGGATCGCGGGGAGCTACGACCGCGGGCTCGAGGCCAGCCGCCTGACCGCATTTCCCGTGGCCACTCTGGCCGGCGACGTGTTCCGTGGACCCCAGGTGATCAGCGGCGGTGGCGGAGACGACGCGCGCGGGATTCTCGAAACCAAGCGCGAGATCAAAGAGCTCCGCGACCGCATGGGCACTGAGCGCGAGGACCTCTGCCGGCTCGCCGAGGAAGCGGCGGGGCTCGAAGCCGCCATCGCGCAGGCATCGCACGCGATCGCGGCGCTTCATGCCGAGCATCACAAGCAGGAAAAGGGGATCGTCGCCTACGACGCGCAGTTGCAGCGGGCCGTGGAAGAGGCAGCTCGTCTGGTTCAGAAGGGCGACCAGCTCGTGCGCGAACGGCATCAGGCGGTCGCGGAGCGCGACGCACTCGATCGCCGCCAGGAGGAAGCGCGCGAGGCGATCGGCCGGCTCGAACGCGATCAGCGGTCGGCTGACGAACGGTTTACTGCCGCGCAGCATCGTCTGTTTGGCGCACGGGAGGCGGCCGAGGATTTGAGCCATCGGGCGACCGAAGCCCGCGCCGCGTACGCGGCGCTCGTCGAGCGCGCGGGGGCGATCGACGCCGAGGTGCGAAGGCTTGAAGAGTCAGCGGGCGAGCTCGAACAGCGTGCCCAGACCCTGGCCGGAGAGCTCGATCAGATCCGCCGCCGAACCGCGGAGCTCCGCGCCGAGATCGCGGCAGGCGAAGCGCAACTTGATGTGGACCTGTTCGAACTCGAGGCGCTGCAGGCGGAAGTGCGAAACGCCGACGGCGTCGTGGCCACGCTGCGTGCCAGAGCCGATGAGCACGATGCGGTCGTCAAAGAGGCTCGCACGTCGCTCGAGTCCATTCGCGCCGTCGTCGCGGAGCTCGATATCGCTCGCGCGACCGCCGAGAGCGATCTCGCGCATCTGTCGGCGTCGAGCTTCGATCTGGTCCAGGCCACGCTGGATGAGGTGATCGTCGAGGTTGAGCAACTCGAACGGGAAGGCGCCGCCACTCCCGACGCCCGCATCATCAATGCCGACGAATCGGACGAGTCCGCGGATGAGGACGCACGGGGCGTCCGTTTCGACGCGGACGAGGAACCCGTGGATCTTCCGGCGGTTCAAGCGGATCTCTCCGATCCCGGCGCCGCCGTCGCCGCCGCCGAGCGGCACGCGCTCAGCGCGGAAGAGGCGATCGCGACGCTGCGTGCGAAGATCGAGCGCCTCGGTCCGGTGAACATGATGGCCATCGAGCAGTTCGACGAGCTCGAGACGCGCCACGTGTTCCTGACGACGCAGCGCAAAGACCTGGTGGACTCGATCGCCCAGACCACCGATGCGATCAGGCGGATCGACGATACGACCCGGCAGCGGTTCGCCGAGGCGTTCTCGGCGATCAACCAGAACTTCCAGCAGACGTTCAGCACGCTGTTTGGCGGCGGCCGCGCCGGTCTGACACTGCTCGATGAGAACGATCCGCTCGAAAGCGGCATCGAGATCATCGCGCAGCCGCCCGGCAAACGGCTGCAGAGCGTGCAGTTGCTGTCCGGTGGCGAGAAAGCGCTCACCGCGATCGCCCTCATGTTCGGCCTGTTCCAGTACAAGCCCAGCCCGTTCTGTCTCCTCGACGAGATCGATGCGCCGCTCGACGATGCGAACATCGGGCGCTTCGTCGAGATGCTGCGCGGAATGCAGAAGCACACGCAGTTCATCCTGATCACCCACAACCGCAAGACGATGGAGATCGCCGACCGGCTCTACGGCGTCACGATGGAAGAGCCAGGCGTGTCGAAGCTGATCTCCGTGAACTTGAACTGAACCGCGGGATGGACCATCACCCCATTTCCCGATCATTCCCTTGCTCGAAGGCGCTCGCGCTGATCGCGGCCTGTCTTGTGACCACGGTGGGCTGCAGGGCCTCCCTCGGCGAGCTCGCCGCCCGCGCCACCGACGAATGGACACGCACCTATCCGCTCGACCCCAAGGGTGAGGTGCAGATCACGAACACCAACGGCTCGATCGAGTTCGAAGGCGTGGAAGGATCGATGGTCGAGGTGCGGGCCGAGCGAGTGGCCCGGGCTGCGACCGATGCCGGGGCACGCGAACTGCTGCCTCGGATCGGCATCAAGGAAGACGTCAAGCCGGATCGTGTCTCGATCGAAACCGAGCGCCTGGGCGGCATCATGATCGGTGTGAGCTTCGAAGTGCAGTACCACGTCCGGGTGCCGAAGTGGGCGCTGGTCCGGGGAAGAACCGTCAACGGCGCGATGGCGATCCAGGGAATCGACGGGCGCGTCGTCGCCAACTCCGTAAACGGTGCGATCACCGGACGGGAACTGGCTGGCGGCGTCGAAGCGAACACCGTCAACGGGGGCATCGAGATCGCGATGCGATCGGTCGGCGAGGCGCTGATCGACCTCCGGACCGTGAACGGCGCCGTGCGGTTGACGCTGCCCGGGGACGCAAAAGCGAATCTTTCCGCCAGCTGCCGGAACGGCGAAATCGACGTAGCGGGACTGACGCTCGATCTCATGGGCGAGCAGTCGAGGCGCCGCGTGCGTGGCCGCATGAACGGCGGCGGCACGCCGATCGAGCTGAACACCGTCAACGGTAAAATCGAAGTATCCGCCCGCTAGGGACTTGTGTTCGTCCTTCGACACGGCTCGGCGGTTGTGGAGCCAGCCCATCCAGGCCACCAGTGAACGAGGACAAAGCCACCAGATATCACCGATCGAAGCGGCAGGCGAGCATCGTGTCGTTCGCGTGGGGCGTGCTGCTGCTTGCCGGTCTGCTGGCGAGCGGGTTCAGCGTTGCGCTCCGCTCAGTCGCCGAATCGGCCGCGCCCGCCCGTTCTTCTCACTGGTCGCTGCCGATCACCGTGTGCATCTACGTGGTCCTGCTCACGATCGTCAACGAGATCGTCGGGCTCCCTCTCGGGTTCTACAGTGGATTCGTGCTCGAGCGCCGTTACGGTCTCTCGAATGAGCGGTTCGGCGCGTGGGCGCTCGACCAGGCGAAATCGCTGGCGATTGGCCTGCTGCTGACCTGCGGCGCCGCGGTCGTCCTGTACGCGCTCATCGCATGGTCGCCGGCGCAATGGTGGCTGACTGCCGGTCTGGCGTTCGCGGCGCTGATCGTCGGGCTGACCCAGCTCGCGCCGGTACTGCTGCTCCCGTTGTTCTATCGCATCACGCCGCTCGAGAAAGAATCGCTGAGCACGCGGCTCGTGGCGCTTGCGGAGCGGGCGGGCGCACGGGTGCTCGGCGCGTACGAATGGGGCCTGGGCGAGAAGACCCGCAAGGCGAATGCTGCGCTTGCAGGGATCGGCGCGACCCGCCGCATTCTGGTGTCGGACACCATGCTTGCGGAATACTCGGAGGAGGAAATCGAAGTCGTCCTCGCACACGAGCTCGCTCATCACGTGCATGGCGATATCTGGAAGGGAATCGTGTTCCAGAGTGCGCTCGTCGTCTGCGGCTTCTATCTGGCCGCCCGCGTCCTCGACGCGCTGGCGGTCCGGGTCGGCGTGCGCGATGTCGCGGACGTGGCGGGGCTGCCGCTGCTGCTGCTCGCCGCGGGTGCCGTGTCGATGGTCATGCTGCCGGTCGCGCACGCCATGTCACGCGGCTACGAACGGAGCGCCGACCGCTTCGCGCTCAATCTCACACGCAACCCTGCGGCCTTCATCTCCGCCATGCGCCGTCTGGGCGCGCAGAATCTCGCGGAAGAGCATCCGTCGAAGATCGTGCAGTGGCTGTTCTACAGCCACCCCCCTCTGCGTGAGCGGATCGCCGCCGCCCAACTGTTCGAGAATCGTGGGAAATGAGATGCCTCGTCGTCCCCCGGCCGGTCTCCGGGGTGCGCGTCGGGACTACACTAGCGCCGCGGCTTGACGACCAGCTCGCCCCGCATTCGACGGCAGCCGTCGTCGATCTGCAGATTGCAGTAGTAGGGGAACGTACCTGCCTGATCGGCGCGGAACTCGAACGTGATCGGCTGGCCCGGGCTCACGCGTTTCGCAATCCGGTAAGTGTCGATCGTCAGGCTGTGCGCGATGTCCTCTGTCCGCAATTCGACCCGGACGAGATCGTCCTGAAATACCTCGATCCGCGGCGGGTCGAACTTGTAGCGGCTCGCGGTCACCTGCCACGAGCGGACCGTGGGCTCCTGATTCTGTGCGGCCACCGTCCGGTCAACGCCGTACGTGTCGTGCGAAGGCGTGTTCCGGCTGACCGTTTCCGCCCCAACGACACACTTCGGGCTTCTTCGAGGTCTCGCCGTAGCGCTTCGCGCGAGGGCGGACGAGGCCAAGGCGCTCCGCTGAAGCGAAGTCTCTTCTCCGGCCGCGCAGACGCGCAAGCCGGATTCCAGGGGCGTCGCCGCCGCGAGAAGACAGACCATCCCGCCCAGACCGACAATGAGCCGGGCGTTCATGAGGTGCATTCGGGTGTGGCCTGATTGTACGACGAACGCTGAGGGCGATCGGTTGGCCGGGTTAGTCGGGTCGGTCAGGTCCCCACCTGTCTTACCTGACCCACCTGACCTACCTGGCCTACGAGGATTTCTGAGCGGCCGCCTCTTCAGTGAGCAGCGCTTTGCGGCTGAGTCGAATCTTGCCGGTCGGGTCGATATTGATCACCTTGACCAGGATCTGTTCGCCTTCTTTCAGCTCGTCGCGCACGTCTTTCACGCGATGATTCGCGATCTCCGACACGTGCAGCAGGCCATCGGTGCCGGCCATGATTTCGACGAACGCGCCGAAGTCGGTGATTCGCTGGACCTTGCCGAGGTACGTCTTGTTCAGTTCGGGGGTGGCCGTCAGCTCCTGGATGATGGAGATCGCCTTCTGCGCTGACACGGAATCCGCGGACGCGACGTTCACGCGGCCATCGTCTTCCACGTCGATCTTCACGCCGGTTCGCTCGATGATGCTCCGTATCATCTTGCCGCCCGGCCCGATCACGTCGCGGATCTTGTCCACCGGGATCTTGATCGTCACGATCCGTGGTGCGTGGGCCGAGATGCTGGCGCGCCCGGTCGAGATCGTCTCGCGCATCTTGTCGAGAATGTGCAGCCGGCCGCGCCGCGCCTGCTCGAGCGCTTTCTTCATCACCTCGGTCGTGATGCCGGCCACCTTGATGTCCATCTGGAGGGCGGTGATGCCGTCGGCGGTGCCGGCGACCTTGAAGTCCATGTCGCCGTAATGATCTTCAGCCCCCGCGATGTCCGAGAGCACCGCGTACTTGCCGCTGTGCTCGTCCATCACCAGACCCATCGCGATGCCCGCGACCGGCGCCTTGAGCGGCACGCCGGCGTCCATCATGGCCAGCGAACCGCCACACACCGACGCCATCGACGACGAGCCGTTCGACTCGAGGATGTCGGAGACGACGCGCACGGTGTAGGGGAACTGTTCTTCGGGTGGAATCATCGGCAGGAGCGAGCGTTCCGCCAGGGCCCCGTGGCCGACCTCGCGGCGTCCCGGGCCTCGCAGAAACGCCACCTCGCCGACCGAGAACGGCGGGAAGTTGTAGTGGAGCATGAAGCTCTTCCACGTCTCGCCCTCGAAAGTCTCGATCTTCTGGGCGTCGTCGGCCGTGCCGAGCGTGCAGGTGACCAGCGCCTGGGTCTCGCCACGCGTGAAGACCGCCGACCCGTGGGTGCGCGGCAGCACGCCGAGCTCGATCCAGATCGGCCTGACTTCGTCGAACTTCCGTCCGTCGAGCCGTACGCCGTGCGTGAGCACTTCCTCGCGCAGGACCTTCTCTTTCAGATCCTTGAAGATCTGTTTGGCTTCGAGCTTCCGCTGGACCTCGCCTTCCGGCAGCGACGCTACCAGATCGCCGAGCACTTCGTCCACGCGGTCGTAGTTTTCGATCTTGCCGCGGATCCGCATCGCCTCGGTCAGCGGCACGAGCACCTTCTCTTCGACCTCGCGGTAGAAGTCGTGGCCGATCTCTTTCTTCGCCACGACGATTTTCTTCGGGGCGACCGCGCGGGCCAGATCGTCGATCGTCTTGACGATCTCCCGGATTGCCGCGTGTGCCGCTTCGAGCGCCTCGACGACCTGCTGCTCGCTGACCTGCTTGGCACCGGCTTCGACCATCACGAGCCCGTCACTGCTCCCTGCCACGACGAGGTCGATGAGGCTCTGCTTCCGCTGCTCGAACGTCGGGTTGACGATGTACTGCCCGTCGACCAGGCCGACGCGCACGCCCGCGATCGTCTTCTCGGCCGGGATCTCGGAGATGGCGAGTGCCGCCGAGGCGCCGGTCAGCGCCAGGACGTCGGTGTCGTTCTCCCCGTCGGCCGAGAGCACCAGCGCGATGATCTGCGTTTCGTAGCGCCACCCGGACGGAAAAAGCGGCCGAATCGGGCGATCGATCACGCGACTGGTCAGCACTTCCTTGTCGGCCGGCTTGCCTTCGCGCTTGAAGAACCCGCCCGGAATGCGTCCCGAGGCGTAGGTGTATTCGCGGTAGTCGACGGTCAGCGGCAGGAAGTCGATGCCTTCGCGCTGGCTCGCCGCGCGGCACGCCGTGACCAGCACCACGGAATCGCCGAACCGGACGATGACGGCACCGTCGGCCTGTTTGGCGAGCTTCCCGGTTTCGAGGCTGAGGGTCTTGCCGTTGATGGAGATTTCTCGAGTAATCGGTGTCGGTTTCATTTGCGGATATTGAGGCGCTTGATGAGATCAGCGTAGCGCTGCACGTCTTTGGCTTTCAGGTAGTCGAGCAGCCGGCGGCGGCGGCCGACCAGCATGAGCAGTCCGCGGCGCGAGTGATGATCTTTCGCGTGTGACTTGAAATGTTCCGTAAGGTAGCTGATGCGCTCGCTCAGAATCGCGACCTGCACCTCAGGGGAACCTGTGTCGGAGTCGTGGGTTTTGTAGTTGCCAATCAGCTCGGTCTTGCGGTCTTTGGTCAGCGCCACACCAGGGTCCTCCACGAGCGGCCCAGGAACCGAAGGTCGGCACCAGGCACGTCGTCTCCCGTCTCCAGAAAATCTGTTAGTCGAACAAGCTCAACATGTTACATCAGAACGACCGAAGGGTGCAAAAGCCCGGACGCGCTGCTCGGCCGTGCCAGACCGAGGAGCTCGCCGTCGGCATCGAGCAGCCGAAACCATGCGTCGGCTTCACATCCCGCGGGGCTCGGGGTCGCGCTCGGTGTCGCTCCCGACAGTTCTCCAGGTCGGGCCAGATCTGCCGGTCCGAGATCGCGGCCGTGTCGCGCGTGCCGGGCGCCTTCGGGCGTCAACACCACCGACGGGAGCCCCGTCAGCAACCGGGCTGGAGGGATGATCGCGGCGATTGCGACGTCACGATCACCCTCCATTGCGTCCAGGGATATGGTATCCGCCAATCCGTAGTCTCCGCTGCGGGTGCGGCGCAGCGTCGTCAGGTGGGCGGCGGTACCGAGTCGCTCCCCGAGGTCGCGGGCGAGGGAGCGCACGTAGAATCCGGCCGAGCAGGTGACGCTGATCGTCACGTTGCGACCTTCCACATCGACGACGTTCAACTCCGTCACCGTCACCGGTGCCGGGAGCAGGGTGTCGGGCGGGGGAAGTTCGAGGGCCGTCGCTCCCTGCTGCATCCGTTGGCGTGCCGCCGCTCGTGCGAGCCGGTAGCTGCGGTGGCCGTCAACTCTCTTCGCCGAATAGGCGGGCGGTTGCTGCAGGAAGGCGCCGCGAAAGCTGCCGAGGGCCGCCTCGATGTCGTTACGGTGCGGCAAAATCCCCGTGTAGGGGACGCCGACCGGCGCGCCTTGCGCATCGCCCGTATCGGTCGCCCATCCCAGGCGGATCGATGCCTCGTAGCTCTTGTCACTACCGCTGAGGAACCGCGCCAGCCTTGTGGCGCGTCCGATGACGAGCGGCAGCACGCCGCTCGCCGCAGGGTCGAGCGTTCCGGTATGACCAATGCGCCGTTCGCGGAGGGCGCGTCGCGCCCGCGCCACCACGTCGTGTGACGTGGGCCCGACGGGTTTGTCGACGATGAGGACGCCGTCCATGGCTTCGCAGGATCGCAGGATTACAGGGTGGCAGCAAGGCTTTTGTCAGCGTCGAACGCGTCCGTCTTGCCGGTCGAAGACAACGAGTTGACGCCGGACGCGTGAATCAACTCCTCGCTTGTCCAGGTATTACGAATTGTCTTACTTCTTGTTCGTTCTGACCGCACATCCGCTCTTCAGGAGCGGATTGTCGATATTCTTGCTGGCCCAGTCCAGGAAGAAGTCGAATTCAGCCAGGGCGGTCGAGCCCAGCATGCCCATGTGGGTGTGTCCGTTCAGCTTCCCCTTGAAGATCGGGTCTTCCACATTGAGCGAGAGTGCAGGTCCAACTTTGCGTGTGCGGCTCGCGTTCATCGCCGCAACGGCGGCGTAGTTACCCTTCCGTGTGGCCAGCGGACGATAATCACCATTCAACATCAGGAAGGGAATCGAGTCGAAGTCCGACCCGACGAGCCCAGCGGCTGCAAGATCGGTCCCTGCCCCCTCGGGGATGATGATCCCCTTCACCAGATTCAATTCCCCGCGCTCTTTCAGGATGCGGACCGTATGGAACACCGAGGATGTCGATTGCGAATGGGGTGAGAGGATGCCGCCTCCGATGCCTTCGAGCAGCTCAGCAAGGGCGAGCGGAAGCCAGGTGTCGATTGCGTTCAGGTTGGTCGGAGTACAGCTCGGACAAACGGAGCCCGGCAAGGTGACTTCGCCATTGGGCACGAGCTGCTTGTAGTATTCGAGGCCCAGATACGTGTTGTTGGACGGATTCGGCGCTTCCCCTATGGCGCCCGCACGCGCAACGAGACGCGGATTAGCGGAATCGGGCGCAGGCGGGATCGGGAACGCCGGCGGATAGACGCCGTGGGCTTGCGACGGCTCTGCCGGGTTTTCAGCAGGGTCGGGATCGCCGGGGTCGCCGTGGCGGATCATTTTTCCAGTAATGAGGTCAGTACCGGCCGGCACGATGTGGCCGAACCAGGTCGTCCACGCGCCGTCGTCGGTGATCCTGCCGAAGCTCGACGGGACCAGATTCCAGTTGCCGGTCGCCTTG
>Ga0157379_10002820_pt1 | contig 14637 bp, 12 predicted proteins | sample S25metaG_FD_121802 | JGI IMG/M metagenome (GOLD analysis project Ga0157379, IMG submission 121802) | Switchgrass rhizosphere microbial communities from Kellogg Biological Station, Michigan, USA - S2-5 metaG | ecosystem: Host-associated > Plants > Roots > Rhizosphere > Soil | place: USA... | reverse complement strand
TTGCGCGTGAGCGCCGCCGCGCCGAGCCGGCGGATCATCGTGAAATCGAACAGCGCCGCGGCGCCGCCGAGCGCGACGCCGAACGGCCGCGCGATCCCGGTCGCGAGCACGAGCGCCGCCGCGATCAGGGTCATCGTCGTCATCAGCCATTCGATGCGGATCAGCCGCTGCGTCATGATTGATTGCGCTCGAACCGTTGTAGGATTTGCACCATGCGATAGAAGCCGATCGCCGTACCGGCGATGGTCATCGCCAGGACCAACCAGCCCTTGGTGCCGAGCCAGGCGTCTAGCGCAAACCCGCCCACAATTCCACCGAAGACGCTGCCGATGAACTCGAACGCCACCGCCCAGTACTTGGCGCTGCGGGCCATGAACGACCCCGGACCGAGCCCGTCGTCGGGAAGCGACGGGTCGCCCGATGCGCCTCCATCCCGCTCACCCCGCACGCAGGACCTCGTCCGCGGCGGCGATGGTCTCGTCGACGTCGCTCTCGCTGTGCGCCAGCGACAGGAAGAGCGCCTCGAACGGCGAGGGCGCCAGATAGAACCCGCGCTCCAGCATCCCGTAGAAGAAGCTGCGGAAGCGGGCGCGATCGAGACGCTCGACGTCGGCGAGTGTCCGTGCCTGGGCGAGCCCGAAGAAGAGCGTCAGCATCGAGCCGACGCGTTGCACGCACCCGGGGACGCCGCGCTCGGCGAGCACCGTGGTCAGACCGGTGGCGAGCCGGTCGCCGAGGGCCTCGAGGCGCGCGTAGGCCGCGTCGTCGAGCAGGGTCAGCGTCTCGCGGCCGGCCGCCATCGTCACCGGGTTCCCGGCGAGCGTCCCCGCTTGGTAGACGGGCCCGAGCGGTGCGAGCTGCTCCATGACGTCGGCGCGACCGCCGAACGCGCCGACCGGGAGGCCGCCGCCGATGATCTTGCCGAGGCAGGTGAGGTCGGGCGTGATCCCGAACTGCCCCTGCGCACCGCCGCGGCCGAGACGAAAGCCGGTGATCACCTCGTCGAAGATCAAGAGCGCGCCGCAGGCGGCCGTCCCCTCGCGCAGCGCGGCCAGGAACCCCGGCGCGGGCGGCACGACGCCCATATTCGCGGCGACCGGCTCGATGATCACCGCGGCGAGCTCGCCACCGCGCGCCGCAACGAACGTCCGCACGTCGTCGATCGCGTTGTAGTCCGCGACGACCGTGTGCATCGTGACCGACTCGGGCACGCCGGCGCTGTCGGGGAGCGCGAAGGTCATCGGGCCCGAGCCGGCGCGCACGAGGAGGCCGTCGGAGTGGCCATGGTAGCAGCCGGCGAACTTGAGGATGGTCGAGCGTTGGGTGAAGGCGCGCGCCACCCGCACCGCCGACATCGTCGCTTCCGTGCCCGACGTGACCATGCGCAGGCGCTCGATCGACGGCATTGCGGCGCGAATGGTCCGCCCGAGGTCCAGCTCGACCGGCGTCGGGGCGCCGAAGCCGAGGCCCGTGGCCGCCTGTTGCTGCACGGCCTGCACGACGCGTGGATGCGCGTGGCCCGCGATGGCCGCGCCCCAGGAGCCGACGAAATCACGATACGTACGGCCGTCGGCGTCGGTGATCGTCGCGCCCCGCGCGCGCGTGATGAAGAGCGGCGTGCCGTCGACGTTGCGCCACGCACGTACGGGACTGTTCACGCCGCCCGGAAACAGGCGTGACGCCTCGTCGAACAGCTTCGTCGAAAGAGTCATCGCGGGTGCGCAGCGGACGTCCAGTCGAGGCGCGCTTTTTCGCTAGCACCGGCACCCGGAACCGTCAACGAATTCCCTTGCGTCCCCAGGTCAAAGCGTCTACAGATGCCGCCGGCCTTCGTTCATTCTCCTTTTTCCGCGTCGGGTTCGATCTATGATTTTCGCATCACTGCGGCGCCGATGAATCCGCCGGACGCGGTGGATACGTCCGCCGAGCAAGCGTGGCAACGCGCTCGCGCCCTCTTGCTCAGCAAGCTCGGCCAGACCGCATTCGACCTCGGCGTGAAGTCGTTACGGCTGTTCGCCGCCGACGCCGAGATGATCCGTTTCGTCGCGCCGAGCCCCGCCGCGGCTACCTGGATCCAAGCGCACCATCCTGGCGCACTCGAGGACGCGCTCCGCGCCGCCGGCCTGCCGACACAAGTCGACATCATCGGCGACGGGCGGAGTCAGGGCGAGCTCTTTCCGGGAGCACCCGCGGCCGCCCGGCGCGCACGGATGCGCTTCGGCTCGCTGCTGCCGCGCTACACGTTCGACACCTTCGTCATCGGCGGCAGCAACCAGTTCGCCCACGCCGCTTGCAAAGCCGTCGCCATGCAGCCGGGCAACCACTACAACCCGCTTTTCCTGTACGGCGGCGTCGGGCTCGGCAAGACCCACCTCGCGAACGCCATCGGCCACGAGACGATCGACCGCAATCCCGAGGTCCGGATCGCCTATCTGAGCGCGGAAACCTTCATGTCGCAGCTCATCAACGCGCTCCGTCGCGACCGGATGGAGGAGTTCAAGGGGATCTTTCGCCGCATCGACGTGCTGATCATCGACGACGTGCAGTTCCTCGCCGACCGCGAGCGCACCCAGGACGAGTTCTTCCATACCTTCAACGCGTTGCACGAGGCGCGGAAGCAGATCGTCCTCACCTCGGACAAGATCCCGAAGGACATCACCGGCCTCGAAGAACGCCTGCGCAATCGCTTCGAGTGGGGCTTGATCGCGGACATCCAGCCTCCTGACATGGAGACCCGCGTCGCCATTCTCCAGAAGAAGGCCGACCTCGAAGGGCTCGACCTGCCGCACGATGTCGCGATCTTCCTCGCCTCGCACATCGATTCCAACGTCCGCGAGCTCGAAGGCTCCCTCACGCGCCTGCAGGCCTCGGCCTCGCTCTCGAAGACGTCGATCACGGTCGACTTCGCGCGCAGCGTGTTGCGCGATCTGCTGCGCGAGCGCCGTGCCATCACGATCGAGAGCATCCAGGCCGCGGTCTGCGACCACTACCAGATTCGCCTCGGCGATCTCCTCTCGCAGAAGCGCACCCGCAACATCGCCGGTCCGCGTCAGGTGGCGATGTACCTCGCGCGCAAGCTCACGACCGCGTCGTATCCGGCGATCGGGGAGCGTTTCGGCAATCGCGATCACTCGACCGCGATCCACGCGCACACCATCGTCGGCGACAGGCTGATCGCGGATCCGAACCTGCGTGCCGCGATCGAGCAGATCGAGCGCGCCGTCCAGGGCAAGTCGTGAGGGATCTGTGGACGACTTCTGGATTCACGTTGGAAGGACCTGTGCACGAAGCGGTGGAAAGACGCGCTGTGTACCGATACCACTGCCGCCACCGCCGCGTTTCCACATCCCACGCGTCGGGCAAGCCGTGGACCGCACGGTGCTTTCCACGCTCGTCCACTGATTTGCACAGGCCCTACTACTAGTGGTCTTAATTCTCATCTTTCTCCTATAAGAGCGCTGGACCGTCGGAGTAGCGGGAGAGGCACATGGATCTACGGGTCGAAAAAACCGAGTTCATCCAAGGGCTGTACCTGACGCAGGGTGTGGTCGAGAAACGCAACACCTTGCCAATCCTCGCCAACGTACTGATCGAGTCGAGTGGCGACGAGATCGTACTCACGGCGACGGACCTCGAGGTCGGCATCCGGCGAAGCTGCAAAGGCAAGATTGCGCGTGCCGGTACGGTGACGCTGAACGCCCGGAAGCTCTACGAGATCGTGCGCGAGCTGCCCGCGGATCAGCTGACGTTGCGTTCGGGCGAGGGCGGCTGGGTCGAGGTGAGCGGCGGCAAGGCACGCTACCGCATGGTCTCGATGGACCCGAAGGATTTCCCGAGCATTCCGGCGAGCACGCCAGTGGCGAAGAAGGGCGGCGTGGTCATGACGCTGGCGGCGGGGGCCCTCGGCGAGATGATCGAGAAGACGCTCTTCGCGGTTTCGACGGACGAGACCCGCCTCAGTCTCGGCGGCGTCTTCATCGAGAGCGTCGACAAGAATCAGGTACGCATGGTCGCGACCGACGGGCATCGGCTGTCGTTCGTCGAGCGCGCGATCAAGGGCGTCGAGATCAAGCCGGGAGTGATCCTCCCACGGAAAGGACTCGTCGAAGCCAAGCGTCTCCTGGAGGACACCGAAGGCGACGTCACGTTCTCGCTTGCCGGCAATCTGGCCCGCATCGAGCGTTCCGGCGTCGAGCTCTTCATGCGTCTCATCGAGGGGGAGTTCCCCGACTATCGCCAGGTGATCCCCAAGGAGAGCCGGCGGCGGGCCCGCATGGACCGCGAGACGTTGCTCGGAGCGCTGCGGCGCGTATCGATTCTTTCGAGCGAGCGCTCGCGCGGCGTAAAATTCCATCTGCAGCCGGGCACGCTCGAGGTCGTGACGACGAATCCCGACATCGGTGAGGCGCAGGAAGAGATCGAGGTCGACTACGCGGGCGAAGAATTCTCGATCGGATTCAACGCCAGATACCTGCTCGACGTGCTCCAGATCGGGGGCGCCGGAGGCTCCGTCGAAATCGGCCTGACGGACGAGGTAAGCCCTGGAATCGTGCGCCTTGGAGACGACGAAGGATACTCCTACGTCGTCATGCCGATGCGCTTGTAACTTGCGAATGTAGCAAGTGGATTCCCTTTACCCCTGATCCACCTCTTGATAGACTTCTGGGTGCGTACGGGAGGTGGGGTCGGGGGTCCTTTCGTGTCCCGCTTCAAGTCCAATGGCTAACGACGTGGCAACCGAAAGCTCGAGCTATAGCGCCGACAACATCAAGGTCCTGGAAGGCCTCGAGGCCGTCCAGAAACGACCTGGAATGTACATCGGCGACACCAGCGAACGGGGTCTGCATCACCTCGTTTTCGAGGTGGTCGACAACGCAATCGACGAGGCACTCGCCGGTCATTGCACGCGTGTCGACGTCACCATCCACGTCGAGAACAGCGTCACGGTCGAGGACAATGGCCGCGGCATCCCCGTCGACATCCACCCGACCGAGGGCATCTCGGCGGCGGAGGTGGTGCTGACGAAGCTCCACGCCGGCGGCAAGTTCGACAAGGGCGCGTACCGCGTCTCGGGCGGTCTGCACGGCGTCGGCGTTTCGGTGGTGAACGCGCTGTCGGAGGTTCTCGAGGTCGAGATCAAGCGCGACGGCAAGGTCTACTTCCAGCGTTTCCGCCGCGGCAAGCCCGAAGGACGCCTGCGCGAGACCGGGACGACGCAGCAGCGCGGCACCAAGGTCACGTTCAAGCCCGATCCGCTGATCTTCGAGGTCCGCGACTACAACTTCGACACCCTGTCGCAGCGTCTGCGCGAGTTGGCGTTCCTCAATCAGGGCGTCGAGATCACGATCCAGGACGAGCGCGACCAGAAGCACCACGAGTTCCACTATCGCGGCGGCATCGTCGAGTTCGTCGGCCACCTGAGCCGTACCAAGACGCCGATCCACAACGTCATCTACATCGAGGGCGAGCGTGAGGGCGTCGAGACCCAGATCGCGCTGCAGTGGAACGAGGGCTACAGCGAGAGCATCTATCCCTTCGCCAACAACATCAACACGATGGAGGGCGGCACGCATCTCGTCGGGCTCAAGTCGGCCCTGACGCGCACGATCAACGCCTACGCCACCGGAGCGAACTTCGTGAAGCGCGACGACGAGGCGCTGCAGGGCGACGATTGCCGCGAGGGCCTCACCGCCGTCATCGCGGTGAAGGTGCCCGAGCCCCAGTTCGAGGGACAGACCAAGACGAAGCTCGGCAACAGCGAGGTGAAGGGCATCGTCGAGGCGCTCGTCAACGACAAGCTCGGCGCCTACTTCGAGCAGCATCCCGGCGACGCGAAGCGCATCGTGCAGAAGGGGCTCGAGGCGGCGCGCGTGCGCGAGGCCACGCGCAAGGCGAAAGAGCTGGCGCGGCGCAAAGGCGCGCTCGATTCCGGCTCCCTCCCCGGCAAGCTCGCCGACTGCCAGGAGCGCGACCCGGCGCTCTCGGAGCTCTACATCGTCGAGGGTGATTCCGCGGGCGGCTCGGCCAAGCAGGGTCGCGACCGCAAGAATCAGGCGATCCTGCCTTTGCGCGGCAAGATCCTGAACGTCGAGAAGGCGCGCTTCGACAAGATGATCTCGTCGCAGGAGATTCGCGTCCTGATCACGGCCATGGGCGCCGGCATCGGCAAGGAGGACCAAGACCTCTCCAAGCTGCGCTACCACACGATCGTGATCATGACCGACGCGGACGTCGACGGCTCGCACATCCGCACGCTGCTGTTGACGTTCTTCTACCGGCAGTACGTCGATCTGATCGACAAGGGCTACCTGTACATCGCGCAGCCGCCGCTCTTCAAAGTACGGAAGGGCAAGCAGGAGACCTACCTCAAGGACGAGATCGCGCTCGAAGATCATCTCGTCGAGCTCGGCACGCAGGACGTGCGTCTCGAGTCGAACGGCGCCAGCCTCACGGGCATTCCACTGAAAGGTCTGGTGAAGCGCGCCATCCGTTTCGAGAAGATCATGGACGTGGTGGCGCGGAAGAAGCGCCAGCGCCACGTCGTCGGCGCGCTCGCGGCGCTCGAGTCGGATCCCCAGGAGTGGCTTCGCGACGCCGACAGTGTGGCGCGCGTCGCCGAGGCCGTGCGGGCGCATCTGCAGACGGCCGCGTCGGAGCAACTGCCGCTGACCCACACCTGCGAGGACGACGTCGAGCACAACATGCAGCGGGTGACCTTCGTGACGCGCACCAACGGCGGCGGCTCGCGCACCGTCGTCGACATGGAGTTCTGCCTCTCGCCGGAGTTCGAGGAGCTGCGTCGGCTCGCGGCCGAGCTCCGCGCCGCGGGCACGCCGCCATTCCGCCTGACGGCCGGCGAGCGCGTGCTCGAGGCCGCGTCGCTCCGCGAGGTCGTCGACGACATCGTGCAGGACGCGCGCAAAGGCCTCGCCATCCAGCGCTACAAGGGTCTCGGCGAGATGAACCCGTCGCAGCTCTGGGAAACCACGATGAATCCCGAGACCCGCACGCTTCTGCAGGTCAAGCTCTCGGATGCCTACACGGCCGACCAGATCTTCTCGACGCTCATGGGTGACGAGGTCGAGCCGCGCCGCAAGTTCATCGAGGCCAACGCGCTCGACGTGAAGAATCTCGACGTCTGACGTCCGTGCCGGCGGCACACGACTGAGCCATGGATCCGACGAGACCGCAGAAGATCCCCGTCAACATCGAAGACGAAATGAAGCAGTCCTTCATGGACTACGCGATGAGCGTCATCATCGCGCGGGCCCTGCCGGACGTGCGCGACGGGATGAAGCCCGTGCATCGGCGCGTGCTCTACACGATGTACGAGCTCGGCAACGAGTGGAACCGGGCCTACAAGAAGTCGGCGCGCGTCGTCGGCGACGTGCTGGGCAAATACCACCCGCACGGCGACACCGCGGTCTACGACACGATCGTCCGCATGGCGCAGGACTTCTCGCTGCGCTACCCGCTGGTCGACGGCCAGGGCAACTTCGGCTCGGTCGACGGCGATCCCGCCGCGGCCATGCGCTACACCGAAGTGCGCATGACTCGCATCGCGAGCGAGCTCATCGCCGACATCGACAAAGAGACCGTCGATTTCGTTCCCAACTACGACGAGACGCTGCGCGAGCCGCTCGTCCTGCCGAGCCGCCTGCCGAACCTGCTGGTGAACGGCAGCACCGGGATCGCGGTCGGGATGACGACCAACATCCCGCCGCACAACCTGAATGAGGTCATCGACGGCACGATCGCCCTGATCGAGCGCCCGGAGATCACCGTCCGCGAGCTGATGCAGTACATCCCCGGCCCCGACTTCCCGACCGCGGGCACGATCCACGGCAAGGGTGCCATTCGCGAAGCGTACGAGACCGGCAAGGGCGTGCTGCAGATCCGCGCGCGCGCCGCGACCGAGATCGACAAGAAGAGCGGCCGCGCCAGCATCATCGTCTCCGAGATCCCGTTCCAGGTGAACAAGGCGCGGCTCATCGAGCGCATCGCCGAGCTGGTCAACGAGAAGCGGATCGACGGCATCTCCGACCTGCGCGACGAATCCGACCGCGACGGCATGCGCATCGTCGTCGAGCTGAAGCGCGATGCAGTGCCGGAGATCGTGCTGAACCAGCTCTACAAGCTCACGCCGATGCAGGACTCGTTCGGCATCATCATGCTCGCGATCGTCGACGGCCGGCCGCGCCAGCTCGATCTGAAGCAGATGCTGCACTACTTCGTCCTGCACCGGGTCGAGGTGGTGACCCGGCGGACGGTCTTCGAGCTGCGGAAGGCAGAGGAGCGGCTGCACATCCTCGAAGGCCTGCGCATCGCCCTCGAGAACCTCGATGCCGTGATCCAGCTGATTCGCGCCGCCAAGGACCCGGCTGCCGCCAAGACCGGCCTGCGCGACCAGTTCGGCCTCTCCGACGTGCAAGCGCAGGCCATCCTCGACATGCGCCTGCAGCGCCTCACCAACCTCGAGCGCGAGAAGATCCTCGAGGAGCATCGCGAGACGCTCGCGATCATCGCGCGTCTGCGCGCCATTCTCGCCGACGAGAGCGAGGTGTACGCCATCATCGTCGAGGAGCTGCGCGAGGTGAAGAAGACCTTCGGCGACGCGCGCCGCACGGAAATCCACGACGCCACCACCGAGATCTCGATCGAGGACATGATCGTCGAAGAGGACATGGTGGTGACGATCTCGCATGAGGGCTACATCAAGCGGAACCCGGTGTCCCTCTACCGGGCGCAGCGTCGCGGCGGGAAGGGCAAGATCGGCGCGACCACGCGCGAGGAGGACTTCGTCGAGCACCTCTTCGTGGCCTCCACCCACAGCTACATCATGTTCTTCACGACGGTCGGCAAGGTGTACTGGATCAAGGTGCACGAGGTGCCGCAGGCCGGCCGCGCCGCGCGCGGCAAGGCCATCGTCAATCTGCTCACCCTGCAGGCCGGCGAGAAGGTCTCCGCCTTCCTGCCGGTGCGCGAGTTCCAGGAGAACCGCTTCGTCTTCTTCGCCACCAAGAAGGGCGTGGTGAAGAAGACCGACCTCATGGCCTATGCCCACCCGCGTCCCTCGGGGATCATCGCGATCGGCCTCGACGAGGGCGACGAGGTGATCGGTGTCCGCCTGACCGACGGCGGCCAGGAGATCCTCCTGTCGACCCGCACGGGCCAATCCATCCGCTTCAAGGAGGAGGACGTGCGCCGCATGGGGCGCGGCGCCGGCGGCGTGAAGGGCATCACGCTCGAGGCCGAGGACGAGGTCGTGAGCCTCGAGATCCTGAGCGAGGGCGCGAGCGTCCTCACGGCCTCCGAGAACGGCTACGGCAAGCGCACCGAGGTCGCCGAGTACCGGATTCAGTCGCGCGGCGGGAAGGGCATCATCACGATGAAGACGACCGACCGCACCGGCCCGGTCGTCGGCGTCCAGCAGGTGACCGACGAGGACAACCTCATGCTGGTGACGAGCAACGGCAAGATCATCCGCCTGCGCGTCGCCGACATCCGCGTCATCGGCCGCAACACCCAGGGCGTGCGCCTGATCGATCCCGAGTCGGGCGAGCGCGTCGTCAGCCTCGCCCGCCTGGCCGAGCGCGAGGACGACGACGACGAGTCATCGCCGCCGCCACCCGACGCGGTTCCCGACGAGACTCCCGAGCCCCCGGCCGAGTAAGCCGCGGGCGAGCCGCGCTCAGCCCCGCTGCTGTTGCGGGCGCTGATCCACGTCGTACTGGTGCAGCATCTCCACGGCCTCGTCGCACCACTCGACGTAGGTGCGCGCGTGGCGAATGCCGCGCAGCAACGTGAGGTAGGCGCCGAGGCGCATGCGACTGGCGGTCACGGCGCCGCTCCGCAGGAAGCGCTCCAGCTCCTGATACTTCTGCAGCCGCGCCCGGTAGAGCTCACGGTGGCGGGTGATGAGGCCGATCGCCTCCTCGGGCTCGAGCAGACCGGACGAGAACATCTTCAGCATCATCTCGTCCTTCACCCGCTGCGTCTTCGGGGGGAGACGGAGCCATTCGAGGAGAGCCTGTCGGCCGGCATCGCTCAGCGAGTAGATCTTCTTCGTCGGACGGCCGCGCTGCTCGACGCTGCGGTGGGTGACGTCGCCGTTCTGCTCCAGGCGCGCGAGCTCCTTGTAGATTTGCGGATGGCTGGCGTGCCAGAAATATCCGACCGAGCCGTCGAAGAGCTTCATGAGCTCGTAGCCGCTCAGGGGATCGTGAGCGAGCAGGCTGAGTATGGCGTACCTGAGGGACACGGCCGTCGCCTCCTTCGGATGCCTAGGACACGCTCCCTACCCCGGATTCCGTGAAGACCGCAACCAAAAAGTGGGGGGTGTCGTCTTGTTTGCGACCGCGGGGGTGATGTGCGACACCCACGCCCCGTGGCCACGATCGCGGTGATCGGTGCGGGGAGCTGGGGCACCGCCCTGGCGAAAACCTTCGCGGAATCCGGGCACGACGTGACGCTGTGGGCGCACGGCGCGGAGGCTGCGCAGGCGATCGCGAGCCGGCGCGAGAACACGCCCTATCTTCCCGGCTTCGTCCTGCCGACGGCGCTGCGCGTCACGAACCAGCTGTCGGAGGCGATACCGGGGCGTGAGGTTCTCCTCTCGGTCAGCCCATCGCACGTCGTGCGCGAGGTGATGACCGAGGCACTCCGCCACGCCAAGGGCTCGCCGTATCTGGTCACGGAGTCGAAGGGCATCGAGGAAGGCACCCTCCTCACCATGGCGGGCGTGCTCGAGGAGCTCGCCGGGCCCGGGTCGGCGTCGCGTGTCGCGGCCCTCTCCGGGCCGAGCTTCGCCCGCGAGGTCGCCGGCGGCATTCCGACCGCCGTCACGGTGGCGGCGCGCGCGCGAGCGGTCAGCACGGCGCTGCAAGCGATGTTCAACACCCCCGCTTTCCGCGTGTACTCGTCGGAGGACCTGCCCGGGGTCGAGATCGGCGGCGCGGTGAAGAACGTGATCGCGGTCGCGGCCGGCGTGAGCGACGGCCTGGGCTTCGGGTTCAACACCCGTGCCGCCCTCATCACGCGCGGCATCGCCGAGACCGCCCGCCTTGGCATGGCGATGCACGCCGATCCGCTCACCCTCTCCGGGCTTGCAGGACTCGGCGACCTCGTGTTGACGTGTACGGGCGACCTCAGCCGCAACCGCACCGTCGGTCTACGGCTCGGCCGCGGCGAGACGCTCGCGGACATCCTGGCCGACATGAAGATGGTCGCCGAGGGCGTGAAGAACACGCGCACCGTCCGTGCGCTCGCGAGCAAGATGGGCGTCGAGATGCCGATCACCGAGCAGATGTATGCCATGCTGTACGAACAGAAGCCGCCGCGTCAGGTCGTGAGTGAGCTGATGGGGCGTGGCCCGAAACCCGAGTTCAGCCGTCCCGGCTGACCAACGATAGGAGCGAAGATGGCGAAGGGACCGTGCAAGAAGGACGGCTGCGAGAAACCCGCGATGGGCAAGGGCTACTGTGCCCCGCACTACAAGGCGTGGCGCCGCGGCGAGCTGCCGAAGTCGCGCTACAAGATCTGCACCGCCGAGAACTGCCGCAAGCCACGGCATATGGGCTCGAAGTGCGAGGAGCACGCGAAGAAGGCGCCCGCTGCAGAAGCCGCGGCGTCGTAACCCCGAAATTGACAGGGGCAGCGCGCTGTGATGGATAAGCCCGATTCACCATGAAGCGGACCTTTCAACCAAGCAATCGTCGACGCAAGCGCACGCATGGGTTCCTTGCCCGCATGGCGACTCCAGGCGGCCGGCAGGTCCTGAAGCGCCGCCGCGCCAAGGGCCGGAAGCAGCTGACGGTCTCGATTCCTCCGAAGCAGCCGAGATGACCACGCCGACGGGCGAGGGCTTCCCGAAGACGGCGCGGGTGCGCCGCCGGCGGGAATACCTGACGCTCGGGCAGACGGCACGACGGCGGCACACGGCGCACTTCGTGGTGCTGTGCGCCGCCAGTACGGAGGGAACGCGTCTGGGCATCACGGTCAGTCGCAAGGTCGGGGGCGCGGTCGAGCGCAATCACGTGAAGCGACGCGTGCGGGAGACGTTCCGGCGCGATCCGCGGCATCTCTTGCCGGAGCACGCGCTCGTGGTGATCGCCAAGCCGGGGGCGGCAGACCTCTCGCAGCGCGAGATCGCCGCCGAGCTGGCGAGCGCGGTCGCGCCGAGCGCCGAGCGGACGCGACGAGCCTGACGTGAGCGGACGGCGCGTGGTGCGCGAGGCGTGCGTGGCTCCGCTGCGCCTCTATCGGCTGATGGTGTCGCCGCTGCTGCCGCGGAGCTGCCGCTTCGAGCCGACGTGCTCGGCCTACGCGATCGAGGCGGTGCTGCACCACGGCGTGGCGCGCGGCGCGTGGCTGGCACTGCGGCGCCTGGCGCGGTGTCATCCGGCCCACGAGGCCGGCTTGGATCCCGTGCCGGCGCGCCAGGAGGGGTGATGGAGCAACGTCGCGCGTTGATCGCCGCATTGCTCTGCCTGGCGGTGCTGCTCGTCTATCAGGAGGCGATCCGGCGCCTGTATCCCCCGCCCCCCCCGGGAACGCCGGGCGAAATCTCGGAGAACGCCGACCTGCCGGCGAGCCCGCCGAGCACCGAGGATCAGCCGTCGGCGCCGCCCCCGCCGAGCGGCCAGCAAGCGGCGGCTCCCGCGACGATCGTCAACGTCGAGACCGAGCTGTACTCGGCCCGCATCGCCAGCACCGGAGGCCGGCTGCTGAGCCTCAAGCTCAAGCGGTTCCGGACCACGATCGATCCGGAGAGCGGGCCGCTCGAGATGGTCGACATCGTCCCGGGCGCGGCTCCACCGCTCGGCCTGCGTCTCCTCGCCGACAAGGGCAAGGTCGAGGACGACACCGACGTCGCCTACGCGGCCGACCAGCCGCAGATCGAGCTGAGCGGTCCGGACACCGCCACCCTCACGTTGCGCGGGACCCTGCCGTCGGGCGCCGCGATCGAGAAGGTGCTCACCTTCACCGGCAACGCCTATCCGATCACGCTCGAAGCGCGCGCCCCGGGGCTCTCGCCGCAGGTCACCCACATCGGCGTCGGCTGGCGCCGCCACGTGCTCGCCGCCAACCCGAAGGACCCGGACAACCGCTACCGCAGCGCCGTGCTGCTGCAGAACAACAAGATCGTGCACGAGGTGCCGGTCACGACCCCGGGTGCGCCGTCGGAGCCGAAGCAGTTCGATCCGCCCGTCGCCTGGGCGGGCTACGCCGACCACTACTTCCTCGCGGCCATCGCGCCGGAGGATCCCGCGACCGCCGCCGCGGCCGTCGCCGGCGAGCACGACGGCGTGCAGATCCTGCTCTCCGCACCACGCGCGGGAGACGGCGCGCGCTTCACGCTCTACGTCGGGCCGAAGGACGTCGACGTGCTCGAGCACGCGAACCACCAGTTCGCGCGGGCCGTCGAGTTCGGCTGGTTCAGCTTCCTCGCGGTGCCGCTGCTGCGCCTGCTGAACCTCTTCCACCGCGCGACGAGCAACTACGGCGTCGACGTCATCTTGCTCACCCTGCTCGTGAAGGGGCTGTTCCTGCCGCTCTCGCAGAAGAGCATGAAGTCGATGCGCGACATGCAGCGCCTGCAGCCGCAGGTCGCGAAGCTGCGCGAGAAGTTCAAGGACGATCGCGAGCGCCTGAACAAGGAGATGATGGAGCTCTACCGGCGCCACCGGGTGAATCCTCTCGGCGGCTGTCTGCCGATGGTGCTGCAGCTGCCGGTCTTCGTCGGCCTCTATCAGGCGCTCGGCCAGGCGATCGAGCTGCGGCACGCCAAGTTCGCCTTCTGGGTGCGCGATCTCTCGGCGCACGAATGCTATCCGTGGCCGGGACAACCGGCCGCCGTCGGCTGCAACCAGTTCTCGCTGCTCGGCCTGCCGATCCCCGTGCTGGTACTGCTCATGGGGGGGAGCATGCTGCTGCAGCAGTATCTCTCGCCGTCGACTGGTATGGACCCGGCGCAACAGCGCATGATGATGGTCGTCATGCCGGTGATGTTCACGGTGATGTTCGTCAGCTTCCCCTCCGGCCTCGTGCTGTACTGGTTGGTGAACAACCTGCTCACGATCGGCCAGCAGTGGTGGACGAACCGCGCCACGGCGTGAGTCATGCGTTTCGTCGAGGGTGAAGGCGGCTCGATCGACGAGGCGATCGCGCAGGCGCTCCAGGCGCTCGGCGCGACGCGCGATCAGGTCGAGATCGACATCCTGGAGAACGCCGTGCGGGGCCTGCTCGGGTTCGGACGGCGCCGCGCCCGCGTCCGCGCCACCGTGCGTGCGCCGCTCGTGTGGCAGGACGTGGAGGTGGTGCGCACCGGCGCCGTGAAGGAAGGCGCCAGCGTGCGGCGTGACGCGCCGCCGGCGGTACGTGACCGGAGGCGCGATGCGCCCCCCGGACGGGAGCCGCGCAGAGACGCCGCGGCGCCGCGCGACCCGCGCGCCGCGGCCGAGCCGGGCGTCGCCGCCGACGCCCGCGTCGTGCCCGATGGCTTCGATGCCGCCGCACTCGTGACGGAGGTGCTGCGCCTGATGGGCTGGACCGCCGGGGTGCGGCTCGCGGCCGACGCTGATCCGCAGATCCTCGAGATCACGAGCGGCGATCCGGCGGTGGCCGCGGCGTGTAGCG
>Ga0157379_10002819_pt1 | contig 14644 bp, 14 predicted proteins | sample S25metaG_FD_121802 | JGI IMG/M metagenome (GOLD analysis project Ga0157379, IMG submission 121802) | Switchgrass rhizosphere microbial communities from Kellogg Biological Station, Michigan, USA - S2-5 metaG | ecosystem: Host-associated > Plants > Roots > Rhizosphere > Soil | place: USA... | reverse complement strand
GCTCTATGCGCCTCTACAGGGAGTATTATCGGACTCCGTCAATGTCCAGACTGGTTATTGGGTGGCATTTGCTGGATATGTAAATGCATTGGCATATGGAGTGGGGATGTGCATTGATAAGGAACGGAGGAAGAAGATCGATTCCAAGACTGGGAAAAGGCTGAGTGACCCTGGTCAGTCTTCGTATGCGGAAGAAGGATCGGAGAAGGGAGAGAAACAGGAGGAGGAGACTACTAAAGAGGTCAGGGCAAGGTAGAGGATATAATCGCCGGTTCTTCAGGGGGAATGTCCTTTGAGATGTAATACACATTGTATGAGAATCTTTGATTCCAACCTGTATGCGCCACTGATTTTCATCATGGTGAATGTGACAAAATTAATTGCAACAAATGTGTAAAGAGACTTGCGTTCTTTGGGCTCATCCCTATTCATGGGTATAAGAATTTTCAAAAAGGTCATCTGAGGCAAAGCAGGTCCCATGATGAGCGTGAAGGTGTGGGGTCAAATATGAAATTGAATCCATGGGTTCAGTTTACACAAATTTGTATTCAGATAATCGCGACCACACCAGATGCGCAGAGCCCTCAACCACTGAAGAATTCTTGCTTGGAGCTTAGATCGTCGGAACGGAAGCTTCACGTCATGCGCTCCATTCCCAGAGAACACCATGTATCAGTGAGAATATTCCGTTGGAAACCGAAGGTTAATATTCAAAAGGGAGATTGTAGTTCCCTAGTTACTAATGTCTCAAGAAGGTGTGTAGACTTTCAGCGTGGACTCTCGTGGAGTTTAGGAGGCACCTGGAAGCGATACAGGTAGATCGCCCGACCCATTGGCTAATTTGTTTTTAAATATACGGAACAATTTCTGTAACGATTTTAAATCGTAAAGGGACTCGATTTCCTCTCAGAAACGAGAAATCCATTTTTCTTCTCTTCTTGGGAATGTCACGTCACACTCACCTCCAATCGGAACTCATTCAAGCGCCGACATGTTCCTTCCAGCAACCATGATGTGATTCATCAAAAAGCGCACAACCCATCCAACAATCTTCTCAACTTCTAAATTCATCTCGCCTGGGGTGTGCTTTCTTCTCAAATTTCCAAATAAAGAAAAGATAGGCTCGGTAAATTAATACGGCATTTACTGACGGAATCGCCGTGTTTGAATGCACTACTAATACCATCGCACTGGCACGAGATTTCCAAATTGGAAGGGTATCCTCATTTTCATCCCTGACCGTTTATATATATTTCTGCTGTTTCTTTTGTTCAGGGTCTCACATTACAATCGAGAAGCCGAGGATCGCTCAATCAGATCCATGATGGGTTTCCGAAAGGTAACTATGTCAGTCGATGGGCACGCTTCTGTCAATCAGGGTGTTTTGTTGTAGGGTTTACACAAAAAGTCAAATCCATGCATGCACCCTTCTCGGTTGTTGTGGTTTCTTCTGAGCTCAGAAATTACCTGGCTGGGGTTACGATCATCACTTCGAGTTAATCGCAGGTTTATTCTTATTTCTGCCGCCTCCACCACTGTTTCCGCCGCTGCTATGGTCTTGAAACAAACCTCCATCAGCTCAAGTCAGATCCACGCGCTTGCCTCATGTTCTCCAGGTGTCTTTTACATTTCATATCCACAGCACAAGATCAAGTATGATTTTTTTACTTCAGGTCATGCGATGATGGCTGGGTAGGCTGTTGTACTGGGTTCTGGGCTTGACTGCGGGATCTCCACACGCGGAAGAGGAACACCAGAAGAACGGTGGTACTTACAGACTGAAGATTATCAGAATGGTGTGATTTTATCTATCGGAATCGTCCGTTTTTTTTTTTTGCGACCCATCTAGAGCTGGTTTACTGGCGTGATCTCCATCCTTCGGATTCCGGAATGTCACCGTGCGCTAGGAAATGACCATGCCCTTGAAGAGATCCAAAGACGGTCATATCAGGTATTTCCGCTTTCTAACGAATGCGTCTGAGCTGTGGCTATAATACCTTCTCACTCCTCAATCAATCTTTCTTCGTTTTACATCCGATGTCCATTCAGTCCTTCATAAGGGTATATTGTTCGTTTTCTATATGAAAGATTCTGCCAATTAGAGCCCTAATAATGATTTGCACGTGGCTCGGGTCGACATGTCATGGAATTTGAGTTTTACTCCTGTCAGTATTTTTATGCTGGCATCGCATTATGTACGGCCCTGTGGTATCTCTCCATGTCTCGACGTGGTCCTCCTGTGCAAGAGGATTATTCAATTGAAGTGCCGTCATACCCAAGAAGGATGTCGAGTTAATAAGCAATAGCCGGGTATGTCATGCCCGACCATTCTTTGCACCAATTTACCAAGTATAGTGGCACGTAGCAACACCGTAAAGACCAACCATACCGACCGATTGTTTCAGATATTTTGTTTACATCCATGAAATTGTTCCAAGCCTGCATAACATATATCGGGGAATAATCTTGTGTGTTATTTTAGGTCAGCAACATTTCTTACATGATTCAAGTTCCTGGTCCAAGGTCTCAGTCTTTACAATTTCTACGACACGCCCTGAATATAATCTTGGATAGACATCTTTGACGTCGGTGGCCTCGGTACGGTGATGATGCTCAATTTGCGCGTCTTTGTGGAGGTGGGCAGTTATCCGCTTCGACCCAAAGGCCTAGCGAGCAAGCGAGCGACATGGTGATTCACTTTTTTGGGAAATTCTTTGCTAGGGGATATACAGTGGCGTGAATTCAGGAGAGCATTTTGGGTGAATTTAATAAATAAATACGTCTCTTGCGCAGCACGCAGGCGTGATGGCTACAGCCCCAATAAGGCAGGATACTGGGCGGTGGCTGCGAAAGATACCAATGCATTTAACCCATTCGCACGGAAAGCGGTACAATTAAGTGGGCTTGTGCGCCGCCCGCCATTATTTACCTGCATTGTCTGACAGGATGTCATGATTTGGCATTAGATTTGCTGGCAAAAGGGCGGCACAAAAGAGAAGGCTTCGTATGCGAAAACTAATTAGGAGATACGTTGTGTGATGGGGCGGAAGAGTTGGAATGTGCGACGGGCGTCTGCCGATTCCTGATGGATGGCAGGAATCTCGATATATGGCAACGAATAGACCTCGGACAAGAATTCGAAAAGGAGGATTCCTGGCATTTAGACAGCCGCCAATCCCTTTATAAAATTCCACAGCCCCCCGTCTCTTTCCTCCCTTTCATCCTCCTCCACTCTTCCTCGAGGCACTACGCTAAAATTCAGCTTGTTTTTCTCGAAGCTGCACCCCTTTGATCCAGTCACATTCACCCCAGCTACCACGTACGTTTGAGCCAGTTGAGCCACGATCTCCCCTCCCCATAGCCTTCTCACGCTCCTTTTATTAATCTCAGGCTTCTACCTCACCGTTCCCACCTGCCCCTCCATCGAGCCAGTACTTAGTCACTAGCTGACCACCAGGGTGTGTATCTCCTTCATAACTCTCCTCCTACTGTGCTGACGCGTCGTATTCAGCATTGCCTGTCGTCACGTGACGAATCGCGTCCCGTTATCCCTCGCGTCCTCCGACGTCAAAAAAGCGGATTTTGTGCAAGTCATATCGACCCCAGGATCGTCTATAGCGATGGATCACTACGCCCCGACGCCCTCGTTCCGTATAGGCCGACCATTGACTCGTACACGCCCTCGGGCCCGCGCCATGAGCCCTTCTCCTAGACCGACCCATCTCAATCTTCGCCGTAGATCGTTCGCAGACTCAAGCACAATGTTTATCACCCCTAGCACCGATTATAACAACATGTTCTCGCCTTCTTCTCCAGACTCGGACCTCATCTTCAGCATGTCTCCTGTTCATACGCATTTTTATCCTCCGCCACCACCCAACAGCGAGCCAGTCAACGTTATGACTCTTCGCAATAAAACGCCAACGACGGTTGAAAAGCAGCCTCCACTGTCGCCACTGCTTTATACGTTCCCCAGGCCCTCGAGGTTACATCCCTACATGAACAAGAGCGCGGACAGTCGGAGGGAGATCTTGTCTAAGCCCCTGTCGGCCATCTCCCAAAACACCGGTACACCAACGATAGACCATCGGGTCCGTCGTGTCGCATCTAGCGACGTAGCGGCCCCACAAGGAGTCCCCACACTGAGCGACTCCCTCCTCGCTAGATCCTCCACCCCTCCATCATCCAAAGTTGGCACAAAAGAATCTTCTCTGGCATCTCCATCTTCTTCGCATTCTCATATCACGCATTCATCTTTTTCATCTTCACCATTACGTGCTTATTCATCTTCACCCATTCCCATTCCTCACCACACGCCACGTCAATCGGATCCCGGAGTTTACGATCTCGTTCCATCTGTATCTGCAAGCCATTCACCACCTCCTATCTATCTATATAACGGTACACCTATTCCCTCTTCTGGCCTCATCGCGCCCACCTCGCCCGTTACAGTCCCCCTTCCACACTCAAACGCCGCCCCCGCATCCGTCACACAAATCGAGTTCGAAACCGACACGCCTCCGTCGAGCGAGTCAGCGGCTGATCCGCACGTTATCCCCATCGAGAGGGACATGGACTTGTCCTACCCCGCTTATGACCATGACGCGTTCTACAAGGAAACGAGCATCCAGGACACTATATCCGTTGCGGCCCTACCTGATATCCCAGCTTGGCGCGCCACCGTCGTCTCCAACGCAAGTGGGAATTACAGCCCTTCATCTGCGGGGTCTGACCCGTTTAGGTTCTCCGAGTACCTTCAGACCAAACCAGAGGCAGAGGCGGAAGCTTCACCGAATACCAACGAGGACTCGAAGCCCAGTCCACAGAACTCAAGCGCGCCATCGGACGCGTGTGAGTTGCTCAAGAAGCTCGCTGGGTCGAAGAGGAGGAAAAGTAGCTCCTCGCGGTGATTTGTGTGTCGTGTCTGGAACCGAATCGAATCCCCCTTTTCATTTTTTCTTCATTTCTTTGTAAGTCCACGATTCATTCCATTCCCTCCCTACCCCCGACGTCAGCTCATATAATTTTTCATCTTGACAGTGGCCAGAGCAATGAACACCTCCCTGCACTGCATTGCATTTCCGTCATGAAACATCAACAAATCGTGTCTGTGGTCTTTCGCTCTTCAAACTTCTTTGCTTTTCTTTTCTTCATCTTCCTCCCCGTTTCCATTTCCTTTCGCACCATCATTCACCATCATCATCATCACTTGCAACATCCATCCATCTCACCCATATCCATCTCGGCTCATTATCCCAAAACACTCATCGGACGCCGCTCATATATCACCGCGGCCGATTTAATAATACCTTCAATTGCATCATCTGTTCTGCTCCAACTCAATGTTTTCAATTCCGCTTCGTTCCAAACCCCCAATATCTAGAAATTGTGCCACTGTTCGTTCTTCAATCCTCATGATCAATCATGTTTTGCTACGCTCTATCGCATCATCACAAAAAAATCAATGTTGTTTTTGCTATGCATTTCCTACAAATCCTTTCGTTCTTCCTGTTGTGTTCACCAGACTGGTGATCGACGATAATAGCTTTGACCGTTCGCATATACAATATCACCATTCAAGCCACTGCCAGCAGACCGAGACAAAATTGATCACATCCACAGAAATAAGTGGTAAATGATTTAAATTCGATTGAGTTATCGTTACATACAATGCTATCAGATATAGGCTACTATGCTACAGATTCTAATGGGAGTGTTCAACAGAACGTCGGACGGGGGACCTCGGGTGTATTCCAGTAGGGTATACGGGTCAAACAGATGATTCAATATGAATATGAATAATTGGTGGATGAAGGACGAAGGACGACCGGGCACTCAGCGTCGTGCCCGGCGCAAAGTGGAGGAGGCCAAGAACCGAATTGCGAAAGTGGGAGCCCTGCAAAGGGATCGGAGGGAAAGAGCCCTTGATCAGCGGAAGACCAAGATCGGATACCAGGCAACTGGCAATTACGCCCGCCCGTGTCGCCGCACACCGTAATGCTGGGGCACCTCGTCTGAATCCTCATCCTCCTCCTGAATCGTGGTGGGCACGCGCCCATCATTCGATGACCCTAATGCGATCTTGCTCAAGCCTTCCGTCAAAGCATCGAGGTCGAGACAGGATTGACTTTGATTGGAAGGGCGTGATGAAGTGTAGTTTCCTCTCCAATGATACATTTGTGGTGGTACCCGGAGCCAAGCGACTGCGATTTCTAATCGTTGGAGACAGCGATTTACGGTGGGAAGATCCTTCGCCCGAGGTGGCTTCATCGCATTGTCACTTCTCATCCGATCTAGCATAGCTTGAAGCTGAATAAGAACGAAAACGAGTTGGCAATTCAAACTTGGACTGAAACGCTTTGATGAGAATGGACGTACATTTTTGAGAATAGCTCCCCGATCACCTCCCAAAGCTAAAGAGGCACTCGAGTTGATCAAGACGGCCTGTGCCTGTAATTGTACGGAGCATTCAGGGTGTTGCATGAGATGCCAGGAGAGCTGCGTCGCGCGGGGAATATCATCATGCATGAGCGCGTCGTAAACACCATTGGTCAAGTGGTTGATGTTTATGAGAGCCTTTTGGATAGGTGGACGACCAGACATGGTTGTTATGCTTCAATGAAATGGAGAAATGAAAGCTTTGTAGACTCTAGAGGCGCAATTATCGGTGGACAAAGGGAGGGATCCGCTTTAGTGCTTTAGTTGGGGAGATCAAAGGGCCTTTGTTTGGATCCTTTATAGCGAGACGCATGTTGAGTGTCCGTCATTCAGCAACCGGCCGTGCGTATTCGAAGCACTTATTGTTCGAATGGTTTTGGCATGTCCACTGGGTATCCTTTGAGCTCAAGATGGAGATGAATAAGGAGCCGGTGCCTAGTTTGGGAAAATGTCAGCAACGGAAGCATTTTTGTTGTAGCCGAACTTCATCTTACTTCTCTTCCCTTTCATCTAAATCCGTTTTATTGTTTGCTTATTGTCCTCTTCAATAGTTCGTACATCCCAAAGAATATTCTTCGGATTTTTATACGTTTTATGCGTACACAGAGGAATTAATGCAATCAGACTGACCACAAGGATCCCACTATTTCCAATCCATTCTGGCCACGTTACTAGGAGATACGGTGTCGATCCCGAGATTGCCATGGTGTACACGTCCCCATGGACGCGACTCTCCTCTCTACTTCTCGCTGCTGATGTGGACAGTGGCGGTGTCGTTGACAATTAACTATCCTGGTTCGTGCAGCCCACACTAGGAAAAGCTCGAAAGTCATCTTTTGCAAATGTGAGCCAACACGTTCTTTAGCTACAACAATGAAGGGGACGTAGTAACGCAGCCGTCCGAACTGTCCTCTATGAAAATACCACCGAAAATCAGCCCCTCGTTCAGATTGGACTCTTGGAATCCTTCGTGCAATACGTCAATCCCCAAGGGACCTGTAGGCAACTTGAAGACTCCAGTATGGAATTGACCTCCACCTGCATTATCGTTGAATACTGGGCCAGCAACCCTCCGTAGCGGGGCATACCCCTTCGAATAATACACCGTAAGTAAACTGTTATTTGGATTTAAAGACCGGATCAGTTTCCAGGAACGCCTCCACGGATGTCGTCAACGCGTGCTTACTTTGAGGTCCACCCCAATGTCACAGCAAAGTTATGCCAGACGTTGAATTCGAAAGGCGTTTGGAAGAAAGTCGTCTCAGGACTATTAGACTGTCTTCCAGCAAGACGGAAGGTTTTCGGATCGTGTACCGTTGGATCAAAGGACTGATTGAAAGGCTTTCCGGTGAGGAATGTTATTTCCGATGTGCTGAAATCTGCAGTTTCATGCCAGGCAGGCTATCTGGACTTCAGGGCCCTTAACACACACCCTTTGGATGGTACGCACATGGTATTCATGAGAGAAATTTAATGGTCTCAAAGGATCGTTCCGAATAGACCAGTGGAATGTCGTGGTCCCTTGTACAGTTATATCCGTCCCATTATTCGTAGCAGGGATGAGCTCCGAACGTCTGAAGCCCACCTGTGGCTGGGGTGGATTTCCGCCAGGAACGAAGATTGACTTGTCACTTCAATTTCCCAAATGTTGGCATTGACTTTATGAACGAATGCTGATACTCACCTTATAGTGACTTCAACGGGTTTCGCAAACACTGGTACATCAAACTGTGGACAGAAGCGTCATTCATCAAGCGGAGGTGATAATGAAGAAGGTAAGAGCTCACCAACGAAGGCGGAATTCCTCTGGGGAACTTGACGATTTCAGCCCAAGTTTGATCTAGGCGAATAACCCTCAGAACTCATACTCAGCTCGCTATGACGTAGGGACACTCACTTTCACCATGCACAAACTGATGGTCGAATATACTCGTATTTTTATCAAAGTCCGAGGGTGTCACTTTTTGAGGAACTCTTCCATCAAACAACATTTTGCATCCTCGGAATCCTTTAGACGGAACAGACGCTGCCAAAGCCACGGCACTAGCCGACAACACCAGAGTGGATACTGACAAGGTCTTCATTTTGGTTACAGTTCTGGGGCGAGGGTCAAGAACGCTTGTCAGTACTCAAAATCGTCCCATATTTTATACTTGGGATACGTCTGCGGGATTCTTTAATAACAACGGTGAAACTTCGTCGAATCTGTCCGTCAGCCTGAGAGAGGATGATGGTCACACTAGTGCATTCATCAGCTCGTGACCAGATAGGGCGGGATGCCTGCGAGTGACATGTTTTCTTGAGACTGTCATCCCCTCCGTGACGGGTGAGACCCGCGGGTGCCTGCGGAGGCGCCCGTGACAGCGATACGATAAAATTACCTTATTTGGTAAATTTCTTAGGTACCTCAAATGGTCACTTGCACCTGTGCAGGTATTTAAGCGCCGGGAGCCTGCAGGTACGGATGTGTACCCAGAGGTTTTTTTGCGGGTTTCCCCAGGTACCTTTGAGATACCCGAACAGGCGCTCTCCCCAGTATGACCAACCCTGCAAGAACGCGAGGTGGGAATTGTAGGCTTTCGAGAAGAGGGTTTCCTTCGACGTTGCGTCCATTATAACGTATTGACATAGCCGAATAGAAATAGAATGACGGAAAAACAAGTGCGATAAGATTAGAGAAGCGGGGAATTGTGGTCATTGTGGTACGCATTAATGTGGCAGAGGTATTGTAATTATTAATACTGACGGAGTAGTGTATGTAGAGAAATAAAAGTTACATGTAAGGAGATCCAGATGCTAAATTTGGTCGGAATGTCCAAGGCCTTTCATCTAAAGCCCTGTGTCCTATACGCGCTACGATTCGATCGTGTCCCTGCCTCCGTGTCGCAGTGAACCAATGGATCAGCGGTATGCACAGAAGTAAATTGTAGACTGGAGTTTCCGGAAAACTCCGTAAGCTCAATCACTTCTGTATGTGGACATCGGTCATCCCGGGGAGGCATTGACTTGGGTAAATATTCATCCACGTCTTCCCCAGACCTCGAATCAATCGTGGCATTGAAGAACGAACCGATGATTTGCTCGGTTCGTGTCAAATTGAGAGATGTCGATATAGTGGTGTTCGCGTCCCCTCCAGAAGCCCGTCGTTTTGCTTTCACTTCTGCTTTGCGGAGGCGAAGTACGAGGCGAGAGATGAGGATCGAAGCGATGCTCTGGCTGAAGCTGTGAGGAGCCGGAGGTGTAGTGATGGCAAAATGTCCTCGTCAGTAATGACGTTGTCATCTGGGAGAGTGAAAGGGATGCTAACCTGGTCAAAACAATTTTCAAAGGATCAGCAGCAAACTACATTGTGTAAGGTTCAACTATGTTTGGAGAAGTGAGTGGATACACACCAGAACGAATAGAGTGTTCAGTAAGTGCACAGATACGACGCCAATATAGAAGAAGATTCCATCACTAATATATCTCTGAAGAAGCTGTAGGCTGGTCAGAAAGTTAGAAGACTGTAGCCATCATAATGGGGAAGGAATCGAACGGACCCATTTGCGTTTGGATCGATACCAGGGAGGACTCTCGCAGCTCGATAGTAAGTTATGACAACCATTGTGGTATCGACAAGCAAAATGCCAATATAGAATATTGCACCCTTTCTCTCGACCGCCTGTCCCATTAGACAAGAGTGTGTCGCTACTGGGGGTTGTCTCAGTAAGAGACGGAGTGACAGGAGCAGCACTGGCTTACAAACAAGATACGGGGACAGGTTAAGTTGTCCTGGTGAACATATAATCAATTAAAGCCCTTTCAGAGAATATAGAGGACATACCGCTGAATACAAAGGAAGAGAGGAGCATAAGAACGACCATAATCAGCCACAACGTTCCCAGAAGTATTAATATGGATTTTCTTTGGCGACAAAATGCGTATGTCCGCAGGATCATAAGCCCTATAAGGAACCTTCAGGAAGGAGGGAAAAGCTTTGAGAGGAGAAACATACAAGTAACCACTGAAAATAAAGGTCGTGTCAGCGAGAGGAGAGTATAGATTGAAGTGTTGATAATCACAGCTGAGTGTTATAACTACAGACAGAATCTGAAAATTTGACAGCACGAAGGTTCGACAGCTGGATTCAAATAGTTAGAAATGAAGTCATAGTCATCCCAGATCGATTTGACCTCTTGAAGGGTAAGTTGGCAAATGTTTAGAAGAGGATATCGGGCCACTCACATCTACCGTCCATACAGGATAAAGGGCTAAAAGGCACAGGTTTCAGATATAGAGAATGAAGACGAGGGTATTTACTCACTCATATTGTTTACAATAAAAATTAACGGTACAAAGTAACGAGTAACCAGGAATAACCCAGACACCCAACTGAGCTTGAATTTCCAGACGAAATTCACCTGGGAAAAAGAATGTCGTCTGCCATGGCAGCGGTTGAGTTGAAAACAAACAAACCTCGTCTGAAAATGTCAACACTAGTAAAAATAATCAGTCCATGAGACATTCTTCCAATGGAATACAACTGACTGTGATCGTAAACCAATATAGTGATGGAAGAGAGCATGGTGTATCGCTGCCTCGTTCTGTAAGGTAAGTAAGATGTCAGCTACATCTGCAGTTATAAGAAAAGCTCGTAGGGAGCACGCACACGACATCCATTACCGCAAGAAGAATATTCGACTCAGCGTCCATTTCTGAGGACTTGAGGCGGTTGTAATTGTGCAAAGAGGTTGGGTCTTGCGCGAACCCAACGTAGCCTGTTAAAAGAGTATTAGGAGCACGGCTCCGGACCTGATAGACATTTATCTTGCAACAAGCAGTGTTCATTTACCCGAGTAAAAAGCTTATATTTCTATACAGAGGGATGATATTGGCGCGCAACCCGCAAATCAAAGAGTCTGCATTCTCCTGAGCAGTGAATTGACGATGACCACCCGAAAAAGTCAATATTTACGCTAGAATGATCGTCCTACAAGGAAAAAAAACCTAACATCAGGGCCGGCGTTCTATTGCGATTTTGCAAATCCGACACAACAACCTTTCCCATGAATCGTTCGGGCTCGGTGCTGGAGCACATCGCTACCTTCACATGATCGGTCTGTACTATCAAATACCGTAAATACTCTAGTCTCGAGTTGGATCCTGTATTTGAACACCGGGAAGCTTCAACAGCATCGATGGTCCTCTCAAGCGGGATTTGATAAGATTCAACGCATCCTGTCCGGACTTGGCCGCCGTTAAGGGTGCCGATCAGAAGCCCGATCCCCCTAAATTACGTCGCCGCTCCGGCGCACTCCAACTTATCGATTTGGACGTAAAACGTTCCATAAAAACGCCTCGAAAATATTCGCGAAGAATGCAATTCCCGCCACCGACCAAATTGATCACTTCAGAAGGAACGGGGAGGTGTAGTGCAAGAAGTATTTAAAGTTTGACGGAAGGATACTCAAATGTGTGCCTCTGACATGACACAACCATATCGCCTCATCGATTCGTCCTTGACTTTATGAAGCGAAACTCGCCCAGTGAAAATCGTTGTGCCAATCCACATGTGCAGTCATAGTAGGCATTCCCCTCGGTCCCTCGAAGGTTTCCGTCTTTCCGCCATTTCCCACTGTGATCATTTGTCGAAGAATGTACTCACACCGAAATGAAGAAGACAACATCATCGGCCCTACACGGCGAGTAAAGTTCATGGTGCTCTTCGATCCCTCTCGGCTTGCGCTGTCTTCTGCCCGGACGGGATACCTAATATGTTGCAAGACTTTCGCTATTGCCAATTCGGAATCTTACCCTAAGGTATAAAGTTCCACTAGTAACGTTCTTCCCTGACATTGTCACTAGAGGGTTGTTTGCAATCTTGGGTATAAATTAGATGGGTGAAAGAGCCACTCAAGATGAGGGTACAAACCAGAGGGAAAAGGTGATGAACTGTATAAAGTGAGAGATGGTACCATAGAGGACACACTCTTGTAGGTATCCAGTGATGTGTTCAACTCTGTCAAACATCCAGGAGTCAGTGCATCTTCACAAGGATTGCCGAGAACCCTGCAATCCAGAAGTCCGATTAAAGACCTGAAGCCTGAGTCGAGGAGGAAAAGGCTAGAAATGAGCATACGGATCAGGGAGAATGGTCCTGTATATCGCTATGTTCTTCAAGGAAGATCATCAGAAATGGCATAATCCGACGCAGGGCTCCGACGCAGGGCTGCAACGCAATCGCCGCGAGAGGCATTGAGGTAAGCCCTGAGATCCAAAAGAGTGCAATTTCATGCCTGGCTAGCTAGTTTTCATCAACTTCCTCTATCTCCCAATATGTAGGTCGTTGATTACCAAGTGGAGAAATTACTCCGAAGGTTGCTATATTGTTGGCTTGCATGAACGGTTCACATTGGATACAGTGATCTCGAAGACATATGGGCAGATATAACGTACCTCATGGAGATGGGTACCAAACGGTATAGTAATCATACCATTTTCATATTCTCCTTAACCACACAGGGAACTCAGAGGCTGAGTAATGAGTTGGTAATATCTGCTTGCTTCTGAATGAAGAGTCGAATTAGATCATATCCAAGGGAATAAATCAGACATACATTTCTTCCACAATAATTCATTGGAAGAATCCCTACGATTCGAGTCTGAGCAAGTTTCGGAATCCGCTCATCAGGAGGGCGGAGTGCTGATCATATCCGAATAACTTGAAGGCCTGGAATAAAGAATATCTATTGAAAATGAAAGCGCGGGAGACAAATCTTCAACTGGATTGAAGTCTGATAAATATCAAAAATGGAATTGACATCTACGCGACGCTGGCCGGGTAAGTGACACTATTCACGCCATTGGCTCCAAATGCCTTCCGCCCAGATCCTACGAAACATCTCAGATTCGAAGATAGAAGTCGATACGTTAGGGATAGACTGCTATAGCCATATTTCGGCCGCTCCCTTCCTCTTGGTCAAATAAGTTCATCACTGTTATTTTCCTCCCTGGGAGATTTTCGACCAAATATAAATACCGGTCTACAATAATGAGACTTTCCACCACAGGACCAATTCGACTTCGCAGGGCATGTAAAACCTCGAGACGAGCAATGAGATCAAAATATTGCGGAGGGAGGTCGCCATCATCATCAACGAAAGGCGATACGTTTACGCCCGTTTTACGTTCGGCCTCCGAGATAAATTTTTGTAATGAGGAGTATGCAGTGTCAGGGAGTCTCCCGATTTTCAGCGCTCGGTGATCAATGTTGGCGTTTGGCGAAATATTGTTGGGTGATACAAGCGTGCCAATGAGGGCCCGGTACACTACTTTTCGGATTGCGAGCTCAGCAGATTTTCGAGAGGATGGGCTGAGGGACCATTGGTGGGGGATTTGAGCCGCAAGACTGCGATGGTTGTAGGAGAAATGGAGAAATGGAGATCGATGCGCTTTTTCTGAAGCGACTATTGAGGATAAAGGGAAATCTTTCATGAAAGGGATAAATATATGGATAATTACAAGTAATTTATGGTCAAGAGACCCGAACGTACCAGTATCTGGGGACATCAAATTATAGCAGCAGCCCACGACGACAAGTCCGGAAGCATACCAAGAGCTAGCTGGATCATTCTCCGTTCCGCCATTTGAATTACTATTTTGCAGAAAACAGCGGAGGATATCCGGCGTAAGGGTACCGCAAGCGTGCAGAGCGACAAAGAGGACAGGTATCGCGATGTCAGCTGATTGGCAGGTACTAGATATCCACTTAGAAACCGCAGATTCAAGAGTCTGAGGATTTATATGGGCCATTTCGTGGGTCAAAGATCCTATTGCCCCTGTATGGACTGAAGTGATCTCTGATGTGTGGCTATCGTCATTGGTAGCGACATTCGCCTTTTTATCCTTTTTCTTTTCAGCATTAATTGTCCGTCGCTCGGCACCTGTGGTCTGAACTTCAGAAAAGTCAAGAGCAAGTACATTCAGGGAACATGGAGGACTAGAAAGGGCCCGGGACAAGTAGCCCTGGAAATCATGACAAAATATAAGGGTAAAATCCAACAGTGATAATGTCAAGGTTACAACGTACCTGACCTGCTCCAACATCAACAACATTCTTCAGCTGGATATTTCCCTGATATTCACGTGCGAAGTGTTGAATAAAATGTGACATGCGGACGACTTCATGAGACTTCTTAGGAGACATTCCGCGCAAAGACGGTTGCTG
>Ga0157379_10002818_pt1 | contig 14645 bp, 14 predicted proteins | sample S25metaG_FD_121802 | JGI IMG/M metagenome (GOLD analysis project Ga0157379, IMG submission 121802) | Switchgrass rhizosphere microbial communities from Kellogg Biological Station, Michigan, USA - S2-5 metaG | ecosystem: Host-associated > Plants > Roots > Rhizosphere > Soil | place: USA... | reverse complement strand
GGTGGCGCATTTCCTGGCAGGTTCGCAGGCTCGAACTGGCTTGCGGTGGCGCGCAGCAGCGCATCCACGTTCGCCGCGACGCCGCGCGCATTCATCCCGAGGAAGGCCAGTGCGGCGCGCAGCGTGGGTACTGGATCGTCGCGATCGACCGGCCGCGCACGATCCTGTTTGGACAGCTTGCGTCCCTCCGCATCCAGCACGAGTGGCAGATGCACATAGGCAGGCGTCGGCGAGCCGAGCAGGGACTGCAGATGGATCTGCCGCGGCGTGGAGTCGAGCAAGTCGGCGCCGCGCACAATCTCGGTGATGCCCTGGTGAGCATCGTCGACGACGACGGCGAGTTGGTATGCGTACCAGCCTTCCACGCGTCGGATCACGAAATCGCCGGCCGCATCGCGCAGGTTCTGCGCTTGCCAGCCGCACGCAAGATCGTCGAATTCGACGGTCGAGTCCGGCACGCGAAGACGCCATGTGGGTGCGCGCGCGAAGTCGGGCGATGCGATGCAGGTGCCGCGATGCAGTCCATGCTGCGCCTCCAGATCGCTGCGGCTGCACCAGCAAGGAAAAACATGGCCGTTGCGCTGCAGGTTGGCGAATGCCTCGGCGTATGCCACCTCGCGTGTGCTCTGGTACAACACCGGTTCGTCGGATTCCATGCCGAAAGCGGCAAGCGTAGCGAGAATATCCGTGGCGGCTCCGGGAACCTCACGCGGCGGATCGAGGTCTTCCATGCGGATGAGCCAAACACCGTTTTGCGCACGTGCGCGCGCCCAACTCCCCAACGCCGCGACCAGCGAGCCGAAGTGCAATGGTCCAGTGGGCGAGGGCGCAAAGCGGCCGCGGTATGACATCGGTAACGCAATTCCGCTATCTTGAATTTCGCGAGTTTACCCAAAGCTCCGGTTCTATCCGCGAGTAACGAGGAATCCCATGCTGCGCATCCTGCTGTTTGTCGGCACCAACTTGGCCATCATGCTGGTGTTGAGCATCGTCGTATCGGTGTTCGGCATAGACCGCTGGGCCTATCAGCATGGCCACATCCAGCTGCAAGGTATGCTGATCCTGTGCGCTGTGTTCGGCATGGGCGGCTCGCTGATTTCCCTGCTGATGTCGAAAACACTGGCGAAGATGTCGGTCGGCGCGCAGGTGATCGACGCGCCACGTAGTGCGGACGAGCAATGGCTGTTTGCCACAGTGCGCCACCACGCCGACACGGCCGGTATCGGCATGCCGGAAATAGCCGTCTACGATGCGCCCGAGATGAATGCGTTTGCCACCGGCGCGAGCAAGAACCACGCGCTCGTCGCGGTCAGCACGGGCCTGCTCGGCAGCATGAATCGCGACGAGGTTTCAGCCGTGCTCGGCCACGAGATCACCCACGTTGCGAACGGCGACATGGTGACGCTGGCGCTGGTCCAGGGCGTGCTCAATACTTTCGTGATGTTCCTCGCCCGCGTCATCGGCGGTGTCATCGACGGCGCGATGCAAGGTGATCGCGAAGGCAATCGCGGTGGCGGTATCGGCTATTTCCTCATCGTGATGCTGCTGCAAACCGTGCTCGGTGTGCTCGCGACGCTCATCGTGATGTGGTTCTCGCGCTGGCGCGAATTCCGCGCCGACGCGGGCGGCGCCCACCTGGCCAGCCGCAACAGCATGATTTCAGCGTTGCAGACGTTATCGGGCAATCACGACTCGGGCTTGCCCAAAGCCATACAGGCGTTCGGGATTTCCGGCGATCACGGGCTGGGCCGCCTGTTCGCGAGCCATCCGCCGATCGAGGAGCGCATTGCGGCATTGCGTGCGGGCGCGTAAACAGAAACCTCTCAGGGACCTGACGCTTCTCAGCCGACTTCGAGGGCCATGACTTTTTCGGCTTCCTGCAGAAAGTTGCCCTGCACGAAGTTGACACCGCACGAGAACAGGATCGACATGCTAGCGGCGTCTTCGACGAACTCGGCGACGGTCAGCTTGCCGGCGTGATGCGCCTGATCGCACAGCTCCTTGACCTTCTCCTGGTTTTCCTTGTTCTTGGGCAGCTCGGCCATGAAATTGCGGTCGATCTTCAGATAGTTCGCGTCGATATGCTTGAGCAACTGGAACGAGTTCAAGCCTGAACCGAACTGCTCGAGCGCGAAACCGCAATGGATCTGCTTCAGGCCCGCCGCGAACGCGCGCGCAGGTTTCAGGCTCGTGACCACTTTGCTTTCCGGCATCTCGAACACGAGCGCGTCGCCGCGCAGGCGCGCGTTCTTCAGCTGCTGCGCGATCCACGGCAGCAGCGTCTGGTCGTCCAGCGTGTACGGCGTCAGCTTTACGAAAAACGTGGTCTTGTGCCCGGCTCGTTCGCGTTCGGCCAAGGCCTTGATCGCGTTCGAGATCACCCAGCGGTCGATTGCCGGCATCAAGCCGTTCTTTTCCGCAACCGGCATGAAGAAATTCGGCGTGATTTCGCCTTTCGGGCCGTTCAGGCGCAACAGGATCTCGTAGTACTCGACCTCGGCGCCGTGCAGGCTGATGATCGGCTGATAGAACAGTACGAAATTGTTCTTGGCCAGCGCTTCCTTGACCAGCAAGAGCCAGTGCTTGTTCTTCTCCTCGTCGGCCTTGTCCTGAGCCGCGGGGTCGAATACGTTGACGCGGTTGCCGCCTTCGGTTTGCGCCGTGCGCAGCGCGGTGCTGGCCTGGGTCAGCACGGTTTGGGCATTCGCATTCTTTTCGCCGATCAATGTGCCGCCGATGCTGACATTGGTGTTCACGGATTGCTTGCCGACCTCGAAGATGCGCTCCTCGAAGGCCTTGCGCAGAATCTCGCCGAGCTGCCTGACATCGTCCGCATTGCGACCTGCCAGCAGCACGCCGAACGTGTGCTCGCCAAAGCGCCCGGCGATGTCGGTTTCCGCGATGTGCCGGCGCATCAAGTTGGCCATGTCGCCGAGCAACAAGTCGGCATTGCCCAGGCCTACCGTGTCGAGCAGCGCCTTGAAGTTGTCGGCTTCGAGCAGCAGCAGCGCCTGATCATTGCGGCCTTTCGCGGCGTCGCCGATCATTCGTTCCAACTCGGTGATGCAGTACTGACGATTGAACAGGTCGGTGACCAGATCTTTCGACCGCAGGACGTCCAGTTCCTTGGCCAGTTCCACGCTCATCGTCTGTTGACGGAAAACGATCTGCTGGCAAGTCTCGCCTTCGTAGCTGGCTTCGGCGAACTCCATGATTGCGTCGAACGTGGTGCCGTCGGCGCGCTGCGCCTTGAGATTCAGCTTCTGCGGCGGCTTCTCGCCTTTCGACAGCTTCTTCAGCAGCGCCTTGAAATCGTCGGCGTCGTCGGGCGCGATCATGTCGATGATCGACATGCCTTCGATTTCCTCGAATTCCTCGAAGCCGAAGATTTCCAGGTACGCCTTGTTCGCACGCACATGCATGCCTTCATGTACGTACGCGATCGGATCGCGCGAGTTGTCCAGCAACGCATCGCAGCGGCGTTCGGTTTCGCGCAACGCGGTCTCCAGCCGGCGCACGCCACGGCGCATGTGCAGCGCCTCGAATTCGCGCTTCACGATCGACTGTACGTGTTCGGTGCGATTGCGCAACGCCAGCGCGCGCGCGCCTTCGGTGAACGCCCTGGCGATGATGTCTTCGTCGACTTTGGCGGTGACGGCGATTACCGCGATGTCCTTGCCGCCATGGTTCGCGGCCACCGCGACGTCGGCGAGCTTAAGCCCCTTCGCTGCCAGGTTGACCAGGATCACGTCGGGCGGCTGCGAACTGAGTTGTGTTTCGAGCTCGGTGGCGTTGCCGGCTCGCGCCGGGCGCACCGCAATACCGCCGTTGCGCAGCGTGCTGATCAACTGCTCCGCTTCCTCGACTGTATCCTCGATCAGGAGCAGCCGGATGACGTTTTCTTGCTTGCTCATTTAAGGCGCGGTTCCGACGTCCATGAGGGTTTTACCGGATTCTGAAAACGTTTTCCAGCCAACGACGCTTCCCCTGCAGCGCTGAGCGCATCATAGCGGGGTTTTGCCCGGTTCGCCCGTGACTTCCCGCACTAGTCGCGGTACCAAATAGCCGGAAAGGCTACCGCGCAGGTGGTCCACCAGTTCGCGCGCCCGCTCATCTTCGACTGCAAAGTGCGCGGCACCGGTCACGCGATCGAGCTGGTGCAGGTAGTACGGCAGCACGCCGGCCTCGAACAGCCGCACTGACAGATCCGTGAGTGCCTGCACATTATCGTTGACGCCACGCAGCAGCACGGATTGGTTCAGCAGGCTCGTGCCGGTTGCGCGCAAGCGCGCGCACGTGTTCGCGACTGCATCGTCGATCTCGTTCGCGTGGTTTGCGTGCAGCACGATGGCAACTGGCCACGGCAGGCTGCGTAGCCAAGCGACCAGTTCCGCATCGACGCGTTCGGGCAACACGATGGGCAGACGCGTGTGGATGCGCAGCCGTTGCATATGAGGAATCGAGCGCAACTCCTGCGTCAATTCGGCCAGCTTCTGCGTGGACAGCGACAGCGGGTCGCCGCCGGACAAAATCACTTCTGCGATGGAGACATCAGCGCGAATATGTTCGATCGCCGTGCGCCAGCGGTCGGTCGCAGCGGTTTCTTCGGCATAAGGAAAGTGGCGGCGGAAGCAATACCGGCAGTGCACGGCGCAGGCACCGGTCGCGATCAGCAAGGCCCGGCCCTGGTACTTGTGCAGCACGCCGCGCTCGGCGCGCGCGGCGAGGTCGCCGACGGCGTCCTGCGTGAATCCGGCGAAATCTTCCAGTTCGGCAGCTTGCGGCAACACCTGCAGCAGCAGCGGATCGGTGGGGTCCGCGCGGCGCATGCGTGCAACGAACCCCCGCGGCACGCGCAGGGTGAACCCGGCGTCCCGCGCGGGGAACAGCTGCTCGATCAGGTGACTCAGGTCGAGCAATTGCAGTAATTCGCGCGGATCGGTGATGGCCTCGCGCCAGAGCGTTTGCCACGCCCGAGGCTGCGCGCGCAGGGGGCTTGCGGTTATCATTGGAGTTTCGCCGCCGCGTCGCGGCACAAGAATCCTCAATTGTAGCCGCTTTCCGCGAAGCGGCTCTTATCCAGTTACGGAGTTTTGCTCATGGCTTATGGAATGAACGACGTCAAGAACGGCATGAAGATCATCGTGGACGGATATCCGTGCTCGATCGTCGACACCGAGTACGTCAAACCCGGCAAGGGACAGGCCTTCACGCGCGTCAAATATCGCAATCTCAAGACCGGTCGCGTGGTCGAGCTGACTATGAAGTCAACTGATTCGCTGGAAGCCGCCGACGTCATCGACAGCGACATGGAATACCTCTACAGCGACGGCGAGTTCTGGCATTTCATGCACCCCGACACGCACGAGCAGCTCGCGGCCGACAAGAACGCGATGGCCGACGCGGCGAAGTGGCTCAAGGGCAACGAAACCTGCATCGTCACGTTGTGGAACGGTGCGCCGCTGACCGTGGCGCCGCCGAATTTCGTGGAACTGCTGATCACCGAAACCGATCCGGGCGTGAAAGGCGACACCGCCGGCAGCGGCGGCAAGCCGGCCACATTGGAAACCGGCGCCGTCGTGCGCGTGCCGCTGTTCGTGCCGAACGGCGAGAAGATAAAGGTCGATACGCGTACGGGCGAATACGTCGGACGGGTGAAGTAAGGCGCGCGCGTGACGCCGCAGCATCCGGTCGACCAACTCCTCGAAGCCCGCTGGGTCGTCCCGGTCGAGCCGCATGGCGTGGTGCTCGAACACCACGCTGTCGCGCTGGCAGGCGATACGATCGTCGAGGTGCTGCCGATCGTGGCGGCGCGCGCCAAGTATACAAACGCCAAACGCGTCGACTTGCCCGATCACGTCCTGATTCCGGGCCTAGTCAACGCGCACACGCACAACCCGATGACGCTGATGCGCGGGCTGGCTGACGATCTGCCGCTGATGACCTGGCTCAATGAGCACATCTGGCCGGCCGAAGCGCGCGTGATGGGGCCGGAATACGTGCGCGACGGCGTGGAACTAGCGATCGCCGAAATGTTGCGCGGGGGCACGACGTGTTGCAACGAGAACTATTTCTTCCCTGACGTGCAGGCCGCGACGTACCTGCGCCACGGCTTTCGCGCTGTGGTCGGCCTGCCGTTTATCGAGTTTCCCAGCGCCTGGGCGAAGAGCCGCGACGAGTATTTCGACAAGAACCTGGCTGTTTACGACGAGTTCAAAGGCGACAAGCTCGTGTCGACGACGCTGGCGCCGCATGCGCCGTACACCGTCGCCGACGAAAGCTTCGTACGCATCCGGGTGTTGTCGGACCAACTCGACATTCCGGTGCACATCCACGTGCACGAAACCGCGCAGGAAGTTGAGGATTCGAAGAAGCAGCATGGCATGCGCCCGCTCGCACGCCTGCAGGCGCTCGGACTCGTCAATGATCATCTGATCGCCGTGCACATGACGCAATTGCTCGACGGCGAAATCGAAGCCTGTGCCAGCGCGGGCGTGTCGGTCGTGCATTGCCCGGAGTCCAATCTCAAGTTGGCGAGCGGTTTCTGTCCGGCGGAGAAGCTGCGCCGCGCCGGTGTCAATCTCGCTATCGGCACTGACGGCTGCGCCAGCAACAACGATCTGGACATGTTCGGCGAGATGCGTACTGCCGCGCTGCTCGCCAAGGGCGTGGCCGGCGATGCCAGCGCATTCGATGCCACATTTGCGTTGCAGGCAGCCACGCTTAACGGTGCGCGGGCGCTCGGGCTCGCCGACCGCATCGGCTCGATCGTTCCCGGCAAACAGGCGGACCTCACGGCCGTGCGCCTGGACGCGCTGGAAACGCAGCCGATCTACCACGTGATTTCGCAGCTCATCTACGCTACCGGCCGGCAGCAGGTCAGCGACGTGTGGATCGCGGGTGTGCGCAAGTTGGAAAACAGCCAATTGGGCGCATTCGACATCGCGGAACTGCGCGCGAGGGCGCAGGCATGGCACGGGCGCATCGCGGCATTCGAATGAGCGCGCCCAACGTCAGCTCCACCGAAACGGCCAAGTTCGATCGCCTGGCAGCTCGCTGGTGGGACAAGAACGGCGAGTCGCGCCCGCTGCACGATCTGAATCCGGTGCGGTTCAACTACGTAGCCGATCGCATCGCTCTCAAGCGCGCGCGCGCGCTCGACGTCGGCTGCGGTGGCGGGATACTGAGCGAATCGCTCGCAGCAGCCGGCGCCGATGTCGTGGGCATCGACTTGGCGCCGCGCGTACTGGAAGTCGCGCGCCTGCATCTGCACGAGTCCGCGCTGAAGGTCGATTACCGCGAAATCAGCGTCGAGGCGCTGGCCGTGCAAATGCCTGGCGCGTTCGACGCCATCACCTGCATGGAAATGCTCGAACACGTGCCCGATCCGGGCAGCGTCGTCGCCGCGTGCGCGGCATTGCTCAAGCCGGGTGGACGCTTGTTTGTGTCCACGCTCAATCGCACGCCGCAGGCGTTCGGCGTGGCCATCGTCGGTGCGGAATACGTCGCCAAGCTGCTGCCGCGCGGCACGCACCACTACGCGCAGTTCATCCGGCCGTCGGAACTGGCCGTTGCATTGCGCGCAGCGGGGTTGGAGCTGGAAGACGTGAGCGGGCTGGCCTATAACCCGTTGTCGCGGCGCGCGTGGATAACGCAAAGTACACAAGTGAATTATTTGGCATGCGCCAACAAACCCGCATGAGATTGCACGGCCCGAGACTCGACGCGGTATTTTTCGACCTCGACGGCACCCTCGTCGATTCTGCGCCGGACATGGTCGCGGCCATGCAGCGCCTGCGCGCCGAGCGCGGCGAACCGCCGGCAAACGGCGCGGCTGTCGGTGCGGTGGTGTCCAAAGGCGGTCGCGCGATGTTGCGCCGCGGGTTCCCGGGCGCGGACGAAACCTTGATCGAAAACCTGTTGCCGCGTTTCCTCGACCTTTATGCGCAAGCGATCGCGACGTATACGACAACCTTCCCCGGCGTCGACGATGTGCTCGCCACACTCGAAGGACGCGGCGTGCACTGGGGCATCGTCACCAACAAGCCGGGTTGGCTGGCGCGTTCACTGCTGGCAGCGTTGAAGCTGGACACTCGTTGTGCTGCGATGGTTTCCGGCGACTGCCTGCCGCAGAAGAAACCCGACCCGGCGCCGATCCTGCGCGCGTGCACGCTAGCGAATGTCGAACCGGCGCGTAGTGTGTACGTCGGCGACGATCTGCGCGATATCGAAGCCGGACGCAATGCCGGCATGCGCACGATCGCGGCTGGTTGGGGGTATCTGGACGGTGAGGATCCGCATACCTGGGGCGCCGATCTCGTTCTGGCGACACCTCAAACCCTGTTGCCCGCGCTCGACCTGGCCGGATGAGCGCCGAAGGCTTTGCCCAATTCGAGCAGAAATGGCTCGATGCGTGGCCGGAGAACCGCATCATCGCCACATTCCTCGCGCCGGCGCAGCGTCCGCGCACGCTCGTGTTCGGCAGTCTGATCCACGAACTGTCGCTGGCCGCGTTCCATGTCCGCGAGCCGCAAGTTGCCGCAACCAAACTCGCGTGGTGGCGCGAGGAGCTCGACGCTGCGGCGCTAGGCCGCCCGACCCATCCGATTACACGAGAGTTGTTTGCGGACGAGACCGCGCGCGAGACCGATCCGGCGTTGTGGCCGGCGCTGGCGGACGGTGCCTTGACTCAGCTCGACCTGCCCGGAGCCGGCACGCTCGCGGCACTGATCGAGCAACTCGACCCGTTCTATAGCGCGGTGGCGCAGGCCGAGTCGGCGCTGCTGTGCGATGGCGTCGGCAGCATCGAAGCCAATAGCGCATTGTGGACATTTTCCCATCTGCTGCATGACTTGCCGCAGCTCACACAAACGGAAGGACGCCTGCCGTTGCCACTGGGATTGCTGGCCCGCCATGGAATCACGCGAGCACAACTCGCAGCGGCAACGCCGCAGCGGAACATGCTGATCAAGGATTTTCTCGACGAATTGGTGCTCGAGATCAACGGCGCACTGGGCGTCGAGTCGGTGCGTCCGCTGGGTCTGCGCGTGCGCACGCGGCTCGACCGCCGGCGCATCGCCGCGGCCCTGCGCGTGACCGATCCGCTCGACTACCTGTTGCGACATCCGCAGGCCGGCCGCTGGTCCACGTTGTGGGCGGCCTGGCGCGAGGCGCGGGCAAGCTTGAGGTAAACTCTTGATTGGGGTCGTGGTGACTCCATCTTGTTTGTAATCCTTGACCTTTGTTGGTGGTCTTCATGACGCCGCCCCGTTCGTGAGAATACCCATGCAGCCCAACGTCGTCCGCAACATGCCCGATATCGCCAACGAAGCCGCTCCGGCCGTCGCCGGTGCGCTCGACTGGGTTGGCATGGACGAAATCGAAATGCCGGTGCGCCTGCTCGGGGCGGACGAGAGCGTCGTGCAATCGGCCGCGCGCGTCGCCGCGTACGTGAACCTGAAACGGCCTGATGTGCGCGGCGTGCATATGTCGCGGTTATATCTGCACGTGGACAAGGCGTTTAGCGCGGAACCGCTGACGCCGTGCTCGCTGCGCCATCTACTGCGCGATTTCCTGGAATCGCACGCCGAACTTTCAGATCGCGCGATGGTGCGCGTGACGTTCGATCATCTGCTGCGCCGGCGCGCACTGGCCAGCGACAACAGCGGGTGGAGGTCGTACCCGGTGGCGATCACGGCGAAGCTCGAGCAGGGACAGTTCGCGCTCGAGGTGCAGGTCGACATCGTGTATTCGAGCACCTGCCCGTGCTCAGCCGCATTGGCGCGCCAGCTGATCCAGGAGCGCTTCACGGCGGATTTTGTGCGTGGCAAAGCGCTCGATTACGATGCCGTCGTCGCCTGGCTCGGCACGGAGCAGGGCATCTGCGCGACGCCGCATAGCCAGCGCAGCGTAGCGCAGGTGCGCGTGAAACTGGCGCCGAGTTTCGGTTTTCCGATCGCGGAGTTGATCGATGCGGTCGAAGGTGCGCTGAAGACGCCGGTGCAAACGGCCGTCAAGCGCGAAGACGAACAGGCCTTTGCATTGCTCAATGGCGCCAACCTGATGTTCTGCGAAGACGCGGCGCGGCGCATTCAGGATGCGCTTGCGGACGACGAGCGAGTCGCCGATTTCTGGATTCGTGCCGCGCATCTGGAAAGCCTGCACGCCCACGATGCGGTGGCCGTGGCAACCAAGGGTGTGGTCGGCGGGTACTCGGCTTCCGCCTGAGCCCCAGCTTTCTACAGTTCCCGGTACATGACGAATACGTCGACCGGCCCGAGCCGCGCGTGGCGGAACGCCTTCGGGATGCGGCCGACGATCTCGAATCCGTGTTTTTGCCAGAGCCGGACCGCAACCTCGTTCGTACTCACCACGTAGTTGAACTGCATGGCCGTGAAACCGGCGCGACGCGCTTCGGCCATTGAATGCTCGCACAACATGCCCGCAATGCCACGGCCGCGCGCTTGTTGCCCGGTCATGTAGCCCGCATTCGCAACGTGATCGCCGAGACCCGGCTGGTTGGCGCGCAGCATGTAACCGCCGACACAGGCGCCGTCGTTCAACGCGACGAAGCAGCGCGCGCCGCCCCTCGTCCACAGACGGCGCGCTTCTTCCAGGCCCGTATCGGGCGCGTAACTGTAGGTATCGCCGGCGGCAACGACTGCATGGAAGATCGGCCACAACAGTTCGAATTCGTCCGCGCGAATTTCCCTGACGATTATGCCGGTTGTCATTGAATTTCCGACTGTTTCTCCGGCTTTGCCAGCAACCCGGGATCCAGCCGCACATCGAACCAGTTGAAACCCCAGTGGACGTGCGGACCGGTCGCGCGGCCGGTCATGCCGGCGGCGCCTATGACCTGACCGCGCCGGATCGCATCACCGGTTTTCACGTCCAGCCGGCTCATATGCAGGAACGAACTGGTCAGGCCGAAGCCATGATCGATGAGCACGGTGCCGCCGGTCAGCACCAGATCAGGTTCGGCGAACGTCACGATGCCTGACGCCGGAGCATGGACGGGCGTGCCTTCCGGCACGGCCATGTCCAGACCCATATGCGGTGCCTTGGCTACGCCGTTGTCGACGCGCTGGCTGCCGTACACGCCGCTGATGCGCGCGCCGGAGACGGGCAGGGCGAAACCGCGCAGGAAGTCCTCGCGCGCGTCATCGCGCGTGCGCGCTCGCGCGACGAGTGCCTGTTCGCGCTCGATGCGCGCCGCGGTTTCCGGATCGGGCGTCACGGTTTTTGGCGGCAGGCCCTCGATGCGCTCGATGTGGTATTCGCGTTTGGCGACAGCGACCGTTTGCGTGCTCGATTTGCCGTCCGCGTAGCGGATTTGCAGCGCCGCTTGCGCGGGCGCGTCGCGATCCAGGCCGAACACGAAAATGCCGTCGTCGCCAACGCGTAAGCGGCGACCGGCGAAGTCGATTTTTGCATCGCGCGGCGCGTGGCCGATCACCAGTTGGCCTTGTTGGAGATGGCCAGGAAGTTGCAATTGTTGGTCGGTCGCGAAGACGTGCGTACCAAGAAAAGAGCTCGTCATTCCGGCGAAAGCCGGAATCCAGTTCCTTGCTTTTCTTGAAACCGCTAAACAGCGAAAGACGCTGGATTCCGGCTTTCGCCGGAATGACGGAATGAACCTCATCGATCGAATTCCAGCGCCTGTCCGAGGCGGCTGTCGTCGAGCTTGCCGGCATTCCAGGCGAGATGTCCATTCACCCACGTCGCAGCTACGCTGGAGCGGAACGTGTAGCCTTCAAACGGCGACCATCCGCATTTGGAGATCACCTCGGTGCGCTTGACTGTCTGCGGCGCCTTGAGGTCGAGCAAGGCGAGATCGGCAAAATAACCTTCGCGGATAAATCCACGTTCCCTGACGGCAAACAGTTGCGCCGGTGCGTGTGCGGTTTTCTGGACGATCAATTCGAGCGACAATTGCCCGTCGAACCAGCGTTCAAGCGCGCATTGCAGCACGAACTGCACGAGTGGCAAACCGGACGGCGCCTTCTCATAGCTTTGCTGCTTTTCCTCGAGAGTGTGAGGCGCGTGATCTGTCGCGAGTACGTCGATGCGGCCGGTTTTCAGCGCGTCGATGATCGCGGTGCGGTCGCTCGCCGACTTGATCGCCGGATTGCACTTGATCAGATTCCCTTGCGTGGCGTAATCCGCTTCGCTGAAGTGCAGGAAATGGACGCAGGTTTCGGCGGTGATGCGTTTGCCTTCGAGCGGGCCAGGCGCGAACAGTTCGAGTTCGTCGGCCGTCGAGATATGCAGCACATGCAGGCGCGTGCCATGGCGGCGCGCCAGGTCGATCGCCAAGCGCGTGGATTTGATGCAGGCTTCGCGCGAGCGGATGTACGGATGGCGTTCGACCGGAATCGCGTCGCCGTAGCGCGCGCGCTCCGCGGCGAGATTCGCCTCGATCATCGGCGTGTCCTCGCAATGCGTGAGGATCGGGATCGTCGCAGCGGCGAAAATGCCATCGAGCGTGCCCGGATTGTCGACGAGCATGTTGCCGGTCGAGGCGCCCATGAAGATCTTGATGCCGCTGGCGCTGCGCGGGTCGAGGCGCTTGATCGTCTCAAGATTGTCGTTCGTCGCGCCGAAATGGAACGCGTAGTTGGCCAGCGATTTTTGCGCCGCGCGAGCCTGCTTGTCGGCGAGCGCTTCGGGCGTCGTTGTCGTCGGTTTGGAGTTCGGCATCTCCATGAAACTGGTAACGCCGCCGGCAACTGCGGCGCGCGATTCGGTATGAAAATCGCCTTTGTGCTCCAGGCCCGGTTCGCGGAAGTGCACCTGGTCGTCGATCATGCCTGGAATTAGCAGCCGGCCGCGCGCATCGAACACGCGCTCGTTCGGCTGCGCGGCGAGCGATGGCGCAATCGCTTCGATCCGGCCCGCGCGCACGCGCACATCGGCCTGGAAACGCCGGCCTTCGTTGACGATGTCGGCGTTGGTGATCAGCCAGTCGCTCATGCGGGCGGTTCCTTGTTGGCGCAGCGCGGTAATGTAAACGTTTCCGGCACTGGATCGATACCACCGGCGCACAGCGGCTGGCAGCGCGCGATCCGCCACAACGCCATCAACCCGCCGCGGCCCGCACCGAACCGGCCGACCGCCTCGCGGGCATAATCGGAGCAGCTCGGGTGGAAGCGGCAGCGCGGCCCGAACAGCGGGCTCAGGGCGCTCTTGTAAATCGCGATCAAGGCCAAAAGTAGTCGGGTCACTGCAATTCGCAGGGAAACAAGTTGCCGCGTGGGGACTCTTAGGCTATAACACGCGACCGCCGAGGGACAATGGTGAAGGAAATGGCAGCATCCAAGCGTAAACCAGCCGCAAAACCGGCGGCCAAGAAGAAGCCCGCGAAACCGCTCAAGAAAGCGCCGGCAAAGAAGCCTGCCGCGCGCAAGCCCGTGCCGAAAGCAAAAGCGCCGGCACGCAAGCCGGCTAAGGCGGCCAAGCCAGTGAAAAAGGCTGTGGCGGCGAAGAAGCCCGTCGCGTCGAAGAAACCTGCGCCCAAGCCGGTCGCTGCGGCGAAACCTGCAAACAAAGCCGCGCCGAAGACGGCGGCGGCAAAACCCACCAATACCAAAGGCAAGATGTCAGCAGTCGTTGAGAAAGACACCATTGCGCGCGAAGACGGACGCTACGCGCTACCCAGCACTACCGTGATCAACCTGCCGGCCGGCTACCGCCCGGGTCCGCGCGAGGAATACATGGGTCCGAGCCACCTGGCGTATTTCCGCGCCAAGCTGCAGAAATGGCGCGAAGACCTCGTCGAGGAGTCCAAGCAGACGATCGACAATCTGCGCGACGAAGTGCGCGACGTCGGCGACGAAGCCGAGCGCGCCACGCGCGAAACCGAGAATTCGCTCGAACTGCGCACGCGTGACCGCTACCGCAAGCTGATCGGCAAGATCGACAAGGCGCTCAAGCGCATTGAGGAGGGCCGCTACGGCTTCTGCGAGGAGACTGACGAGGAAATCGGCCTGGAGCGCCTCGAAGCGCGCCCGATAGCGACGCTGTGCCTAGACGCGCAGGAGCGCTGGGAGCACCGCCAGAAGCAGATGGGCGATTGACGTAGGGCGCATCTCGATGCGCCGCCCCTGCGGGTTGACGAACGTCGCGTCCGAGACGCGACCTACGCCTTTCGCGCGTGTTCCCGGATCGTCTTGAACATCGCCGCCAAGCCGTTGCTGCGCGTTGGCGAAAGGTGCTTGGCCAGGCCGATCGCTTCGATGAAGCCCGGTTCGGTGTCGATGATCTCGCGCGCTGAGCGCCCGGAATAGACACGCAGCAGTAGGGCGATCAAACCGGAAACGATCGCCGAATCGCTGATCGCGTGGAAGTCGAGCTTGTGTGAATCGCCGCTGGCCACCAGCCATACCTGCGATTGGCAGCCCTGCACCTTGTGCGCGTCAGTCTTGAGTTCGTCCGGCAGCGGCGGCAGCTTGCGGCCGAGATCGATCAGGTATTGATAGCGCTCGGTCCAGTCGCTGAAGAACGAGAACTCCTCGACGATCGCGTTCTGCGCCTGCTGCGCGGATTCGCGGAGGGTGATGTCAGGCTGCGCGCTCATTGCGGTCACCTGATACCAGTTTCCAGCGTGCGCCCTGCGGGCCATCTTCGATGACGATGCCTTTCGC
>Ga0157379_10002813_pt1 | contig 14665 bp, 16 predicted proteins | sample S25metaG_FD_121802 | JGI IMG/M metagenome (GOLD analysis project Ga0157379, IMG submission 121802) | Switchgrass rhizosphere microbial communities from Kellogg Biological Station, Michigan, USA - S2-5 metaG | ecosystem: Host-associated > Plants > Roots > Rhizosphere > Soil | place: USA... | reverse complement strand
TTCGAGTTTGATGAGGGATGTGGGGATGTGATACAGTCTACAACTTGTGTGTCAGATTTGTATTTGTTGGATTGCAGAAAGAATAATAGTCACTCACAATTAGACATTCAGTAATAACCATCGTGGACACATGCAAATTGGGGCATCTTCGGAGCCACCAGATGAGCATGCGGCCTCAGAGTCAGACCTCGCATATCCTTGATCTCTGCCGTCCATTACGGTTGGGGTGGACATGGTCTTTAACCTCAGGAACGAACGACCTCAACTTTGCACCAACCATAGTGAGGCTGGGAGATTTCATTGCGAGCTGGCGCGAGAGGGACACGCTTCGTGTGTTTGAATCCCCATTCGGAGTTTTTGACGTAAACACCATGCGCCATCGCCTGTTTGAGTGTGGAGAGTTCCTCGCGAACTTCATCGTTAGTGACTTTAAGCTCTAGCTGAGGAGTCTCAGGAGGTGGGACTCGACATTGATGCGATCGTCGAAGGGAATGAAGTCGTTAAGGATATGATCCCAGTGCTGCTTGCTGCATTTGGTACGAGAACTCTCCATCTTCGCGACAACGTTTATAGCAGCGAGGAATAGATAGTAAGGTTATGGGAGTTCGCGTTCTGAATTGCGAAGTCGTCAGAATCAAATCCAAAAAGAGCGGAGAAGAAAACTTACCAGGGGTTTCGGGGTTTGTATACAGAGCATTCTCCCATTGGTACTCGATTCTCTTCATCAATGCCGCCACCATCAAGATTACCTTCACTCGTGCACCGGTTTGTTGGAGAGTGTGGTGTGATGAACGAACCGCTCGAAAGCAGGAGTTCTGGTGTCTTCCACGGTGGTCTTGAAGGCGACGTATTTGCCGTTGTGGCGTGCACCCCATCGGCCGTGATCAATAGGAAACACCTCAGGAGCGAGGTGGTATGTACCGTATAAAGCAATACCCCAGGTATTCCAGGAGAGAATAGTCGACGCTGGCGTGCCGCAGGACACTTTCATATCTGCTGTGATAGAACTATGTTGGACTTCTCCCTCCTCGATAACAAGCTTTAGAGCCCTTTGACTACTCCTCGCGATTCAGAGAGGAGACTACAATTTCAAAAGTGAAGGATGGTCAGTTTCATCCAGAGAGGAAAGGATATCCTCGTCCCTCCAACAATACCAATATTTCATACACCTTCGTATCGTTTTCCATGATCACAAAAGCAAAAGTGTTCAACTCTCTCGAGAGGGTGTCACACTCTATAGAATAGCCAATGTTGGTCTGGACCTTTTCCTAGGAGCAAATGGTTAATCATAGAGTTCATGGGGGAAATAAAAGTGAGAGACATACATTAATTTCTTTGTTTACGTGGCTAATCATTTTAGAAACTGAAGTGCAGGACGAACGGGTGGTCTTGAAGTGTGGAAATTGATGGCTCCTGCGTTATCTGGCGAGGGCCGAATCGACGGTCCCTGCAGCCGGAGGATGTTCCAGTGCCTGTCATATACTTGGTGCCAAAAGCTCCCAAAGAAATAAACAGTCAACGAGGAGGAATGTAATATAGAGAAATTCCTCTAATTCCTTTTATCTCAAATATTAAAACGAAATCGATAGATAGTCTGTAGCTTCCACCAAGGTTTCAAAACTGGCTCCTGAGGTCGACCAAATTGCTCGAAAAAGGACTCCTATCACTTGGGATCCTTGCAGCCGTAGGTAGACTTCGACGAGTCATCTGGGGAGTAGCATTCAAAAGGAACATCTGGATCGTAAATAAGTGCACGAGGAATTTCGAGACTCATGATATATACAGAAGGTGCTGTGGTGAGATATTGACAAGTGGTTTCAAGCGCTGAGAGGGTGGTATATCTACTAAAGAAGACCGCGGAAGCGACATCCTAGCAAAAATTCGAAGAGTAGAGTAGAGGTTGAGATATTTAAAGGTTCTCCAGATGATTGAGCTTTTGAGAATTCTTTGTCAATTCTCGAGGATGGGGACGCTTGTCTAAAAGGTCGTAAGAGATTGAATGCCTGTTGGCCTTGTGCTGTGGATTATTTTTGATAACAAAGGATAAATGTAACGGTTGGGAGGAAAGAGGTGGGCGTATTAGAAATGGAAATTGAACGTTGAAACGTTGGTGAACGGAGATATTAAGCGTAGAGAGCACCTCAACGAATTTGGGGCGCTCGATTCGGAAGAAATTATCTAGGTTGATCAAAGAAAACCGTTGATACATACAGGAGAACGTTATGGCTGTTCTTTTGGATGCTTTTAGGAGCTGTAGAATAATTATTGCACCAATTTAATCGGAATATTTAGAGTATGGAAAGTCCCGTTCAGTTGACCTCTTGGCCCTCGCGGACCTCTCACAATCAGACTCTGCATTTAAAAGAATTCCAAAAGAGAAATGGATAATCATACATTATAGGACGTATCATACAGGTGTGGGAGGTATGGATGACACGCAAGAGAGCGATGATAGGAAATGCAGTGGAAGTGGAACAGAGACGGAGCATTAAAAACGAAGAAAGAAAAACACGATTAATGCCAGGGATACATAGCCTAGACACAATCAAAGTCCATTGTCATGCCAGTCGTATTGGATCGTAATCAGATATTCATGAATCGAATTTGCGTGGGGAAGGTGCAGGTGAAATAACGGAGGACGGTCGTTCCAGCCGACTACGTAGTCGCTCCAATTCACGTTCAAGTCTGAATGACTTAGGTTAGTACATCAATGAATCATATGGATAACATGATCGTACGCGGTGGCACGAGCTTTATAATCTACCACCTCTCGTTCGGCTCGACGTTTCTCAAGTTGCAGTTCATTCTGAGACGTTTGCTGATTCATAAAGTGTGAGCACTGCAGTGGATGATGGAAAGTGGATTTAGGACACGTACCAATATGTCAACCTGTTCCCTAAGCTCCACTACCTTCTTCTCGTAACCTCTTGCTTCATCCTCCAACCTGCTCTTTTGCCTCTCACTCTCAACTAATTGGAACTTTGTGTCACGGATGCTCTTGTCGGCGGACCGGCTGAGTCTTATCGCCTCGCTCTTCTCTTTGGCTTCTTGTGTAAGCTTACTTGTGATTTCTTCAATGCGAGACTCCATCCTCCGCGATTCACGAACAGGGCGAGGAGAGCTGGCGTAAGACTTCGTCTCCAGGTCTACAATTCGGACTTTAAGTTCCTTGATTTGCTTCTCCAAGTTAGCCTAAACAGTAAAAAGAACTGATCAGACCACGACATGAAACATAATGAGTTGCCGTACATTCATGAGATCAAGCTCAGAGTTCTCTGCACGCAGCTTGTTCAACTCGGTCTGACTCTCGGTGGCGAAGGCTTCAGCCTTCTTCAGCCTCTCATTCGCCATGCTGACTTTGTCTTCTTGTTCCTCCAACGCACTGCGCAATTCTTGCTTCTCGAGATGCATTGCTTGCAGGACACGATCCGAAGACATTTTACTGGTCTCTAGATGGTGTTGCGCGATATCATTGAGGCGTCCTTCGAGTTGACGACGAGCCTTCTGCAGAGCTGCACGATCTGCTTCTGCTTCATCAAGGACGGCTCGAAGTTCCCGTACTTGTGATAGCAAACCGACGATTTGCGACTGCTGTTCGGTGTTTGCCGTGTTAGATGCTTCATAGGCAGAGGTAAGGTCAGCAATCTTAGTCTCCAGGCGTTCTTTATCCTTCTTCCAAGCGCCACCGTTATACACCTCATCGTCATATTTGAGCTGAAGATCGTCACGCTCGGCGCGCAGTGAGCGATTGTCCTCACGCAGACGGCTCATGTTATCACGCTGGAATTGGAGCTCTGAAAGCAAACAGTGAGGACTGGACATGTTTCTGTAAATGACGCCACAAACCTTCACTCAACTGTGCCAATTCGGCTAAAACATATAAACGTAAGTTCTAGGCATTGTTCGCTAGAATATGACTGTATGACTGACTTTGATATTTCTTTCGAGTCTGGTCAATGGTAAAATCCCTCTCAGCAAGATCCTTCTGATATTGATCCCGTTCATCTTCCATTTCCTCTGTCAGTCGTCGCCTGAAGAGATCCATATCACCAAGTTCGCGGTTCTCGTCCTCAAGCTTCGCCTCGAGCTCTCCGATATGCTGTTCGGCGGCCTGAAGACGCTGCTCGGCCGTCTTAAGCTCGGCCAATGTCTGTGCCTGTGCCTTCTCCATATCGCTAAGAGCGCGTCGAGCTGGCACCCACCAATGTAAGCAATGAATAAACAGCGAATAGTGGGAAACGCACCATAGGCCTCTGCTCGAGATGCCTTGTGCTTATCAATCTCTGCATGCTTCAGCCTCTCCCTAAATGTTTCGGTTGTGGCTTTCAACGTTTCAGCTTCTTTGCGTAGATCTGTTGAAGAGATTAGCATGAACTGGTAAATCCAGTTATCATAACATACCTTGCTCAATTGTTGATGAGGTACCCACTGAAATCTCGAGTTCCTGGAGTTGTAGTTGAAGTTTCCGTCGTACATCTTAAACACAAAACTAAGTCCAAAACTGATTACAGACAGCAGATATCACATACTAATTTCTTCGTTCTTAGAGAACAGCTCGACTTCTAGACGGTCTTTGAGATCAGCAACTTCGGCTTGTAACTGTTTCTTAGACTTGGACAGTTCTTGGACCTGTCGGCGTTGATCTTCTAGCTCAGTCTGAGCTGCTCGTTGTTGGGCAAGCTAAAAGGAATATTTCAACGACGCTTAAAATCGACTGAAAGATGCTTTACCAGGGCTCTTCGGGAATCTTCCAGCTTCGTGTAGCTTTCGCGTTCTTGGGCAATGGTGTTTTGGAACTTGTCCCACATAGCTTTGACACCACCCATTTGCGAGGCCTCTGCTTCACGACGAGCTTCTGCTTCCTCTTGGAGAAGTTCTGCAAGGCGTGCTCTTTCTCGTGAAAGCCTTGCCTTGTGTGCTTCAAGGGCTTGCTTAGAACCATCATTGCTTTCGAATTCTGCCGTTATCTCGCGCAGAGATGTTTCAAGATGTTGACGGACACGATCAGAAGCAACCATACGCAACTCCAAAGCTTCAACTTGTTGCCGCAAGACCGTTACTTGGCGATCTGGTGTACGAGGTGGCTCTGATTGAGACTCTTTGCGAACACGCAATAAGCCATTTACATCGGAAGCCCGCTTTGTTGGAGTCAGATTCGCGTATGTCCGTACCTCTGAACTCTTGCGAGGGCCTATCCGCCGAGGCGTCATTTCTCGCTCTAAATCGTCATCGTAGAGTAGGAGTTCCTTCAGCAAACGAGATCTGAAAGTATCGTCTTTAGAGCCACTGGCTGAAATGAGTCTACGAATCTCAGCGTGCTGCTGATCAATGCGCTGCTTGATACGCTCTGCTGTAGTTCGGCCAATTTCAGCCTCTTCAACCTGGGCCTCAAGCTGAGCGATCCTAGTCTCGTATTGTCGACGGAGCTTAGGAAGAGCGCTATGATCGTCAGTCTCTGCTGCCAGAGTAGCCAGCTCGGCCTCAAGATGCGACTTAGATCGTTGTATAATTTCTATCTGTTGTCCTGCATCGGATAATTGCACCTGCGAATTCTTGAGATCGATCTGAAGCTTCCGAACTTGAGCCTCCGCAGCCTCTCTGGCTCTTCGTTCCTTCTCGACTTCAGATAGGGCCTTGGTAGCACGTTCTTCTAAAGCTCTTGCGGCCTTCTCTTTGGCACGAAGTTCGGCTCGTTCGCGATCTGCATCCCGAGCAAAATCCTCAGCCTCACCAGTAAGCCGTGCTTTGGTCTTCTCCAATGACCGGATGTAGGCCGTTTGACTTTGAAGCTCCAATTGTGCTTCGGCTAATTGACGGTCTGTAACTCTCTTTGCCTCTTCGAGAACATGGACATGTTCAACGATTGTCTTGTCCTGTTTGGATCGCAATTGCTGGATCTCCCAATCCTTTGCGTGAGACTCGTTAAGAGCTTGATTGAGCTCCTTCTCGAGTTTCGCAGTGCGATCCTTGAATTTGACCATTTCCGTATTATGGGTACTATTGGCCTGTTCAAGCTGAGCACGTTTTGCCGATTCAGTCTCCAGCTGCTTCCTGAGAGATTCCATTTGTCGAACCCAGGAGGTCTTCTCGCGCTCAATTTGTAGGAGTGCATCCTCGAAATTTTGATGCTTCGTATGTGCAGCAGCGACTTGACGTTCCAAGGTCTATAATTTCATTAATATACGTATAATTTACCTTCCAAGAAAGGACACTCACCTCTTTAACTTTCAATGTTTCAGCTAGCTGCCCATCAGTCTCAATTTGACGGCTTCGAATACTCTGAAGCTCGGATTCAACAGAACGCTTAGCCTTCTCGGCGTTAACAAGCACGACTTCGGCCTCCTTGCGTTGGGCCTCCAGGGTCTTACTTTTCTGCAGGAGATCAGCGCGGTTGGTTTGGAGTGACCGTAGCTCAGTCTGGAGACTCTCAGCCTCGACCTTGAGCTTATTCTGCAACGCCACAGATTGTCGTTTGGTTTCAGCCAATTGATCCTGGAGGTCTGTAACCTTTTGGCGAAGGCCGTTCAGCTCCTGCTCCTTGCTGCGTTCGACTTCAGCGCGTTTGCCGTCTTCAGAGATCTTAGCATCCATCAGGGCTCGTAACTCGTCAATTTCGGATTCAAGCTGAGCGTGTGTCTGGGCATCTCGCTCGTGATCTTCCTTCTGCGTATCCAACTGCCTTGTGAGTGTGTCCAAGCTTGATTGCAACGATACACATTCTCTTCGGAACTCGTCGCGTTCCTGCGCACACGTTTCCAAATCATGGGCGATTCGAGTGATTTCAGCTTCGCGCTTCTGGATCATGTTTGAATAGTCCGTGGCGGTCCGAGCCAGTTCTGCAAGTTGCTCTTTCGCTTGACGAGCCTCCTTCTCAAGAGCTTCAGACTTAGAATGACCGAGGTCCCTAGAAAAATTCAGCATGAGGGAGAAGAGTATAAGAGGAACATACCGAGCAGCAACTTCCGCAGCAAGCTTGGCCTCCAGATCAGCCACAGCAATATCCATCCGCTCCTTGATACGTGCGATATCTTCATTTCGTTCAGACAAAACGTGCTGTAGTTCTTCGGCTGTCTTCTCAAGCTCTTCCTTCGCGGCGGAAATAGTTTGAATGTCGGATTCTGCCCGCGTCAAGTCGCCAGCCAATTCGGCCTCACGGGTTCGCCAAATTTCTGCATCCTGCTCAAATCTGGCTAGATGCTCTGCCGCCTCGTCGAATGCAGCTCTTAGAGCCTCGTATTTCTCCTCTGATGCTTTATGAGCGGTCATAGCACGATCCAGCTGAGAATCGAGTGTGTCAATATCAGCTTGCAAGGCCTGAACATCCTCTTCTAGCTCTGCTTCTCGTTTCTTGCTGCGTTCAAGGAGAGTGTCCTTGTCCATGGCAATATTACGTTCAGCTAAAAGATCGGCTTCCACCTTGCGTTTCTCTTCTTCCAGGCGAGTCTTGACTGTTTCAAGCGCTTCACGCTCGCGTTGATCGCGCTCTGCCCGTTCCCGGATAAGTTCGAGTTCCGCCTGCTTTTTGCGCAATTCTTCATCGTTCCTAGTAGCGGCAAGTAGTGGCCGAACCTACCCAAAATTAATGCTGTTGATAACAAAGAGAAACAAAATGATTTACCTTCGTATAAAGCTGCCACCATGGCCAGTCTCGCAAATCTCCATAAATTCGTGCATTCCGCTGAATAGTTCTGACAGCAACCGCCCTATTAAGAATCTTCTTCATCTGGCGTCTCGCGGTCCACATCCTCGCCATAGCCTGCAACCTCGAGAAAAGGTCATAAAGTAAGGCATCACGACGTTCTTCGAGTTCAGCGAGAACACCGGCTTTGAAGAAAATCTTCGAAGTACCAATCCTGAAGAGCGCCTTGTCAAGATCCAGTGCATCGACCATTCTGAGGCAGGCCTTACGACCATCCATATATCCTTTGGGGATAATGCCTGGTGTGAGGACTTCATACCGTTGACGGAACTCGACGAAAGGTAGGCGGTTAGGATATCCGAGACGAGCAATACGGATACCTTCAAGAACACCATTACAACGTAATTGGTCCAATACGAGCGGAACGTCCACCTTTCCAGGTCGCTTATTCTGGTTGGGAACGATGCAACGGACGAAATGCGGTTGTGTTGCATGTAACTGTGCCATGAGACTCGCCAGTTGCTCTTTGTGCCGTTGTCCGACGGTGCGGAATGCTCCCTTCTTCAAGATTCGCTTCTTCCCAGCGGTGCCGGTGCCCAACGACGCATTTTCGCCGAACTCAGCGAACAGATCAGCGATATAGTGCTCAGAGGATCCAGAAAGGACGCGAGTGAGATTGTCGTTTAGAGGATCCTTGTTCTTGACTAGCCACCCATCTGTGCGATATTCGACCTGCCCAGCATAGTGCTGCACGATGAACCCTTCACCTTGGTCGAAACGAGCACGGAAATACTTCGAACGACCAGGATGCGGTTTGTCGCCTTCCGGGACGTCACCAGTCCATAGTGCGTGTAACTTATTCGTGAAGGTAAGGTCCGTAGCCTTAGGCATGATGCATTCTTCATCGAGACAACTGAGAATACCGATGGTCGAACCACTTGCTTCGATGAGATCAATGGTTGGCTGGAGGTCCAGTCCGAAATTGACGAAGTCCCATTCGATATTCTCTCGCTGGTATTCCTCTTGTTCGAGAACGAACATGTGGTGATTGAAGAATTGCTGCAGTTTCTCGTTGGTGTAATTAATGGTGAGCTGTTCGAAGCCATTCGTCTCCTAATCGATGGTTAGGAATCAATGCTGGCACATACGATGAAGAACCTTACGAAGATTTCGAAACCTGCAATATCGAGAACACCAATGAACGTAGACTTCGGCGTAGGACGCTCAAGCGCGCGATTAATACGATCCACCAGGGCGCCAAAGCTCTTCTCATACAAAGTCTTGCAAAGTGCAGATAACTCATCAAGTGCCTGCTGCTTTGTGCGTGCCTGTGTAACCCATTCTCGTCCGGCAAGAACCTTGGGCCTAAGCACTGCCTTGGTAAACTCTTGTAATGGGATTCCTAATAGATGACAAGCCTTTTCCGCCTGAGCTGGAATCTTCATTTGCGCTTGGTCTGAGCGGTCGGCAGTGATTTCGATGTTGCCGATATGCAGGACTGCAGCAATGATCCTAAAGAGATCTAACTGTTCGGTTGGGGTAAAACCGACAATATCGAGTGCACTCTTGAGGAGTCTCCATTCTTCACGGTCATCTACACCATCGATAGAAGCTCGGCTCATCTTCAGATATTCGTAATCCTCTACACCGCCATCAAGGAGAAGTGCGTCTGCAGTGGAATGAGATGCGTAATTCTTTTGATATTTATGTTTGGACTTACCTTTCAAACTGCCTCCGCCCTGTAATAGTTGGTAAAACACGTGGAAATTCCGTTCAGCCTCCGATCGGACGACAACTCGACTCTTCTCAAGTAGATACCAATCAATATTCGCTCCGGCAATACTTCCGTCCGCCGCAAAGCCGATCCGAATAAACTTGCCCTACGGCAACGTTAGCTCCATTGCTAAAACCAGCAGTCACATAAACCTACGAAACGACTAGAGTTATTGTTTCGCTGAGTTTGCGCATTTCCGAATGCTTCCAAAATCGGATTGGCTTGTAAAATTTGTCGTTCTAATAGACCGAGCTTGTTTGAGAAACTGCTCGATGGTGTCGACCTGTGCTTGGATGAATTGGTTCGAGGTAGGCCGATTTGTGGTAAAGTAGATCCAAATGAGTTGGACGTGGTTATTGAATTAGAACGTGAATGAGAGGAAGGTAAAGTATGGAACATATCCGTTGCGATGGCCGCCAAGTACTGGATAACCTTCTTGGTGTTCTCAGTCTTTCCAGCTCCAGATTCTCCTCTATATATCCAGTTAACAGAGAATAGCAGAGAAACTATTCGAAAACTCACGTAATAAGAATACTTTGGTTCTCCCGTTCCTCTCCCATGTTAGTCCAGGCGCGTTCGGCAATGGCAAAAATGTGCGGGGGGTTCTCATCTCTTCGCTTTCCTCGGTATTGTTGAATAATAGAATCCGAATAGAGAGGAAGATTGGTATAAGGGTTAACAGCGACTAAGAAAAGTCCGGAATAGGTCTGTAGGAACGGTGAGAGGGTTATACTTCTATAAACAATAAATAGCACTCACATAAATGTCACCGGATATATAGCGCAGTCTTAAGTTATGAACAACACTTGCTTCATTCAGAAATGTTAAGTCGGCAATGTCGAATACGCGGTCAAACTTTGGCGGGTTCATCTTCGACAAGGCATACAAAGGTACTCTGCGAATCTAGAAGAGCCATAAGCATCATCTATAGAGCAGTAAGATATAAGCTTTACCTCTCCTCCTGCCGCCATTTGGATATCACCCATCTCCTCGTCCTCGTTGATCACCCAACCTCCCAAGTACCCTTCCTTGTCATCGGGAACCCACACCCATTTCTTCTCATTAAATTCGGCTTGTAATGCTGCAGCTCTTGCAGCCTCCGCACTTTCAGACGGTCGGGGAGCGGGCATGATAGTGAGCACAGAAGCTCTGGACAACGGCGACGACGCGTCCACGCTCAACACGTGACTTGCAGTTCCCTTCGAGGCGCCGGCGCTAAACTACCCCTCCTATTTCGGAGTCCACACGTAGTGATTTCCTTTAAACATTTATTTGACTTTAATCGGTTTGTTTGTAAATTAATCAAGTGATTAAATGTATAATTTTATACCGTTGAAATTTTTCCAAAATATATCCTTGGACACTGATGATTTCTAGTTGTTTCTCACACATCCGTTAATCCTCGGACCCCTCCCCCCCCCGATTGTCCTTTCTTGACTCAGAACGCCTCATATATTTCAACAGAGTTTATAGTGAGACTGGTTCCAGTTGGGACTGATTTTATCTACTTGTGCCAAGACGATTTAAAACGGCAAATCCATATAGGCGACATGGCTCTTCGCCACCTTGAACACTTTCGGACTCTTAATGTTTCCCCTCCACCCCAAGTATTCATAATTGAAAATAAAAGGCAATATTATTTCATATATCTGAAAGAATGTCTGTACAGAATGCCTTTCCTATCGTAAAGAGTATATGAGAGCTGTGAAACTGTACATAATATTAAACTACAACAAAGTATCGGTTGGTTCCATTCGTAGAAATAGCGTGTCATCAGGTAATTAAACAATGATAAGGTATTGTTACAGACACTTCAAGAATGATCGAGACAGCAATTCGAGTGTACAGTGAGTCGGTTTGGAAATGCAAGCGAGGACCAAAAGGAACCAGTGAGTCGAAAATAGGATTACTGGAACACACTGCCACTTCCTTGCACAGGCTGTGATCCATTATCAAAATTTCTTTGTCCGGGATTCCAAATATTTGAGAAAGGGGTTGCGGTCCAACCATATCCCGGCATCGAGCCATCTTCACTCCAGAAGACACCATCCAAGGCTCGCATGCTGAAAAGTGTGCCATCGCTAGACGCCGCAGCGGGTTGGGTATACATGAATCCCGGCTGGTTGATGAAATCTGCAGTAAGATTTGGTCCTCGGAGTATAGACTCATCGAGATCCATAGGAGATTGGGGGATCTGGGGTAATTGGGGGAAGGGGAATGATGGGCTGGGGAATTGCGATTGAGGCTGGGGAGGCTGAGCCACTGGAGTCAAGTAAGGGGGCGCTGATGATATCCAACCTCCGTATTGAGGCTGAGTTTGCTGTTCCCCCATGAAAACCGCAAGCGGTTGTTGATACGGTGGATTGACGACTGCTGTAGGATCCATCGGCACCAGGTTTGGCAAATATGGTATTTGCACGTGGGCAGGATCACGACCTGGAGTCTTGACGGTATTATACCGACCCTGTAAATGATCGTCCAGTAATCCTTGAAGGAAGCGCGCATATAATTTGGGAGTATGACGACTGTCGATGGCCACCTTATCAAGAAGGTCAATTAGACGCCGAACTAAGTTGATGATCTCCTCTGCGCGACGGGGAGGCATCATAAACGAGAACTTCGGTCTAAGGCTCTGGGAAGATAAAACCTATCAAAAGGAGGAGCGGTGATTGTGATACTTGTGACGAACCTTAAGTAGGAAGGCTGCAGCAAAGCCCGTGAAGACAAAGTATGCCTCTGGACAATAACGCATACCTGCGGAATGATTAGACATGATACACCAGGTACTGCAGACATTTGACAACTCACATCCTAAAGGAGCCATCCCCTCGAGCACTTGCGTCAAAACTCCGGTCGCAGCCTGAATGCATTGCTCCGAAAACGGATTGTCTTCCCGCTTTCCTTGACGGATGCCATCTCGTAGTCCTATTGACAGAACGACGAGCTTACAGTAATATACGAGGCTGTTAAAATGATTAGCATTGTATTAGATGTCACGGGCATTGATACGCACAATGGCCACAAGTTGTCTCTCCATTCAAGGATAGGGTTTTGACCTAAATATTTCGTAAGGGGTTTTATATAATATAGATTCGACGGTGAGGACTCACGGTTGGGGAAATACTGCCGCAGAGTCCGCAACCATTCATCCCCCACAGCCGTAAGTTGGTCTGCATATCCTTGAATATCGTTGAGATCAATTAACTGTAGCGGCGAATAAATCTCAGATCTAAAAAGAGTGTGAGGGGAGGAAACAAACCTCCTTGGACCCTTCTTTGTTAACGTCCGAAAACACCAGACTGTGAAATCCCGACATCTGAAACACCATCATGAGTATCTGTCGTCTCCAAGCGCTTTTCGCCGGCACTCACAACTTCCAACAAATTAGCATAGGCGCATAAGTGAAAATCCTGTGGAATGTTGTACGAGGAACACCGCCACCAAGTTTTCGGATCGAACGGAAGGGGGTTCGATCCTCCTGGTGTTGTGCTAGTAAATACAATTGCCATAGGTCTCCCAAGCTGTGTCGAGATAGACCGATCTGTGCAAAAACAGTTTATCCATGCTCGGCCTCTGTTCAGTAATGCCCGTGCTTGATCTTCTGGCATATCTGGGGTGGGAGCATAAGTATGTTTAGAGCGATGTAATTCGAGTTCCGCAGCGATTCTAAGATTATTGTAATATCATCAGAGATTTGCCAGAGCGATATTTGGCGTTATGGAGTTGCATACCTAGTTGCGAGGCCAAAGAATAGATAGTTTCTATCTTCAGCGAAAGTGCGTGAGGGAGGGGAATAGACTCCAAGAAGCATATACGCCTGGCAAGTCTCGACGGACTTAGGGCCATTTACCGCCCGAGTGGCGGCACACCTCGCGGCTTGAAAGAGTGGAGGATACAGATTGGGATTCTCGGTATAATGGCGAGAAGCCACCGCGCAGACTGCAAAATGTTTGAGAAATGAGACATAAGGTCGGAGCTGGATAACCCACTTGTCGTAAAAAGGAAAGAACTTCGTCGTAAAACATTTTCGAGTGTATGAAAGGCTGGATCACATGGAGAGAAGAATGTCTTGTTTGCATTTCGGTTAGAAAAGGTGGTGTATAAATCGAAAAACGACCGCTAACTTACGTTTACTTTTTCAAAGAATCTGAGAAAGATTCAATCAGTCAGCTCTTGCACACAATTCGAATGCGCAACCTACATAACAAATAACTCTCTGCAAATATCCATGGTTACCAGCCCTTTCGACAATATGTCTGGGAGACGTCGTGCTTTCGGCTTCTTCTCGTCTCCCGGAGAATAAGTCGCTTCTCGAATGACCGTACTGCAGTGCCCATTGTCTCCGGCAGCTCCTTTATCGCCCTCTTCGCCATCCCAGTCATCCGACTCCGCTGCGTCATATTCCACTTGCCATCGAGGCCTTGTATCTCCAGCAGTCATACCAAACATATCTTCCCTCTGCTTCCCCTTCGTGCTGCTGGAAAAACTACTGGATTGGTCCCCGGAATCCCGACTGTCGTGCAGCGGATCTTGCCCCATGCTTAGTCCTTGAAATTTTGTCTTCAACAGAGCTATGCATTCGTCGACATTCTGGTCTTGCTCGGATTTGGGGAGATTCTTCTCCCAGACGGGAATGGTGAGAAATTTGTCGAGGATGTAGGGTTCTGATAGTTGTGCCATTGCCCTGCCGAGATAGGGGTTACTGTACACTTGAGGGGTTAATTGAGACGAGGTAAAAAGTTGAAGAAGTTCTATATTTTTCTCGTGAACACGACGTTCCAGTTCCTGGTGTGATCTAAGCAGCATTGGTGAGTCTTGGTAAATTTATGAATATGGTGAGTAACCCACGGCGGTGGTTTTTTTATTTTTCTACCCGGAACACGGCATTCTATCCTGTTCTGGAAACACCGGCGGCAGGTCGAAGGTCGATCTGCAGACCCAGGTGTGGGTGCAGAGGTCAAGTCACATCTTACCTAAATTCCCATGATAAATAACAAACTCTAATGACAGAAAATAAAGACTCATACTTTTGAATTTTTGCAAGCCTCACATGCGCCTTTTCTGGAATGCAGAGTCAGTACAAATCTCAGGGCGGTAAGGTTCAACTTGAAGGCGGAAGCTATAGCCCTCACATATCTTCCTCTTCCTCTTCCACTGACACCACCAACACGAAAGAAGAGAAAAAGAAAAAATATAATGAAAAAGATGTCAAAGAAGAAAACTCACGTTCTTGCTCCGCCGACTCTCTTCAT
>Ga0157379_10002811_pt1 | contig 14669 bp, 16 predicted proteins | sample S25metaG_FD_121802 | JGI IMG/M metagenome (GOLD analysis project Ga0157379, IMG submission 121802) | Switchgrass rhizosphere microbial communities from Kellogg Biological Station, Michigan, USA - S2-5 metaG | ecosystem: Host-associated > Plants > Roots > Rhizosphere > Soil | place: USA... | reverse complement strand
CTGTTGTGAGCTCGAAAACGCGGTGGTGAGGAAAGGGAGGACGGGATGTTGTGCCAACGGTGGGAAGGGTGGGAATTCATGGAGGCGTTGGTAGGTGTAAGGAGGTGGTCGACTGGGGTTATGGGGGAGAGGAGCACGCAACGTGGTGGAGGTGGACTGGTCGTTCGACGCTGTCTGTTGCTGAGCGCTCGCATCGGTGCTTCCTGATGTGGTCGCTGGTTTACTGAGAATAGCTGGCGAAGAACGCGTCTGGATGGGCTGAGGACGTTGACTTGAAGGATGTGATGAGGACGAGGTGGATGGTGAGGGGACAGCGGCCGCCTGAGTGGACGTCGACACGCCAGAAGTAGTCGTCGACGATGTACTCGACGCGTTGGAAGTGGAATTATGAGAGGCCATCGCGTCAGGAGTACGTTAGACGCGACTTTATACAAGAATATCTGTTGATAAGACGAGTTAGATACGCGTTTCTGGACGAGGAAGTGGGATAAGTCGCGTGGAGACGATGATAACGATGGAGGAAGGAGAAACATGTATTCGCGTTGGCCACCGATAACGTTCATGACGGAAGGGGAATAAAACGTCAACGACCGACGAAAGAAAACTCACAGGAAGAGAACACAGACAATGCAACGACAGCAAAACCAAACACAGCGTGGATGACGACTCCGACGACGAGAGAGTTATACAGGAAATGGAGATAAAGACGCGTGAAGAGGAATGAGTTGAGTGAGACGCGTTACGTGAAGTGGAGGAGGGGGGGGAGAAGAGACGCGGAGCAGTCGAGACTCCACTGACGCTTATATCTGAGTTTCAACTTGGGTGATGGCAGTCCACCTCTTTGGATTTTTTTACATTGACCAAGACCAGATTTTCCACCGTCTTTTGTCATTTAGATCCGCTTTATCGATCCCCTACTCCTGCACAAAATTCGGAGAAACCTGCACACAAAACGTAGATAAACATCCGTCTAACTGCATGGACATGGTCGGGCTTGTCTCACAAAGCTCATCCACATTGAAGGCTTTTTAATACATCCCACTCAATCCTAAATATCTATAACAATATATCCATCCTATTCGAATGCATTACTACAAGTAAAATGGAGTGGGGGTAAATACGAAAGGAAAATACGCGTCAATCCACGTGACCCGTGAACATGTCACGTGTAACAACGCGCTCTAATTGGATGCTCATTCCACCATGAATTACCTCAACGGTGTCGCTGTTCAGAAGAGCATGGAAATGAATCTGTTCAATTGATTAGAGTGGGTATTGAGAGCGGAACCCATTATACATGCCCGAGGATTATTGTCGATCCACCAAGAGGCGTAACGGGGCCTAACCATCTGAATCTGCGGCATGTTAATTTCCACTCATGAATGCTCCGCCACAGTCGAATATGACATACTTCTTCTCTGTGTCCAGCGTCAGTGCCCATATACTACCTGAAAAGACCAAAGTGCCAAGCCCGATGGCTGGTCCTGCAAAACGGTGGACTGAGAATCGGGGATGTAGTGAGATGGCCATCAAGGCGATGCCATTCATGAGCTACGAGAGCATATTTAGCAAATGAAGGTCTATGACTTGAGCGACATACAGCATAGTGACTTGCTGTGCCCCAAGCTGCAATCTTGGCTGGGTCACTAATCTTGTTCTTCAATCCATGCGATCCGAATGCGCCATTGATGACTCCCAATGTAGCTTGCAAGATAGTCAGCGCGAAAGCGCGGTGTTATCTCCCAACGCACCTAGAAGGGCGCCTGTCTTCCAGAGGAGAGAGGAATTAGGGAAGGGAGAGAAGAGACCGGTCACAGTGCGACGTAATAGAGGAGTTGAGCTCGATGCCATTCTTGGATGAAAGGTAGAACGATAAGCTTAAGGTGTGGCAAGTCAGGAAAGGGCTGCAACGAGTTGAGAAAAACGTGTCAGTTGCACGCGCTATTCTTGTGGTGGTGGCAATGCGGTCATTTACTCAACGGAAGATGTGAGAAAGACGACGGGGCCAATGACGTTTGTCCACCCAGGTCACACACACCGCTTAGGCACTTTCTCGCTCATCGTTCAATCCACAATATCCCAACTCTTGTCAACCTGATTTTCCCAGCTCGGGTTGCCCTCACCAGGCCGGCCATTCTAAGCTATGTGATATACTGAAATTCTGGCAAGAAGAAGCTCTAGGCATTGTACAGAAACATGTGTTGGTACTTATATATGCACGTTTCCAGATGCGATGGACAGCTTGCCTCGTGGATCAAACCTGCTAAATGTGCCTCCCTGACTTCGACTATCCCGCCGACCGTTGTGTTTCTTGTTTCTTTACCTTTCGGTCCTTCATATCGCCACTTTCCATCTTAGAATTTTTAGCAATGGCACAAAGCAGCAGCAGTCCTCTTCAGCCCGGAGTACGTTCACGCTCTATCAAAAGAAATTTAACTCACAAGCATTGCATTTCCATAATAGTCTTCCACCAGACGTAGTTTTCCTATAAAGGTAACTATCGTTGAAATTCACTATCATTGTCGTACCATCTCATTTTTGCTCCTCAGCGTGCAGATGCTGAGCCTTTGTCACGAGAAGATATTCAATACGACCTCCTGCATGCAATCTTCAGCGACACAAATGCTGTCTTCACAAGCCAATCCCATGAAGGTCCCGCTTCTCGAATATCCAAAAAATTAACCTTTTGCGAGTTATATTCCTTGGCTATCATAGCCTCGCCACGCTGTTCAAAAGTGCTGCGCGAAAAGATGGTTGAAGTCCCAGAATTTGGGATAGACTTTGCGAAAATCTGTCTGCTGGCCAATGTCGGACGAATAAACACCACCATGGCCTGTGAGTCCTGAAGTGGCGACTCCTTGGAATCGGCTCTAACTGCCCCAGTCTTTCCGGAGATGAGGACTGTTCTTCGCAGTTACCACCCCATTCCAAGTCTACAAAAAACGGAGACAAGTTTGCAGGATGCTCCTCGAATAAAGAATTGTTTAAAAGCGTGCCTACTACCGGAGGAGGCCGGAGACACCCCTACAACTCCTGCGGCACTGCTGGCGAGGAAGGTACGGGGCACAACGCCACTCCGATCAGCTATATGTAGCGGGATGACGACTCACTCCGTTATACTCATAGCAAGCCGGAAGAGTGCCCACCACCAATGTTGTTAATTTAATATTCGTTTTATCTAACCATGCAATGGTAAGCACCGAGCCCCACGGCATACACCATGTCTAACGTCCTTCAGACCATAACTAGAAACCACTTCGACCCCCCATACGACTTTCTCGATCTGTTCTTACCTGTCAACGCTTCCTCACCATCAAGGGCTCGGGCGTTTTTATGGCTAATCTTTCACTATCTCGAAGCGTCTTCGGCAAGAAATCCATTTGGTGATGAACCTCACACTGGAAAGGTCCCACGGCTTGTTCCTCTCCCCTCTCGTCAAAAGGTCATGGAAAACGTCGATACACCTGAAGAAATTGCGTATGGAAAAAAGATGGCCAAGTATCGCAGTAAGTTCCTCCAGAAGCAAATTGCGGATGAAGAGAAGGAGAAGAATTCTCTTGGACAACATGGTGCCGCGAAAGGTGACACCCTCCATCTCCTGGTTTTGTAGACATGTTGAGCATATTTCCAGCAAAATTTAGAGTCGATCCTTCGATGAAGTCTGCCCAGAAGGACATTTTCCTCATCAAAACGCGACAGGATATTATGAATGCCTCGCGGTCAAAACGAGGCTCTTCATACATTCTAAAGGTCGCACCGTCCAGATCAGTAGATCCTTGTGAGTGTAGAGATATTGTATTTCAGAAGAAAACCACGTAATTATCTCCATCCAGCCTCCACCCCACCAACACAGCATAGACTAACCCCTCAAGAACTCCGTGAGCTCCCGAACGGCCAGGTAGCGCCTTCTAGGAATCCCCCGTCACAGTCAATGCTTGAATGTGCGTCACTAACTTTATCGATTCCATGACATGGTCCTGATCATTAAGTAGATGCCTGGAAGTCTGTGCTAAGGTACGACCCACTGGTAGTGTCGGATGAGGAGAAAATGGACGACGATACGAGACGAGACTACCGTAAATCCATTTTTAAATTGAACAGCCAAGATTTATATTAACATGTCACTTTAGGACGTCGGCTCTATGTTCTGAATACGCATCTGAGACCAAGGGAACTCATCCCTAAATCTGAGGAAATGCCCCTTAGGCACTATCCCTTAACTCAACAAGAACATTATTACATGTCGAGGCAGTAGTTCTATCTCTTCCTCTTCATATAGAATATCTCAGATAATTTAGAAAGTAACGGAACAAATGAAATAAAAAGACAAAGTTTATCACGCCAGGAGTAACAATTTGTTATTTCAATTGACCAAGCGTCCGGATCAGTCCAAAAATAGTAGCCTCTGGCGCGCGTGCGTTGCGCGTCACAGAGGCCTATAAAAAGCGAATGATAATGAGCTCGCGTGGCCGTGCATACGTAGGTCTTCATAGACATCATGTCTCCGACTTCGTCCAAAGATTTATACAAGGTTCCAATACCATCAAGACCATCGGTGTGGAGTAATCCTGCGCAACTAATTCTAGGATTGATATGGGCCAATCTGTTCACTTTCGGCTGCGTTATGGTCAATGGTGCACAGCTTGTGATGCTTGTACCACTTAGAGCAGTCATTATTGTGCTGCCGTTACCAATTTTGAAGAGGGTTCATGAAGCTGGAATAAGATGGACGAAAGGCGCGTTTGGGCGACTATGTGGTTAGTGTCTGCATGAGATCGATCGAGTCGTGTGGCTTATCTCTTTACACAGTCTTCATTTGCGAGTGGTTTGCTCCGACGACGATGTTGATTACTTTAGAGGGCGACAATTTGAAGGCGGAAGATGTGTTTGTCCTAGACAAGGACGGCAAAATTGTCGCGTTGAATTTGCCTCAGAAATTGGTGCTTATGGCGAATCATCAGGTAGGGTTTGTATTTTATGGTGTTCGCGTAATGCTGAACGTTTCTAGATATACGCTGATTGGCTGTATCTCTGGTGTCTCACATATTACGCAGGCCTTGAGAAAGATGTGCTCATCCTCTTAAAGAAGAGTCTGAAATGGGTCCCTATTGTCGGCTGGGTATGTCGGACATCCCCCCCTTTCTATAATTTCTTGATTATTCAATAGGGAATGCAATGCTTCCACTTTATATTCCTCGCTCGCCACTGGGCTTCTGACAAGCTACAACTATCTGACCAGCTATCTCGCTTAGCGGCTCGTGCTCAAGTTCTGTCCACCCCTCTTGCTTTGATGATCTTCCCTGAAGGCACCCTCGTGAGCAATGATACTCGACCTGTTAGCAAGAAGTTCTCGGAGAAGATCGCAGTGGTACGTTTTATCCCTCTCAAATATTTGATATGACTCACATACATCCAGGCCGACATGCAACAAATGCTCCTACCGCGTTCGACTGGCTTGTTTTATTGCTTACGATCTCTCAGCCCACAAACTCCGGGCCTGAAGTTACTAGATGCCACCATTGCATATGCAGGTTGGTAATTCCCATTCCCTGTTGTGTTGTGCTAATTCCCCTCAGGCATCCCATCGCAAGGATATGGTCAAACATACTACACCCTGCGATCGATTTATTTTGCCGGGATCCCGCCACCCCAGATTCACGTGCATCTGCGGCTGTTTGACGTTCACAAAGACCTACCAATAGGAGAACTCTCCAAAACAGCCGATGCCAAACGTCAACTATCGCGCACTCAACGCGAAAAAGATATGGATGCATCAGCAGAGGAGGCTGCAGTCTTCGACGAATGGGTTCGAAGCCGATGGCGCGAGAAGGATGTTCTCATGGAGCGGTATCACACAACTGGGACGTTTGAAACCCATACTAGGAAGGACATCCGCGAAACTGAGACGGCGACTGGAAAGGAGAAGATTTTCCTATCTGGAACGACATCTCGTACGTATGAGCTTCCCATCGTTCTGCATTCCAAGTGGGACATATTAGATGCATTTTCTTGTTTGGCTGCTATCATCATTCCCATGTCGGTTTGGTATCTTTGGAAACACCTTGTTTAGATGAGGATTTTCGGGTTAGAGGATGTTTTTCTGTGGATTGGAGAGTCATGTATATTAATTGTCTTTTTAAACATTGTCGTACTGTTGTATACTTCACCAACGAAATCTATATAGTTTATTTTTTATCTCCTAATAAGGTCTTGATAATGTGTGACTGTGCGTCGAAGAAACGATCGACGCAGTTTTGAAGGCAGTCACTTTCACTTCGCGAGAATGAGTTTCCTGGCGCGCTGGTGATGCATCTATCAAACAATTAACATGCATTGAGCAACTGAATGTCTGCATGAGCTCACTTGTCCCAACATGTTGAGGTGAACTTGTGGATTTGACTTTGCAATTCTGAAGTTGCTTGCTCTCTCGCAATCAATTCTGAGAGTTCTTTCTGCTGGCAATTAAGAAGTGGGGCACGCTAGAGACTACACAATAACACACCCTGCTTGCTGGGTCGAGGTTTCCCACTAATGACATAGCGTCATCAAGATTATTAGGAGAAGACATGGTGGAGGTTGGTGGAGGTTTTGAGCGCTTACGATTGACATTAAGAATAGGCACCAATAGGACGCATAATCCTTTTACGGTCTTCGTCAGTGGAATCGGACGGAAATCGGTGGGATTACTTACGGCTCCAATTCAATTTGGAGGACAAAATAATTCAATGCTGGATGTCTTATTCTCAAAATGTCGTGACAAACTTCCAGAACTCTGGTGACTACTCCATTTGTACTTCCCCCGTGAATCAGCCTTGCAGACTTATAAGGCTTCCAATCACTGCGTAATTCGAAATCCTCTGGTCACCCGTTCTCTGACGTTGGATAATGAGCATTACATCCCTCACTCCCTTGGTGCCTCCCTTTACGCAAGAGACGGCGAACAGTGAGTTGTTTCTGCCCAAGTTGGCCATGAAATTGACCTCATCATTGAATATCGTTGATAGAGAAGGTAAAACTCGCCCAAGCACTATGGAATACTCAAAATCCCGCAAAGGTTGTTCAAACTTCGTGATCCTTGGGACGCTGCTGACTAGGAGGGCAACAAGGTGAAACTGGCGTATACTGAGAATAGCATTTGGCGCAACAGAGACCATTTCCTGCGAGGACATAATGAAATTGAACAATTTTTGGCCAAGAAATGGGAGAAGGAGACACGATACAAGTATGACACAACGTGCTGTGTTCTTGGAGATCATGCATTGACTGCGGTTTGAAGACTCAGAAAGGAGCTCTTCGCTTTTCACGAGAATAAGATTGCCGTCCAGTTTTGGTAAGTAATCTTTTGCACCGGATTGGATTTCTGGGTGGTGATATATGTGATAGGTATGAGTACTACGACGAAAAGCAAGGATCATGGTTTCGCTGCTACGGACTCGGTATGTTTGGAGTTGTTGTATTCCTAAAAAAATTTTGCATTATTCACCAAGCGCAGAGGATTGGACTTTCGCCGCAGATGGACGTATGAAGAAACGACAGATGAGCGGAAATGATGTACGAATTTCAGAGTCGGAGAGGTGGTTCGTTGATGGAGCGACGGATGATGATGTTGACAAGGTCAACATCACTGAAGAACATTGGTGAATAATGTTCACCCATGACCCCTATACTTACGTGTGGATGAGTAGAGGAGAATTGCAGCGTGCCTGGAGGATCTGTGTGGGCTAGGTTGCCAAGCGGAAGGGTTGTCACCTCGCTGCGATCGGTCAAGCTTTTAAAAAGAAAATACATAAACTTGGGCGCGATCTTTCAAATTGAGATAACCTTTCCAGTAGTTAGGGACATCCTTCCGTCTTAGGAGTAGTCTGTGGCTCCGTCATCGAATGGTTGCCTACCTCGGACTACGTGACAATCGTGGTTATTTCGCTATAGAGATGGTGTGATTACTGGTGGGAGAGTCAACCCATCTGCGAAAGAGGAAGATGCTAGTCTTAATTCAACATCCGTGTATGAAAAGGGCTAGAATCTGCAAAGAAAAATAGCATCCACAGTGAGCCAAAGACAAGGTTGCTGGAGAGAGGTCTGGCTGTGACTGTGACGCAACTTCTTTAATTACACTCGCGCTTTCTTGGCATTCTTTCTTAACTCTTCCACCTCACCACCGAATTTCATGTTGGAAACAACCTCTGGTGCATCTCTCGAAGCCAAGTCAAACTCAGTTGAACGCGAATTTGTCGTTGAAGAAAGCAGCTCATCAGGGGGGAGCACCGATGGGTATGTGACGCCTGATGAATTTCTCGAAGATCAGAAGACACAGTCGCGTTGTCCGGACGAGGATATTCAGGTACGAATACGTGCTCATCCCACGTCTATTCCTCTTCTGAGATTCCCATGGGGATGCTAGGATGCACTGCGTGACGCGGATGAGCTGAAGGTGGAGGCTACGGCATACTTCCATAGGAGCCAATGGACGGAAGCTTTGCAAACGTACAAACGAGCTTTGGCAAGACTGCCGAGGAGAAAGACACTTGATGACTTGAATGATAAAGGCAAATCTAAGGCAGATGTGACGGAAGAAGTTCCAGAGATAAACACCAACGATGGATCTGTGACAGCTGTGAGATCGTTGGAGGAAGAATGCGCAAAAGCCAGGGCAGTTTTGAACGGCAATATCGGTGCATGTCATGTTAAACTTGTGAGTTTGTTCTTGAACGACGGTATCAGTTGTTGATTGTGTGGAAGGGGGAGCACAAGGAATCAGTCGCTGCATGCAGCGAAGGTGAGATTGCCCTCCGCCACACAATGTCTGTATTGAGATGCGATTTCAGCTCTATTGGATGATGCACACTATGTAAAGGCACTTCATCGTCGAGCAACATCGAATGATGCTATTGGCACCTGGGGCTCCTTGGCAGCCGCAGAGGAGGGTATGTACAGTGATGCTCCCTGTGGTATTTTCCTGATATTTGCCAGATTACAAACGTTTGCTCGAGATCCTGCCTGCGACATCACCGCTTCTGGGTCAGGTTCGTCAGGCTTTCAAAGGTGTCAAACCCCGAAGAGAGGCTGCACAGAAAGAAGAAATGGGTGAGATGGTGGACAAGCTCAAGGGTCTCGGGAATAGCTTATTGGGTGGGTATTTCAAGTCGTGTTCGTATTTGATTTTTGATTGGCTTGGCTGTAGGAAATTTTGGGCTTTCTACAGACAATTTCAAGTTTGAACCCAACGGTCAGGGAGGGTACTCGATAAACTTTGTACAATAACCGCTTGGGCTAAACACCCTGCCTGTGTTATGCAGGCTGAAGCTCCTACAGGCTGCTAATTCGATCGGCGCTGAAAAGCTCCCATTATTGGCCATATCGCCGAGCCTGGGCTGGGCTGGGTATGCGGCGGACCGGGATGACCCCATTGTATTTGAGCCCACGAAAGCAGCAAAAGTGAGAAAATGATAGTTGGTATGCAGGCTTCTTCAGGGCTGAGTTTATGGAAACAACCTGTGAATAACAGCCTGTGAACCCATCTTGGGCTATAGTCTACGGCAATACGCGTTGTCTCTTGAGAAATCAAATCAGTCAGTCCTCTGATGCCGATCCGTTGCTGCTTATGTCAGCTTCCCTACGCATCCTGGGTATCGTGTGCTTGGAGTACTTTAGCAGCTGTGTCTATCCTTGACTTCTTCCTTCTTTCTTTTCTCCCCGTGTAGTCCGTGCGCACGACCTGCAGCTTGTCTGTCGTGTATTTCGCTCGCGGGTAATTTACTTTTATATTCCACATTCCTTATAATCTCGCAGGCGCAGGTCGCATTCCAGTGCCTTCTTGGTTGCTTTTTTTTTTGTTTGTTTTTATCGGATTTTTTCCCCTCCAGATATGCTGCAGATTCCAACATCCCCCGTGCCTTGTATTTCCATCTCTTTTGCCCCACACGAACTTCCTCCAGTTGAACCCAAGTCTCCTTTCGTAATTACCTTACCGGACCCAGAAGTGCCAGAGTCGCCCAAGTCACAGCACCTCCTTCCCCCTCCTGCTCTCTCTCCCAGGGAGCTTACCCGGGTGGAGCGTGGTCAGTTGTCCCCGTTGAGTGCAGGAGTTAGTGGTGGAAAGGGATTGGAGCGGGCGAAATTCGAGGCGATGCTTAGGGCATCCAAGGAGAGAATGGCTATGGTCGGTGCGAAGAAACCAGTTGAGTTGAGGAAGGAGATTGCGGTCAAAGTGCAAATGGCTAAGCAACGTGAGCATTGTTTCTATTTTCCATCATCAGAAACTCACCATCCTTGTAGTCCAACGCCGCGCCCGCTTTTTGAACAAACTCGCTGAGCCCCCGTCGCCATCGGCTACGGAAATGCCTGTGACCCCTCCGGAATCACCTGCGATTTTCCATTTCTCGCTTCCTTCTCCTGGACTGGAATCTCCCTTGGAGGTCTTTGAGAACCTTTCTAATGATCTCGGAGTACCCGAAGTCCCTCCCAGGATCGAACAAGTCGACTTCAGGCTCCCAAGCCAGAAGTTGGCTGAGGCGGCCCGGATTTCGCGCAGGCAGGCAGAGAGAGGCAGACCTGCTCATCCTCTCCCGTCATTGGAGCAGATTTCGCAAAGGCTTACCAGGTCTCCTAGCTCGGTACGGATAAACCGTTCTCCCTCTCCCGATCAGGAATCCTCCAGGACAAACCGGCTCCCGTCTTTCTTACGCAGTCGCCCTGCTTCGCCTGAAGTTCTTCCTGCTGAGAAGGCTCCAAGGCCTAAACTCACACTCCCGGTTCTCAACCCGTCGCTGTTTATTGAAAATAAGGAACCCACTCTCATCGTACCAAGGGCTGTACTTCCTTTCCCGCCTTCTCCAAAATCTCCTCTGCCGCCCAAATTGCAGATTACTACGACACTCTGTCCTCCGACTCGTTCCAAGGGTTCCCCCACGGAATTCACCGAAGCCAACGTCGAGCAATTCGGATCGACTCACAAGGCAGAGGTTCTCCCCAAGCCCGCACAGGACTCTGTTAGGGCTGTCCCGGACGCAGTACCGGCTCGCAGGGCGGAGGCTGCGAAGGATATGTTTAACAAACTCAGTCGAAGGACACCGTGTCTGGCCGGTGCAGCTGCATGTGGCATCCAGGCGAAGGACGATATTATTATTACACCGCCTACTGACGATAAGTTGAAACGAAGGACTAGTGCTCCCGCTGAACTACCGGCTTCAGCAAGAAAGGTCCACCATCCTGTCCTCGAAAGGCCAGGAGGCTTTTGATCATAGAACATCATGCCGAATAATATTGCAAATGAGCCATGTACGATATCTGGGACGTTTTTCCTTTCTCTTTCTTTCGACTTCGACTTCTGGCGTTACTGCGCTATTTATCGATAATAATCACAATGGTATTTAGGATCTCAACCTCAACAACTGGAATAATCTTCCCTGCGATTCAAAGCTCTGAACCTGAAGGTGAGACCTCTCTTGTCTCGAGGTGGTCCTGTCTAATCTTCCTTCCTTGCATAGGCCGCGCCTCTATGCAGATTACTTGATTGTGAAACAACACCGCTCCTTACAGCAACTTTGCATCGACGTCGTAGCTTACCGTTCTTGGGCTGCGCCCCTGGGAAGAGAACGAAGGAATTAAATTAGATGTGGAGGTGAAATTGGAATTTTTGTAGCGTGTCTGCGAGCCAGCACACCATCATTTACTTTGTAGGACTGAAAGAATATATCTATCATTTCGCAGCAAATGAACGGTGATCGAGGGAATTGTCCTATTCAAGGATCTGATGGGTCGCCTTTTGGAAGCGCTGGCTGGGGTCGCCACAGATTTGGTTCCGTTCATCAGGAATTGTACCTGCTTTACCGTTAGTCCTTCACCCCGAAGGGTTTGCTCCTCCTGCACCATCGCACCAGGCTTTCCAGCCTGTCCACTCTTTTAAAACCACACCCCGACTTTGTATATTCACTATGGCTGCCGCGGTCGCGTCGGGCAGGCAGCTCGATCCTTCCCAGAAGAAGCGTTCCTTTCTCAGTCTTAGGCGAGACAAGTCGACAGAATCCAAACTAGAGAAGTCGGCACCTCCGTCTTCAAGCCGCAATTCAAACTACTTTGAAGCATATCCTAACCGCTCTGAATCAAGTCGACCCCGCCGACCCTCTCAGTTTGAAGCACCAGAGGATAGCATTATTCCGTTTCCCTCGGTCGCCAATATCATTGACGACCCTTTCAAAACCCCTCGAAGTGGCCGACGTCCAACCACCGCTCCAACTTCCACTGATAGTACACAACTCCCACCGTTGCGGTTCTCTGCTTCTTCTAGCCTCTCGCACAGTCCCCCGCACACACCTACTTCGTCTTCTCCGTTCGATGACCTAAACTTGACAATGCCGCGCCTAATGGCAGCTCCTGTAGTGGAAACCACGGCTATGGACGCTTTTGTGGATGGGATGAACGGTGGTGAGGAAGACGTCTTTTCCACAATCGACACGCTACGCACACCCCGCAGAAGGCGGAAGAGCTCTACGAAGGGCTTTCATCATCCATTATATCATCCACCCCTTCCTACTCCTCCTCCTGGGGTTAAACTGGGGGTTTCGTCCCCCGACTCTGATGCAGAAGACGATAGTAGCGAGGACATGACCACTCGCATTTCTCGTCCTTCACGACCCCGTCCAGCCCCCAGCCGTAGTGGTTCCACCAGCACTCTCATCCCTACGAAATCTCAGAAGCCCAAATCATCGCCCCAGAAGACCCGACCGCCTGCATTAACCTCCCTTTCTCAGTCAAACGGCCATAAGGATACCGCAAATAAACCCTCGCCATCTTCATCAACCGAGACACCATTGGACCCTGGACTGGGCGAAGCGATTCGTCGCTACGTCGCACAAGATGCGTCACCAAAGACCCCCGTACCGAGTATCTATGATATAATTCGAGCTCATGCTCCAGATCAGGGGAAGGTTGGCCATCGAGCTCGATTGTCCATGTCCAGTCCTGGTGCTCCTCCCCCTGTACCTGAACATCCTGTGGACGCTGCCAGTGACATCGTTTCTCGATCTTCAATGGACTCTGTTGCGGAAGAGATTCAACAGACCCTCCGTGTCGCTTTGAATCATCCTGCCGCCGCATTGCAGCAAGCTCGGGCTTTCCCTCCGCGATCCCCAGGAGAAGAAAGGATGGAATCATACCGCTCTGAATCTGGGCGTGGCTCTCCATCCATATCATCATTTGGAACATCTGCTGTTCCTCCTCCTTCCCCTCTTGCTGGGCTATCCGTATCTCTCAAACTGGACTCAAACCACGCATTGGCGACATTCTTACGTTCACCAAGATTAACGAGGTTGATGAAGCTGAGACGACATCCTCATCAACGACTTCAAGTTAGTTTCTCAGACCTTGGAAGTTCCAGTGGGAAGCCGGTGGTTGTGTTTTTGGGCCTAGGTGCTGTAAGATATATTATGGGTCTTTATGACGAGATGGCTGAGGCTCTCGGTCTACGGCTAATCACAATTGACCGGTTGGTGATATTCTCTCGCGTCATGATTCTAGTACTGAGTGTTGTTTTATAGATGGGGTCTTGGAAAGACTGATAGTCCTGGTCGCAATGTTCCTCGAGGGGTCAAGGAATGGGCGAGCGTTGTCGAAGAGGTTCTTGATTATCTCAATATCGATCGCTATAGTATTCTCGCCCATAGTGCGGGTGCTCCTTACGCAATGGCATTGGCGAATCGCGCTCCGCACAAGGTACAAGGGCCATTATGTCTTCTTGCTCCTTGGGTTGGTGCTGGTGAAGGAGGTAAGCGCATTCATTGTCAGCTTGTACAACTATATTGACCAAATGACAAAGCTTCAGGCTACAAGTGGTTGAAATATGTGCCAACGGGATTAATCAAAACTGCTCAGGCAGCCGAGTGGAAAATGCAAGCATGGATGCTTGGTAAACCGCCGGCGATTAACACTGGGATAGGTTACTCTCCACAACAAGCTCAATGCGAGCCTGAGGTTACTCCGCGACCTAGTCTGGGTGATCGTAGAAAGTCTGAGACAGGACGACCTAGTATGGGCTCCTTCAGTGATTATGATGATTTAGCCGACTTCCAAGGACAATATGGGAGCCGTAGCACTATTCATGATCATGGCGAAGATCCATCTACATCTGGGTCATCGGCGACGCCGACGACCTCTCCTCCGTCCACTCGTAAACGGACTGCGTCGAAGTCGGGTCGTTTCCTTGGGGTTCTTTGGAAGTCTGGCGATTCTTCAAAGACATCCACCCCTCCAAAAACGCCTCCAAAACTCAAAGCCTTGAAGTCGATGACTTCTCTCAGAGGCAAGGATGCTAAAGCAGTTCAAGACAATACACGTTCCCAGACAACTTCATTACCTGCGGAAATAGAGGACGACTGGAGTACTTTATCATTTGGCCCCAGCTCCCCGATGTCATCAGGGTTTTCAACCTTGTTGGAGGGTGCTCGAGGCCATAGTCGAACTAAACGCTCCATTTCGCTGAGCTCCCGCCCTTCAATTAAATCTTCACTAAGCCGCAGTCCTTCTCAAAAGACTGACCGCCGATTATCATCCCCTCCACCACAATTAGGATCCAGCTTCGAGCTTAATCCAGGCCCGAGCAATGCTGCCCTCGGAAACGCGCTTTTAGCAGCTTCTCATTCCGAAGCGCAACGAGGTACCCACGCAGATCTCTT